>Ga0065711_1035629_pt1 | contig 22041 bp, 25 predicted proteins | sample Hoacrofraction12_FD_59098 | JGI IMG/M metagenome (GOLD analysis project Ga0065711, IMG submission 59098) | Hoatzin crop microbial communities from Cojedes, Venezuela - Epithelial fraction 12 v2 (version 2) | ecosystem: Host-associated > Birds > Digestive system > Esophagus > Crop | place... | reverse complement strand
GCAGACGCGGCCGCTGCGATGCAATGCTTATTAAGCAATTACTAGGGGGAGCGGCGGGGGTGTCTGCGAACTGGCTGCTCTGCAGATTTCCCGTGAAAACTGCCTCGCTGAAATCCAAATGTCATCAGTCACCGGCAGCCGAGCAGCCTCTCCGAAACCTCCGAGCGGGACGTGTGCGCTGGGTCGTTACAGCTGTCAGCCCGCTGGTGCTCGGGTTGGTTTGTGGCGGGGGGTTGTTCGCGGGGTGCTTCTGCTGCGCTTTTTGGACGCCAGCGCTGGCTCCGGGGGCTGGGACCTGGAAAAAGTTTCATCTGCTCTGAAGGCAGACGCGATGCCAGCACCCGCCCCGGCCCCTCTCTGCAAGCCCCTGCTGCCTAGCAAAAGCAGCAATCCCTGTGGCGTCTTCCTTGCTCGCCGTGGCTTATATGCCAGGCCTTGGAGAAGATGGGGGCTTTGCAGGAAGATCTGAAGGGGGCACGGGACGAGGTGGGGGACAGGGTGGGTTTCCAAAGCTGCGGTCCTTCTCGTGGTACCTGTGGCTTGGCTTTCTCCCGTGCCTGGTGGTGGTTTGGAGGAGATGGGCAGCGCAGCAGTGTCCCCTTGGGTGGGCGTCCAGCTTACGGCTGCGACAGCAGCTCCTGCGCTGTGTCGGAAGCTCTTTTGCCTCCAGAAGGGAATTTTTTGATACCTCTCCGGGGAGCGTGGAGCTGGGCACCTTGCTGTGCCTAAGCTCTTCCCCTGTGGTCTGTTGTAGGGTTAAAGCGTGTTCCCCGCTGCAGTCAGAGAGGGGGTGAAACGTGGAGCCAGGAAAGAGGAAGCCTAATGGGTAGGTAATTACAGGACATGCCAGGGGAGAGATGGATGAATAGAGCAGAGGGAGGACGCGGAGGGGCTATAGAAACACATCAATACATGTATGAGGAAGGGAGAGATGGACGCGAAGATTAATTCATGATCCTTCCTGCCTATTATTATTCTGAGCCAGAGGCTCGGAGCACATCTGGAAAGTCTCCAAACCTACCCCGCTGCCATAAGGTTAATGCCAGGGCAGCGGCTCTGCCGAGATCCCCCGGGCTCGGAGCCGGATTAGGCAGACGCCAGCCGAAATCTAAGGTGGGCAGAAAGGGGAGAAGGAGACAAGAGGGTGAGCAGCAGGGTTAGAGGGCTCTGTGCTGGGATTAGCATGAGGTGATACGGGCTGGCACCAGCTCAGGGTCGTCAGAGAAGCGTTCTCATCCAGGATGGCGGCAGCAGAGAAGCCCAGACCTGTTCTAGGAGGGAGGAGGCAGCGCCTCATTATTTGTGTTGCTGGATGGGGTGGGCTTTTAGCAGATTGGGCTCCTTGCTTTCTAGGTTAACTGGATTTGGCGGCTGCATCTAAAATTCCTCCCTGTCCCAGAGGTGATTCAGCAGTTGGTGGCAAGTAGGGGTTTCGGGAACCTCTGCTACCTGGGAGCTGCTGATGTCCTGTTTGGATCTTTTATAATAAAGGTCTTGGTTGAGTCTCAGGAGCTGGGGAGCGTTGAAGGACCTTGTTGGGTGTGAATCTCGAGTTAAGAGCAAAAGGAGCAGCTATCTTGCTGTTTGCTGTGGCTCAGGGGAGTAAGAAGCAGTGATGCTCGAGCTGCGATACGGCACACTGCGGGCTCCGCTGCCTCGCCGGTTACGTGCCACGAAATGGCCCTTTCTCCTTGTCGAGGTTAAACAAGTGGCTCGCAGGCAGCTAGATGCCTTGCCGTAGCCTTTCTGCTGCGCTGCAGCTGAGGTCTGCGGCCGTGTGCCCCGCGGAGGGGGCTCGGCAGCTCAGGAGAGCTCAACGTGGGACTTCGCGACAAGGGATGAGCCGTGAGACTCCTTGAAAACCACGATCATTAGATGTGGTCCTCCCTGGAAACCTTCTGAGCCTTTTCCTCTCCCCTCGCGCCTTGTCCGAAGCGCGTCTTTCTCACTCCGTCTTTGTGGGCTGAGCAGGATTTCCCTTCCAAGCAGCAAGGAGGGGATAAAAAAACCCCCAGCCAACCTGGAGCAAGGTTTTTCCACCGGAGGCATGACCCAGCCGGGCTCCCCCGGCTCCGCTGGCAGAAAGGCGAGGGCACGTCGCCGTTTGTTTATTCCCCGCTTTAATAATCGGCTGATTAAGTTGCATTTTTATTTGGTTTCAGTGGCAATCAGACCGAGAGCTGTAATATCCACTCACGCCTCGTAATTACCATTAATTTCGTCTCTCTCCTGCGTATGGAGGCAGCCGGGGAGCGCGGGTGGATGGGCTCACGGGCTTTGCGCATCGATGAGCCGAGGTAGTGCCCGCTCCCGGGTCGGGGCCGAGACAGGCGGAGAGGGAGGAATTGCTGGGGAAGGGAGAAGGGGTGAGGAACAGGGGGAAAATCCTCCTTAAATCCCAGACAAAGGCGATCCGGGCAAAGTGTCGGAGTCAGCACAACAGCCTGCGCGAGCCTAATTACCATAACGATGTGAAAGAGCCCAATCAGCAATCTGGGGCCTAATCTTTCATGTATTACAGGTCTCTCTTTCGGAGCGCTCCACGGCTAAATGCATTTTTAATGAAGATATTCCTAGACTCGCAGATAATTTCCCCACTCTTTACAAGGAGGGTATCAGAGCTCATTAAGCGGGTCGTTTTTCTTTATATATATATATATACATATATATATATATATATGTATGTATCTGTGTGTGTATATCCCAGTTCTTCAGGAAGCCAACGCCGGTGCTGGCGGCGGCAAAGGGAAGATCCTCCCTGTTGTAGGGAGGGAGCAAGGGATGCTCGCTGTGGGGGTACCAGCTCTCACAGTGGAAGCTTGCTGTCTGCATCTCGCGTGGGTTTGGGTGCTCCGTCCCTCCCCTGGTACCGCCGCAATATAATAAAATATTGTAAAAAAAGGTGTCAGGAGTGGGGATTGGGGGCAGCAGGCAGTGTGGGGCTGCGGGTCGCTCGGAGGAGGATGGGTTGTGGCGAGGCCAAAGCCAGAGGTGAGCGGTGGGTGCAGGTATCGCATCCTCAGCTATGGCCGTTGGGGGACGTTACCGTGTTACTGCTCCGATGGTGTTTTCTTGGACTGCTCTTAAAGCGCTGTGAGATGAAATCTGGCTGGAAATTAGAGGGGAAGCTGAGGCTGGCCTGCCGAGGATGTGATATTTGGGAAGGGAGCAGGGCTGTCTCCTCCCGCTCCCCACGGCTCTCGTCTCGCCAGGATCTCAGCAAAGGCTTTCGTGGGGAGCAGGGAGGGGGGGAAACAGGGAGAGCTTGCCTTGAAAGCATCAGACAGCTGGCTCCTGACAGGAGGACGACGCGGAGGGTGTGTTTCCAATTATCTCTGTAGATGGGGCCAAATCCCAAGAGGGGATAAGGAACCGCAAGTCAGAATGAGGGTGAGGAATTGCCGGAGAGAAACGGGGAGCGATGATGGGTCTCATCCGTCGCCGCGTCTCCGAGAGCGGCCGGTGCGGGTAACGTCACCGTGCTCAATTATAACCTGCCCAAGGGGGAGAGACTTTGAACTCGAGGGAAGAAGCGCTTGCTGCGTGCCTGCAAGCGGGGAGGGTGTCTGAAGCACGTATCTGATGCTGTTGCAACGCTGGGTTTTCTCCTGGGCTGTGCGTTGCCGAGTCTTTGAGCCTCGCAGAAGTGCTGGGGGCTCCTTCCCTCTGCGGGTTTAGCTTGTAAACCGAGAGATGGAAAGGCCTCGGGAGTGTAAAGCTCTTTGAGTGGAGCAAAATTTCCTGCTCCTCTGGCACCTCCTTCCAACTTCATGGAAGTTGGGTTTTGTCTCGGACTCATTTCTTGTTCCTTCTGGCTGCTGGGATTGCAACCAGCTTATGAATGTCGGGGAATGCGGGGGGCCAAAGGTTTCAGGGCAGGAGCAGAGGTTTACGGAGAAAACGTGTTGGTGAGGGTGCTGGGAGCAGTCGCCGGTACGTCCCGGGGGAATTGCTTCCCTCCTCAGCCCGGCCCGATGCTGGAGCAGCTGGGCACTGCAGGCAGCAAGGGGTTAAAGAGGTAGGGGAGCGAGAGGAGGACGGCAGAAATTTGCGGGGATGATAGACACCACCGAGGACGATTTTCTCTCCGCGGAGCGGGCCATTGGTCTGTGATTAGAGTAGCTGAAGCTTTTACAATCAATCCGGTAGGAAATCACATCACTGGAGGTTCAGAGGTCAGAGAAGTTGGGGAGAGCAACAGGAGAGGGAAGAGCTGCCGGAGCCTCTCAGAGGGGTCGGGACAGCGAGGAGGAGCCACGTGCGGATGCGAAGCTCAGGCACAGCGATGTTTTACTCCTGCGTGTTCGCTTTGAGGGTCCTCGAGCAAACGGCTGAGGGTTCTTGGCTGGCTTTGGCTGGCCGGGTTGGACAGCTTGAGGCTTTCATGATTCGTGCGTTGAACATCAGTCTGTTGTCTTCTGTACTGTGGGTGACTTGTGGTGTCCAGACCAGGTCTGGATTTGTAGCTGTCACCTACAAATCGCTTCCCTAGGTGCTCCTGTTGGAGCGGATAAGTAAAACCCACGACGGGCTGAGGGTCGTACCAGGAACAGGCATGTGGAAACATCACCCCAGCCCGTTCGCTAACTGGGGCCGTGGTGTCTGGCCCCGGAAGCGCTCGCTCCAAGCTATCCCTCTGAGTTTGCACCAAATGCAGATGCTGCTCGAGCTGAAGTCCAAGCACTGGAGTTCCACCCAGCCTGGGCTAAAAATATCTCGCGGAGCTGGTGCTCGCAGTGCTGCGCTTTGATGCTGTGCCGGGGAATGAATAGATTATGTGTGTGCTTTGGTGACTGCTGTAAATAACTAGCTGCTGTAGCCAGGTGGGTATTATGGATTAATTCAGTAATTGGTCCGTCTGGAGCCTGTACTTACAATATCAATTTATCTACGTACCTCCTAATATCTTGAAAGGAGCTTTAGGAAGATGCACGCAAATAACCGGGAAGGGAAAACAGGGGAGAGCTTGTTTAGCAAAGCAGATGGAGAGGAACGTCAAGAGATGAGCCATCAGGTGGGTTGGTAAAGGGTTACTCTGAAGCAGATCGATCATGTGTAATCTGGCCTTGCACTGGGAAAAAAAGAAATGACGAAGGTAGGGCAGATTAAATAGAAGACAAAGGCAGCGTGTGTGATTACAGCCTCCCCTGTCCCGCTTTCTCCTCTCCCCGTGACGGCAGCCGCATCTCTCATTTTCTGCCTGTCTCTGGCCTCAGCCCCGTGGCTTCTCAGCGGGGTGTTTTTAAAATATGATATGATTCTGTTGCCTTCTGTGTTTGGAGACCCATAGCAGGCACTGACCTTTCAAGTCTCTTCGTGATTAAAGCTTTTATTAATTTCCTGTGGGGCTGCCGACACTCTGAGGCAGTAAAGTGTTGGGAGTTCATTAACATGTGGGGCTTTAATTAGTCGCAAGAAATCCCTCTCTGTCCCGGTCTGACCGAGGAAAAAAGAGGAAGGGAGGGAAACAAAAAGAAGAGAGAAAATGATGTTGAAGTAAAAATAGCTGCAGCAAACGCCTTCACAGTAGGAGGAGATTTCAAGGCTGACGGTGTATTTAGCAGGCGCTTTAGCCTCGTGTGCTTGTTCCCCCTACAAACCATCAGCGATGGCCCTTGGTGCGGAGACGCCGAGCCGTGCTCCCGGGGAGACTCGTCCCACTGGCGCTGGTGTCGGGAAGGGAACGGGGAGAAGGGTTTGAAAGATCAACCGAGTGAGGCCGCGCAGCCCGATGCCGCAGCCGGGGAGCGGTGCTGGTGCCATATGCCAGACCATACCAGCTCCCCAACTTGGTGGGGTGTGCGTCGGGGCTTGGCCCTTCCACCTGGGCCCTTTTCCGTAGCGGCGCTGAGTGCGTGGCATCGCTGTCAGAGCAGGTTCGGTGGAGCGGGGAGCGGCATCGGGCACGGCGGCAGCCCGGGAAGGGTACTGGCCGTGGGAGCACGCCGTCAACATGTGGCCCTTTTATTTATTTAAACCTCGGGTGGAATAATATATGTTTGATTGCCCAGTTGATCTATTTGTGACAAGTGTTAAAACACATGTGCATTGATTTTTTTTTTCCGAGGAGCGTATTTCTAAGGGTAATTTAATAGTGGTATTGAGCATAGCTCTTACCGACCGGGGAAAAGGCGGAGGGAGGGGATGCGGGGATTAGATGAAGAAGAGAGAGACGCTAATGGCGTTTTCGCAATGCAATTGCTTAGGTCAGTGAAAAGCTGTCACAGTTTAATGCACTCGCTTGTTGGGGACGTTATCATATATAGGATTAAGCCATTCCAAAACATGAAAACAAGAGCAGCTTGTTAGTGGGGGAAGCTGTTAAGGAGCTGCCGTTGCAAAGTTAGGAGCGCTGCGTGAGGGGAGTTACGCCGCGCTTCTCCGGCTGCCGCCAGCTCTGCGAGACTGCGGGGATGCTCTTGTCTTCTGGGACCGGCTAGCCTTCGTGTCCCCTGCCCCTGGAGGAGCCGGTCCTTGGTGTCTGCACGGAGATCCCGCGTCCGAAAAGGTCATTAGGCGATAGGTGCAGAGAGGCTACAGCCTCGGCGTGGATAACTCCGTGTACATCTCTTGGCTTCGGGCTGAGACCCGATGTGCTGACGTGTCTCGCTGCAGTGCCCGCCGTTGTTAGCAACCGAATCGTGGGCTCCTTAGGCGTGTTCCCCATCTGCCGGGGACAGCGGGTCCAACATTCACACACCGTCTTCCCTGGAACCGTAGCAAGTTTGCATTTCAGCTCTGTATGAGGAAGAAAAAGATTTTGTACCAGCCCAGGCTGAAAGTGGAGCTGGGCGCTTCCAGCCGAAACGCCGTCCATATCCATACCCACGCAGCCTCCTTGTCTCTCCCGGGGCTGGGGAGCTGGTACTCCGGCCGACCGTTGTGCGACAGGCAGGGGAAGCTCCCGCGGGGCTGGCGGGAGCAGAAAGCATTACAAAGTTGTCGGTGTCGCCCAAAATCAGCAGGTCTGGCTCTGAATACCTATGGGGGGCTGCTTTGTGGCGTAGGGTGGAAAGGCTGTGTCATCTTCCCGTTGCCACTTTTCGTAGCGGGGTTGTATTTTAGTCTACCCCCTAGCTAGCCTGTAAGCTGTATGTGTAATATATGTATATATGTAATATACGTATGTATGTAATATATGTATATATGTAATATATGTAAGTATGTAATATTTAGTCTTCCATCCAGTCCAGTTGGAGACGTCAAAAACAATGGAGCCTCTCCTCCATCCTTCTGGCAGACAGTTGTGCAGCTCTGTAGATCTCGGCATCAAGAACTTTTTCCATATTTATACTTGACCTAAATTCTCTCTGTCTCTCAAATAGCCATAGTTTTAGCCTTCTGGCACCTATACCTCTTCTTTAGAGTTTCTGCGGTTGAAATACTTATGAGTTGCAATAATATCCTACCTTTATATGTGTCTTAACCAGGCTATAAATCCTGCTCATTGACAAGGTTATTGTTATCTGGCTTCTGCCGTGACCCACTGTTAAAATACATGACATAAATTACACAGAACGTATCATACAAGCCATTTTTCCTCGTATGAAGCCTGATAAATATTAATGGCCCATTGCTGTAGCTTTGTACCACGCTAGTATTGGAGTCAATGAGGTTGATCCGAGGCGGGATAATTGCTAGTGGACATGGACCCTAGGCAGCCGCCGAATTAGCTCTCTCTCAAGCGCGATGCACTTCTGGAGCTGTGGATTGTGTCTCGGGGCTGGTTTTTTTTGGCCTCTGCTGTTTTGAACTCTGTACCGTAGAGGAGAGACCCAGGACGGATGAGACAAGAGTCAACCCAAGACTCTTCTGGTGGCTTTGCTGCTGATTTGTCCTCAGTTGCGTCGCGATATGAATTCCATACGTGCGTCCTTGCCACTGGATGGCAAGGCAGCGGCGTGGGTGTCACCTCTGTCCCCAGACCCACATCGCTGCTCTTCCCTCGCACCCTCGGGACCCGTCGGCCTTGCACCTCCCCGTATCTCCCCAATCTAAATTCGCGGCGCCTGCCTCCTGTAAATGGCACTTTATCCGCTGGAAATGTGAATCCGGTCGGTAGCGTCGGCTCCGTCATGCTTATCAGAAGTGCATTATCAGGTGGGGATTAGACAGAGCCTCTCGCTCCCGTTGCTGTCCACGCCGGGTGAATAATGAATAATGAAAATTTCTGGGACCAAAGACAAACGCATTTGACAGGCAGGGAAGCGCCTGCCTTTCACTCACTTTAATGTGACAAACATGGCTCCTTCAGAAATCTTTCCACTCCATTCACCATGGTGTAGCTTGTTATGGGTTTTTTCCTTCTTTTTTTTCTTACTTTCTCCCCCTCCTCCTCCTGCCTACCCGCTCTCCCAGCCCCTGAGCCCCTCTGCCATGGAGAAGGAGAGGGTGAGGATGGATTTTTGTGGTCAGATCACATCACAGAGGGACACTGCGTGATTTGGCTCCTTTCTGCTTTGAACTCTGATGTTGTGGTGTTGTGGTGTTCCTCCGCTGTTGTTAGTTAATAAGCTTTCAGGAGAGGATGGAGCATGGCAGAGACATTGCATGGCCCTCGCTTCTGTGGCCGCGGTGAGTTTGGTGCAGATGAAGAGGGAAGGGACAGCGTCTCCCGGTACCTCAGTTCTCCATCCCTCGGTGCTGACCTTCCACAACCCTTACGGTTGCTCCCAGCTCCCCCAGGGACTCTAGACCAGTCTGTGCCTCATCCTGCGCTGCAGATGTCCTGGTTGTCTCAAGTTCTTGCCCTTTTCCCAGGGTTGGTGGATGCTAGGTTTTATTCTATCTCATATCATCATCATCATCTCTCTTATCTCCCCTTCTTCGGCCGTGGAGAGAGCAGGCGCTCTCCCTGGGGCTGACCGTCCGCTCTTGGCTTGGCTCAGCCTCTAACACAGGAGGACCAAACTCCCTTTCATGGTCAATATAGGAAAGGTAGCAGCAGGTCCTGCCACGGGGTTCCTGGGCTCAGAGAGAGGTTTCCTGCCATTGCTGTCATCCCTGTGCCCCGTGTCCGTACGATTCCCACTTACGGGCGGGTGGATGTGGGTTACGGAGGGATGCAGAGCCTGGTGCGGGTTGTCTCGAGCAAGCTGCCGTTCTCCGAAGCTGCTGAACACGCTGTAGGTGACCTGTGGAGAAGGGCCCTTGTCACAAACGAGCGTGCAAGCGAGGTGGGGCCGCGGAGAGGAAGGGGTTTCTTCACGCCCAGGTACGGGGTTTTTCACGGCGCTGAGGTCTGGCCTGCCTCTTGTCTCATGTAAATCAGCCGTGGCGATGCCATCTGTAAAGGCTGTCTACAAGAGACACGACTCCAGCATTGGGGCTTTTTTTCCTGCAGTTGTCATCTCGAAGCATGCAATAAATTTTATGGACCAGGGTTTATCGTGCACAGAGGATGAGGAATTGAGCTGCCTGGCTTGAAGCTGAAGCTGATGTTCTGGAGAGAACAAGCGCTTGTAGACGAGCGCTTTGATCCCTCGCTACCCACTTTCTGGAGGCAGGCAAATGTCCGTGTCCCACGCCGGTGTTTCCTGGGGGGAGCAGAGAGCCCTGGTGCCAGCCATCCCCCACCCTGTGCCCTGTCTATCACGGGTGACATCTGTCTCTTTCCCAGCCTGTCTCTTTTAAAACGCACCCAGCCTGCTGCCGGGAGGATGTCTCGGCTCGGCACCGGTGGTGACAGTCGCTCTTGACGCAGTCTTCCCGGGCGCCTTACACAAACTCCGTGCCTCTTCCCCCATGCACCCGGCAGGGAGGGAAGGAGCTGTGAGCCCGCATCACATCTGCTGCGCAGTGTGAATCTGCGCCAGCGAGATCCCTGCTAATTAATGTCAAAGTTATTTTAGCAAAGAACACGCATCACCTCGTCCTGCGGAAGGGGTTGGTGCCAGCACCGATGGCGGCGGCTCCGGAGGGGATAATGGCTCTGAAGCAGTGGGTTTTGGGCGTGGAGTGAGATGGAGGTGCAGCGGGGAGCGGGGATTGCTAAGCTGGAGGCACAGGCATGGAAATGCTCCTGGGCTTTTGTGCCTGGGACTCTTGGCCAAACACACAGTCCTAGCCGTGTTTTGAAGCCCCCTCATACACACGAGGTGTGCTGCTTTGGTCTCTATCTGTAGCGAGAGGTTGATTTGCTTTTCTCTTCAAGCATAGGGTCCTCCTCCTACAGGGAAGCCGGAGGAAGAGGCAGAGCAAGCCCCAGTCCTCTCCTCCCTCTCCCAGAGCTGCAATATCCAATAATTCATGCTGGCGGGGGAATTTGTGAAAGCACGGCGAGTTGACCACTACCCCGACTCCCTGGCTATCACAAAGCAGAGATGAGCTGGTGATTTATTGTTAGGGCCGGGAAAAAAATAGACAGAAAAATCAGTCTCTGGCAGTGCTAGCAGGGTCGCTTCTGTAAGCTGCGATGGCTCACCTGTTTTAGCAGAGCTAATATTTCAGAGATTGCCGCTGTTAGCTGGCTATTATCATCCCCATTTTTCATACGAGTCAATTGAGGCCCGGGGAGAAAACAAGCACAGTAGATACGGTGAGCCAAAAAATAGCCAGATGTCCTGGGCTTGTACCGCTTTGGCTGCGATGCCTCCATGAAGTGGTGGCAGAAGGGACCTCCTCTCTCCCTGCCCTGCAATCACTTGCTGGCACGTGGGGTCTTGTGCCTTCACTGGAGTCTAAATGCGGTTTTTTCCGTAGGGTTTTAGTGGAGTTATATCCCCCTGTAGGTCTAACACCGCATGATGTCTTTAATTGTGGACTCCTTTTATGCTGTGGGACAGTTACAGTTGAAGTTCATGAAAGTTATTGACTCCCATTAATGGCATTTTCCATTACTGTGCCATTTTTGTAGAAACCACCCCGAAGGCAGTGTGCAAGGCTGGGTGACCGCTCGAGACGCACCGGTGAGCTGGAGTAGCCCAGAAGACACGCTCTCTCTTGTGCTCTAGTGGGTACAGCTGAAGAAATTTTGGCCTAGAGCTCGGAGGAAAATTTCCTTCGGAGCATCTTTTCCCCAGCAGAAAAAGACCGCCTTTGTCAAGAGAGACAGTGACGTGCGAGACATCTGTTCTGTGCTAAAAAAAGGGAAAAAGGCGTGTAGAAGCAAAAAATCTAGAATATGATTTCCCCCTCCCCTTGGCTTGTTAACCAGCAAAATGGGAAGGAAAAAAAAAACACAACTGTGAGCGTATGGGGTGAAAAAATAATAAACAGATGAATAAAGTGAAATGATGTTCTGGCTGAGCAGCTGATTTTTTGGCTTTTGTTTCATTTGTGGAGGTCAGAATCGGTATGGGGGGGATAACGTGGTGTCTGGACTGGTGGGCTGTTGGTAAAACAGGCAAATATAGAGCAATTAGATGAAATTAATTGTGGCGTGCGTCGTAGGCTGGACATGGAAATCGCACCACATTCAAGGGAGCTCTGAGCCAAAGCCTGGGCTGAAAGAGGAGCGGCAGTGCCAAGCTGAACGCTCCTGACCCGCTGGGTCGAAGATTGTCCACGCGACCCAAAATCAGCCCCCTTTGCGTTAACAAAGCCGCTAATTAGCCCTTGCTTCGCCGTCTCCTAGGCGTCCACCCCTCAGGGTCCCGTCGCAGCGGAGCAGGGAGCTGCCTTTCCGGCGCGGAGCGGCTCGCGGAAGAGATGAGCACTAGAAGTGGAGTACTCTTAGCAGATGCCCCAGCTGAACTTTCTGCCTCGCTGGAAGCGAGCGGTGATACTTCTCCGTGGTCCTAGAGGGGGGGGGTGAGTGAAGGCAAGAGCAGAGGCTGTGATCTTGCATAAGTGATAGCACGTCGGGCGGAAATTAAAAGCCTCTTCGTCTTCTCCCAGCCTGCTGCTCGAGCGGTGCCTGGGGATCGTCTCCCCGTCGCTCTGCTGAGCTTGCTTTTCCCCGGGATGATGGGGGGTGGTCGGCCGGCCGGGGATGGGAGAAGGAGCGGTGAGGGCAAGGCGTTGTGCTTGTCTCATCCCGGGCTGACCCGCCGCGCTAACGCACCTCTGTCACTGTCCCTGCTCCTCCCGACAAAGTGGCCTTATGCTTGAGCTGGGGGAGGAATCTGTCTTCATAGCTGGAGAGAGGGAAAGGGACACAGCTCAAAGCCTGCAGGAGACAGGTGTGACATGATAGGCCTCCCTGAATTTCAGCGTGACAGCAGCAGCCATTAGACAGATGGCCTTTGCCAACCGGTAGCTGAACCTCCATCACGTGGAAACCATCTGTCTTGTCACGGTGCATGCCCATGCGTGATGTTGGTCGTTCCTCAGGTCTCCATGGAGGAGCAGAAGCCATCAGGGCCATGAGGGCAGCTTGTAGGAATGACAGCGTCCCAGCCATGCTGCCCTGCATCCACCCATAGTCACACAGGTGGCCTGAGGACCATGTGTCCTGCTGGATGCGGCATAGCTGCTATATGGTGCCCGTGAAGACGAGGCGTGGAGCAGCAAGCAGACCCCTTGCTCTTAGATCCAGGTCTCCAAAAACCCAGGAGCAATATGACAGCTTCTCCTTATGCCTTGTCCATCCCTGCAGGCGAGGTCTCCTCCCCGAAACCTCCACACTCAGAGTCCCGTCCCCTTTCCTGGCTCTGCGCAGCGTCTCGTCGGGATCGCGGGGTTCGAGTCCTCTCCCTCCCCGGGAGCTGGAAACTTGCCCCTGGCCACCTGGCGCGCTGGCCCTCGGTGTTACAGCTTCTCCTGCTCATTAGCTCATAAATAATATGGACCAGCAGCGTTCAGCGCTAATTAATTTTGTGAGCTGAAGCAGGGTGAATGGGGTAATTGCCCGTGGTGCGTGTGGGCCGTCAGGTGAGCCCTCCCGCTTGCGCCCTCCGTGTTTACCACCTTCGCTCTGTTTATTTTAAGAAGCATTTGGTCCCCGCTCCGTGTGAAGAAGAAATGCCATGTGATCCAACCCAGAGAGAGCGCAGCAGGCGCTGAATATTAAATTAAAGCACATCCTCGCTTATACACAAGAAAAAACCCAAGCTGGAAAGGTTAAGAGCTAACAGAGATCCTCAGAACAGTCTCTGTCTGTTTGGAATGAATTAATCAGACCATTAAACAAATCTTTTAATCTAAAGTATCCCTTTCATTTCGATACTCTGTAAAACAAAGTGACTGGAGTGTTGAGGGAAGAGTTTGCCATCGCTTTGCCGTATTTGTATTGCAGAGGCGGGCGGGTACTGTGGTTTTTCCTCCCTGTCCTCCTCTTCTGGAAGCAAAAGCGGGGTTAGATAGAGTGCCTGAGGTGGGACAAAATGGGCGCAGAGAAGAAAGGAGCCCCCATGGGTCATGGTACATTATGGGTAGAGAACATAGGGATGGACATAGGGTGGGACTAGATGACCCACAGAGGTCCCTTGCAACCCCTACCATTCTGTGAATCTGTGAAAACATTTTGTCATCTCGGGGAGTAGAAAAAAGCTCGGGAAGAGGCACCATCTCAACCGGAGATGAAGAATAGGTGGAAAGTAGCATGGAGCAGGAGTCTTGGGGTGGCGAGCCCGGGACAGGGTCAGCAGCGAGCGTTAACTGGGGTCTTGCAGCCCAGAACAACTGGAAAGCTGCTCCTGCAAAGCCGTAGGGGAGCTTTCTGCATAGAGCCAGGGAGCCATGGAGGCACGGGTACGTGCTCGTTCGGAGAGCTCGGTTGCGAGTGGTACCACGGGCTTTCTTCAGGCAGGAGATGTAGCATCCTTCATTCTAAGGAAGGGTCTGCGAGGGTGCACGCGCGGCAAAGCGCTCAGAAACCGCGTGTGCTACCTTGGGCGTCTCGCGCGTTTCACGACCGGCACTTTCCAAAGCGCCGAGCTGCGTCAGGGCGTCTCGGGTTGTGTTTTCAAAGGCGTTTGCGAAGTTCGTGGTGCTTTGAGCTTCCCGTTCCCGTCGGCTCAGCTGGTAACACAGCCTTAGCATCCAGCTCTGGTCTTCGGGGCGGCACTGAAAGCAGCTCCAAAACTCTGTGGGGATGCGCTCGTCCCCTCCTTCTTTACCCTTCGGACATCGCTCGGTGGGATTTTTAAAGCCCTTCCTGTGTTTTTCCCCAGCTGAATCTGTGCAGGGCTGTTGGGAGGACCTAACCCAGCAAAGGACCCTCTCCCCAGGGCGCAGCTGGTGTCCCACCTTGCAGCCCCAGGCTTTGGTCCTGACTTTGGCTGGGGAGGGAGACCTTGCACGCCGGCTGCATTTCACCCACCACTTCTCCCCGCTGTCGCTGCCAAACGTTAGAGCAAATGCTGCTATTGCAGTCGCATCTGCGGGGGAGAGCGTGAAGGGGAGAGGCAGAGATAAAGGGTGGGCAAATCCAGGTAAAAACAGGCAATCCTGTTGCAAAATCAAAAGTATCCTCTTCTTTTTTTTAACTGTTTTTTTTTGTCCCTTTTTAATACACTCTTCAAAGCTTGCTAAGATTAAGTGTGCGATTTATCTTCGCGGAGTTTGAATTTTAAAAGGAACAGCCAACTGTGTGATCGCATTATTAATATTTATACGTCGTCACTGAATGTTGACAGATTAATTATGCAATACGGTATAAGAATCAGCAGGCAGTGTGGGAGGGCGGTGGCAGAGTTCACGTATTAATAACGCAGCGGGGTGGCTCGCACGCTCCCTGGGTGGCTCGGCGCTATCAGCGCTGCGTCCCGCGTTCGTCGAAGGCACCTTCATCCCGAGCGGGGCTCGTGGGGACGGGGATGCTGACAGCGGGAAGGGAGGCACAAGCAGCAAAGGCTGCGAAGCCCCAGCCCCTTTGCACCGCCCCAGGAGCCTTCTTTGGGCCAGAGAGCCGAGGTGAGGGGCTTTGCAACCGTTCTTGAACTGTGTTTGGCCTGAAGACCATCAAGAGGTGACTTGGTGCAGTGGAGTATCTGGGTTGGGAGCTGGGGTTTGCTCCGAAGCGGCGGCTTTCGTCCCTGTCCTGTCCCCGCTCTGAATTTGCCCTTCCCTTAGCGTGAGGTGTCAGCCCTTCTCCCTGAAGTTGCTTCCCCCTGTCTGTCCGCGGTGTCCTCTTTTGAGGACTTGACCAGCACTAGGCGCTTTGGAGAAAGGTTTGCATCTTCTTTAGTGGACAAATAAGAGACACAGTTGTGTAGGGAGAGGTTTTTCCTTCCCCGAGAAGCCAGCTTGGGTCATCAGGCACGGTGTCTGATATCTTTACGTAGGGCAAAGTAGGAAATTATAATTCTGTGAGCCCCAGGAGTGGGAGCAAAGTCATCTGACAGCACCCGCATCTTGTTCGCTCTCCAACCATGGCCAGGGAAGTTAAGAGTTTGTAGGTGTTTTGAGAAGGATCTGGGAAGCGTTGCCTCTCAGGACCTTCTCTGAGCCTGCTGGGTTTCTCTCAGAGATCTGGTGTGCCTGGTGATCGGGGGGCCTCGGTATCTATTGGCACCTGCGTTGGCGAGGTGGATGGACAGGCGTGAAGTTAAGGTGGGGTGCATGGATGGTTCACGCTAGCCAGCTCGGCTGGACGGCAGAGGTCTGTGGCTGGGAATAAATCCTTGTGCCTGGAGATGGTGACGTTTGTCATCGGCAGAGCCGGCTGTGCAGCCAGCCCAGCTCACGCTGTGCCCTCCGGTCATCCTCGGTGGGAAGAAGAGCTCACCCTCCCGAAGCCCTTTTGGGTTGTTATGTCCATTGCGGCCTCTTGTGTTATTTTTTTTTAATGAGTCTTTTTTTCTCGGCGTGTCTCAGGGGGATGTTTTGTATGAAACTATTTGCCCGATCCTTCTCGAATAATTTAAAGCGGCGTCCGGGGTCAGGCTGCGGGGCCGGTCAGGGTTTCTTTGTCAGCGAAGCCCTGGCTTTTTGAGAGGCAGCGAAGGCGTCGGGGATGCGTCGGTGGCGAGCGCATCTCTCCCTCGTGCTCTCCTCTTGCGTCCCACTCATGTTCAGCCCTGGCACAAGCTCCTCGCTAAAAAAAGCACCCGTGCGTGGCCATGCTATTGGGAAGGGCCTTCGGGGAGATCTGCAGAGGCATTTAAAGACAGATACCCCAGCTCCGATGAGGTGTTTAACCCGCGGCACGACGGAGAAAATCGTTTAAGGTGGGCTTTTGAAAGCCTTTTCGAGGATTTGGCTTCTCAATTTCCATTCAAATGAACTTTCCCTCTTCCTGAGCTTGCAGCTTCTCAGTGCCTCTTTTTACAGCCTCAGCCTTTTCGGTCTTAATTAAAAAATGGAAAGAACAAAGGCACAATTGAGCAAAGCACTTAAGCAAACGGTTGAAGTAACAGATTTTCCCAGGCTTTCAGCGCAGGCTTAGAGGTGCTTCGGGGCTTTGCTCCGTGAAATTGGGGTCCTAAGGCGAGAGGCGCAAATCCCTCCTGCTTTTTCTCCCCCAGAAGCAAGACCACATTGACGGGAAATGTTTTGATCCACCCAGAGCAGATTCTTGTCTCAGAAACTTCTGGTGCGAAGATTTTTTCCATTCTTGTGGGTTTCTTTCTTAATTGGGATGGAAACAAAGACAGGAGCCTCAGAGTTGTTGGGAACGTGAGTTTTCTGCTAACGGTAAAGTGTATTTCCTTCGGGGTGGCCGTGCAAGTATTGTCATTGAGATCTGTCAGGTGCGTGGAGAGCCTTTGAATAGATAGGAATATGGAAATGTAAAGGATTGGCTTGTAGTGAATGGATAGGAATATGGAAATGTAAAGGATTGGCTTGTAGTGAATGGAAACTGGGAGCAAGAGGTGAGGGGAAAGGCAGGGAAGGTCCAAAACGCCAGCAGACAGAGCTGTCCCCTGCAGCTCCCCGATCGGAGCTGGATCTTCCTCCAGGTTCCCTCCTGCCTTTCTAGATGAGAAATGTTGGATAATTGATTTATTCTGGCCGCAACCCGCCTGGCTATCTGCTTCCCCGCTTCCCCCGAGTGCCTGCAGTCGCTTTGCTGGCCCCGCTTGACCGCTTTCCCACCACGCGAGGACACGGTGGCTTGGCAGGGAGCAGATGGACAACCCGTCCTGTAGACATCAAGCGTGGGAGGCTTAGTGCTGAGCTCTTCGGAGGCTGACGGCTCCCAAGACCCCGGCGTGTTGCAGGGAGCATTTGAGGGAGGGCTGTTTGTCGGCGGGAAGGTGGCTTTTGCGGGCTGAAGGTCCTTTTCCAAGTAGCCCTCAAGGTTAAAGTTGGATGCTCCTTCCAGATGGTCTCCATCTGATGCATCTCATTATGAGGTTGAGCTGCCTCGCAATCCCGGCCTCCCAGTGCCAAGAATAACAAGGAATGGAAGCCAGCAGCAGCGATCGCTGCTGTTAGAAGGGCATAAGATGATTTAAGGGTCAAGACAAGACCATATGGCCCATCAAGGCCCCATGGTAACAACCCAGAGGAATATAAAACAACTTGCTTTAGCGATCATCCTTCCTGCTACCTGTGAAGGCTGTTTGCTGTAACCTTTGCAAGCTCAGTTCCCCGGCTCCTTCTTGCTCTGATCTGTGCCCTGAGCTGCTTTCCAGTGCCCTGTGGGTCCCCTCGTGGGGTGTCCTTCCTGGAGGTGTCCTGGGGTCTCTGTCCATGGACTCGGTCCTCTTGTCACCGTGCCTGGCTTTGTGGCAAGCCGGTTGACCTTGCCTGTGTGCTGCAAAATGGGGTGTCGTGCAGGACCCTTGCTGGCATCCGAGGGTGCACCAGAGGATTGACAGCTCCTGCTGGGATTTCTCATTCTCAAACTGGTCTGAAGTGGGCTCTTGGCGTTACTGATGGCTCACCCCCTCCACTGCCTCTGGCCCCTCTGCCCTCAGACTGCCGATTTGCTACGCTGGGAAAGCCAAATCTGGCTGGTCCTTCCTCAGCATTTATGACACCCTGGAGCGTGCTCAGCCCGTTGCCTTCTCCAGATAGTCTGGGGCTCTCCCTTGGCTCCTTGCGGGCTCCCAGCATTCCTTTACCAAACCTGATACAGATATCAGCTGCTGAAATACGACTCATTTCCACAGTGGGTGCACTCTCAGGGCAACGAGGGACCCAGCCTCAGGTGCTTCTGCATCCCATGCTTTTTGAGACCAAAGTGAAGTGAAGCATCTTGGCCCAACCGATCCGAGTGCTGTGGCCGCACCGATAAATCTGTATTTCTGAGAGCGGAGCTGTTGCTTTCCCAGCGTGCCAGCGCCGGGCTCGGCAGGCAGCGGGCTGGAGGCAGCGATGCTCCTTCTGTTCCCACGGCTTTTCCCCAAAGGGCGGGTAGGCGAGCGTGTCTGGCATCGTGCGGGCAGCCACGCCACGGGGCCGTGGCTCCTCACCCCGGCGCCGTGTCCCCATCCCGCTTCGGTGGCGGGAGCACCGCCGTTCTCTGCGCGGCGCTCGTCCCGCAGCCCGTTTGCCCAGGGGAACACTTACAGCGCTGACCTTAAAGAGCAATTTCGGGCAAGCACAGAGCAGCTCAATTGTTCATAAACCTGACATTTATGTCTCGGAGGTTCTTCCTCTGCAGGATGCACTGCTCTTTATGATTTTATCAAATAAAATGCCCCTTCGCCCCCAACCAACCACTGTCTCTTTCCCTGGTGTTTTTGTAAGGCAATCATCACGAGCAGAGAGCTCGAAGGCATCTCTGCCTGTCCTTAACGCTGTGGCGTGGAGAGGGTTAGGGAAAGGGCTGCGTGGGCATCAGCTAGCGTGAATGCTTAAAACTGTGCGCTGGTCCTCTGCTGTTGGTAATTACTGAGCAGGGAGTAGGGGCTTGCGCTTCGCACGCGTAGAGAAACGGAGTATTAAATGTGAACAGATCAAACTGCCTGATGGAGCCTGGGAGTTTATTCCGGTGATTTTCACTGCTCCGCCGAAACGCGACCTGCGCTTTCAGATCGTTTCCCTGTTCTTCACGGGGATGAAGCCCGTGAGGAGCCCTGTGGGTGTGAGCCACTGTCGTCCCGAAACAGCCGCTCGCCGGGCTGCGGGGAGCGCGTCGTCAGCCTCCTGCTTCCCCTTGTGTTTTGGCCTTACAAAGCCGGAGCCAAGGCAGCGGCCGGAGGTGCCTGTGCGAGGGCAGCCTGCGGTGCGGTGCGATGCTGCGCTCCGGTCCGGGGACAGCGGGGACCTGAGACAGGGTGCCTTGCTGCTAGCTGTCATCTCCTCTCCCACCGTGCCGGTCCTGTCCCCCAGCTCCTTCCCGCTTGCCACCCAAGGTCGCCCACCGGGTGAGCAAACACCGCTTACTCTGCTGACCAGGGCACCTTCTATCGAGCCTGTTAAGATCAGCTCCGCGTGGAGAGCTCGCTGCCCTGGAAGTGTTAATTAGCTCTTCCCCTCCTCCCTCCCATTATTTTTCCACCTCACTCTTTAGAAGATCTCTGAACCAGGAGATCAATGCCTCCTGCTAATCGGCTCTTCAGCAGCTTAGAGAGGCACCACAGAATACTCCATTTAATTCTCCTCTAACACCTTTGCTAATCAGCCTTTCCAGCCCTGGGCAGGCGGCGAGGGGAGAGGCCGGACGGGGAGCGCAGCAGACGCTCACTTACACCCGGCTCGGAGGTCCAACAGGACCTGCGCGCGGTGGTGGGAAGAGCAGGGCTGGGAGGGGGCAAAGCAGCCGGAGAGAAAGGAGGGAAAGATCCCCGGGGATGAGCAGCATGGGGCGAGCGTGCAAACAGAGTGAGAGGGGCGAGAGAGAGGATGCTTCCCGGTCGTGTCCCCTCCCATCTTGTCCTCTCCCTCAGTGGCTGGGGATACGGATGGTGGTGTGAAACTGTGCTGGTGGTAGCACAGGCAATGGATTTTCCTCTCAGCCCCTCCACGCGGTGCCCCAGAGGCTGTAAGGGCTTGTCAGTGTGGGTCAGACCCCCAGATGCTGGGGTCTGAACCAAGCCCTCTCTCCAAGTGGCCTTCCCTGTTGGCAGGGAGATGCGGGAGGACCCAGGAGCGTGCGGTCACCTCCCGCACACTGCTGTGGTCCTTGTGATACCGCCTGTCCTCAGGCTTTTTGGATGACTTCAGCCCGGGGCATTGGTAGCTCTGCCCGTTGTCTCCCCAGCTGCTCGGCTCCCAGTACTGTGGCTGTCCCCCGTCCGCGGGAGCGGGACTTCTCCGGGGTCTCTTGGCTTTGATTCATCCCAGCAGCCCCCCTGGGGCTGTGTAAATAGCCCGGCATCGCTCCGGGGGACGGAGAGAGTCCCCCACGGGTGACAGACATCATGCTTTGGCTCGTTGGCTAGTGCTGGACAGCGTGGTCTGGCTGGGGCTGGAGGCTGTGTCTCCTCCGTTGAGCAGACAGTGGCCTGGATTTAGCTGCGAGGACCTTAATAAGCCTTTCCGTCTCCCGACTGCTGTGATCCAGCTAAATGGCTGCGAGCGAAAGCCCGCGTGGAAATGAGAATGCATGCTAATGAGTTGTGTTGCCAAAACCAGAAGGAACCAACTCTACAGGGAGTTTGTAGTTTTTATTTTTTTTTTCCCTGCTACCCAAGTTCAATAGCAGTGAATTGCATATTTCTCTGAGGCTTCTCAACAAACAATTTACAGTGTAAATATATTTGTTGGCATGCAAATCACTCTGCATTATGAGTCTTGATTAATATTATAATGTGTTGATGAAAGCCTCTAAGTGGTTCTTGGAACTAGGGTTCCTGACAAAGATCGGCTGTTTGGGTGCCCAGTGTTTGTGGAACATTAGATTAGGGTGTTTTTTTCCTTTGTTTTGGGTTTTTTTTTCCCGGGTGTGTGTTGTTTCATGGGTTGTTTCTTCCCCCCCTCCCTCTGTTCAAGATGCCGAGCGCGAAGTGGCAGGCGTGCAATTAATGAACCCAACCGCGCTCTTCCCCGCACCGCCGCAACCTGTTTCTGCTGCTCGCCCCCCGTGTAGAGGGACGCTGCTGCCCTCCGCCCCGCTGCGGGGTGGTCCTCAGCCCCTGCCACCGGGTTCGGCGCTGCTCGGGGTCGTACCTGCGGGTGATCGGGGCGGCCACCCGTGTGTGTGATGCCAGGGAGGGACACGCCGTGACGTGCGGGGGTAGGGGGTTATTAGCAATTCCTGTGGTTGCTGGTAGCTGGGCCGGTGGGAGAGCAGCCACAAATGCAGCACCACGAGGCTCCTTCCCCTCTGAGGAGATCCCCAACCCTTTCCGGGACCGAACAGCTTTGACGTTGCACCTTCCTCACCAAGGCCAGTTCATCGGGGGATGCTGGGTGCCCCCCATCTTGCCTCTGCTGCTCATCCCTCCGGCTGCTTCTCCAGCTTCATCCTTCGTGAGAGCTCCTGAAGCACCCGGAGAACCCATCTCTCCCTCTTCCACCCCGTCCTTCTCGCCCAAAGAGGGCTGCTCGGTCGCCGAGGAGGAGGAGGATGCGTCTGCAGCCCCGCTCTGGCGTTTGCTTGCGGAGCCGGGTGACAGGCTTGGGGAGCCGTCCTTCCCCCTCCGGCTCTTACGGCGGCTGCTCTTCTTGCCATTTTCCTTCTACCCTTTGGAGCCGAGCTCCCCAAGGTGTCAGGACAAATGCCACTCTGGTCGGCGTGGCTGTGCTGGGAGAGGATGCCCAGGCAGGCGGGAGCAGGGAGGAAAGGCAAGGGGGGGAAAATAACCCTCTTTAGCAGGCGGCTGCGGCAGGTGTAGTGACAGCCTCAAGTTTTGACCTTTGTTAACTGCTGTTTTGCTCAGAGGGTGACAGAGAGCGAGGTGAAATACAGAGTTTTGTGCTTGTACCTCTCCGGAGAGCTGTGCAGGTGGTGCGTGGCTCCGCCGCGACGTGCCGGCAGCGGCTCGAGCCCTGTAGGAACGGGTCATTTTGGGGTACCATGTCCCCTTTCAGCCCGCTCCTGGGGGTGCTCCGGCTCCTGGGCTGTGCTCCCCCCCGTCTCTCTGTAGTCCCCAGCGGTTTGCTGAGACGGCTCGTGGCGTATCCAGCCGTCCCCGGGGAGAGCAGGGTGGCACGGCCGTCCCCACCCCGCTCGTTGCCCTCCGAGCACGGCAGCTCGTGCAGGAGTCGGAGCCGGGCAGGGAGAACGCAGGCACCTGAAGGAGAGACCGAGGGAAGGGGGGGAAAGAGCGAATGAGGACATGCGCGCCTTAAAAGAACGTATCGCCCTTTCCCCCCCCCCCC
>Ga0065711_1035628_pt1 | contig 22041 bp, 15 predicted proteins | sample Hoacrofraction12_FD_59098 | JGI IMG/M metagenome (GOLD analysis project Ga0065711, IMG submission 59098) | Hoatzin crop microbial communities from Cojedes, Venezuela - Epithelial fraction 12 v2 (version 2) | ecosystem: Host-associated > Birds > Digestive system > Esophagus > Crop | place... | reverse complement strand
CTCTCTGCCCAACTCTCCAGCCTGTCCAGGTCACGCTGAATGGCAGCACAGCCTTCTGGTGTATCTACCACACCTCCCAGTTTGGTGTCATTAGCAAACTTGCTGAGGGTACACTCTAACTCTTCATGCAGGTCGTTGATGAAGAAGTTAAACAAGGCTGGGCCCAGTTCTGAACCTTGAGGGACACCGCTAGTTACAGGCCTCTAACTAGACTCAGCGCCGCAGATGCGGCTTGTTGAAGTAGATCTAGCCACACACCATAGTACTAGCTCACAACTGACATCCTGAACCTGTAAATAAGCTGAATCTGCTGAAGTGTTTGTAATATAGGATCTCTGTTCAACTTCACTGCTCTATTTTGAAACCATTATACTGTTTTTTGAAACATGCTTGTGTTGGTCCCACAATTCTGTGACAATAGTCCTTCCTGTAATGTAATTGTCAGGATATAGGATAAAATTAATTGTTATTTATGAGAGGAACTTGGGATATTTCCCCCCTCTTTTCTCTCAGTCTAAGAAAGTAACCCACAGGATTTATAGGTCCTATTGAAATAAATAAATGAAAGGATGTAAACAAAAGACTAGAGCGCCTCGTAGATGTGGCACTCCTTGACCACTCATATCTCCCCGTAATATTCAATGAACTTTGTAGCATGTAAAGAATTCAAGTCAGAGTTAACACACAGTTGATCAATAGCATCAACAGTTATATAACCTAGAAAAGGTGTGCCATCGGACACAGAAATCTGAACTGGGAGAATAATTCCTAATACTTTATTAAACAGGTCATTCACAAAAGTTAAAGAACTTAACATTTAGACATTTAATCCGAGGAAACAAATCAAATTCACAGAACAGTCTGAAATTACTCCTGAAATATTCGTTGAGGATGATTAAGATATGCAACATGTTGCATAAACTGAGTAGTGCAGCTTATGTTTCTTGATTGTCTAACTCAGCTAACCAATTGACCACAGCTGAATTGTGGTCTAAAAATCCTATTTACTGGGTTTGTATGCAGTTCTATAAATTCTTCCAATCAGTCTTTATTTACCAAAGATCAACATTTAGAGTCCATTTTTGAGGTCTGTATTGCTAGCAAAATTCCTTTGCTGGAATATTCAAAGCAAGTGAAACAAAAATGTTGCAAACATGGTTAGAATTAATTGATTTTTTTTTGTAAATGGAGAGTTTCACCAGTTCCGATTGTAGTTCATCTTACTGGACATATTTTATTTTATACGGTTACATATAATAATTATAAAACCATTCAGCTCTCTTTAGGAAACATAATAGTCCTCCTCTGAAACAAATTAAGTTCTTAGTGTAATTATAAATAAGTATTCTCACAAATCATTTTGTTTTAATGGATCCTATCAGACATTTTCTTATGCCAGATAGGATGCCAGATAATTTCTCTATTTTTCAATTACGGCCTACATTTTGGCCTAGCGCCTAGTATGACCTCCTTATGCTCTCTTTTCAGAATTAGCGCATGCCAAACACGGATTGCTTCATAGTCACCTGTGTCTACCTTTTACTTCCTCTCAGATTTTAGAAAAGAGTCCATATTTCAATGCTATCTGTGAAATCAAGACATATACACATCTTTCAGCCTAGTATTTTTGTCATACTTTGCATTATTTTGACATGTTTAGCATTAAAATGAAATATGTCAGTTATTAATGTTATGTATATTTAGAAATTATAGAACGAAGACCCATGTGTGAGATTGATGAGGGAGAAGGGGAGAAGGAAGAAGAGAAATTTTAGCCTTCACATTAGCCCTTATATCCACCTTTCCTGCTGCAGCACTGATGCTACTCATGCTCTCAGAGCTGTAACTCAGCTGCTAGCTCAGCCTAGATTTTGTGAGTGCAGTTCAATTACTCAAATACATGAAAGGTTCTAGGGTATCTGATACAACTAGATGGAATCTGCACATATATGAGACCTGATTTGCAGGACATCCTTGCTTTTCTGGACAGTAAGGACTATCCCTCAAGTGCAGATGTCTGTTGTAAGGCAAATGAAACACAGTTCACGTAAGAGATCCTTCATGTGTCTGAAAGCTGGGGACAAGAAAGAAATGGAGACAAAATTCCTCTCTTTAGTGAAAAAAGTCCTGGATTGTTGGTCTGCTGCTCTCTCAAAGTTTCACAGAAAGGAGTAAACAGCCTGACAAGTGACGTGACATGAAGTGAGGGAGTCTCAGCTGTCCTCCCACTCCCCATTCACATCAGAGGTATCTTTTCCTTGGCTTGCCAGTTGAAATATAAACAACCTTGTTTTAATAATGAAATATAAAATGAAAAATAAGTCTCCAAACAAACTGCTATTCTGTTTTTTTGTACCAGCTACTGAAACTGCATGAATGTGGTTTTGTTGCCATGAAACCATTTTGCAGTTTTGGTGGAATTACTCAGGTAAAATTAGATTTGCAGCACTGAGTAGTGAGAATATCTACCTGAGCCACAAGACGTTGCTCATGGATCTATACCTTGTAAGTCTCCTTCCCACTGAAGAATGCTGTAATAGTGGTTTGAGGAAAGAAAGTTTTCATGTAAGATCCATTTACAAATCCCTCATTAGCCAGGATATTGGACTGTCTTCATGGAAGAGATCAGAAGACCTCTTATTCCATTATGCAAATCTCAGACGATTTGTACAGAAATTAGTCTGCATGAAGACGTAATTTCCAAGTCGACTTTGAACAATTTTTTCTCAATCTTTCAGCTACATTGCAGCTGTGCTATCAGCAGCTGCCTAACCAGATCTTATCACAGAATTTTATATTATATTTTCTGTAGAATTCCAATGGGATCAGTCTATTAAAAAAACTCAATAAATGCTGTCTCACCACGGTGTCCATAGACAGTAGTGCAAGAACTGGCACAAAGGTTGGACCCCAAGAAAGAGCAGAACAGATTGTAGCACAGGGGAAAATATCAGTAGATATATTACAGAATTTATGTTGTTAAATATTGTAACTTATTACACAATCCACAATTAACAACATAAAGCTTCTACCTCAAGCAGTTGCTAAAAGAAAAGAAGAAAGAGAATAAGAGAATATTAGTGCAAATCCTGGAATAATGTTATGTATTATGAATCAGGCTAAGGTTATTAATTTTGGTACATAATGTAATTATAATTTAGTGGCTTAGTGAGTTTGTAAACATAATTTAATGATTGTAAATATAATTTTGTAATATGATTTAATTTATTGTAAATATAATTTAGTAACTTATCCAGCATAAAATGTGCAATGATACTGGATTATAATGGCAGTAATTTTAAGAAACAAGAAAGAAAAACCTGCTGTTGATTAATGAATCTCAAATATTGAACTGTGAAAAAGTGGAGATTGGAAAAACAGAACATCTGTTGGACCTCTTTGTTCAGCAGCTGTAAAAAAAAAAAGGCATTTTAACACAGCTCTGTATGAATTTACAGTTGTGTTTAAAATGCTTCTATCATTGTGTTTTTGTCCAGTTGTTATGAAACAATCCAGATCCACAAAATATGGAAATTTAACAAACTTATAAGAACAAAAAAAAAAAGGATTTTAAAGGAATTGATTTTCTGAGCAATGCAAGAAAACAAATAAAAAAGGAAAGAGAACGATTCTAAGGAAAAACAAAGATCCAAAATTTGGAAGGGATTTGTGTTTCCTAAAAAGGATATAATTTCCTACCCTCAGTCTTCCTTTAAGAAAAATTAATTCAATGACATTACTCAGTGCAAGGGATAGAGTAGGTAAAATAAATTAAAATATTATTATTCTTTCTTCCCTTCACCTACTGAACTTAACAAAGGCAATAATATTTAATTTACAAAGTTCAGTCAAACTCACCTTTGCTCTTGGATACTATTTATCGTCTGTCTCCATGACTTCCGTGCCTGTACACATGTCATGGATTCCTCAGGGTTGTAAAGTGGTTAAGACCATGCACTACATTGGATTGAAATCCATGCTGGGTAGGAAACAACAGCTTGATTGGCCACAATTCACAATTTCACATTCATAACAGCTAAGCCTTCAGTAATATCAGTTTAAGGTGGTACTATATCTTGAAACAGAAGTCTCTCAAAATTGTTTGACACACCGTAGCTCACTGAGTAAAAAAGCAGTGAGGACCCATCATACTCTTATCAAGCAGAAGAGCGACAGAAGTACAGATGACATAATGAGCCAACGTCTTAACAGGCCTAAGCTGGCATAGCTCCACTTTGCATCTGCACTACTCACTGTAAATTCTGTAAGCTAACAATTTTCAACAGAGTTTTATTAGTGTCTTAATAGTAAGTTAAACAGTTTTCCAGCTATACTTTTTCTAAATTAAAGTCATCATAAGCTGAAATTTCTGATGTCAATTACTTTAAAAAAGCTTAGACACATACCTTTTAACAAAGTCTGGTGTTTGTAAAAAGGCGACCTGAACGTACAGAACTATGAATCAGATTTTTAAAGGCAAGTGATTAACCTGCTCTCTCTTAATGTTTGAGAGATTGGCATCTGCTTATTTTTTAAATACCTCCTTTCTTCGGTGGATTTATCTATAATAGAGTGCATAAAATACAATTATGTTGGAATATTACCTCTGAAAACAAGGGTAGACTTGAACTTTGATCAGGTGTTTAATTGGAAGAAATACTGGGTTCTGTCTTATTAAATTTGGGTTCACTTCTACTCATATACCTTAAGCCCTAAAAAAAATACATGAGAAAGCCAAGATGTACTAATAAATATTTTTAAAAGGTAAAATAACAGTGTTTTGCAGTAATTTAATCACAGAATTGTTAGATTTCTTTTTATTTTCAGAATATAACATTTAAATGAACGATATTCCGACATTTAATGTAAAGCCATGGAAGATAAGGTAATAGGCATACATGATGTTTCAAGTACACTAGACAGCAGTATAAGCAATTTTTGTGATCTATTGTGTACTTCTGAATTAAAAGATAGCCTCTTTGAGTTTAATTAAGCTTTATAATCAAGACTTATTTTTGAAGAAGCTTGTAATATGAAAAGAACAGCATGATATTTTGGAAAGAATATGCATAATTTTCTTTGAATTTAATAATTTTATTAGGGGTATATTAGACCCAAGTGCATTGGCAGCCAGAAACTTCTGTCCTGTGATATCTGAATTTCTCTAATTCATTGGGAATCAATTAATACATGCCATATTAACAACAGCTTTTAAGAAAGGATGTGGCTGTTATGGCTGACATCTGCTTACACAGAACACCTAATGAGAGGTCAGGTAGGTATACCTTTACTACTACAAAGGCAGTAAGCTATTATACATGCTTGGTCAGTTGTACTACTCGGTGAGAATGAGATTGTTTACGTATTACTTCGGGCTTTAGAAGGAATTTAGAAGACCATGCTTCATTTTTACTCAGTAGAAAAATATATGGTTTTCCATTGAAAGGTTTATAAAATTACACAAGGAGTTAACTGACAGGAATTTTCCTTTCCACTGATTATAAAGCAAACACATATATGTCACTGCTGTATTTTCAGAAAGAGGAAGAATTTAAGTAAATGAATCCACCATCTGTGGTTATTTCTGTTTAAAAGAACATTTAAGTTTTCAAGGAAAAAATCTTCTTAATCTTATCCTTATCTTAAAAACTTTTAAAAAAATTATAAACAAAAGCACTTGTGGCATATTTACATTAATATCTTTTAAAGAGTCAGAGAAAGTTTAAATGCTAGACCCTTAATCATCTGTAATGTTTCTTTCCTTACTCCATGCCTCTGTTTGAGACTTTTCCAAGCATCTCTTTTTAAGTCCAAGTTTGTTTTAATATGGTTACAAGAACAGTTTGTTTCAAAACCGGCCTGGCTGAACAGAGAGCTTTGGCTGGAACTCAGGAAAAAAGGAGTTTATGGCCTTTGGAAGAAGGGGTAGGCGACTCGGGACACAAAGAAAGATGTCGTGAAGTTATGCAGGGAGAAGATTAGAAGGGCCAAGACCCAACTAGAACTTAATATGGCTACTGCTGTAAAAGGCAATAAAAAATGTTTCTATAAATACATTTGCAACAAAAGGAGGGCTAAGGACAATCTCTATCCTTCATTGGATGTGAGGGAAAACAGTGGCAAAGGATGAGGAAAAGGCTGAGGTGCTTAATGCCTTCTTTGAGTGAAGCTTTAATAGTAAGACCAATTGTTCTCTGTGTACCCAGCCCCCCGTACTGGAAGACAGGGATGGGGAGCAGAATGAAGCTCCCATAATCCAAGGGGAAATGATTAACAACCTGCTACACCACTTAAACACACACAGGTCTATGGTGCCATATGGGATCCATCCAAGGGTGCTGAGGGAGATGGTGGAAGTGCTCACCAAGTCACTTTCCATCATTTATCTTCAGTCTTGGCTAACCGGGGAGGTCCCAGTTGACTGGAGGTTAGCAGATGTGGTACCCATCTACAGGAAGGGCTGGAAGGAGGATCTGGGGGCCTACAGGCCTGTCAGCCTGACCTCAGTGCCAGGGAAGGCTATGGGGCAGCTCATCTTGAGTGCCATCACATGGCATGTATAGGACAACCGGGTGATCAGGCTCAGTCAGCATGGGTTTATGAAAGGCAGGTCCTGTTGACTAACCTGATCGCTTTCTATGACAAGGCAACCTGCTTAGTGGATGAGGGAAAGGCTGTGGATGTTGTTTACCTGGACTTCAGTAAAGCCTTAGACACTGTTTTGTACAGCCTTATCCTGGAGAAACTGGCTACTTATGGCTTGGATGGGTGTACACCTCACTGGGTAAAAAGCAGGCTGCATGGCCCAGCCTAAAGAGTACTGGTAAATGGAATTAAATCCAGTTGGTGGCTGGTCACAAGTGGTGTTCCCCAGGGCTAAATATTGGGGCCAGTTCTGTTTAATATCTCTATCAATGATCTGGATGAAGGGACCAAGTGCAGCCTCAGTAAATTTTCAGACAACACCAAACTGGGTGGGAGTGTTGATCTGCCTGAGGGTAGAACGACTCTACAGAGGCATCAAAACAGGCTGGATCAATGGGCCAAGGCCAATTATATGAGGTTCCACAAGGTTAAGTGCCAGGTCCTGCACTTGGGTCAAAACAACCCCATGCAAAGCTACAGGCTTGGGGAATAGTGGCAGCAAAGCTGCCCGGTATAAAAGGACCTTGGGGTGTTGGTCAACAGCTGGCTGAACATGAACCAGCAGTGTGCCCAGGTGTCCAAGAAGGCTGATAGCATCCTGGCTTGTGTCAGGAATAGTATAGCCAGCAGGACAGAGAAGTGATTGTCTCCCTGTACTCGGCACTAGTGAGACCACACCTTGAGTACTGTGTTCGGTTTTGGGCCCCTCACTTCAAGAAAGTCATTGAGCTGCTGGAGTGCATCCAAAGAAGGGCAACAAAGCTGGTGAAGGGTCTAAAGCGAGGACTATACAAGGAGTGGCTGAAAGAACAGGGATTGTTTAGTCTGGAGAAAAAGAGGCTGAGGGGAGACCTTATCACTCTCCACAACTGCCTGAAAGGAGGTTGCAGTGGGGTGGGTGTCAATCTCATCTCCCAAGTGATAAGTGATAGGACTGGAGAAAACAGCCTCAAGCTACACCAGTGGAGGTTTAGGTTAGATGTTAGGAAAAATTTCCTTACTGAAAGGATTATCAAGCATTGTAACAGGCTGCCCAGGGAAATGCCTGAGGCACCATCCCTGGCGGTATTTACAAAACATGTAGATGTGGCACTTAGGGACATGGTTCAGTGGTGGACTTGGCAGTGTTATGTTAATGGTTGGACTTGATGATCTTAAGGGTCTTTTCCAACCTAAATGGTTCTATGATTCTATGATTCTAAGGGCTGCACCAAAAGATTAGTTATTAATATTACTACACCAGCTTTGGTTTCTTCTACCCTCTGCAGTTTTCTCCACTCTTCTGGGAGGCTTTGCACCCTCAAACGTTCCCACATGCTCTAATGATACATCTCAGGGCATTCAATATAGATACTCAGTTTTGTCCTCGAAGAGTCATTCTGCTGAGCTGTTATACCAGTTCATGCTGTTGCAGGCACTTAGAAGTACATGAAAAGAGAGAGAAAAAAATAACTACACTTGAGGTCTGAGGGTCACCAGACGGGCTCCAGAGAAGATCAAGAACCAAGAAAGTTGCTTGGCTGTGAATCAAAAGGGAATTAAAATAACTGTTTTCAAATTTTTACACTCTGTATCAAGTGATTAAACTTGTAAACAGCTGATTGTTGTCTCTGGTGTCTCAAAAAACTTTAGTTCATTTTTTGATAATCAAGCAGAACGAGGAGCAGAATATGTCATTGTTTTAAACTCTTCTATTCAAGCAGTTAACGAAGTAGTAAAGGTAAGATTAGAGTAGTACTCACCAGACTCCAAAATGTTAGAGACAAAGAGACCTTTCCCTGTTAACCTGCACACCATTTAAGCCTATTTTAATCTTAATCAAAGCCTACAAGACCTAGCTCGTAGGTTTTAGCTGGTATATATATAATAGCCAAAAATATGTAGTATATTTATATAGTATTGTGAGTGTGTGTGTGTGTGAACACTGTTTATATACACTCTTCCTAGATAGACAGAATATAACTGATAATATTGAGGTAGAAACCTCAACACATTTGACAGCAGTTCCCTCCTACATCCTCACATTCACGCTTAAAAACAGAGCTGGGAATAGCTCTGACAGCACATTGCAATTATATTACCTTGCAATTTCAAGATAGAGCTGATTGGTAATAGCTATAGTTCTGGCTGTATCCATCTTCTTCTTGACGTCCTGCTCATTCCTGTTGTGTAACAGGAAATGAAAAAAAATGTGGACACAGTCTGGAGGCAAAGTAGTTTCCTATGACAACTTTAGCAATTATCGCAACTATGCAGAGGACCTGTTAGAAACTTTTTTGAACAAAGTATGTTTAAATGTTTGCCTTGGAGGGAATTTGTGAGACAGAGTCATATGTCAGTTTTGTGGGATCCTCCTGAGTACCTGATGACCCGTGGAAACTAATGGAAGAAATTTGGTAAGATAATAGATATACCAAGACCTTGTTTAAATTCTTTTCCATTGTCAGCATTCCTGTGTGAAGTTTTATGATCCACCTGTCACACAAAAACACTTCTCTAGATCACTATTCATAATACAGTTCATCCTATATAATTGTTTCTGTGTGCAAATTCGCACTTACAGAACAGTCTTGCCTGCTCAGCTTGACTCCTGTTGAGAAGTCTTTTGATCTAACGTATCTGTTATTGTGCAGGTGTTTATAAGATCTGCATGGGGCTTCTGCCAAAGGAAAATTCTCCTTTAGGAGATTTCAAGAATCAGTTCAGAAGTGATATAATACTTCTCCTTTTCCTTGTTAAAAAAGTAAGGAATGGAAGAAGTACAGAAGCAGTACTTCACTCAAAACAGAGTGAATAAAAGCTAGGAGTCACCTAAAGACAAAACTTGTGCTCTGAAGATTTGAGGACACCTATAGTTGTGACAGATAATAGTTATGCTGGAAGAGTGAATTTTTGCTAAGTCTGAAAATGAACTGAAGAGTTTGAGAAAGGACCAGAGGCTAGTGGGAATGCATGCGTCATACATAGTTAAAATTAACAGCATTTGAAAGGGAAGAGTAGGCCACTGTGAATCACAGAATCACACAAGCACAGAACAGTTGAGGTTGGAAGAGACCTCTGGAGGTCATCTGGTCCAACACCCCAAGCAGAGCCACCTACAGCCCATTGCCAAGGACCACGTCTATACGGCTTTTGGATATCTCCGAGGAGGAAGGCTCCATGGCCTGTCTGGGCAACCTGCATGAGTGCTCAGTCACCCTCACAGTGAAAAAGTGTTTCCTGATGTTCAGAGGGACCCTCTCATGTTCCAATTTGTTCCCATTGCCTCTAGTCCTTTTACTGGACACCACTGAAAAGAGCCTGACTCCATCTCCTGGACCTGTACTGTTTAATATCTTCATCAGTGACACAGACAGTAGGATCAAGAGTGCCCTCAGCAAGCTTGCAGCTGACACCAAGCTAAGTGGTGTGGTCAACACGCCTGAGGCATGGGATGCCATGCAGAGGAACCTGGAGAAGCTTAAAAAATGGGCGTGTGTGAACGTCAGGAGGTTGAACAAGGCCAAGTGCAAGATCCTGTACCTGGGATGGGGTAACCCCTGGTATCAAGACATGCTGGGGGATGAAGGGATTGAGACCAGCCCTGCCGAGAAGGATTTGGGAGTACAGGTGGATGAAAAGCTGGATATGAGCCGGCAATATGTGCCCACAGCCCAGAACTGTATCCTGGGCTGCATCAAGAGAAGTGTGGCCAGCAGGCTGAGGGAGGTGATTCTTCCCCTCTACTCCACTCTTATGATACCCCACCTGGAATACTGTATCCAGTTCTGGGGCCCTCAGCAAGGGAAAGGTGTGGACTTGTTGAAGAGGGTCCAGAGAAGGGTCACAAAAATGATCAGAGGGATGGAGCACCTCTCCCATGAAGACAGGCTGAGAGAGTTGGGCTTGTTCAACCTGGAGAAGAGAAAGCTCCAGAGAGACCTTGTTGCAGCCTTTCAGTACTTAAAGGAGGCTTATAAGAAAGATGGGGACAGACTTTTTAATGGGATCTGTAGCAATAGGACAAGGGGTAGTGGTTTTAAACTGAAAGAGGTTAGATTCAGACTGGATATAAGGAAGATATTTTTTACAATGAGGGTGGTGAAATACTAGAATAAGTTTCTCAGAGAGGTTGAAGATATCCCATCCCTGGAAGCGTTCAAGGTCAGGCTGGACTGAGCTTTAAGCAACCCCATACATCAGCACAGGCTTGGGGTGGCCCTGCTGGAGAGCAGCTCTGCGGAGAGGGACCTGGGAGTGCTGGTGGACGACAGGTTAACCATGAGCCAGCAGTGTGCCCTGGCTGCCAAGAAAGCAAATGGGATCCTGGGATGCATTAGGAGGAGTATGGCCAGCAGGTTGAAGGAGGTTCTCCTTCCCCTCTACACTGCCCGAGTGAGACCCCATCTGGAGTATTGTGTCCAGTTCTGGGCTCCCCAGTTCAAGAAAGATGAGGAGCTACTGGAGAGAGTCCGGTGGAGGGCTATAAGGATGATGAGGGGACTGGAGCATCTCTCCTATGAGGAGAGGCTGAGGGAGCTGGGCTTGTCCAGCCTGAAGAAGAGAAGGCTGAGAGGGGACCTAATAAATATTTATAAATATCTGAAGGGTGGGTGTCAGGAGGATGGGGCCAAACTCTTTCCAGTGGTGCCAAGTGACAGGACAAGGGGCAATGGGCACAAACTGAAGCGCAGGAAGTTCCATCTGAACATGAGGAAGAACTTCTTCCCTCTGAGGGTGACGGAGCACTGGAACAGACTGCCCAGGGAAGTTGTGGAGTCTCCTTCTCTGGAGATATTCAAGACCCGCCTGGACAACATCCTGTGCAGCCTGCTGTAGGAGACCCTGCTTTAACAGGGGGATTGTACCAGATGACCCACAGAGGTCCCTTCCAACGCCTACCATTCTGTGATTCTGTGGTTCTGTGATTCTGTGATTGGTATAGTGGAAGTTGTCCCTGGTCACTGCAGAAGGGTTGGACTAGATGACGTTTAAACATCCCTTCCAACCGAAACCATTCTATGATTCTATAATCTTCTTTGCACTCCAGATATTTACATGCATTGATCAGATCTCCCTGAGCCTTCTTTTCTCTAGGCTGCACAGTCTCAGCTCCCTCAGACTTTCTTCACATGATAGATGCTCAGTTCCCTTCATCATATTTGTGGCCCTTCATCAGACTGTCCCCAGTATGTCCATGTCTCTCGTGTACTGAGGAGCACAGACCTAGATACAGTACTCCAGGTGTGACCTCACCAATAGGTAGCTGCTTAATAGACTCAAGGTAACCACACTCAGAAAACTGTTTCATGTTTGTAACAGAGTTTTAGGGGCTGGATAAGCATCAATAAGAAAAAAAAAAAAAGGGGAAAATGAAAAGAAGTCTTGGATTGATAGAGTTTAGTGGCACATAGGATCGCTGGAATAATCCCTTGAAGTGAGTGAAGTGATAGCCATGTCTCTGGTGTTAAACATCTGAAAGAGTGGTATTTGCTGAGAAAAATATTATTAATTAATAGGTGGAGAGGTGGGAAAAGCACAAAGGAAGAGACTGGTCATGGGAACTTTAGAGGGTGAAAGAATTCACAGAGAATCTTGGCTAAGGAGCCCCATGCTTCTCAGCTGTTAAAGGCTGAGTGTCTTGTCCCTAAATGAAACTCAAGAATTATCTCCTTTGAATGGCCTCACTTAGCAATTTCATTTAGAACAAAAAGTCTGTACCATCATCAAAATGTGATACTGTTATTAATGGACAAATACAGTACTCCAGATCATTGATTTTTCAAATATCCTCTACTCTTCACAAAGGCAAACCAGTAATAGGACATTCACAGATGCAGACCAGCCGATTAGCTTATTGGCCTGTTTGTTAGAAGTGCGATTAAATGATTATTTTCAAAGTATTGCACTTGCTACTAGGTGGTGATATCTAGTAAAATACCCGAAGTTCTTGAACACTGAATTGATTTGTGGATTCTACCTGAGAATCCAAGAGGAAAGAGAGAAAAAGATCCAATTATTTCTTCTCTTTCTCTTCTACATTTTGAAACATTAACTCATCACACATACGTAAATATTCATAAAAAAATTGATTTTGCATATCACTGTTTTCAGTGTCTGTGACTACTGCTAAAGATATTTTGACAAGCAGCAGCTATTAGTCTCTTTTTTTACGTTTTGTGCTCAATATTAAAGTCATTTTGCAAAGAACTATAATGGGGAAACAAGTAAATTATTAAAGCCAAATTCAGAAGTTCTCACTTGGGCCAACTTTCATTACAATCAGAAGGAGTTTTGCTTAACCCACCACCCTCAAATGGCAGAAGCATGTGACCTTACTTATCCTTTCTTTTCAAACAGTACTTGTGCAGCAAATATTCCCATTAAATTTAGAAAACATTTTATTTCTACTTAAAAAAAAAACCAAAAACTGAATGACAGATCAGACAGGATGTGTTTGAAAGTCTAGAGCAGCTGAGCATCACGATGCAAAGCTGTCATTTCCTGCACTTCCACCATTCACATTTCAAGTGATCTGTGAAGTATTGTCAGCATGCTGAGGCAACTGTTCTAAGCAAATGGCATTTATTCAGCTTCAAGGATGACATGAAAACATCCAGATGGCATGCATGCTTTACATTATAAACATCAGAGAAGTTACAATTTAAAAATTCGGAAACGTGGTCACAGCAACTATCAGTAAATAGAAAAAAATAGATTGGTAACGAGTTTTCAGAATAGCAGTATATATATGCCTTGTTTGGCTGAGAGACAGTGACATGTACCATATGCTATAATTAAGATATAAAATCTATTCAGAGTCAGCTGAAATAATTATTGCCCCTTCCTGAATCTAGTATTATTGAAATGGAATAAGAAGGAATTGGGAGATTTTTTGCATCAGCTGTCATACGCATCTCCTGAAGAAGGATCCTGTGCAATGAATGAACTGAAAGTAATTTTGAAAGAAATTCTTTTAGGAGGAATTTTCTTATCATCTAAAATTCATGTTAGTGAAAGGGGAGTATTATGCTACCAACCCATCCAGTAATTACATTCAAAGGACACTGAAGATTTGTCAATCTGTGCAAAAGTCAAAACTTAGAAATTCGTTCACTTGCAAAACCTGATATTTTGGGGAAGGCAGGGGAAACAACCTAAAAAAATTGCTCATAAATAAATTGATGCTTTAAGGATAATGTCCTATGGTAGGAAGAAAAACCCTTGGTGTTAGCAACCATAGAAATATTAGTCATAAGCCACAAGTCTTGAGGGGTGAGAACTGTAAAGATGTAAAAAAGCTAATTAAGATTTGCTTCAATTTATATTAAATATCAAGGTACCATTGGAAAAAATATAGTAATATTTTAAAGCTATTTTTTGTTTATTGCATACTGCAGCCAGTGATAGTATAACCCATGCATTTTCAGCTGAACATCTTCTTAAGGCAAGATTATTCAGAGTTAAATGGAATACTTACAAATATTCTTCTGCAAATTCATTTTTATGTAGTTGTCATCAAAACGTTTAAGGAGCCTTTGTTTCCGAAGACTACTCAGAAATTAAGGATCATTTTAAATGCAGGAATAATGATTTATTACAGTAGACAGGCAGAAGAGCTTTTATAGTTAAATTTTCCATCAATCTTGTAAAATGGAACAATTTCCTACTTTTGACAAACATTTGACTAAAGAGATTACTGGAGTTACTTTTAAATATGTAGATGGTGTTCAAATAAATTATTTACTTCCTCAAATATTCAGTCTATGCTGTAGCAATATTTATTATGCATAGCATTAGGAAGACAGTTCAAAAAATTTAAGTCATTTTGGATAAGCAGATTAATAGTAGAAAACTTGATGGGATCTTTTGTGTCTATGTGGAGGGTAGTCTAAATGGATGTTCTGTCATAAGAGTTCTTATCCTTCCTCCTTTAATATACAAAAAATACTATGAAGACAAACTCTTGGGAGCAGAAAGATTTAAATGTCCCTTGTGACAAAAAACCTAGAAAGTGTAGTGGTGTTCAAATCTTGAACAAATTCCCCCACAAAATACAAATATATGCTAGATTTGGATAGCAAGTTTTGGAGCTGCCCTGTTGTTAATCACCAAGAGTGATCAGTTACTTCAAGTTGAAAAAATCCAAATGTTCAAACAATATGTGGAAATATGTTGAAGTGATGATCTCATTTCCTTCTACAACACAGGGACTGAATTTATCATATATAGAGCATGGAGAGCAGTACAAATATATGATTTATGTTCCTTGGCTTCAGCCTAATTTTAGCAACTGGAACAGATGCTGAATAACCATTCTTTGAATATAATTCTCTTCTATAATTCTCCATTGTATTAAGTGGCCAGGTCAAGCTGTTTTACCAGGAGAAACATATTTTCTTATCTGTGGCTACAATACATAGTTTTACCTATCATAACACTGTAATTAGGGATTATAAATATATCAGCATCCTTCAGCTGAAGAATGAAGGAATTTAATGGGTGGAAGGAAGCCTACATTTTTTACTCAGGGAAAGTAAATCATGGTAGTACTCCATGAAAACAATATCTTCTCTTTAGAAGAATTAATGTATACTATTTTTCTCTGTAGTAGGAAAAACCTATATCATGGTAACAGATAAAAAAGAAAAGATAACCAGATATTCATAAAATGTATTAAATAACTGGAAACATTGAGCAGTAATAATTTATTCACTGTAAAGATAATTAATTTTACTGGCTGTTTTTCTGTACTGAAATTGCTTTGGTCTCATGTAAGATCTGTGGTGGAATTATAATACTATACATGCAATTACTGTTTGAGATAAATCATGATAAACTGACACTAAAAAGAAACAAAGGCATACTAGCTTCAGTATCCCATTTATGAATTATTATGCAGTAACTACTCTCAGTAGCAGTGCTAGAGTTCCCAATGTTTCAGTTTGAAGTTCATGCTCTTTTTCAGAATTTAACAACTCGGCCATCGCACAGGGCTGAAATATGATATATAAAACATATATATAAAACCATATCTTAAACTGGTATTCAAATCTATTTAATTGTGTTCCATTTAGTGAAAAAGACAATGCTTCAAATTACAATAAACTCTTTTATTTTTTTTTAATATAGACCAATGTGACAAAATAAATACTACTTTTAAGACAGTGTTTGTTTTTCATTGTTATGACAACTCCCATAACTCCTTCCTGCCCTTTGGTCTCAAGACTGAGTTTTGATGGAAATCTTGCAGTTGCCCCAGCATCTATCTTTTCCATCCAGCAGCCCTTATTTCCTTACTCTCACAATCAGAAAGGATTTCTTGTTAAATTCATGGAATCATTGTATGGTTTGGATTGGAAAGGAAAAAGATCGTTTACTTTCAACTTCCCTGCCGTGGGCAGGGACACCTTCCACTAGATCAAGTTGCTCAAATCCACATCGAACCTGGCCTTGAACACTTCCAGGGAGGGGGCATCCACAGCATCTCTGGGCAACCTGTTCCAGTGCCTCACCACCCTCGTAGGAAAAAATGTCTTCTGTACATCTAATCTAATTATACCTTCTTTCAATTTAAAGCTGTTACGCCTTGTCCTATCTCTACATGCCCGTGTAAAAAGTCTCTCTCTGGCTTTCTTGTAGTCCCCCTTCAGGTACTGGAAGGCTGCATAAAGTCTCCACAGAGGTTTCTCTTTTCCAGGCTGAACAATGCCAACTCTCTCAGCCTGTCTTCATAGGAGATGTGCTCCATCCCTCTGATCATTTTTGTGGCCCTGCTCTGGACCCGCTCCAACAGGTCCATGTCTTTCCTGTGCTGAGGGCTCCAGTGCTGGACGCAGTACTCCAGGTGAGGTCTCACCAGAGCAGAGTGGAGTGGGAGAATCACTTCTCCTGTCCTGCTGATAATGTTTCTTTTGATCAACCAGCTTCTGCACTTAGTTGAAAACAGTTTAGCTGAAGCTTCTGAATCTGTTAAGTTCAGCTGGAATTGCTTTTTATTATATTTTAAATTAACATTTTGAGAGTTTGTTTTGAAAGATAAAGAAAAGTTAGCTCAACATCTCGTTCTACGATAAGCAAATAAATCATATATTTAAAATTCAGAATTAGACTACAGAGCATAGGCAGTAGGTCAAATTAATATTGTATATATTAACATTTTCTAATTTAATTACAAGATTTAAATTTATAGTTGACTTTGCTAAGAGAGTATATTGCAAAGTATGTATACTAGTATCAGGATTAATCTCAGCATGACATTCTCTACTGAAGTCAGGATGGAGGGGGGTAAATGGAAAAAAATTAGTTTTGAAAAACAAATAGGGTGACAGCTCTGGGACTTTGTCTTTTTTTTTTTTTCCTTATTTCTGCAAACAAGCCTGAGCCTTTCACTCAGATAAAAAAAAAATAATCTTCCCCTCTCCCCCCTATTTGTGGTAATCATACGGAATTTGTTTAGAGCCATTTCAGTGTACAGATCTCAGAACTAAGGAAGGATTCAACATTTGTGCAGTTTGAACATCACTTTCTTGTGACAATAGTCATAGCTTTGAATAGTCATGTTTTCTTTATTTCCCTCAGAGTCACAAAAGGTGAGTGATGATAACTTCCCTACTTGTATTACAGAAACTTTGATCAGTCTCCAGCAAGTGCTTTTTACAGTATCTTTTAAAAAAGTGCTGTGATACAAGGGAGGAAGAGATTCTGTGCAATGCAATACATTTCATGAAACACACAACATTTAATACAAAGAATTCCAGAGCACTTATTAAATAAAACTGTGCAAAGCCTTTTCACAACTATTTTTTCTTGAGAGAAGGAGAAATTTCTTTAATGTTCTTGCTGTCCATACTCCATAAATCTGGCCTGAGAGGAAAGCGAGTAAAACACGGTGGGTTTCATGACAGCTTTGAAAATATGAAGTTTTCAGGTCAGATTTACTTTGATCATTTTAGTTTTCACCGACACAAAGCCTACAGTGAAATACATATAGACCAAAATAATAACATTGTGTCCTGGTTTTGGTTAAAACAGAACCCATTCTGTTTTAGTGAATCTTCCTTACAGCTAAGTTCTTCTCAGTAACTGCATTTTTCTGAACATGGCTGCATATTTATCAGTGTCGGCTCCAAAGCTAATAACACCTGATATTGATAGTTTTACCGAGCTAAGAGTAGGAATGGAATGCAGAAAAGGCCCCTGTTTATAACTATTACTATAGCAGCCAAGATCATCGACAGATCTCTTAGGTCCCGCAAGGGAGGAGTTGTAAAGGGTCACACTTGCAGGGAGGGGCAGATAGAACAGGTGACCTGATGTTGACCAACTAGATATTCCATGCCATGCATGTCATACTCCTGGTCAACTTCTGAAGAGGATCCTGATCCTTGTCTTTCTTGTGATCCTGATCCAGGTTCCAAACCATGCATTCCTGAATCTGGTTCCTGTCTACTGCTGAGTCCAGTGCAGGATTTTCTGGTGTCTGCCCTGCAGCCGCTGGCATGATGCCAGCCCCCCCATGGTGCACAAGTCTGGGAAATTAAATATTGGTTGTGTATATTTTGCATTATTGCTCTTATTACTAGTATTATTAGTAAAGCTGTTTTAATTTACAATTTATAAGTCTCTTGACCTTTTCCCCATTTTTCCGTTCCCCTGGTGCGGAATGTGGGGGTTAGCAGAGAGCATCTGCCACTCAGTTTATTGCCACCCTGCTTTAAAGAGTGACACGTTGCATTCCACTTCAATCACCAGTCTGAACAGTGGGATTTGCACTTCTCTGTCAGCAGTGGACATTTTTGAGTTTCATTAACTTCCTGTAAATTTCTGTTTAGAATTCAAGTATTAAGGATTCACCTTCAAAAGCCTACACTGATCTGGCTAAGCTGTTTCTATTCTTGTACCTTATTGCCTGAGCTGTGACAACCAGAAATTCCTGACCTAGAGCTTCCTCCATGTAATCAGCTGTGAGGCTGTGTGATTGGGACTTCTTGATATAGAATATTTTCATTTAATTTTTCTATTTTTCCTCCTTGGTGTGCTACAGCTCTTATCTCTTAATCTCATTGGACTCATTATAAAACCCTTGTTTTCTCCTGTGCAGCTTTAGAGAGGCTGGATGGAACGCATTAACATGATTGCTGTTTTCTGTTGAGCATATGTTTAGAGAGGCAGGTTAATCCACTATGTGGCAAATGAGTATGGGTAATGTCATTTATGTCAAGGATATAAGGGATTAGAATCCTTTGAATTGTATTATTTTAATTAAAAAGAAAAACGTCATCATACGTCATGTTAGATGAAGTCTAACAAACCTGTTAGGAAGTGTCAAACCATCCAATATATTGTTATGGAAAGGATTTAAAAAAATGTTATGACTTCAATATTATATTCTACATGCATATTGGGATGATCTAAAAATTGGTGAATTTGTGCATAGTTATTTCTCAATAACGATTAAAAAAACTTGAGGTAACTAACTTTTGTATGGTAACTAGAGATGCAGTTCATATCATTGTTCAAGAGCAATATATAATGAAAAATCAAACATATGCCTTTACATTATTTGAATATTGAAAGACAAATAATTTTTCTGTCTGAACAGGAGGAAGAACTTCTTCACTCTGAGGGTGACAGAGCACTGGAACAGGCTGCCCAGGGAGGCTGTGGAGTCTCCTGCCCTGGAGATATTCAAGACCTGCCTGGACAACATCCTGTGCAACCTGCTGTAGGCGACCCTGCTTCGGCAGAGCAATGAGGTCACCCCTCAGTCTTCTTTTCGCCAAATTAGACAACCCCAAAGTCCTTAGTGGCTTCTTGTAGGACATGCCTTCCAACCGTTTCACCAGCTTTGTTGTCCTTGCCTGGTCCTGTTCCAGTACTTAAATGCATCCAGAGGAGTACTATTTAAGTAATTTACTATTTAAGTTCTGTTTAAGTGGTTTGACGGTTATGTTTAAAATTGTTACTTAAAAATTTCTTTCTTGACACTAGCATCTAACAATATTTAGCAGGTCAGATAAACGAAAGCATATGTTTGTGGCATGCTGCCTCATTTTAGGGCAAAACCCCCGTTCTGGACTGCATCCTTGTTGGATCCCTTTTGTCCTTAGCCAGACAAGTTCAACTAGATCAAGAAATTATGTCCACTTAAAACAAGTGTTAGTGCAATAATTTCTTCCTGACCCAGTGAAGAATTAAAAACTCTTTTTTTTTTTCTCCTAAATTCAATTCTAATGTAAAGTGACTTGTAGGCTTGTAAGTTCTAAAACCCATGCTCATTGCTTGCCATGGAATTTTCTTTCCTCTCTAGAGACAATATATTTATAAGCAATTTCAAAAACTGACATGAGAAAAATATGGATTTCCTTAGGCCCTTCATTTCTTATTTGAATTTTCTGTTATGTTAGCTTTTTAAAAATTGTACAAGGTCACGGGGTTGGTCTATGCTAGACTCTCATCCTTTTGAAAACAAGGCCACTAATTTACGTACTTTAATAAGAACAAAAGCTTACTACCATTCAACCTATTTACTCAGATATTGAAATAAGAATTGATATAGCTATAGAACTCATAAGAAATGCAGAGATCAGTCAGTCCATTTCTCTGTCTTAGTGAAATTTTATATTAAAAACCCCAACAGTTATTTTAAATCCTTTATTTAGAGCCTAACAGGAATAGTGTTATATACTCCCTCAGCTAGCTCTAATGCTGTGATTAGCAATACAAATGGTTTCTTAAATTCTGTTGATATCACTGCTGTGCTTGTCCTCATTTATAATTGGTTTTAAGGTTCAGACAGGAAATACTCATCTTTGATGTTTTCACAAGTGGGAAAGAATTATGTGCCTTTTTGTGCATATCTCAACAGAAGGTAAACAATTTTAATAGCCTGCGGATTGCTAATTAGAGCTAATTGTGGCTTGACTGACCTATCCTGACAGAAGTACCTTACAGAACTTGCTTTCTTCAGCAACAATCTGTTTTGCATGAGTAACTTGTGTGCACTGAACTTCAGAGACAGACAGTTGTTTGGCTGTGAATCACTGAATTTGTTAATTTATATTTCATAACTTCTTGTCCACTTATACAATACCCGCAAAAACTCAGGCTTATCACTTGTGCATTGAAACATATACTTTCTGATTCTACTGCTGTCTACAAAATCAGAAACTAGCACAGACAGTCTTTAGTGAATCAAGACCTGAATCTCATGGACGAATTGTTCCCTTTACAAACATAGAAGAAAAGTCAAAAGGGAATTACGAAATCCCAGAATCGTAAGATCGTAATGTAGATGATCAATGCAAATGACTAAAATGAAACTATGGGCTTTTCCAGATCAATACAAAACCTCTCTCTCATTTCACTAGACACAGGGCTCTTCCCCACATTTTTGTTCTATTTCTATAAAAAAAACCCCTTTGGACTGCTGAATGTTTTCTGTAAGACATGCATATTGCCATATAGCATTATGAACTTTCTGAACATTTTTTGGAACTTTTGTATTACTTTCTTTTGACATATCAGCTGTTGTAACTGAATGTGGCCCATCCAGCAGTACCACCCAGACAAATGAGACCTGATTACATCTGCCCATCTTGAACTGACTAGGCTGCTTCAGTATGATTTGAATAAAATAGACAACATTTTTTTCACAGCACACTTGGCAGCAACCCAGAGAGTGACAGAAACTGGATATGTAATCACTAGTTGGACTCTGGGATGAAGAAAGTCAGACTGGCCCAGAGTTATGAGAATAGCAAAGCCATTGGTGGTTTATGACGATAAGAAGCAATAAATAGTTAAAAAAAATAGCCCCATGGGGGAGAAGGTGACACATTACACAGCATTCAGTGCAGAAGTTGTGCAGAAGTAGAAATTCAAGGAGAGGGACTTCTGCCATGTAGAAACTGATCTTTGGACATGGATTGGCTAGAGTGAATGTTTTGTTCCACTGGATCATTGGCTTTGAACTGGTTTCAGCTGGACAAATAGGATTGGAGATGCAATATGTAGGATGGGTGCAACAGGGGCATAGCAATCACTGTCATGCAAAAACAACAGTGATAGCTGTATACCTGCTATACCCATCTCACCAAGCATATAAACTGTATTGTATGCCCCTGAATGGTGTGGTCTGGCAGCTACCTTACCCAGTCTTCCCATGACAAACTCTCATAAACTGTATTGGCTCCACGAAAAGCAGAGAACCCCCTACCCTCTTGCCACTGAGCAGAAAGAGGGGACCTAAGATATGGGGGGGAATGGAAACGGGTCCCTGCTCGGGATGGCAAGTGAATCCCCTCCCAGCCTCCCTCACCTGCCCAGTTGCCCTTAAGCAACAGATACGGGGCTCTGGAATGTGAGGGACCGGCCACAGAGGATGTGGGTGAAGGTGAAGCTCCATCCAGGGGG
>Ga0065711_1035627_pt1 | contig 22043 bp, 8 predicted proteins | sample Hoacrofraction12_FD_59098 | JGI IMG/M metagenome (GOLD analysis project Ga0065711, IMG submission 59098) | Hoatzin crop microbial communities from Cojedes, Venezuela - Epithelial fraction 12 v2 (version 2) | ecosystem: Host-associated > Birds > Digestive system > Esophagus > Crop | place... | reverse complement strand
GAGCAGGGGGGGAAGAAAGTGCTAATTAGTAAATATTTAATCTCTATTCACCATTCAGCATTTCTGATGCAATTGAAGCACATGGAAAGTGACGTACATGGAAAATTTGGGGCCTGAACATCACAACTGGAAAGCTTTTGGACAGTAAAAGCAGTAACAACCAGTACAGCTTGACACGCAGTGATACAAGCTAAATGGCATAACATATTTGAAAAGGAATTAACCCTGCAAAGAACTCTGCATGATAGATATTTGTGCACAGATAGTATGTTGGGGCCACAAGAGTGTAAATGTAGAAATAATCCATTTGGTTATAGAAGAGAAATATGATGAAGACTTACCTCTTTCATAAAAAAATGCACAGAAAACAAAAAAGTAGTTTTAACATCTCTAAGCCTTTGGCTGTTTGAAGAACATAAATGAATGCTTCAGCAGTGACAAAACCTTGGAGAGAAAAATGCCTTAAATAATCTATCTCTAAAAAGTCTAAACAGATCATCCGCTAGTAATTAGCTGTTAGTTGTACAGTGATGATTTTCAGATGTCAGGGGAAAAGAAAAATAAAGTGAAAGATTGGGAAGGAGTGTCTTTTTTCCCTCTTCTCTTTCTATTTGGAACAGGGAGCATTATTCTGCAAACATAAATGAGATGAGAACCTCATGGATGATGGTGGTATAAGCTATACCACCTTTAAGCTATAAAGACAGTTATATACTTTTTTCTTATACAGTAGAAACCACCTTATCTTTTTGCCTAGCATTACAGTCTTCTCCCCTCCTTCCTCCTGAACAAGTAACTGAAGATATTTTTCCTGAATAGAGCTCTCGGTGAGCACTTCAAGTAAATAATAGAAAGCAAACAGGCGTGTTACACAGAATACAGAATGGAGGAAGAAAAATATAACCATTTTTGATCATTTAATGTATCAGGAATGCTATTTTTTATCTGTTTACTGAAAACAGGATGCATATTTTTCAGTTTGCCAAAAATATAAACACATTTATTTGAGATTTAAAAAATACATTTAGCTAAAAGATACAGAATCCATTCTCAAAATAAGAAACAAAACTATACCATATACTTTTGCTTTTGCCTCTGCCTAGTCATTAGCTTTGGCAAAACACAGCATGAGCCTCAGTACCAACATGATACTCAGCAGAAATTGGCCTGCCAGTGGCATACACTGGATTTTACAAGTTTTCTTATTTGGGGCAGTGGAATGTTATAGAAAATCATATTTCCCATCATATCTAGTCCATGCCGTCCAGCCCATCCAGATATCTGAAAAGAAGGGTTCAAAAATACAATTTGATTTCATTTTCTATCCTAGCAAAAAGTCATTTCAGTAATATTCAGGACTATGCCTTAAAGTGAAGTGTGTTGTCAGAAGGGTCTTGGGTACATAAAGGTACACTGAATCAATGAGACGACAGTGTAACTTATGGATGTTAGTACTTCCAGGAGAGTAGATAGCATCTGAGACATCAATGAAGTGGAGAAAATTTTGGCACTGTTTGACAGCACCCCAAGATTATAGTCCAGACAGAAAAACAGACTGAGATGGAAAAAGAAAATAAAAAAGTGTTTAAGTGAATCAAACTATTCCTTCATCAAATTTTCTGTATTAGATGTATTGATATTATGCTACCTAGTATTAAGACATTTTTAAATCAGTGCATTACACATCTCTTCTGACTCTCAGACAGCCACCTCAGCTCTGGTCATTTGGGATGCGACTAGGTAAAAAGAAAGACTTCAGAGATGTGAGAACCCTGTGTTATGCTACTTTCCTCCACATCAATATTTTACTGTGAGATGCCTCATGTTATAATTAAATTAAACCTTTTAAAACAGTCAGTCAAGAGAAAAGCAGAGGCAAACCAGTTCGTGCCCCTATTCAGACTGTATTTTATGCTGTGCAGAGTAGGCATACAGGACCATACTCGGTTGTTAAAGGAAGGAAGCATAAAGAAAGTATGTTGAGTTTTTTCAAGTGTTTCAAATAATGATGTTTTGCCACTTTCACTAGCTAAACATTTGTAAAAAATCAGGATTGGAGATGTGAAGTGTAAATGGAGTTTACATGCTGTTACTGGAATAACAGGAGTTTACATGTTGTTATTGTAAGTATAAATTGTTTCTTAAAGGGATGCTTATTCTTCCAGTGTTTACGACAGGACACAGCCCTTTGTTCCTCCTCTCTGTTCATACACTTTTTATCAGCAGACCACATCCAATGTAAAGACTTAAAATTCTCTTGGTTTTTATGATTTACAGATCCATTTATCCATGCCTAATTTTCATCTATCCATCCAGTTCTACATTTCATCCTGCCTCTGTGACACACAGGAAAAATGTCAGTTTCAGCACTATATGGCAAAACTAATGAACCCAAGAATTGCAGTTTGAGCTCTTTTTACAACACAGGCTGCAGACGTGCTTACCCAAGGCAGCCAGGGAACCACAAACCTCCCTTTATATTTTCTGAACATTGGTACATGCTAGGCTGGGTTTTCTTGCTTGTAACCAGGCAAGTATACATAAGAAAATATGTTGATTTATAACTGTGTCTAATATGTACACATTGATACACATGAACTTCATATGTTCAGTATGAGTGTCATGCTGCTTGTGTATTTCCTACCTGTCTTTAGTTCAGACCATCCAAGTAACAGAGGTCTGTAAAAAGACAACAGATTTACATGCACATTGATTACTAAAGCCAATGTCTTAGTAGCTGTAACAATCTAAAAAAAAAAAAAAACAACCAAAAAATGGTGCAAATTTATCTTTCTAATCAGAAATTTCCACTTTGAAAATCAAAATTTTTGAAGCACAAAATTTACAAAATCAAATGTCTCTTTTCCTTAATCTCTTCAGGTGCAGGCAAGACACACAAGTGCTTCACCCCTAGAACAAAGGACTTGTAACGTGAGATCTTCCACAATCAAGGTGGTTTTTCTGTTTAAATGATGAATGTTTTAGAGTGATCATTAAAATTCTACATGTCTCTTCATTACAGTTTGGTGTGACTATTTGTTCCACTTTAGTAAAAGCTACTGGAATACCTCCCCCATCAACAATAACATCTTTACTGCAGCTAACAAACCCTTTTCAATTAGCAGTCAGGAAAAAGGGGATGTAAGATAGCTTATCATGGTTGTCTTCATATGCATAAAATCTTTGAAAGGAAAAGATCTGTAGAAATCCTTTTCTGAACAGCATCTCTACCAACTTACACCTGTCCTATGAGGAAAGTCTGAGAGATTTGGAGCTGTTCAGTCTGGAGAAGAGAAGGCTCTGGGGAGACCTTACAGCAGCCTTTCAGTAGTTAAAGGGGGCTTGTAAGACGGGAACAGACTTTAGCAGTGCCTGTTGCAATACGACAAGGGGTAATGGTTTTAAACTAAAAAAGGGTAGATTTAGATTGGATATAAGGAAGAAATGTTTTACAGTGAGGGTGATGAAACACTGCAACAGGTTGTCCAGAAGTGTGGTAGGTGCCCCATTCTGGGAAACATTCAAGGCCGGGTTGGACAGGGCTCTGAGCAGTCTGGTCTAGTTGAAGATGTCCCTGCTCACTGCAGGGGGTTTGGGCTGGATGAACTCTCAAGGTCCCTTCCAATCTGAAGCATTCTATGATTCTATGGACTGTCTTCCTTCGTCGTCTATAGCATCATGATGATATTCAAATCCTCTCCACATGGGTGTCTGAAGTGATTTGTTGCATTTCATTGACTGTGTTCAATCAATCAACTTCTGCAGAATCTATGCTAAATAATAATTAAAATAAATGGTCTTCTTCCATATGACATTTGCAAGTTCAGTGCCAAAATATCAAAATTATGTTTAATAGCCTTTGAGGACCATGGCTGACAACCTTACTGGTTAGATACAGTGGTACTTGACAATGTATCAGTAAGAATGGAGAATAGACAAATTTCCCAGGGGGTCAAAGAAAGTACAAATAGAGCTAAGGAATGTCATAAACTCCTCATTTTTACTTAAAATTCATTACTTTTTCTTGTGTCTTACTGTACAGAGGAGAAGCACATATCCAAGGATAGGCATTGTCCAAAAAAAGAAAACACAGAACTGGAATAATATCCTGGATGTTTCTTTTTTTTTTTTTTCTCCTGTAAAGAGGAAAATTGTAATTGCATATGATGGATATTAGTTCTATACCTCAGAGCAGTACCAGAACCTGACAACATATCATGGTAGTAAGAACAAGAGAAAACACATGTAAAATAATATCTTTTGCAAAGTCTTCATATAATACAAAAAGAAAGCATCGGCAATTTTTTTTTCTCACCTCTGTATTGGCAGCTTGGCAGTTTCCCTATGTGCAGTCAGGAACAATTCTAGTAATTCTCAAGTGTTTGCTGCATGTGTTGCTGTTCAGCTTCGGTGACTGTCCTTTTTATGACACTGTACAAAGTCAATATGATTATTAGCTTGAATCTTTACCTAAGAAAGCAATGGACTGAAAATTTCTTGAGTTCATTAGAATTTATATTGGTATCTAATTTCTTTTTTACTTAATAAACTTCTACCCAGACAGCTCTCCTGACTCACTCTATCTAACAGGGCAGACTACAGAGAACATTGTTTCTGTTGTTCAAAACTGGCTTTCACCAAAGCTCATGGAAGAAGTCCTACTGATGTTAAGAGAAGATCAATGAAAATAAATACCTTCTGGTATGGCTTTTCCAACTTCTACTTTTTACCCAACTTAAGTAAGACTGTGAGCTTAAAACCTGCTGACCACTGCAGACAGGTGAAAGCACTACAGTCTCTTGCGATTGGCTCACCTTTAGGTCTAGTATATACACAAACTATAATGTGTTCGTGGCAATGTTGTCATGTATGAGTAGGGGGAAATAAATAATGGGAAAACAGGATTCTTTGGCCTTAGAAAAGCAGCCAGGGACTTGGGGAAAATGAGACTAATTCTTGTTTAGAATGAACAAAAGAGTTTTCCATGTGAAGTGATTATTCTTGGTGGTTCTAATCACAGGTCAAAAATCTCAGACAGATCCTGGATGCATGAGCACATCTGGATATTTAGCCCCAGTCAAGTAGCCATATTATAATGCTTGGCAGAGAAAAGGCAGATTGGAAAAGGGAAGAATAAGGAGGAAGGTATCTGTAAGAATCCCTGCATCTTTTGAATCTTTTTTCTGAGATACAGAAAAATGCTTTGTGCTCCCGGCGAATGGAGGGGGAACCATGGATTATTTATACTTTAGAAAAGTTATTTGTATCTGTCGTCACCTAAGACCTGAACTTGGGAATATTTATGTTTCAGAAGAGCCAAGTGCAAATAATACTTACATGGTCTTCGTTTTTGTACTCTCATTTTTTCCCATTTTGTTCGATAATGCTTTTACATGTTTATGTTTTGGCATTTGTTTACTCTTCTGCATTTCCTCCGGGTAGTTGTTTACATTCTCACCCCCTTGTTCCACCTTTCTAAGTTTGAATCTGAAAACAGATTTTGGAAATGAGCCAAAGCCAGATTCTTCAGATGTATTGCCTTGCACAGCCATCGATGCGATTTAAAGACCAAGTCTCTCTTGCAATTTCCAGTTCCAAGGTTTGTAGCAATAGTATCACAACTGATCTCCAAAGCAATGTAGTTAGGGGGTATTAGTGGAAGAGCCGAAGGCAGAATCTTCCACTGAATCCTGTGGGATCATTGTGGGATCTCATCTGCATAATAGTGGTTGGCAAGAAAGTACCTAGGAGTGAGGAACTTCATGAGGGACTTACTGAAACAGGAGGCTGTCAAGGAGTGATGACCACAGCCATTAACTGTAGCTTCAGTATTGCACAAAAAGATGAGGAAGCAGTCTTAAAACTGGACCAGTTCAGTGGACATATATATATATATTTTTCAGTAGCCCTGCATTTAGTCCTAGCTACAGTATAAACTTTCTCAGCTTATAACTCAGACCTTTACCTGATATGTTAAACAAGATGCATCATACATTCCAGTGCCACCTACAAGTTTACATAACAGCAACTACTTCATGTATGTTATATTCAATGTATTGTCACTCACAGATGTTCTGAAATTGTGAGGAAATGGAAGTTTTCCTTTTAATTTCAAATATTTCAGATTAATGAGACCTACACTAAGAATTGCATTTGCTATAAGATGTCTTAGATTCCAAGACACTTTGATTAAATGCAATACTCCTATATTCTAAAAGCTAGAAATTTTCTTCTTATTAATGTTGTAACTTACATAAAAATAATACAAGTAATTTATTAATTTCTCTCAGCTTTTCAACGAAGAGTAGAAAATGTCATTTCATTTTCTGAATATGCAATGACACAAGGTTGTAGCAAATCTAGCACCTTCTTAATCTAGAAACAGAAGAAATAGCTGCAGAAGAGTGTGGAGAATATATTCGACATGTTTTTCAATGACTCCACAACGCTCCTTCATCTAAAACAATACCCTTTCTCATATGCTCTTATCCTTAAGTCTGGAAAGTAAAATGAGTTCTTTGCATCTTTGTAATGAAGATATTTTGAAAGTCTTTTAAAACATTTAAAACATTTTAAAACATCGGTGGGTGTCAAGAAATGGGGCCAGACTCTTCAGTGGTGCCCAGCAATAGGACAAGGGGCAACGAGCACAAACTGAAGCAGAGGAAGTTCCATCTGAACACGAGGAAGAACTTCCTCACTCTGATGGTGATGGAGCACTGGAACAGGCTTCCCAAGGAGGTTGTGGAGTCTCCTCTGGAGATATTCAAAACCCACCTGGACGAGGTCCTCTGCAGTCTGCTCTAGGTGACCTTGCTTTGGCAGGTGGGTTGGACGAGATGATACACAGAGGTCCTTCCAACCCCGAACATTCTGTGATTCTGTGTCACAAGGAGAATGTAAGATAAAAGGAGATGTACAATACATACATGTATTTTAGGAATCAGAAATGCAAATAATTCCTTGTAACAACTGTTAATCCTAAAGAATTCATCATAAAGTAAAACCATGCTTCTTAAAACTGTTGAAATTACAGCTAGCTGCTTTATCTATATAACAAGATCGCAGTGTGCTATTGTAATATATTTCCTGATCTTTTTTTTATGATGATATTTGTCTCAATATAAAACTCAAGATTGTGTACCATACAAAAAAATATCAGCAACGTTATCATTATTCACAAATGAAGCAAGGACATTCTGCACAATTCTGTACATTTAAGAAAGGTTGTCATCAGAGTACAAAACCTTAAAATTAGCAGGAATCATATATATTTATTACCAAAAGAATGTCAAATGATGTCAAAATGTTGTGAATTAACTTTCTTGCTAGCAGAAGTAGACTTAATGATTTTGTATAAAATCTGATTTTCTAGTTTTACCTGAAGATGCTCACAGCAATTAACAAGTGCAATTACTTCTTCTTCTTTATTATGTGAAATCCAATTTTTCAGTTTCTCTTTTAATTAATTTTTATATTTGCATCTGTCTTTTTGATTACTGTGTTATTTTTAAAGCAGGCAAATTCCTCAGGATTCAGTTCCTTAAAAATGTGTAGAAAAGGTGAATGTGAAAATTCACTTACAAAACACCTGCTCCAGCTAACTGTAGAAATAATAGCAATGTCTACTTACATGGGTCCTTGGCCAGTTTGTTCTGACTTTTACCATTGTGTCATACAATAAAAGACTTTCTTGTGGTGACAAAACAAGGTCTGAAGGGAAGCCATATTTTCAATCTACTATTCCAAAGAAAAAACGGCAAAAAAAAGAACAGAAATACTTTTTTACTATTATGATTTTTTTCACTCTTATGCCTTAAGAAATTTTTTCCAATCTGATACTTACACCTCTGGCTTTGATGCCTGCAATTCAGCATGCATTTTAAAGTAGGAAATAGAGAAAATTTCTATTTAATACTTGTGTCCATCAAAATACTCTGATTTTGAACTCTGCTCCAAATGATACAGGAATGTTCATCATTGGGAATCTTAACAATTTGTTTACATAACATTCCTGCATTTGACAATCTAAGCAGGAAACCTATTTTGGTCATGAAATGACTTAAAAATACATTTTCTAATCTTACTACATTTTAGTTCTGTTTACTTTTGCTATTTAACTTACATGCTTCACAGTTAAAGCCAGTACATGGATGGTAGTGGTGGATGACAAAATTACCATCCTCCAAGGAACACACACCCTTTACTAAATCACTGTACCTCTCTCCATAGTGCAGTGTGAACACATTTAGGGTTTCAAATCTGAATATTAAAAGCCAACATTTGAATACAGACATGTTTAAATATATAGATTACCACCTAAAAAGCACTTCTTGGGCTTTGCTCTGACCTGGATCACTGACCAACACAAAGTTAAACATAAGCAGCCAAAAGAATAGGATTATTTTCAGCCTGGATCATGTCAGTGATCCATCCCCACAGTCTCGTACTGATGCAAGCCTGTGCAAGTTACACTTGCAGCTGCTGAGGACGAACAGAGCAGCAGAATGAGTGGGAGCCTCAATCTATATTCTCCACTGTACACCATGTATTTTGTAGTGAAGTACAAGTTAGTGTGACATGTGAGCTGATGACAGCTCATTGCAGCTGCTGGGAATATTTCCTTCTCTTAATACCTCTCCTTCAGCTCTCCTCTTTCACTCCTTTTCCACCCATTGCTCACTCTCAACCACATAGCCTCATCCCTTTCCTAGTTTTGTTTGTCACTCATTTGCTGATTCAGATGACTCAGATGGTAGAAAACTACTCACTTCTTTCTCGGCTTAGTTCTCTCCTGCATTGTCTCCATAAATGCACTCGCTGTGGAGCCAGACAAGTACCAGAGCCAGTGTGAGATGGGGTAGCTCACACAGCTGTGACAGGAGAGAAAAGAGAGTGGAGAAGGGGAGAAGGAAAACTAGGGTGGCCTTTATTGCCCCAGCAAACAGTTAGATCGGCTTGACTCAGGGCCTCTGATGGAACTTTTCAGAAATCTCCATATTTGCAAAGATGCTTACTTTCCTATTTATATCAATTGAATAGTACTAAGGATGCAGACGAACATGCCATTCAATTCTAAATACCGAATTAAGTGCCTAAACTTACATGCCTACATTTAAAAAACATAACTGTATTTTAAAAGAGACTAATATTTGAATTAAAGGTATTTTAGTTTCCCCTGCTTACCCAGTCTTCGTAGTTTTCTGTTTTCTCCTACCTTTTTGTTTGGAGTCTGTTAACAAACTGGAGGTTTCTTCTTTTTTCCTCTCAGCATGTTGCCAGCATCTCCTTACTGTCTGCAGCCCTCTTAAAAAAAAATTAAAATACAACGCATTGTATCACTTTTCTAGCAGATGTACTACAACTACACAAACTTGGAAAACTCTTCAAAACAGCAACAAGAACTAGTGCACAATCCACTGGTAAAAGGGCATGATTTTAGGTCGCTGAGGAACACATCTTTTATTTCCATTTGTCTAACAGCCATTGGGTGGCAGACAATGAACAGTATGTAAATGGCCTGCTGTGGGCCTAAGGGACTTCCTCATTTATGCAGTTTGTGCCTGACCACCCGCAGATTAGGTAGATCCATTGGCTTCTTGTGAGATGTACAGTTAGCAGCGCAGCAATATCCGAGAAGTTGCTGAACGGCTTTTTAGATAAAGCCCACAGATTCAACTTCTCAACTTTTTGAATACAATCCCAATACTGATTTGTATTATTTTACACACTTTTCCCCCAGGATTTATCATGATAGGCAATTTCTGACAAGGAGTTCCTCCTGGAACAAGTAAGTGGAAACTACAAATAGACAATTAGAAAGTAAGCAAACCTAACATGGTATTGTAGCCAATTATATGTATTTATTCATTTTCATAATACATAGAATGATTTTACTTTGTGCTTTTCTGTGCACCTGCATGTATATGCACTTATGTGTAGTTATTCGTCCACATGTGTATGTTTGGGTGTGTAAGTGTATGGATGTTAGTGCAAGAGGAAGGAAATTGCTTGCAGCAAAGCTCAAGACCCAGAACTCCGCAGGAGACAATGCCCAGTAACTTACATCTCCAGTTTCTGGGCTGGAATTCTACATCTTCCAGCTGGCACTTCAATGAAATAGTTACAGTAAGTGCTAAATCAGTGTCCATATGCATTCCTCAGTGAGACAACTGTGATGCTAATAACAGCATATTTTTCTACAATGTCAGCCTTTGTCCAACAGTGTCAGGTTTTGTATGTTCTTATTTCTTTGGTATTTCACAATTTAGAAGTAGAACTTTTTAATACTGATATAGCCACAAGTTTGAATAATCATATTTCTAAAAAGTAATTGAAATAATATAGCATACCTGACAGTCGAGAACATCATGGTGAAAATCCCATCTGAAAATGCCGTCCACTTCTAAGCCATCTGGGAGTGTTTTATTAGATCAATTACAAATAGTTGCCCATACTTGGTTAGTAAGAGCCTAAGATTTGAGAAAATGCACTATTTCAATAAGGAGTAAACAACAGTAAGATATTAAAAAGAGTAGACAAAGGTCTTGGTTCATCATCTGCCAGACGACACAAAACTAGGAGTGGCTGGTACATCAGAGGGTCATGCTGTGAGGGTGACTGAGCACTGGCACAGTTTGCCCAGGGAGGGTGTGGAGTCTCCATCCTTGTAGACACTACAGGTGGCCCTGCTTGAGCAGGCGGCTGGGCCAGACGACCTCCAGAGGTCCCTTCCAGCCTCAGCCATTCTGTGATTCTGTGATCAATGAACTGCCCACGCTATACTACTCTAACTACAGCAGTATACTACTGTATATTAAAGTCAGTTCAAAATACAATTTATAGAGATTAAGGATGTGGTATAATAGAAAACAACTCGGCATGCTAACTGTATCAGAAAATAATGATGACAAAAGGATTATACTGCAAGCAAGAAAGATTGCTAAAAATCAGATTAGCCCCATTGCAGAGGCCATATTAAACACCTGTCAACTTTTTTGCTGATTTCCATGTGAGTTTGGTCTTGTCTTTATTACATCCTGAAAACTAAGTATTTAACTCCAGCTAGCTAGATCATCAGCCTGCACAGGTCAGCTTAGCTTCAAAAAGTCCAATGTAACTGCACTACTACACACGTTGATGATACTGTAACACTGCAGTGAACTACTATTTTGTATTAAGCTACGCAAAGTAGTAAAGTGATACCTTTGTGGGAGCAACATACACAACTACCCCTTCATCACCTTCCTTCAGAACTTTTTCCATGCAGCAGTATGATGCATAGATTTTCCCTGATGAAGTACGGACAACAATAGCTGCAGACTTACTGTTATCATCTACAATATCAAGAATCTCTTGCTAAAAAGGGAGCAAATGGATGGCAGGTTAAGAAAACTTCTTGTGATAAGTCCAGAATTACACACAATTACAACGTTTCACTGATACAAGGTCAATTTTTTCTTCTTTTCTTCATCAATATTTTCTTTAAGGAAAGAATTTCCTTGTTAAAGGAAATTAATCTTTCCTTAATTGACATCATCCTGAATGTAGTATTACTAAAGCATGACACTGTGAATAAAGCTCCTAGTTCCTTCTATCAATCCTCATCAGTTTATCAGGTGTCACAGTACCTAAGCTTTAGAATATTTTTGCTTTCTTGTTCCAGAAAAAAATGAAGGTTTTTCTGAGATTGGAAATCCCTATTTTGTTTTTAGGTTCTCACTTCTGGTAGAAAATGCTTGAAAATATAATCTAGATATATCCCCAAGTTCTAAATAATATAAAATTAGGAAATTAATTTTAAAAATTGTTTTGATCTGATTATTTTTCATCCAATCCCATGATACTTGAGACCACTCTTGGTTTGAAATGAACAATGCTGAAATGAGAAAGTAGATTTCACTTTCACTCCTATCTTTGTTGAGCCTATTCAGATAACTATTGGCTCAAAAATGTCAGAGTACTTTTGTATCAATATCTCAAGATTATATTTGAATTTGATTTATTTCTTATAATACCAATGTCTTCCTGTGCACGCCCATAAACATAAGCATATTAAATAAAATTCACAGTGTATGGTATTACCTGCCATATATGTGGATAAAAATTTGAACCCTAGGATCTCTATCTCCCTCTCTTCTCATAACAAGTAATGGCCCATGTGCTGCAGTTGAAATCGAGTCATTCCCAGACCAACAGAAAATGTGGAGACCTCTGACTGCACTGAGGATACTGTAGACATTTAGTAAATTTTTAAGTTGCATCAAAGGACCCAGAAAATATTCTTGGCAGACTTTAATTCTTAAAGAAACGAAATCTTGATGAAGTGGGTAAAAAGTGCTAGATGCAAAATACATCCCAGCTTGACACAACTAACCACTTACTTGGAGAAATGCCATATAAACGATGTGGACATCTGTGTAGGAGAAGCTAAGCAAAATTTAAAAAAATAACTGCACAAACTGAGTGGACAGAAGAACAAGATGTGGCAGCAACATAAAGCAAATACTAATATAGCAGAAATTACCTGATACTCTGTTAAGGATTTCAGTTCACAAGCTTCGTACTTTTCCCAAATATGGATGCAGTGGCCTGCTTTCTTTTGAGAGGTACACCTACAAAATGCAAATTAATTCAAAAGGAGTACAATTTTTGCAACTTCAGACTGGTCTTCAAAGCAACTCAAAAAGCTATTAGGACATCACAAAAATATTGACATTGAAATTTGCATCCTCACAGGAGAAAAGAGACAAGACAACCTTCCATCCCGAATGGGAACCCCTAAGGATAAGATTAGATGATCAATCAGCTCAAACCTATTATGACCCGAAATTGCTGAATACCATGCTATCTAGTCTCAATTAAGATGCAGTGGCATACAATAACCCCGTGTATGTATCTTTATTAATAATGTTTGTCAATCACAAGTTTTAAAAGATACAAAAGCACAGCGGATGAGGTTGCCTTAAATCATACCTGCTTATCACTTCAACTAGCAGAAAAAGAATTTTACCACTCATTGATTGGAACAGTCTTAATTAGGCAAAAGAGTAAAGAAAATCACAGTTGGTCTGATAAAGTGGTATGTGCTCTGCAGAAAAAGAAGCATAACTTAGAGTATTATTGACCTCATAAGCTGGAAGTGAATGGGATTTCCCAAGAGTCATTTAAATCTGAACAAACTGCTGGAGGACACTGAGAAAGAAATTGATTATGAAAGCTTACACACTTCACAGAGAAAGTGCTTCTTAAGGTATCAAGCACCACTATCTCATATGCAGTCAACCATGCTGTGCTAGGCATTTGAGAACATTTGTAAATGGCAGCGATGTCACCGGTCTAGGTGTTAAAGCCTTGGTGATAATGTGCCATGGAGTCAGTCCCCTGTAATAAAATTTGTTCTTGCCTTTTTCCTTGTAAAGAATACAGAATTACATTTAAAATGCAAATCTTGCACTTTTCAAGCTCAGGAAAGACAATCTTAACTTTCACCCCATTTGCTTTCAACAGGTAGTACAGGCAATTATAAATAGTACCTCTCTGAACTTTACAGTTCTTGATTTTGCAATGTAAGTCACTGCTAATATTGTTGTTGCTTTAACTTACTATTTTGAGAAAAATAGTACCTACTATGCAGCAGCAAATATATTGGGGAAAAAATAGAAAAATGAAAAATTTTAATTATAGACATAATCTGTGGACAGTCCAGACTGTTTGCCAAATTCTCAAATCCAAAATATCTAAGGCATTTTGCAATCCACTGATAATCTGTTGTCTCCAGTAAATCATGTTATTTATCCAGTAGAGAATGGATTCTTCTCATTGTTTCAACAGCTATTCTTAGATCTTTCACACTTCTGCATCGGGGAAAAAAAAAAAGCCAGTTGTAATGATTGTCACATCCAGTACCTATGCTTTTAAGAACCTTTCCCCTAACAGAATAAACTTCCAAAAATCAGGAGCCAGTGATTCTCACAGATTTCCCCATATGTACAGAAATCAGCATATGCCATACATGTACTCAGAAATGAAAATATACGCATATTCTGTATGCAAATGTGTGGCATGCATTTTTCCCTAGTCTCTTGTATCATTCCAGACCTCCAACCCTGTAAACCTTAGAGGCACCTGCTGATCTGGGTTAAATAGTTACTGATGTCAGCCCACCCCTGACTCTTATCACCACTTCATTGTTAGGTGTTACACTCCCACTCATTCTACATTAACTGATGATACGTCAACCTTTATCTGGCAGGTGATCCAGCTTGAAAACAAAACAAAAATCAGCAATAAGAAGCTGTATGTGCAAGAATGGAAATGATTAGCCTCAAAAGGGTCAAACCAAAGGCTACTGCAAGATGCTTACAATTTCCTTTCACTCCCGGAGAGTTTATCAGTGGGCTCATCAAAATAGCTGAAATTGAGCAGCCTCAACATCCCAAACTAAATGGGTTGTGGGTCTGGGCAACAACAAAATAGCAATGCATCACCTGACGCAAGTACCAGAGTCCCTGGTTGACACTGTGGAGGGAGAGTATTAAGCAGAAGAGAGCCCATTACACCCAGTAGATGCGTACCTCACTCATGGGCCTTTTTACACCTTATGGTTTATCACCACTGCTATGAATTTAGTGGAAACAGAAATCAACTAAGATATACAAGCTTGACATAATAAAAACACCCTAAAAAGCACAATATGGGTCTATTGTGTGCTTCAGCAGGTTTCAAGCATTCTTTCCTCTTCTGTTACTCAGCTGGCCCAACCTAATCTGCAATACACTTTTCAAAAACTGCTTCTTGCAAAACTCAGATGATGCCAAGCTGATGAATTACTGCAATGCCTAGAAAACTCCTCAAATACAGAATACGCCTTTCCCACAAACTAATTTTGATGATTAGAGCTGCACACAAAACTCCGCTGTTAGTATTGAAACAGTGTGCCATTACAATGGGCAAAGTTTATTAGGATGTTCTTGATACATTTAATTCCTGCCATCCCCTCCAAAGAAACCACAAAAATATGTACGCTTACTTTTAGCTCGGGATTGCTCTTTCCACCGTTGAAGAGACATTCAAACCAGGCATTTCTGCAGTACATTTCACAGAATTACTTTGACATATTTCCAGGAAATCTTTCAACTTATTTATTCCAGAATTAAAATTCTGTTCAATTTGGTTGCCAATGCAAAGGCTTTTCCATTGTTTCCACTCTTTTTTTTCCTCTTTATCTTTCATCCTTTTCTGGTTTTCTTCAATGATTTTGTCTGCTTTTGAATTCTACCAATAAACCAAATTACATATAAAGTATTTGTGAAATTTTAGTTAAGAAATGCTAAATATCTTCCATAAATTCCATGTTCGTGGCTTTATAAATTTGATTTACATTTTGCATTTTCTCTCACATAAAATATTTTCAAAACAAAATCATAGTCAGTGCACATACCACTAGTAGTAACCCAGTGGGAATGAAACACACCCACATACAGCGAAGAAAACATTAAGGTTTTGAAAACTCGCTAATCTTTGTTCAGAGTAAGGGACACGTATGTACTTTACCATACATACAAGTTGGTTAATAAACAAACATAAAAAACAGCAATGATACTCAACTGACTACATCCCACGTTCAGACTAAATGCAACCTTTTTTTCTATTGTATTAGTCAAACTTTTTGAAACAAATTTATTTCTTTTCACTGTGTATCAGCTACTAGCCAAAATTATAATATTTCGAATAAACCACCTCTGTAAAAGAGTAATATTCACCACTCCTTTTCTAATTAAACTGTCTAATAAAAATACGAATACCTAGGACACTGATACCCTCATATGCCTTTGCCAGGCCTCTGCCCTGTCCCATTTTCCGTGTATTAGCCGGGAAACAAAATAATTGTTGTACACACACAAACAGTGTGAATGACCCTGCTTTTAGGCCTCTGTTCCCCATAAGAAATGCTCAAAAAAAGATGTGAGGGCTGCAAGCTCAATAAAGGACTAGTACCGACCCTCTATTTTCACCATGCATCACTAAACAAATGGCAGCTTGAAGAGATTTATCATGAAGTCTTGCTAACATTTTGAACCCATATTTTTGAGGAAATGTGTGTCTGAGTGTGTTAAATAACAGTCACTCAGATGCCAGTGTACTAGGCAGAACCTAAGAACCAAAGTAAACTTATAAGCATACATCGTATGATGTAACACTGGGCCATTCAACATACATCTGTGCAATTCTAAAAGTGAAACTCCAGAAAATCTTAGCAAACTGTCACAGGGATTATGCAATAATATTCACGTACCCCCGTATCCATGATGCAACATACAAGAATAACATTAACGCTGCAAAGCCAAGCATTCAGAGACCAGATAATAACAAAATGAAGTCTGCTAGCAGAAGGAAAATGAAAGCACATGGGAATTTAGGACAGGAATGGATGAACTACGTTAATTTCCTTCTGTCTTGTTCTTTCACAAAGTACTATGTCGTGTAAACCATATGCAGCCTCTATGAGACCCTAGCAGTAAGGCAACAGCCTGTACAAATGTGCAGTCTGCTTTCAAAGCTGTTACATTTAGGAACTCCAAAGCCTTGTGCAAAGACCGAAGTCTGTACATGAAAGGCATCAGTTCCTACTTGACTTACAGCTGACCGAAAATTAAGGTGTTTGGTTAAAACCAACATTTCCTAAATCATAAACTGTTACCTATCCATGTAGAATGCCGCTGAAGTATAAAAGCATAATAAACTTAAAAAAAAGAGAGTTTAGATTAAAGTACCTTCCTCAAACCATATGAAAGTTTGATAAACGCAGGAGAACTAACTTCTTACCTGGATTTCTGAAATCTTTTTTGTTAAACTCATTGACTGTCAATATCTGCTCTATTTCCTCTTTCTGAGAAACTGTATTTGAAAAAATCTCTACAGTCACTTTTATTTCGTCCTTGATCTTCAAAACATAGTAACTTTTCTTCACAGCTTTCAGCTGTGAGATTGTCATTATCATTTCCATTTTGAAAACAAACTGCAGATACCATCACTGTTGCCTTTCAACTTACATATGCCTACTAGGCAGAGGTGTTCTACCTCCATATATTACACTTCTGGATATCTCTAAGAAAAATAATATTTTTATAAGCTTTATTAGTTAAATAACTGTTCAAATGAAGTCAATGGAACTTTAAAAGATGAAAGCTAACTATTGTTATAAGCTTTATTAAATCATATTTATTCATTTACTTCATTTTATTCATTTACTGGTTTCAAGTCAATGGACACCAACAACCCTAAGCATAGTCTCTACCATGCCTTCTGTGCAACTCCCAAAACTGCAAAGTCTCACTCACACCAGTACAAATCTCCAGGAAAATGAAGAGCGTCAAAACTGGCAATACAGCAAACCCTCTAGGCTTCACTGCTTGCTGGAATATTACACCATCCACTTAACATGCAGAAGAAAGGTAAGAAGAGTTCTTGGTCAAACATACCTAGATGTCTGCGAAGGACAGGTGGTAACTTCTATGGGCTTCTGAGGTAGTTCACCATGTGACTGAATACTCAGAGAGATCACGTCCCAAGGGGAACCTTTAAATTTCAGTTCCTGAGGCTTACTCACAAGACTGCTTTCAGTTTAGGATTTAAAACACATACTCCAGAATAATCCTGTTAAAAACAGAGATAAGAATACTGCAATGGCTTGTTTACATAGAAATTGTATATCCACTGATCACAAAACTGTGCAATATATATTCTCATACAGTAAGTGCAATTACCTCAAAACAATAAAACTTTTGTGTTAGCTAATTCCTCAACATTGTGTATCTACATACTGTAGTTGTACATGTATGTGTATCTTTTCATTTCAAAATACATAATTGTTACCCCAATTCCATATAAAAATTATCAAATTCCTTCTCTAAAACTGTCTGTATCAGCATAAACTTTCTAACTCTCCAGCCTGTTTGGATTATTTTAGGATTTGGGGGCAGCAACAAAGTGAATTAAACAGCCTGTTGTTTGGTTTGGTTTGTTTAGAGCACCACCCTCCCTCCCTCTCTTTATGGAAAGTAAAATGTAGATTGATTGGTTCTATTGGATCCTAATTCTGCATACCAGACCTGCTTCTATTGCTGTCTGTGCCACCTGTGCAATAACACAGTCAACACTATTGCAAAAGTTTTTCAGTAACAGATTTATTACCTAAATTCTGTGGGTTATAGCCAGGTTTTTACCCTTGCTCAGATTTCAAAGCAAGTAATACATGTATTAGATTGCTTATGTGGCATTTTAGAATTTCAGAGCCTTTTGTGAAAGTACCACAAAAAACTCCCATCTTTCATCTGCGGATTCTTTGGATCAAGTCAAGTTTTGATGACAAAGCCGGCAGTTGTATTCCAAGTAGTCTGAAGGTGGTGTTTCTAGTAATCCACTTGGGTGAATCACTGATTCAGTGGCTCCCTCAGCTGTCCCACTGACAGTTTTTAACTCTCACACACATATTTGCATCATCATTAAAGGGTGGCTGTCTTGGCTCTTCAGACTTGATTCCTCCCAGGTCCACATTCTTCCTCTGACTGGTTGAATATTTTGCATGATTGTCTGTAATATTTCACCTTTTAAAAAGAATTTTTTAGTTCAGTGATCAATTAGTCTGAGTCCCTTTTCTAGACTAATACTATCAGCTTCACATAAGGACCAGAAAGCCACTATATAAAGTATCATTGAAACTCAAATGACATTTCATTCAACAACTATGAAACACATGAATTTAGAACTAACTGTCCCTTCTTTGATAGGGGGTATCCAATACAAGGTGCACATCTGATGCCGTAGAATTTAAAGCATACAAAATACTTTAAAAATGCATATAAAATGTAGGTAACTGCATACTTTTCCTCTTTATCTTGATTCTATCCAAGGTATAAAACAGGGCAGGAAGGGAGGTGTGCATATCTTCTAATGCAATTTTCATGTTTGGCAGTGAATAGAACCTATCACGTTATGTCTGGAATATATTTTTACATAGCTTTTCATCACTGCCTTCTAAATGTATTCAAATCTTCTCTGCAATTTCTTAAAAATTTTAAGAATTTTGGACCTCCATTTTGCCAGTCCATCACAGTGGGACTGCACCCCCACAATATTTAGTCATTTGCTCTGAAGCTGTAATGCCTAAAGAGGGAAGTACTTACAAGTACAAAGTCAATACTCTGTCAAAACTCTAACTCTTGCTTTCGATAGAACCAGTGGATTCAGTTTGGGGGTCCAAGCTCTACAAATTGACTCCAAAGTGAAGAAATACAAGGATTCTCGGTGCCACCACACAAGCTTTCATTGACACTGAAAGGGTCCTGCTTTCTCCCAAGTTCTGAGGCTTACTTTATGTCATTTCTCAAATCACTTATTTTTAGAAGTAATTTGTTTGCTACATGATTTATCTCTAAAAGTAAATGATCCATTTATAATGCAAAATACATTTCTGTGTGAAGGACAACCGCACTTTAAACATAAAACATGTATTTGTAAATCAGAAGTATGTAGAACACTTCATCCTGAAAGAAAAAATATATGGTTTTACTTCTAAGCCACTGAACATGTGTTATGGCAGAATACACCATACTCAAACTGTAAACACACATTGTTGTATTCTCAACCAATATTATTCAGTGCTTTGTCTGACCTCTTCTCTTTTCACATCCCAAAGAGAGAAATGAAAAATTCTGTTACATTTTCACATGATACAGCCTATCATAAAACAAAAAGTAAGTTAACGTTGCCTGTCCATATGGTATTCACCATGTCTGGAATATTTCTGCCACCTCCTTTTTCAGCACCTGCCTCTTGGCCAATCAGAAAGAAGCAAATGGCCTGAAGTCTCTCCAACTCTACGGAAACTTTCCGAAAATACCCCCAAGCTAAGTGTCTCCCTAACAGAAGCTAGTGACTGACAAATCTCTCAGCAGTCCATTCTAAATAGCCAGCTGTGCTTTAACTGTTTTTTTAAATTTAGTCTTACTGAGGTTAACGGCGGAAGTAATCAGCTGTTCAGTGTTCCTCCTCCAGCATTCATTTCTCTCTCCAGAAGTATGGATGTCACATTCTTGCGCATTTGTCTTTGTTTAGTGCTCTGACTTCTGGCAGCAATACACAGCTGTCTACCCTTATCTTGCACCAGACGTGTTTCTAGGTGGCAGGCTGAGCCTGCTACAGACTGCAGGAATACATTCGGCGTAATCAAAAGACGGCTTGCAATAGCTGTTAAAAAAGTAAAGTAATGTAAAGCTGTATTATGATAAAAGGAAAGAGAGAGGTAAATATTTATTTTCCTAGAGATCAGCATTTCGCAGTTTGTTGAAAGAGGCACATTCCTTTTTCAAAGTTAATCCCCTTGTAAAGAAAGAGGCTTTAATCTGGTGTTGAACTTCAGCGCTGTCTGTGCCTGTTCAGATCAAACACATTTCACATGCCAAGAAGGAATCTGAGTACGTGACTGGCTGTGAATATAAACATGTAAAATATGCACTATAAGCTTGCAGCTAAAATTAATCTAATGGAGCTCATTTTCGTTATGAAGAGGAAAGTCTAACTGAGCTGCACTGACAAAGGCTTAGTACACACAACATAAAAAGATGCCATGTGATGCTATCAAGCATTTTTCTCACTGTCCAGCTATGAGTGTTTTAGGAGTGCAAACAGTTTTTATTAAAAAAAAAAAAATCTGATTTGCTTGAAATATATTTTTCACAAAGGTATACAGGTAACAGCTAATGTGGGTGGGACTGAAGCACATACTTAAAGTTAAGCAGGAGTTCCATACTACAAAGGGCATAGCGGCATGGATAGCTTTCCAGATATGGTACAGGGAGTGACAACAAGTGTAATTAATTTACAAAATAAAAGAAATGGTAAAGCCACATGAATATGACTAACATCTACAGAATACTGAAAAAAATCAACTTGGAGAAGAGTAACAGTTGAAGAAATTAAGTTAAACGAAACTAGACAAAATTACATCTAAGGTTTTGTATATGGACTCCTTAAAAGAAAACTCTTAAGAACCAGACTAGTGTTAACTCTGCTTTGCACAGCTGGGACACTGAAATTAACTACCTAACACTTAATGGTTTGCTTTTCTTCTTTCAAACAGTATGAGGTATCAGTCTGATTAAGTGAGAATGTTGCTTTTTCCCACTAGTGTTTTAGTTATAATTTGCCATTCTTACTTCCTTAGAAAATTATGTCAGACTACACTGAGCTAATACATTAAAAAGGGTGCTTAAACTTCTTCAATGTATCATATAATCTGAAATTTTTACATGCTAGACCACTACTCAGTTATATCGCCATGTGCTACGCTGCCAAATTTTACCCTTGCTTTGTCTACCTTTGTGAGATTGCATCAGTCCTGTCCTCTGTAACTTCCACTCCTTTCCTGCGTGTTTCTTAATTCAACATGAAATGGATTTCTTGAGGGTTTGTGCTTTAACAATATCTGCTCTATTACAGGCTTGTTTAAACCCTTATTTGTATACATTCCCACATACTAAAACCTGGCATAGCCTTCCTACTTAAACCACAGAAGGCTGACAATTCCACAGTTTGCCGATATCCCTTTTCTTGTCATTTAATGCTATTATATTATATGCCTTCAATATTTTGATGTGATTGGAAAGTGAAAAGGCCTTCTGCACAGATGCGAGCCTAGCCGATACAGATTTTTAAGGACTTTAATTACAAAAATACCAGTACCTGTAAACCAGATTGTCTATGTGTGTTCTCTGTTCTGAGGAAGAATTTCAATGCGAAATGTGTCAACAGCGCAGAGCCTAACGCACATGCTGCGCCCCTCGCCGAGAATTTTGACGGCACGCTCCACAGCCACACGCCCTCACAGCCGAGCCCGTCCTGCGGGCCTCCGCCGCGCCACCACACCTCCCCGGGGGTCGCCGCAGCCACACCGGGCGGTGGCTCCCCGCCCTCGCCTCGCCCCGCCGCGCCTTCCTTCCCCCTCGCCCGGAAGGGCGGCCGGGCTCCCTACCCCGCCGCAC
>Ga0065711_1035626_pt1 | contig 22044 bp, 13 predicted proteins | sample Hoacrofraction12_FD_59098 | JGI IMG/M metagenome (GOLD analysis project Ga0065711, IMG submission 59098) | Hoatzin crop microbial communities from Cojedes, Venezuela - Epithelial fraction 12 v2 (version 2) | ecosystem: Host-associated > Birds > Digestive system > Esophagus > Crop | place... | reverse complement strand
TTTTTTTTTTTTTTTTTTTTTTTTTTGCTATTTACTGCAATATTGGAGCCTTTCAGAAGCTCAGATACTGAGAGAAGAAGCAGTGTGGAAGGACTTTCAGAGAAGAATTTTCATAACAGGAAAGCTTTCCCAAGAAACTGTAAGAAGAAAAATCCAGGCAGGTAGGAAATAGATCACGGGAGAGAGAGGCTTGCCTCTCCTCTTGGTCCTCTCTCTGAATCGGACTCCTCTGGCCAGTAATCTAAAATTGGCAGTATCTAGTAATCATGAGACAGCCTGTTTGCAGCAGGTGAAGGTAGCTTTACTGAGCTCCTAAGGAACACGTCCCGTGTTGCAGCCGTGCCAGAAAGACCCTGCAGCACAGAAGACAAAGTTTGAAAGAGCCAGAAGGAGCAAACTTCTCATTTCACGGGCAGAGCAAAATGCCTGGCCTCATGTCTGCCTTGCTCAGGGAGGGCAACCAAGATGGAAGAAGTGGGATCTCAATTCATCCCCTGCGCCACTGGGCAGACCAGGTGAGCTTCGTTGCTACCGCTGTGCTCTGCACCCCGCAGCCATCCAGGACCAGGGGACCCATCAGTAGGGGTCTGCAGCTGGGCCACTCTGAACAGACTGTGCTGGAAGCAGCTGTTTGGACATCAGCTCTACCTGTGTGGCCATTTTTACCAGCGTAACCCTCCCAGATGGATGTTTTTTCTCCCTGTAGCAGAACTGGGCTGGCAGTCCCTCCCTGCTGGTGGCTGGACCTGAGCTTGGAGTGGGAAAGAGCCAACACTGCTTACACTGAAAAATGTTAAGTAAATTACAGTATTTCCAGGGATATTTCTTTTTGTAGAATCAAAGATGCCAGCCGTTCAGATAAACTCCAGAATAGACAACTCTGTATGTTACATGTATTTGGATGTCTCTTCTAAGCTGGTCAGATTTTCTAGCTCCCATTGGTCCCATTTCCCTGAGTGAGGTGAGGAGTGGGATCAGCTGCACGTAGCCATGACACCAGGGGTGGAAACAGATGGTAGACTGGGTACGAGGGCTTCGTTCTGCTCACAGATGGCAATGGCAAGGGTTTCAGCAGGAACGAACTGGGCCCTGACTTCCAGAAACCAAATCGCGCTGGCATCACTCCATCCCAACATGGCACCGTTGCTGGCTTAGCCCATTTCTCACTCTATGTAACCAGTTCATCCTGCTGGAGGTGCATGCATTACTGTTAATTGAAGTAGACTCTCTTGTGTCTCGTGTTTGCTGAAGCAAACTCTCTGCCTGACCCTTTGCAGCCTTTTTTTGCTGTTCTTTCTCTTGGGGAGGCCTTGCTGTGGCAATTTTTTTCACATGTTTAAACTGTTGTTTTTCTAACACAAAATACTGTACTTTTTCAAAAGCTTAGTATGGAAGATATATTTCTAAGTCACGTTTCTTGCCAGAGGAGTAGTGAACGCTGAATGTTGGCTGTAGACAGTGGTAGACTCGGGATTTGGTAGTTAACCAGTAAAAATATTAAAACAGGCAAAGTCTGTCATCACATAAGAGACAGCTTTCAACTTTACTAAATGTCTTTCTACTTACAAAGTTAATGGAAACCAGTCACAATGATAAAATCTGTGACTGTCTTAAATAGAAAGAATTCTTGGTTCCTTGTGGTAGAAAGAAGACTGGAATTTAAATTCTTGGGCTTTCCCTCCTCATTTTTAATTCCTTTCATTTGATTAAAAGAAAGTTTAAAAATGAACAGTCCAACGCAGGAAGAAAAGAGAAACATACATCTTGGCAAGATAAAAACCCAACCCTTCAAAAAAAAATTACCCAAACCTTGCAATTATGAGAAATCCAACAGCTCCAAAACATGCAGACCCAGAGTAGATGATAGAGAAGGTAAACAAAACCTTGGGCAAAAAAGGGTGAATGCGGGAATGTTACTGGAGGATGCCTGATAAAAACATGACAGGAAAAACCACCATGCAAACCACTTGCAGCTTAGGGAAAAGAACAGCAACCAGGCAGAGATGGGAGTTGCTGATAACAACGTATGGAAACTTTCTGAGAGAAACTGGGGAGAAAAATAAGGGCGATAGTCACATGAAGAGGAATCTAAGAGATCCAGATGTGCTGAAAGGCCAGCAGAGAGGAGAAAATCATGCGTGAAGGAAAGAACTGGTGAGAACATGCAGCTGAAATGTTGCGATAGCTCTGGGGAACCCCGGCAATTACTGAGCATAACAAAAGGAGGAAAAACACGGCAGATCTTCTGCCTCACCTCAGACATCTCTGCCTGAAGTCTGAAGCTGGACTACAACATAGTGCTGCCATTGCAGCCTGACTACAGGTCAGCTCTGGAAGCAAACCTCAGCTCTTGCAAGCACATTGTGAAAGAGGCTGTCCCTCTGGTTGGTTTTGCATGCTGCGGGTTCAGTCCCCTGCTACGGCTCCGAGACAACTGCAATGGCCCAAATGATAAATAGCAGGGTATAGTCTAAACCTCACAGTGTCAAAACTGAATGAAATTACTCTTGTTAGCCTAGAAAAGACAATATTGGCCGTTGCAAGGAAGCCAAACGCAAAGTCAGCTGGTATTTAGTGCAGATTTGAATCTGCCCTCTGGAATACTCTTTCATAGTGATGGAAGGGGAACTAATATTTTCTACCCTATGAAAACTTATATTGCAAAAGTGGTCTGGTCTGGTCTGTGCTAGAATGAAGCCATGACTCCCTGAAGTTTTACATGAACAACCGGGGAAAGAGAAAGAATCTCACCACAGCACACTTTAGCCCCGTGACCTTGACACCTGCCTGTTAATACCTACTGTTAAGGCCAGCTCTCCCCTATCTCACGTGGATCAACACAATGTTTTGTTGTTGTTGGGGTCTTTTCTTCATTTTGATAAAAAATTCCAGAGAAATCATCCCCAGTCACTGTTAGAACTAAGATGGTACCCCTTCCCTGCCAAAAGAAGTTCTAATTTGGATGAACAGCCATACAGACATTTCTCCAAATAAAAGGGCTTAACTGATTTCTTCCCAGCAAACTCTACTTCCAAATGCACACTACAAAGTGTAGGGTCTGATGCAAGCACGTCAAAGTCCCCTGGGTGGATTGGTCTAACGAAGCATTAACCATGTGAGAGCTGGATGTTTAAATTAAGCAAATCCTTTAGGTTGCTGTTTCAGTCTATGAAGGAAGAGAGAACTAACCACGCATACTGACTCTCCCATTTTAGGTACCTGTGTCAGGGTGGCAGGAGTCCTTCACTGGAATTTCTCAACATCTCATTCGCTGGACTTAGTTTCTGCATGAATGAAAGAAGGCATCTAGTTGGTTACCTGCTAGTTACCTAGTTGGTAAACTTCAATGCCAGAGGTCGTAGAGATTAATTCCAGTCTGTCTTGCCGTAGACTTGGGTTAGACTCAGGATCCTTTGAATTCCATTATGAAGAGCCTCTAATGTATCAAATTAAGACAGAAGAACTGAAAGCTACTGCAGCCATAACTCTTCCAGTTGGAGGAGCCTGAGCTTCACTTGGGAGGCCAAAACATCATCTGAAACCCATAGATACGAATCTGTCAAAACGGCATTCACTAAACATGCAGCTCGTCCTTGTCTCTCCTCTTCCTCATGCTCTCCTCTACTGATAGACCTGTACCTTAGCACTATTAAAATATTAGAAAATGCTAGATACCTGTGCAAAAGCTTACAATTTCACTTTAAAAAGTATCTCAGCAAAGGGCTGAGCATGGCATTTATGCTGCAATGTAGCTCATGAATGGTTCCTCTTAAATGTTTAAACTTAGTAATTCCAGTCAATTTTGAGAAATATTGATAGTTTTTCTAGTTTTTGGTAGTAATGGACAGTACATAATTACTAAAACCGTAATATTTTGACACCTGGGCTCTTTTACGATAGTGTTACTCCTGTGCAAAATTAAATGTCAGCAAAAGAAGAATGATTCTAAAATGAAATTTTAAATAAATGTATTATTACACCAAGGAGGTGGTGTGGTGATTTAATATGGTGACTAGTCACACCTGAATAACTAAAGAGTTTGTTTTTACAGGGAAGCGCTAAGTTTACTAAAGCAAAGGGAAAGTATTTTATTACAAATAGATTATCTGAGTGCTTTCACTGAGTTTGGTGCAAAACATCATGTGGAAACTGGGATTTGACAGAAGTGTAGCTGTGGGAAAATAAAAAGGGAAAGGAAAAACACATAAAAAGTTATCAAAGCTAGGTCCCTAAACACAAAAAGCTGTGGAAGACGCCTGGAGCAGCCAAGGTCTTTCCTCCACAGCTGTGGGTGCAGGCTCTGCAGTAAGACCCCTCGGGGTCCCACACGGTGGCTGCAGCAGCTGAGCCAGCAGCAGGATCAGGGATGTTTGGTGGCTCTCCAGGCTGAGGTGCAACTGTCCAGGGCCGGAGCATCGCCATCTGCGCCGCTGTCAGTAGTCAAACGCCCGCTGCCAAAGGCTACTCTCCACACACTATCATTTACAGGACTGGAGAATTTACGATAGCTGATTTTTAATTCTGTGTAACCAATGGACACCAGGTGCTGAAGAAGTGCAAAAGAATGTTATATTTTTTCATCTAGAAATTTCTGGAAGGAATCTGATTTCTTGACAATGCCAATTCAGAAGATCCATTGCATGAGTATGTGGTTAATAAGAGTTCAGGGCCCTGCAATGCAGGAGGTTGTTCTTATTCTGCCTGGGGAAGGGCCTATTTTCTATGTGGATCTGCTAGAGCTGGAAGGCAGGTTATTCCTCGGACATGTCCACCATGTCCTCCTGCAGGAAGGAGAGAGGTGTGGGAGGCCACATGGCTGAACCGTTGGCAAGGGCTAGAGGATGCTTACCTGCTTTTCTGACTCCAGACCAGAATGTGTCACCTATTTTTTCCTTTTTTCTCTCTATTTCAGCAACACAAAAGCTGTGTGGGAGATATTTGAGAACCTCAGCCCGATAACAGAAGAAGGATTCTGAATACCTTTCAGAGAAAAAGAAGAGTGTGCATTTCCTCTGCTGCCCACTGCCCCCTCAGCTTCGCTTACCTGCATCACTCAAAAAAGCATTCAAACCAGTAGGAGAAATGTCTTTGTCTTACAGAAAATTTTTCTGCTTTCTCTTGAAATGGCCTCCGTGTTATTTTTCGTAGCTTCCTTATTTTCCATCAGTGCAGTTTTCCTTCTTTTCTGATTTCTTGCATCAGTCTATTCATTAGATAGGAGGATGTACAAGAGAACTAAAAAATAAAGCAAAAATAAGGATCTGTTCCCAAAGCCAGTGAAAACAATGGGAGTCAAAGAAACTGGCATTGACAAAACATTTTATTTTCCTCAGGAGAGTAAGAATGATGCTAGCCAAAGTTTTATAGAACAAAGATGCCAGTAATACGTCCAACACAGCAAAACGTAAATTGACATCACATTTAGGTTCTTCCTTCCTTGCTAATAGTGACACTCACCTCAGATTATATTTGATGAGTACAGTGACAGTCGTCATTATTGTATTAACTGCACACAGCCTGGTCTTTAATCTTCATCTGGGATTTTAGGCTGACTACTGTACATACAGTTTCTGACTGCTGAAAGCTGAGAGTAACCTCTAAAAAAGATACAATCTCTTTTTTTCTTTAGCTTTGGAAATTACAAACAGAAGAGCCTGTGATGTAGAGACACACACAGAAGGAAATGATCTGAGAGAGGAGACTTTAATAAGCTAAATAGGTTCAGCCTAATGTGCAGTCATGTGTTTATTAATTTAGTGGATGATTTTCAGAGAAGTGAGCCTCTCTTCCTCTGATGTAGGCAAAATGCAGCTAAACTCACCCCCTGCTGATTTGCCATGGGTAAAATCATCTAGAAATCACTTAATCTGAAAGCAAAAATCCTCTTAGGTATTTTCCCGAAGACTTCCTTGAATAGGCTAAGCGTAGGCAATCGTATGTGGAAGATAACAGTTTAGCTGAAGATTTTCCTACAGCACAGTCCCTGCATTGCTTCTTTTCCCCTCAGCTGCAAACGATGGCTCTCCCTCCTCTGGCTTTGACTGGTCTGTGCCCCAAGCAGCTTACAGCAGGAATTCAGATTTAATAAATCCAGTTAGAAGAAGTCTCATGAGAGGAAGCCATCACATGGGGTCACAGAAATCAAAAAGCAGCTCTTGAGAAGCGGGCATGTCTTGGGATACTGGTACCAAAGCACTGATCTTGAGGAGCTGACTGAACAGCACAAACATCTCTGTTTCCATCCTGTCTGCTCCATGGCACTCATTCATCGATGGAGAGCCAACTTCTCCCACGGCACGCAGAGTAAGACAGGCAGGGAGTGAACAAGAGCTCCAGCCTAACGCGTCACCCCAGCGTTCTGCGTGTGGTGGAGGATGCCCTGGAATTGTGGAAGGCGATTCGGAGCTGTGTGAAGCTCTTAGGTTGAAAAAAAAGTACGTATTCTAGGATGGGATTAATCCATTTTGGCTGAGGAAAATTTAATGTGAATTAACAGTTTGCTCAGATGGTTTTATTTTTTTGGAAACTGTTCAAGTTTTGGGAAGTAGCTGCCTCTCCAGCGCAGGGTAACAGTTGGTTGCCAGCTACCCTGACCAAGGGTAGCTGCTGGTTTTGTCCAGAGGTTGTGGTCAGGAACCTTTCATTGGCAGGTGCTGCACCGTAAGTCTGGAGAGAATCCTCTAGGTAGGGTACTTTGTTATCCTCATTATACTTTGAGCATAGAAAGCAGACTAACCCACATGAATTAAATAAACAAGGACTTTTATCTCACTGGTAATCTAAGTGCTAAAAACTCTGTTGCTTAACACCATCCCAGGTCTGACCTGCTTTCTTTTGGCAAGCCTGGTATCAGACATGGATTTCAACTTTGCAAGTACCAAATATTACTCTTGCAATTAAACACTCCTTTTTTTTTTTCTTTTTTTTTTAACTTTTTTTCTTTACCAAGGCTGTTTAAAAGATCCTCTGATTAAAAGGCATCACATTTCAGTATTGATTACCCATGCAGCTTGTAACTGATATTATTATTTTGCTTTGTGATTTTAATGGTGTGCTAGACCTCCGCCTTTGGAGGCTCACTTAATGCTTACAACTTTTTATTGATTGCCATGATCTTTTTTCTTATTTCTTATTCATTAAATGTGACCAAAAATTGTTTAGCTGTAGTGCTTGCCTACACTGATAAAAAAATATTGTTCTTTGCAGTGTATACCACCATGCTGGTCTTTGCTACATGACCATAAGGCAAAAACCATTGGTGTGATCTAATATAATCTGTGTGAGCTGATTTCTTTTTTTTTGGTGTCTGTTGATCACATTAAACCATATTCAGAAAGACTTTTTACCATTTAGTGGCTTGTTTATGTTTGGAAACTCTGCATCTGTTGGCAGCAATGTTGGTGCTGTGGATTAACTGGTAAATTAGTATTTACCAGTTCAGCAGTGAAAGACGAGACATTCTTTCTCCTCTCCCAGTCTTGAAGTGATGTTGCTGGTCCAAATCCATTAATGTTTTTGCTACCATCCTCCAGCAATGTGGGAAAACAAAAGACAAAGAGTGTTCATGTCAACAAGAAATCTGGGAAGAAAAAAACCCCAGGCTTTCATAATCAAAGAAATGTCTCTGTCCTTTTACAGTGTAAAGCAGGAGCGAAAAATAAGACATATTTATGATTCTCCAGAAATAAACTTGCCTGTAGTCTGAAAAACAGCGTCAATATACATGGAGATAATGGACATGCAATTTTAACTGTGGTGTTTCAATTGAAAAACGCTTCGAGAACTTACCAAAAACCCTCCCAATTTGAGGCATACAGAGCATGTGTTCACACTGTCATATGACGGAGGCATAATGGTTTCCCCCAGACAGCAAACCTTAAAATATCTTAGACCTTATTGTGTTATTGGTGTTTATAGTTTCTGCTGCAGTCAAGCCTAAGAGCCTAGGGCACCAATTGTGCTGTGGATGGCAGAAACAGAGCCGCAAGACAGACCCTGTCTCCCAGACACTGCCCTCTAAATGAAACCTCGTCTGTCACCTGCGCTTCCCTCTAGCCTATGGTTTGTGTTTTCTCTAGCCTAGATCTTCGGTGTGTAATCTCTCTGAGGTAGGAATGACGTGTTGCTAGCACGTCTGGATGGCACTGGGTTTTGAAGGGTTGTTGAATGAATAAACAACAATAGACTGAGTAGAGCTTTATATCTGCCTCTTTTTTTTTTTTTTTGAGAGTGGACTCCAATGGCTTTTGGAACATTCACACTGAGATTGTTTTTTTGGAACCCACAGAAATACAAGCCGTAATAACCAACAAACTTTATTTTCTGTGCTGTTGTGTAATTCCATTGTAATTCTCTGGAATTCTATTGAAATTCTTCTTGGAGATGCCTCTGCCCTTTGCTGGATCTGGCCGAGGAATTGGATTCGGGCTAGTGAGGAGCCTTAACACGATGGAGGAACATGACCATCCACACTGTTGTGATGCCAGGCAACCAGCTTCTTTTCCAATGCCTTTCTTAAAGGCTGTGGCACTGAATGAAGCAGCATTAGAGTCAAGCAGGGCCAATACATTTTCTGTTATCTGACTTGTGAAAAACATTTTCTCATGTTCTTTCTGCCATCATTTATTTTTAAGGAAATAAAGGTCTAGGAAAGTAGCGATCCTACTATGATGGATCAATTAGGCTTTAAACTTAGCCAATCAATTCTAAAAAATATTTCCATTTCCCAGGCAGATCCACCTGAAAACTAATTGGTGTCAGCTGTGTTTTAGCACACTCTTTGGATCAAAGTTGTCTCCTCCCTGCTTTGCGCTTTCCACAGCACTCTGAGGATAGCGGGTGGTTAGAAATCTCCAAGATCCACCACCTTCCCCAAGTCCCTTCAATTTTGCCTTTGCTCCTTCTGTCCCTCCAGCCTGTGCTGTCACCTGTAACTTCTTGCCAGTCTCGCCCTGAAAGAAATCTTCTTCCAGTGGACATCTTCTCTTTGAGAGTGTAATTAGTGCTCTGTAATGAAGGTACATTTCCTTCCCTGGACAAGCCTGGGTGGCATCGCAGTGCTGTTGCTGCTCAGCTAACACCCATACCACTCCCCCTGCCTCCACGAAGCCTCCCCTGGCCCCTGGAGTTGCTGGTCACGAGGAGGAGGAGGCTGAGCCTCGCCGGGCAGCGGAGGTGTTCACCCTGTTCCCACCACCCCGCTTCCATCCACCTACTCCCGGCAGTGGCTGCTTCACTCCAAATCTCTCCACTGCTCCCTGAGCAGGCCTGGGAACCCCATTACCAGGGCTGGGAATGCCACCACCGCCACTCTCCTCTCAGCGTGGCTCGGGCAGTCAGGCGCTGCAGTGAGCTACACTCCTTTGAAAACGTAACCCAGGCACATCTTAACCAAATACCTGAAAAATCAAGGCATGAGAGAGTCCTCTTACTAAATCTAACCTGAGGCTAGCGCTTGCTTTTGTTACTAGTGGTGAACTGGGTTGCACGTTAGTCCCCTGGGATAATCTCTCGCATGAAGTCCTAGGGCTGCTGCTGGCCCCACATCCCAAGCTCTCCCCTGCTTGATTCACGAGGCAAACTGCAGCCTGAGTACCGCTGCCCTGATTTTTGCTGCCTGGTTCTGCCCCTGCCCACTCTTGCTTTTACTAAAACTGCCTGTGAGTCGTTCAAACCCACAGAAGTCTGCTTCGTTTCTTCCCCCAACCCTGTCATGATCAATTGTCTCAGCCACTTTGAGATTTCTGCAGAACGTGTGCCAGTTTTATTTCCAAGAACGCAACATCACCAACATTTTTCAGTTATTCAGATAGGTTTCAGCTTGTCATCGTCTCCATCTCGCTGGAAGGAATTGCGCACGCTTGCCCTACCTCTGATCTCGCTGACACTAATGTGATGACATTGACTCTGCAGAGGTTACTTCCAGTTTCAGCAGGGAGGAGAGAGCAGGATCCGTCCCTAGCGCGCTGCCTCTCCTGCCATGTGGAGCAGCGCTGAGCTTCTCAGTGCATCTGGTTTCAAAATAAACCCTCTACAACAGACAAATATGTTAAACCTTTGAAAGCCTCATTTCCAGGTTTCAACAACATTCTCTTCAGAAACGAGCACTTAATGGAGTTCATTTAAGATTGTTTAAGCCACAACTTGCTGTCAGCACTGTTTACCACTTCAGTGGCTCGGCTAGAGCCTCAGCTGTTGTGAGCCAGTTCAGAGCTAATAGCAGAGTCTTCCTGATTTACATCAGCTGAAAATCTGACGGAGCTTCTGCCAGGCTGACAGCCTTCCTCTGCTGGGTTCCAGTAGCTGTTTGTACACTCACTCGGTGCAGACAGTAGTAAAAGCAGTTTTTCTTCTGACACTCCTGTCTGTGCCCTATTTTTAATGTAAGACCAAACAAGCGTGGCAGATGTTCCAAGTGTGGCGTCCTCTTATTGACTGGGCAGTTTAGCCGGGCAGACCAGGATTCGCTTTCACAACCCCAAAACGCAGCTGATTCAGTCCATCGGTGGTCCCTCGTACTCCTCTTTCAGGGACCACATTCAGGGTATTTTCTCCTCATTCCTGGGTTCTCCGTTGAGAACTGGTAGAAGCAAATCTCTTCATCTCCCTGCAGTCTCCCGCTCCTTCTGCACTCCTCGGCTTTGGTCATCTGGGCTGAGAGGAGGGACCTTCTTTCTTCCAATCATTATTTTTTAATTCTCTCTGCTTTTTTCCAGGCAGGACAGCTCAGCTCCTTTACAGCCACTGGGCTTCTTACTTCTTGTTGCTGTAATTTGTATTTCTGCTCCTTTTTGACTCCTCTAAACTCAGCTTCCACAGACCCAAATTAAAGACCCACAAATCTTCCCAAAGCCATGGGGCACTGACCCGTTTCCAGTTCTGCAGGTTAAAATTATGAACATTTTTTACTTCATCTTCATTCATGCTTTTATCATCTTCCAGGATTCTGCACTGGTTAATGCTGTATCTGAAACCATAACGTCAACTCACACCACCAAAGCCCCACAAAATGGCAGCCATCTGCTTCATGGTAAGCTGGCAACACAACAATAACTTTCAGTAAGCTGAGAAGTGGATTATTTTAGTGAGTAAAACCACTATGCCTTCTGCCTTTTATTTGAATAGTAAATTTAATTTTATTATCTTTCCCCCAGTTTGCCGCAGAATTTTGCTGAGAGCCATTATGGCTGAATGGCAGCATGGGGGGAGGTTTTGACCCTCTGAGTTATTAGATTGATAAAATTGCAGTTTTCACCTCCTACAGAAGCCCAGCTTTTTTAACAGCGGGAAACGACTGCTTGCAGTCAGATCCAGACATTCTATTTTGAAAGCTGCCAAGGGAATGCTAACTTCCATAGCCCATCCCCATTAGTTACAAGGTGGAGAATGGTGGCATCACCCCACGGGTCATGCTGAGGCACGGGGCTGGACCAGAGGGCACTGGGAGCTCGGGGACATCACACCAGTGGCCCGCCCTGGGGACACGTGGGGAGCTGTCCTTTGGGACAAAGAGCTAACAATGTGCCTGGGGGTGAACCCAGCTTTTGGGGTGGAGAGACCAGGGTGCAAAGGGGTGCGGGGACTTGTCGATCTACCACGTGGCCGCAGAGCAAAATGCTGAGAGGGCAATTTCTGAGGTTTTAAAGAGACAAGAGTCAAGTCTCCAAATGCATGGGATTAGCTTAATAATAAAAGCACAGTATTTGGAGCTCTGTCTTGATATTGCTTTTGAACTAGAAAATTCTGAGTTAGTTTTACCATATTTTAAAGATAATTTTCTAAAAAAAAAAAGTGTTTTAAAAACAAGAATATGAGACTTTCCTGACTGCATGCTTTCAGCAGCTGAAGCATTAAAGTGTTATATATGGCATGAAAAAATTGTGAAAGCTGACAAGAGAGCTTGCTTAAGAAAGAGCTGTTCCTACCAGAACATTTGTGATTTCTGAATTTAATCTTAATGTACAGATCTCGCATTTTTCTGTCTTTATGAGCTGATTTTAAAGGGCATATCAGGATATTGTGCTCCAGCACTGTATGTTAATAGTTTCCTGCCTCCCTCCAGGAAAAATGGAATATTTCTTCTCTGAGCTTTTCACACACTCTTCTGCCAAGACAAAGCAGAAAGGAAAAACTATGTACAATATTTTATTAGGCCAAATGTCAATTTGTTTTTCTGAAATCTGTACCAATCTTCCTGGCATTTATTATTCAAACAGAAAAAAAAAAATAGAAAAAAGAAAAAAAACCCAACCAAAACAATAGGGCTTTCATTTCATGCAGCAGTGCCTGAGACATCCAACAGGCCATGATATGTAGAGCCACAGTTCTTCTATACATAGGAAAGGGGGCTATTAAACACGCTAGAGAAGGTGCATAGCATCTGGGTAAAACGGAAAGGAGTGGAATCACTTTGTATTTGTGAGGCTTTTATATCACCTTTTATTAATCTCTGCTTAGCCTGGCTGACAACAGTATGCCTCCCATTTTGTCGGACCTCAGTCTTGCCCACAGAAGACAGACTTTTTCCACCTGTAAAAAACATTTCAGTTTCCACTCCATTGGAAAACTTCCCACGTTTCCAGCTCAATTCAGTGCTGTTTCACTAGACAGCACAGCACTCGTGTAAGCTGAACCTTTTTGTGTATCAGCATCATTTGGTACTTGATATATGAAACACATCAGCACAGATGCTGATCAGCCAGAAAAGCACGGCTAGGTGAAGTATAATATCTGGATAACATTGTGGACGACGAGTTGACCATGAGCCAGCAGTGTGCCCTGGTTGCCAAGAAGGCCAATGGTATCCTGGGGTGCATTAAGAAGAGTGCGGCCAGCAGGTCAAGGGAGGTTCTCCTCACCCTCTACTCTGCTCTAGTGAGGCTACATCTGTACTGTGTCCAGTTCTGGGCTCCCCAGTTCAAGAAAGATGAGGAACAACTGGGGAGGGTCCAGTGGAGGGCTACGAGGATGATGAGGGGACTGGAGCATCTCTCCTACGAAGAAAGGCTGAGGGAGATGGGCTTGTTCAGCCTGAAGAAGAGAAGGCTGAGAGGAGACCTTATAAATGCTTATAAATATCTTAAGAGTGGGTGTCAGGAGGATGGGGCCAGACTCTTTTCAGTGGTGCCCAGTGACAGGACAAGGGGCAATGGGCACAAACTGAAGCAGAGGAAGTTCTGTCTGAACACGAGGAAGAACTTCTTCACTCTGAGGGTGATAGAGCAATGGAACAGGCTGCCCAGGGAGGTTCTGGATTATCCTTCTCTGGAGATATTCAAAATCTGCCTGCACAAGGTCCTGTGCAGCCTGCTGTAGGTGACCCTGCTTCGGCAGGGGGGTTGAACTAGCTGATCTCCAGAGGTCCTTTCCAACCCCGAACATTCTGCAATCCTGTGATTCTGTGGTGTAACATAAGCCCAAGAGTTTGCAAGCTTCATTTCCAATGCAGGGTCCAGTGCTTGATCACCCCACTGAGAGACGTTTCCATGTCTTGAATCGTCCCACAGCAGCTCTCCTGGCCATGTCCAAATTGTACCCTGGCCATACCCTTGTATTAAATCCAGGCACCCCAAATGCGTGCCTCTGCGCCCCGTACATCTTTGCTGTTCCCTGGTGCACCCAAAGCAGGGGCAGAGCCTGGGCAGACCACTGCCTGCATGGCTGGAGGTGCAGAGCTGCTCTGCGGGATTCAGCCTCCAGCATCAAGGAATACCCTGTGTGCCCAGGGAGCCCCTTCTATAAAAGAAATACAGAAACAGTTTTGCTTTTCTTCTTCCTGAGGGCTGTGGAGAGACTTGGAGAAGCAACACTCCTAAGCATCTGAAACAAGAACTAGTTTTTAATCCAGATTTTGTTTTGTCAGGGACAGTACCCACAATTACATGTCGGTAGGATCTGTGTGATATTGAGAGTATGTCCAGCAAGGCTCAGGGGTATCAGCTGTGTATCTAAATGACTTCTACGAGCTGGAACTCTTGTATTTTCAGCCCCACCACTTTGAAGCACAATCAGGAGTCTGGATTTTACTTAAAAGTTCTTTACTCCAACAGGTCAGTGTGCTAGCAGCCTCTGGATCACTTTTGTCTCCTGGCTATTACAAAGGCATTCAGTTTGGAACCTTAGCCCATGTGTCTCGGGAGCAGAATTCATCCTGTCTCACCTTGAGCAGGACACAGATTTTTGCATTAATGCCGTGCCCAGAAGAGTGGATTCTCCCCAAAGCCGCATTGGCGAAGTCTGTTGGCACCAGCTGGCCTGCAAACATGGTCCCTTCACCTACCAGACCTAACTGCCGTCTGCTCTTGGACTGTTCCTCTGCCCCAGGACAATGGGGCCTTGCAGCTTTGCCTCTTGGTATGGATTTCCCCTGCTGATGAGAGGGCACTGAGGTCTGTCAGGGACAGCACAATAAACAGGGTGGCAGCTAGCATATCTGTTCACATGCCCACGTGGTATTCCTCCTGCTGCATAGGAACATTTTCTCCATTGAGCTCCAGTGACATGTCTATAGGACTCTTGCACTGAAATCCCAAAGAAACCTTCCCTCATGGATTACCTTAATTTTTTTGCAGGGCTGTACAAGATATAAGTCATCGGAGGGAAGCAAGAGGTACTTGAAAGCGTGAGATTCACCCAAGAGTACGGGGTAAGTCAGTAGCAGAGCCCACATGCTGGCTTGAAAGCTCCTTCAACATATTTATTATTTTCATAATATTGCGTATTAGCAATTACTTAGTGTCCTGGCTTCAGCTGGGGTAAGGTTAATTTTCTTCATAGTAGCTGGTATACTGCTGTGCTTTGGATTTAGTATGAGAACAACGTTGATAATACGATGATAATTTAGTTGTTACTAAGAAGTCAGGGTCTTTTCTTGTCCTCACCCCACCCCACCAGTGAGTGAGCTGGGAGTGCACAAGGAGCGGGGAGGGGGCACAGCCAGGACAGCTGACCCCAGCTGACCCAAGGGATCTCCCACACCGTATGACGCCATGCTCAGCATGCAAAGCGGGGGAAGAAGAAGGAAGGGGGGGACGTTCAGGGTGATGGTGTTTGTTTCCCCAAGTAACCGTTAGACATGACGCAGCCCTGGTGTCCTGGAGATGGCTGAACATCTGCCCACCAGTGGGAAGTACTGAGTGAATTCCTTGTTTTCTTTGCTTGCACGCGCAGCTTTTGTTTTACCTATTAAACTGTCTTTATCTCAACCCATGAGTTTTCTCACTTTTACCCTTCTGATTCTCTCCCCCATCCCCCTGGGGGGGAGAGAGCAGCTGTGTGGTGTTTAGTTGCCAGCTGGTGTTAAACCACAACACTTAGGAATAAGTTTATGAGTATAAACAATATTCATCCAGTTAATACAAGAATAATCGTTCTATCAATTAATGTATTTGGCTTGACAATGTTAAGGGATTCCTAAGATTGACTGTCAGCACCCATAAATCTGTGACACCCCAAGGTCTGCCTAGGCTCACATGCCAGGGCTGCTGCATGGTGTCGTCGCGTCGCTGTAGCAGTCCTCATTCTGCAAGAACAGCTATTTCTCCATCAGTACTGCGTCCTCCTGCTTCCTGCCCATCTCAAAGCGACCACCAGTGCTAGGTCCCTAATGACCTTGTGTAAATCAGCCCATAGCCTGGAGGGAGGGCAGAGGCTCTTTCTCACATAGGACATCTCTGTGCAAGTGCTGATCTGAAGGCATTTCCCTTGGTAGCACAGAGGACATTTCACCAGCTTGCTGGGAGGATCCACTGCCCCATAGGACCAAATCTGGTTGGAGAAAGAAGTTTTTCAGAGTGCTAGAAGGAATACACAATGACACCACAAGTGAAAATTTACAACTTTTCCTTTGAAGTATCACAAAAATGTGTCCAAAGGGTGAGATGCTCCTTTGCCTGATGCTCTACCCTTCTGAAAAGATTTCACTTGAAAGTACAACTTTCAACAAAGAGCTTTTTGCCCAACACAGATCTTTTCCTTCTGGTGTGGTCTGTGCAGAACCCATTAATATTTTAACCTTCTTGGCTATTAGCCCATTGAAGCGATCTGGCTAGGATAAAAGAAAATTATGAGATTACGTTTTCCCCTTCTGGCATCCTCACGCTCTTCTATATTTTAGCAATAAACCGATTTACAGCAGAAGGGTTCCTAAGGAGCTACTGTATGTCAGACACAGCCGAAAAATTAGCCATAGGCAAAAAATAGCTTTGAAATGTATTTCAATAGAAATTTATTTTTTACTGAACTCAAAAACTTCTCAAGAAATGCCTGCTTTCCTGTACTTGCTTTGGGGGAGGGGAAGGAAATATCGCTTTGGGGAAAAAATGAATTTCAGCTAAAATACTTTTTGTTTTCTGCTAAAAAAAAAAATCAGATTTGCCCAAAAGAAAGATATATTTTTAACAGTATGTCAGTGAGTTCTCCTGTATGTGGACAAGTAATACGAGGATGGCGCACGGCCCAGACAGTGTGCAATCAAAGTGATCTTTAGGCGCTTTTAAAGCCTTACGTACCACAGAAGTCGGCGTTGATTCAGGCTCCCTTTTATCTTTTCTTTTTTCTACACCTTCAGCCCCCAGCTAAAGGATTATCACAGCTGATTCAAGGTAGAGGAAGGAAAAGTACAGCTCGCTGGGTTTTGGCAGTGGCTCCCACTGTCACCCCAAGAAGAGCTTTTCTGGAACATCACATTCCTGCGGGAGATGAAGAAGCACCAGGCAGGAGATTAAGAAGCATCAGACAGGAGATGGGGTTGAGGCCCTGACTTCTCCTGCAGACTTCAAGGCTCACGTGAGGGCTTGTGGTCTTCGTTCTGCCTTCAGCAGAGATGCCAGCTTAGGGTCTGAGTTTGGCACGTGGTCCTTGCCAAGGCCTGGAAACATGAGGATCCTGTGTTTTGGTTGAGTCTCCCACTGTTTAAAACCTACCCTCACTGACTCTGGTAAATCATGGTCAACGTATCTTTTATAAACCACAGGGAATCATGCAGCTATCCAGTGCTTTTCACCAGAGGTTCTCAAAGTACTTCACAAATAAATAGCCAAGTTTTACAATAGCTTCATATTCCAGGTTTTCTAGATGCTAAGCAAGCTGACATCCAGGTGACTTTCCCACAATCACACAACAAAACTGCACCAACTTATGAACAGAACTTATAAGTCCGGATTCCAGCTCGAATTTCTTCTCTCAGATAAAATTTATTATTTCTGTGCTTCTTTCTGGTAATTCATCCAAGGTTCCCAATCACCACTAGCCAGAGGTGAAAATGATCATTTACACCACTGCCCTTTTTTTTTCTGCAAAAATTCTCCCCCACTTTAACATGAGTAAATAAAATGCATAAACTTGAGCGAGCAGGAGAGAAGCTGTGCCGGGGCAACAGGTACGACAGGTTCCAACACCAACTGCCCATGCCAAATCAGCCTTAGCTGCTCCTGAGCTGGTGCATCGCCTTTGAGAGCTCCCTTGGAGGTCACCTGCAGGCACTCACCTCCTTCCTATGCAATATAAATATAGAGGTATGTATACCTATATGCATACAGTTATTTTTATCACTAACTGCCACAGGGTATTTGCTGAGTGATGGCTACTGCCGTGCTGATGGTAAAGCTGAGAAGAAGAGTGGCAGGAATGGTGTAAAGCAACAGGCTGTGTCTGGAAACGCTGGAGACAAATCCAGTCCTGGACAAACCAGATGTAATTTAGAGTGAGAGGAGCAAAGCTGAGCTCTTTCACAGCAAAGTCATTTTGTTGTTGTTGTTTGGGTGGGGTCCTGAATTCCTGCCCTGACATGGCAGAATGAGGTCTGAGGCCAAATATTTCTTAATAATACTTATTAGTTAATAATAATAACAGTGCTAGTGGAAAATTTCAGGTCCCATACTCACCATTCACTGCCAAGCTAGTCACTTCCCAAACCTCCTTCTAAAATTAGAAACAAACAGGCCCTTTCTAAAGGCAATAAACAGCATTTTAATTGGACTAAAACCTATAAATCTGTCAGCAGCTGGTTACGCTGGCTCCCTGCTGTGATCAGGAGCTTTGAATGACCTTCTGGGTCTTTCCCAGAGGGTGATGATGCGATCCAATGTCACCACAACAAAGGTGTGAGCGGAGAAGGCGGCACGGCATGGCAGCTCGGCGCTGGGCTGCTGGGACCAACGTGCCCAACTGGGCGTGCTGGAGGGAGGGTGGTCCTCCAGCCTGGGGTGGGCATCGTCAGCAGGGCGGGAGGGAGAGGTTGGTGCTGTGGACCGCTGACTGTGTGTGGCCCGTGAATACGCCAACATGAACTAATTCCCTAGGTGTCTCTCAAACCAGGGCCACGTGAAATGTGTATTACAATGCATTTTCCTTGGCTAAACCAGCACACTTTCATCTATATTTTTTATGTGATGGAAGACTTTCAAAGTAAATTCCACTTGGCTCAAAAAGATGCCAAGTATTAGCATCGTGATGCAGGAGATCCCATTCAGAGAAAGAGTATTCACGCCCTGGTGGGATCACCCCTGGCAAGAACCTGCTTATGGGAAAAAAGAGCAAATAAATAAATATGGTAGCTGGTATTTCAGATACTCGAATCAGTTTGGAGGGGAGAGGGGGGTGGCAGCCTTGTGGCAAAGGGCAGGACGCTTATTTTTCTCTGGTTCAAGAGGAATTCATGCCCTGATCCCTAACAGGGAGTGTGTTATGTACAGAGGTGTGTCCCAGGCAACACAGGGCTGCCTTTGAGATCAGGGCTACAGCACTCTCGGGCTTAGATGAGCTGCTGGGACCCAAATGGCCTTAACGTATCATCCAGCAGAAATAAAACTGCGTCAGAGACAAAATCAGCCCTATGGTCAGCAAGTGGGGGAATGAGGAAGGACACACAGGTGACCACATTTCTTCCTGCCCCCTCATGCAAGACTAGTTTCAGGGTGAAAAATAAAAATACCTCTTTTTAAAAAGGGGCTTAAGGGGAGGGAAACAAAGCTATTTTGAGAACAAATCATAAAAACTTGCAGAAAGTTATTATTAACTAAAAAATACAAGATGATCACATTGCAAGAACAGAGTGTGCTTCCCTCGTGAGGGTGATATGAACTTCTTATGGGCAGAGTTCCTGAAACTGTGGGAATAACCCCAGGTCTCAGGGGACCTGCAGATGGTCTGCAGCTCCCCATTATCACGTGAGACACCTGCGTTCGCCACGATGGCAATGATCTCCTTGGAGACACCTGCCCAGTCCTCCACCGCAATGGTGGGGGCTTACAGGGAGCATGAGCATCATCACTGCCTTGAGAAGGGAAATCCTGGTGGAACTGAGAAACAGGTGAGTGGTGACCGGTATCACCCAGAACCACCCTTTGGATAGCAGGAGTATCAAGACCTGCGGCACTGATGCAGTGGGGATGAACAGGGCAAGACAGAGCAGTGTCGTCCTTGCAGCATTCCCTCTTGCACATAGCTTGGGTAGGATTTGGGAGGTTTCTAGTCCCCAGTAGCAAAGGGCGTGATCATGTCCCAGATAGTGTGAGCATTTCACATAAACAAGGGATGTGACAAATGAGAGTCAACATAGCAATAGCTGTTCAGTGCCACCTAGCCCTCCCCAAATAAATACCAGGAATCAGCAATAAGTACACATTAGAAATATATATATATATATATATAAAAGAGTACACATGCACTACATATACACTCTTGAATAATGCTGTCTCCCTTAGGAAGAAATTGCTGACAGCCTTTTGGCAAGCTACGCTTCACTCCTAGTGATAAGGCATGTACTGCCTTTCTTGAGGTGTGTGGCACTTTGCAAATACACCCAAGCTGTTCCTGTGGAGTGATTGCTCTTAAAATCCCCCAGAAGCCTTTCTACCTGGATAAAATATTACCGCAGACTTCACGTGCTGAGTGTAGAGAAGGGTAGTCAGTCCCACCACTGCAACAGCAGAAATCTAGAAATCAAGAACTACCTACTTAAAAGTCTGGCTTAAATAATCGCGAGATTTTAAAAGAAATCATACATTCAAGACTTTCTTCTTTTTTGTTGTTGTTCTGATTTGGGACCTATTTGCAGCCGCAAGCATTTTCTTTATTTTTCCTGCTACTGTGACCATTAACCCAGCTTCCAAAACCTCAGAGTTTCCGAAATACAAAAAAAAAAGGAGGGTAATATTGCCATTCCCTCCCAGCCCTCGACTCTCAGAGCTGTATAAAAAAAACAGTACCCACCCTGGGAGACCTGGGATCAAATCAAGCCAGCAACATTGCCATCTTCCTTTGGACAGCAGTGAGCACCCCGAGGAGCCGCTCAGCCTGCGGCAGGATGGACCAGGCCCACCCTCCCTATGGAGAACCTAAAGGAAGAGAAGTTGGGGCAAGACATGCCAAGAAAGACCTTCTAGAGGAGGCTTCCCCGCCCTGTCCATCCATTAGAGACTCATTTTTCTTTCTCATTCCTATTTCAGGAATGGGGGGGGCAGAAGCTGGCCAAGCTCTGTAGCTGTTCCAGGCCCCACCACGGTGCTGAGGAGGGGACCAAGACAGCCCCGTTGCTGCTTCCCGGGAGAGTGGTCGCTCCGGAGGTGGAAGAGCTCCTGTGAGGGAAACGTGGGGACTGGCGATTCAGATGGTGGGGAGAAGAGCAGACAGGCCATCGCCACGCCTGGACCTGGGGAAGGTTGGGGGAAAGGGTATGTCTGTGCGTGGATGAACTCTTCAGCCTTTTAAAAATGAACCTGGAGGGAGGAGGGAACAACCCCTTTCTGCTAGAGCAAAAGAGGGAAAAATCATCGTACATTCTCCAGAACACTAGAAATAATCAGCAGTAGCTACAGATCCATCCTGCTGTTAACACTTTACTCACTTTTTATTGCTTTAATTTTCCCTCTTGGAAGAAAAAAGATACGTCACTGCACGAAACGGAGAATTTTACTCTAAGCTGCCTTGATTTGGGGCTCTTGCACAGCGCTTCCCGGCATCGCCTGCCATGACCCCGGGTGGGCTGGGGGGACGGGGTACCCTCCACCAACCCCTTGGCACCGCTGCGAAGCTGATCTGTAACTGCCCATGTGCTCTGTGCCTGGCTCAGAAGAAAAATAACAAGAAATTTCAGCAGTGTGCCTGTGAAAACAGCTGATTAAAATACTCTGTATTTATAAACAAAAGAGGCGTTTAGTTTTTCTTGTCCTGTAAAAACACACTGGAACATTTCACCACCGTCTTCTTTCACTTTAATTAGCAAGGAAAGGGGGAATGTCAAAGAGCAATTATACAAAATATATACTGTGCTGATTAGCAATTTCTTTTCTGTAGCTTGGTGAAGGCAGCTTAAAGTTCACATTAAATCTCTTTCTCCCTCTAATGAGATATGCCTTATCCAACCCAGAAAGATACAATTAACTCAGGAAAGAATGCAGCTGCTTTCTCAGGGGAAAAAAAATAAAGAGGGGAGGAAGGAAGAATTCATGTTAAAAGGTGAAGTATGAGGGGCTGATGCTGCAGACTCTGGGTATGGACCCAACTCGAAAGAAACATCCCGATCAACTCCAGAGCTTTAAACAAGACCACAGCCTAACACGGCCCAGCCCTGGCCCTGAACACTTGTGGAATCCAGCCTGAAACCAGCTCTCCTTCCCCCCCGGGAAGGGCTGAGCCCATGTGCATCCCCTTGCCCAGGCGATGGTCACTTTGGGACTGGGAAATCAAAGGATGAGGAGCCTGGGGGTTGGGCCAAGGGGGCTTAAGAGCACCCCAAAGACCACCACCCCTGCGGGCCATGCTCTCTGGGGGCTGTAGAGCCGAGGTGGGTCCTGGTCAGACCTTGGCCACCCCACTCCCCACGGGAGGGGGCTTGGGGACCTACCTGGCATCACAGCCCGGCCTTTTTTGGGTGGTTTTTTTTTTCCCCAACATTTGTTATTATTTTCGTTTGAATAGGCAGAGCATCCCCCCGCCTCCCCTCTGCGCAGCTCGGGGGTGGGCAGAGGGTCCCGCCGAGGCCGGCGTGCGCTCCTCCAAATCCCTCCTTCAACACAGAGCGGGGTCACGGGGCGGGGGAAAAAA
>Ga0065711_1035625_pt1 | contig 22045 bp, 14 predicted proteins | sample Hoacrofraction12_FD_59098 | JGI IMG/M metagenome (GOLD analysis project Ga0065711, IMG submission 59098) | Hoatzin crop microbial communities from Cojedes, Venezuela - Epithelial fraction 12 v2 (version 2) | ecosystem: Host-associated > Birds > Digestive system > Esophagus > Crop | place... | reverse complement strand
AAAAAAAGCAAAACTGTAGTCTGCAACTTTAGCTGTTGCTAGACAGTCTCAGCCTGGATGCTTAAAATTCCTCCTACAGCACCAGTGTTACAAACTTTGTAGTCTTTGTGCAGGAATTGCCACAGATGTTGTGTATGCTTGTGTACTATGTGGGTACTTTAATACTCCCCAGGGACGATGTTGAATCTTCTGAACTTTTCTTAATTTGAAAAATGCATTCATCTCAAGAGGCTAGTCTGGTGTTTTCATCAGTTTCTGCATGTGACCCAAATTCTGTTTGTTTTACTGATTAGCACATAGATGGAAGAAGCAATATTATCATCGTGTACACCTTTTTCCAGTGCAACATCAACTTTTTTAGACGTTCAAGACATGAACATGCTGTTAAGGCTCATCAGATGAGTTAAATCAAGTTGATTATTGGCAGCCTGTTGCTCTCCATTTTTGATCTTGGCTTGCTAATGGAGATGGCTTGTCCATAGTGCAACTTTAGGATTTTGTGCTTCTGGTCTCTCCAAAACTATACCAAACACACAAAATGATTACAAAACCTACTTCTGCCTTCAAGTACCTTTTTGTACTAGGGGGGAAAGCAGGCAGCTGGAGAACACCTCTGAAACAGCTCAACAAAAGCCTTCTGTGCATGCTTACCAGGTGTGTAGGCCATGCTGTGTCCGAAGTTGATGTTGCCTCTGCATGGATGGTGATCTTTACAAGTGACCTGTGAAATATTTGAGCAGCCTTTGCTTTTTCATGAGTTGGAAAATTTGAGTGGGTTATTGTCTCCTCCTAAGTGCATTTTGGAAAAAATCGGACTTGTGGGTGCTTAGAAATGTGAAATCTGGCCCTCTGGTCCTTGTGATTTTTTTTCAAATCACAGAAGTGACACTAGTACTTTGTTAAAGCACTGAAATCCTGAAAAATTTGAAGCAGGTATGTTTTGAGTTGGCAAAGTATTTTTTGCCAAATAGATTTGATGGGGTAAGGTCATTAAAATTATTTTTATTCATACCATGCTACTGTTAGCTCTTGCTTAATAGCAAGCATTTGGTTAATACTGTGCATGGAATTAACTACGCTGGAGTCGCTGCAGCTAGTTTTTCTAGAAACTGTATGCCTCAGCAGCTGTTTGGGGCTTTTTGTCAACAGTAATTTAGTGAACCTAAATAGAATACTTAGTAACAAAACTTCAAGATGTCTGTTAGCATTTATAATGAAGTCTTGAATTTCATGCAAGATTGAAACACTTGCATTATCCCCTAAGTTACGTAAATGTTCAAATGCTGGAACTCCTCTGAAGAGTTCTTTTGTGACCTGTTAATTTGTAAATCATTAGTAAATGCAGTTATCTAGCAGATGTCAGTTCTGATAAAGAATATGTGATGTTCTGAACCAGCATATCTGAGCAGAAAAACCTTCCCAACTGGCTTTTGTTCAACTAATAGCCGTATCGGATTGTCATCCCTTTTGCATTAGTAAGGAAACAACTAAAAGTAATCTCCCATTTAACACAAGAAACTTCAAATGTCTAACTCCTGATACGTAAAAATTTATGAAACTAATTTCTTTGTGTCATGGGTAATAGAGGAAATGGAAACCTCCTAGCAAGATAGGCTGTTAGTATTATTTTAGTTTTCGAAGCATAGGTGCAAAACCGGGGATGCTTTTATACCGCTTGCCTGCCTCAGGGTCGTCTGATTCGAAAGCAGTCCTGCAGCATAACGTAGTAACCTTCAGTTTTACGATCGCCTGTGGTACGGCTTCCTTAAAATAGGCAGAGTTTTCATTTTAACCTTAGTTTCAGAGATTGCTGTCAACGTTAGGCAAATTTAAAATAAAACTACAGAATCCTTGAAAAATACTGCTGTTTCAAAACAGTGTAAAAAGTCTTACATGCTTTCTCAGGTGTGTACATAGCAGGCTTTTACTCTGGCCTGTTTTTTCCACATGGGGCAGTTATTTTGCTGTTGGAAAATGATCGGGCAATGAACTTCATTCTCAAGTTTAATGTGAGTATCACTGTAAGAGAAAAATGGAAGGTGTTGCTTTTGTTAGCTTGCTGTGGAGATGGGAAAGATGCTTTTAGAAAAATAATCGCCGAGGCTTAGTATATATTCCCCTTTCTGTTGCTGCCATCCTTTGGCAGGTTAGGGGTGTTCTTACCAGTATGTACAGCTAGAATTTTTTTTTTTAGACCTTCTTGTGTTCGTCTTGCAAGTTCAGTCTCTCTTTCAAGACGCTGCAGTAGGCAGTCAGATGTTTGTTTGCAGCAGCTAGAGCAGCAGAGCTGACACTGAGCCAGTGGGCCCGTCTGCTGTTTGCTTGAGGGAGAAAGGTCCTCTGTGCTTCTCTGGTGGCACCTGGATGTGGGCCAGTGCCCTCTAATACCCCAGTACGTTGCTTCAGTTCAGCAGTGTGTGGAAGGGGTTAGCTCTGGTTTACTGGGCAACAGAACAAAATACTGCAGTACCCACTTGAGTGATCTGAAGTTCCATCATGCTTACAAAAGAATTGCTTCTGTTTTTTGCTGTAGAAGAGCTTTTACTCTTGTTTTCGTTAAATACTGAATTCAGCCTCACATGTTGGTGGTTGAATTGTTGGGTAGTGGCTTTACATAGTAAAGGATGTATGCGAGGCATGTCTACTCTCAAGCGGCTGGGAGACCTGGACAGGCAAATGCAGCTGACTGAAGGATGTGACTGTGTGCTGGGATACCATACCTAGCTGAATATGGAATGCTGGGAGGTAGTCACTGATGGTAGTCGCTCATAGCTGTGGCACACAGCCGGACGTCGTTGGTGGTGCGCTGCCTCCTGGTGTTGCGTTGTGTAGCTGGCTCATCCTGGGTTTCAGATGCTTCATAAACACCATTTGTACGTGACTAATGGGAGCCTTAGAGGTCTTCCATACAGATACTTAGCTGTCTTGTGCTGAGGACGTCAAGAAGTTTCAAAGATGAAGTGGCTCGGGTGGAACTAGGTGCTACTGCTGACTGTTTAGGATGTGAGGCTGGCTTCTGAACCGGTGCTAGTATTAATATGATGCTTTCAGTCTTTGTAGAAAGCTTGTCAAGCATAAGTGAGAATTACGTAGTTTCCTTTTTATCTTGAGCTTCTGATATGACCTCAGGCGCTTCTGTAGAGTGTGTACAAGGTAGCTGTCAAGATCTGCCTGTTCAGAATTGATCTTAAGCTTCTAGTAACCTCAGCTGTGGAGGTGAAAGTCATGTACTTGTGCCTGAGATGGAAGGTATAATACTAGACGGAACATCTGCAACTATTAAATAATTATACTGCGTTTTTGAAAGTTGTAAAGGCCAAATACCTAGCTAGGATATCCATAGATGTTAATTTAGTTTAGGCGAGGTCTGTATAGCCACAAAATGTCTGGGGCTAGTTAATAACGGTCACCTAGAGTTCTTGCCTTTGCTAGGAGAAAAATATAAGATCAGTATAAGCTAGGTGGTTCCTGTCAGGATGTTGTGTGAGTCTCACTGTTGCTAGTTGTGCATAATGGTTTTTTGTTCATAACCAACCTGCTGTTATGTTCCCAGTCATCTTCACCTGGCAGGAGATAAAATCCCTCCACAAATGAAAGAGGACTGTTTATTTCCCATAGGTGTGCAGAATTTTTTGCAGTCACTTTGCCAGGTACAGTGGATACCATATTGGTGTATGGTAAATAATTTTTTTTTCTTGGCTAAAATATGAATTTTGCTTGTTTTCCATTAAATAATCGACTACTGATATCGCAGTTCTGATTTTTGCTGTTCCTTACTTTTTTTTTTTTTTACTGACACTTGTGGGTCTTAGTTTAACAGTCATTTTGGAATTTCTAGTGCAAAATGTATGCTAATTGTGTTGGTAAATGTTTAATACTTCAATCTGTATGAAGTAAACAAATGTGTATAAGGAACTCGGAATATAAACATGCTTAATCTTTGCAAGATGATGTTAGGTGTATGTAAACAAATATAGTAGATGGTGTCTGTAGGTAATTGCCTGGTGTCATAAACACTAGTCTGACATAGCCGTTGCCTTTTCTCATCTGCAGGTGTGTGTTGTTTCAGCGCAGCATGGCTGTGGTCATCCGCTTGCAAGGTCTCCCGATTGTGGCGGGGACCATGGACATTCGCCACTTCTTCTCTGGATTGACCATTCCTGATGGGGGAGTGCATATTGTAGGGGGTGAACTGGGTGAGGCTTTCATCGTTTTTGCCACTGATGAAGATGCAAGGCTTGGTATGATGCGCACAGGTGGTACAATTAAAGGGTCGAAAGTAACACTATTGCTGAGCAGTAAAACTGAAATGCAGAACATGATAGAACTAAGTCGTAGGCGTTTTGAAACTGCCAATCTAGATATGCCGCCAGCAAATGCTAGCAGATCGGGACCACCGCCTAGTTCTGGAATGAGTGGAAGGGTTAACTTGCCTACTACTGTACCTAACTTTAATAATCCTTCTCCTAGTGTAGTTACTGCTTCTACTGCTGTGCATGAAAGCAATAAAAACATATCCACATTTTCTACTGCCAGTATGGGGACTGCACCTCCAAATCTTGGGAGTACCTTTGGTAGCCCAACATTTAGCTCAACTATACCTAGCACAGCATCCCCAATGAACACAGTACCTCCTCCACCAATCCCTCCTATCCCAGCTATGCCATCTTTGCCACCAATGCCTTCTATTCCCCCGATACCTGTTCCACCTCCTGTACCCACGCTGCCTCCTGTTCCTCCGGTTCCTCCGATACCCCCTGTGCCCCCCGTACCTCCAATGACACCTATGCCTCCCATATCAGGAATGCCTCCTATGAATCCTCCACCCGTAGCGCCTTTACCCGCTGGAATGAATGGGTCTGGAGCAGCAGTGAATATGAACAGCAGCTTGAATCCATTGTTTATTGGTCCCATGAATCCTGTAAATCCTATCCAGATGAATTCTCAAAGTAATGTCAAGCCAATTCCAATCAATCCAGACGATTTGTATGTCAGCGTTCATGGAATGCCCTTTTCTGCAACAGAATCTGATGTGAAAGACTTTTTCCTTGGGCTCCGTGTGGATGCGGTCCATATGCTGAAGGATCATGTAGGTCGAAATAATGGAAATGGACTAGTTAAGTTTTTTTCTCCTCAAGATACATTTGAAGCACTGAAGCGAAACAGAATGCTGATGATTCAGCGCTATGTTGAAGTTAGTCCTGCGACAGAGAGGCAGTGGGTGGCTGCTGGAGGCCACATAACTTTCAAGCAAACCATGGGTCCCTCTGGGCAGTCGCACCCTCCACCTCCCCAGGCTCATCCTAGGTCAAAATCTCCCGGTGGGCAGAAAAGGTCGCGGTCGAGATCGCCCCACGAGCAGGGCTTCTGTGTTTATTTGAAAGGTCTTCCCTTTGAATCAGAGAACAAACATGTGATAGATTTTTTTAAAAAGCTGGATATAGTTGAAGACAGCATTTATATAGCTTATGGACCTAATGGGAAGGCGATTGGAGAGGGTTTTGTCGAGTTTAGGAATGAAGCTGATTATAAAGCAGCTTTGTGTCATCATAAGCAGTACATAGGGAATCGCTTTATTCAAGTTCATCCAATTACTAAAAAGGCAATGTTAGAAAAGATAGATATGATTCGTAAAAGACTGCAGAACTTCAGCTATGACCAGAGAGAAATCCTCATGAGTGCTGAGGGAGAACCAGGCCCGCCAAAATTGTGTGCACATATATCTAATATTCCATACAATATAACAAAAATGGAAATCCTTCAGTTTCTAGAGGGACTGGCAGTAGAAGAAAACTCCGTACAGATTCTTGTTGATAATAACGGGCAAGGTTTAGGACAAGCACTGGTTCAGTTTAAAGCTGAAGAGGATGCTCGTAAGGCAGAGCGTTTGCATCGTAAGAAACTGAATGGAAGAGATGTTGTTTTGCGTTTGATAACTGTGGAAGAAATGAGAGATATTGAGAGAAACCCACCATCTCAAGGGAAAAAGATACTGAAAATACCAATACAAGCAAACGCGGCTGTGCCACCGGGAGCACAGGGCGCCGGTGGGGATGAGCATGCATTCTTGGCGGGAAATTCTAAAGAGGCGAACAACGGTCCTCCGTTTAACTTCCCTGGTAACTTCGGCGGGTCTGGCACGTTTGGTCCCCCTCTACCACCGCCTGGAATAGGTGGCTTTCCTGATTCTAGACCGGGAATACCTGCAGTTGCAGCTGGCGGTTTACCTGGTGCGGGTATCGAGGTCCCGGGTTTTGCAGGTGGGCCTGCTAATTTGAGTGGACCGGCAGGTTTTGCAGGGGGTCCTCAGACTTTTGGTAACGGTCCTGGGAACCTAAGTGGACCCCCTGCCTTTGGTGCTGGCCCTCCGGGAATTGCTGGTGGTCTTGCACATTTGAGTGGACCTCCAGGGTTTGGACCTGGACCGGGAAATATACATATTGGTGGACCCCCAGGTTTTGGAACAGCGTCTGGGAAGCCAGGACCAACTGTCATTAAAGTGCAGAATATGCCCTTTACTGTTTCGGTGGATGAAATTTTGGATTTCTTTTATGGTTACCAAGTGATCCCTGGTTCAGTGTGCTTAAAATACAATGAAAAGGGCATGCCCACTGGAGAAGCAATGGTTGCATTCGAGTCTCGTGATGAAGCTATGGCAGCTGTTGTTGATTTAAATGACAGGCCTATAGGCTCCAGAAAAGTGAAACTTGTTTTAGGGTAGCTGTTAATATGAAGTAGCTGTAGAATAGATCTTCATAGTGCTGTGATAAATGCATCCGGATTGGTTTTTATAGTATTTCCAGGATAGAACCTGTGGATTGTTGAAACTGTAAAACGGATTGGTTTTGCTAAGACAGAGCACTGGGTTAGCCCTTCCATCAGAAATACTGCAAGGGTAGATGCGCAATGAATTTTCCTGAACAAATGTGTGGAGAAGCTGGACAGATTCTTACTTATCATAGAAGTTTGTTAAACTATACTGGACACAGTGCTTATCAAGGAATCTAGGTTGGTGTTACGTAGCTTCGGAGAAGGGAAATGGGTGAGGTCAGTGAAGCTCTTCGGTGGGTGCTCTTGCAAGCCATTGTAAAATAGATAGCTGTTTCTAGATTTGGTTAAAAGCTGCCTGAATTTGCTTTGTTTACAGGTCAAAGCTTTGTTTAAAGTCCTGATTTTACTCTGCAACTGAACGAATTCTCAGTGTACACAGATTAATTGTTTTGTGTATGTATCTTTATTTTTTCCAAGATTCTCACTGTATGAACAGTTGAATTATGCCCATTGCTGATGTGTCTACCAAACTAATTCCTATAAGTATGAGCAGAATCATTCTGTAAAATTCAAGCTGTTCTTTGTGGAATAACCTTTAGTTATTTATATATTGCAATTATAACTGTGCAGAATAAGACTTTTGCCACAAGTGTAGCTGACCTCGAACATTATCATATGAGTTTTGTAGTACACTTATAAAACATTTGCAGTAGAAGTAACGACTCGAAAACGCTCATTGTTTAAGTAGCTTGATTTGTTAGGATTACATGAATCAGTTGGAGTAGGGTCTTTGACGCTAGTTGGGATATTGATGTTGTATTTCTAACGTGTCTCGAACTCCTTACGTAGAGTCTCTGCTAAGAGAACCAAAGTGGTGATTATTAGTAGAAGATTGGAGTCTAGCTAAAGTTTTAAATTAGTTTATATATGAAAGAAGCTTTTGTCTTCAGCAACTCTGTGAATTACTGCTATGGGTGAATTCAGAGATAAAATTTATTTTTCTCCAAAACTTGAAAATACTGAGTTTACTATATATTTTTGCAATAAAGTTGTGCTGTTGTATTCAAAGTCTGTAAAGAGTTGCCGTTTTCTTTGCTGTGCAGTAAAACCTTCTGTGGAAAAACACAGAATTGGGAAGGAAGTAATTACAGAAGTGAAAAGTGGAATTCTTTTGGTTCATCCCTGCTTAGCTTACGATAAATTTTGACTTGGGCATTGCCTGAAAAAAATCCTACTATTCCCTGCAAATCATTGTACTTAAACATAGTAAACTTTAATCCATTTTGGTTTTTGGACTAAGGAAAACAGTGCCTTTTGGTGTTGCTTATCATGGAACACTGAAGTGTATGGTCAGGCAAAATGGCGAGGTGCAAGTGGCAACAGTTTTATTCCCGCGGTGTGTAGGGGAGATTTGAAAACCTGTGCAGCGCTGCGTCCCGAGAGGAGTTCACAGTACAGGAGTCTGTGGAAGGATTGTACAAAGGTGTACTTCAATAAAGAGGCGGTCGCATTACACAGATGCTTCTGTAATTCATTAGCATAATTTTGTTTTGACAGATTACTAGGTGGTCCCAACTTTGGAAAAGTCATGTGATTTGTATATACTGTTTAAAATTAAGCCTCCTGTTAATAAAACTGTCTGTCTCTGAAGCTTCATGTTATGCGTTTCAACAGTCTTTGGGAGTAATGTTTAAACAGCAGATCTTTGTTTCTTTTTTTTTTTCTTTTGAAAGTCTGAAAGTACTCTTGCTGATGTCAGAAAGATGTGTGATTAGGAGTCAAGCCTTTCAGTTTATTTTTAAAGTTTTGCTCTTTGTTTTTTAAACAACTTTTATTAAAGTTTCATACTATATTGGAGTTATTTGGGTGCTTGTTTCTTCACGTTTCACATTAGAATAAAATTACTGAAAAGGAAAACTTGGCTTCATTGTTCACGGAATTGATTTAAGATATCAGTGTGTGTTGACTTGCGGAAACTGGTGATAACTTTTTTCAAGTTCAAATGGATCACAACAGTGCTTGCCTTGTTGTGAAATGGAATTAACCTGCGGGTGTCTGGAATTAGGTACACGGTTCTGTGTTACTTTGGTAATGGATACAGGGTTCCTAGTGTTTGTGTGAGACGCAGCGTATGCTGCGAAACATGCTTGTGTGCCTGTTCCGTTGGACTTTCGAAAAGTGCAGGTTGGTTTTGGAAATCTTTAATTTTCTAATTGCTGGTTTTCTGTACGATCTAAAGATGTTTAAATGTGGGTCTAAAAAAAGTGCAAACCGATACAAAAAGCCATTGGTGTTGCGAACACTGACATGGATGGAACGCTGAAGTGGAGGATTTGGGGTGGAGGAGGGGCTCTTCCATCTTGCCATGCCGTTGATGCTCCATATCTTTGAGCATAAATTGGTAGCAAATTGGTCAGTAAATATCCTCCCTTCTTCCTTGAGAGTAGGCCCTTGGAAAAAATAGGGAGTTGTGGCATATTTAGAAGTTTTGTGTGTACTGTAAATAGTACAGCTGCTGTCCCAAATAGTTACGGTTGATCCTTTAAAGCGTGGAAGGAAGCATTCATTGTCGAGTGTCGCTTGCAAACGTAAGAGGTTTTCTGTAACAACTTGCTTTCATGTTAGAAGCGGCCTTAAACTGCGTGTCATGCTAAATTATGAAGGATGCCATTATAGTAACAGACTGCATGGCTAGATTTGATATAATAGTTTACTTTGATCATCTTTATATTTGTGAGCAGCCTTAAAAATAAGGGGTTGGACCTCTGAGGTCCCGTCTCCAACGTGGAAGGGGTGTAATTGCCCTTGCATGTACACCTCAAGGCTGGCTGCTAACCAGGCAGCAACAGAAAGAATCAGCTAATGGACACTGCTCAAATGTGCTGTTGTTTTGGCCTTGATGCTTTGAGTGTCAGGAACTGACAGCCTGCTTAGCCTCGCTGGAACGATGCAGTCGGTGACACTGATGGCCCAGTTTCTTCAAGTTATGGAAAGAAGGTACATGTGTTTTTGTATCTGGCCAAGTTGGTGTTTTTAGCAGTTCCTTAAGTGTTAGGGTCTAAGTACTACTTGTAAAAGAAAAAAGGAAAAAAAAGAAGTGATAAAGTGTTACATTCAGACGTGATTTCTGTTAAACATACATATTTTTGTCATCCCATTCACAAGAGAAAGTATGAATGTAGTAAATTATTCAATTATAAACTTGAGACCTACATGGAAGAACTGCAATGATTAGATGAAAGTGTGACTTCAGAGTTACCAGGTTTTCAAGCAGTTACACGTAAATGTCGCAGTCCAATTTTGTTTCTAACACAAGTCAATTCTGTAATATTACAGACGACGTTAAAGCCCGTTCCTCATTGATGAATTGTTGCCACGTTCTAAATGTAGACTTACGAGAGGTTTGAGGCTTTGTAGGCTTAAAGAAAACTGAAGGATCCTTCTTGCTTATTCTAAGTAGCATTCCTTTCATAGCATTTAATGTTTTCCTTGAATGCCTGTGCTCTGAATTTGTTGAGTGGAGAGGAAGATCGATGCAAAAATGTGTAGTCATGCGCCAGTTGACGTTGAAGGTCTGCCTTCTGAAGAGCAGACGTGCTGGTCGGTTCTGCCGAGTTGGGCAGGCTGTCTTTACAGAAGTTGTTGCCTATACTGTGTGAAATCAGCAGTTTGTTTTGCTGAGTCTGTTCTGGTGCAGTAAAGACTGCAGAAGCTCAGAAAATATTTTTCCAGTTACCTAGACATACCAGTGGTGCATTAACTGTAAATAACAATTTTGGTTTCTGTGTTTTGTTCGTCCTCAGTCTTCTGCTGTGGTGGTTCCAAAGCTGCTGCTTCCTTCAGCAAGTGCTGTCGGTCCTCGGCGTGTTGTGCAGCAGTGTGCGCCTCTGAACCGTGTTCGCCGTCCGATCTGCAGTGTTAACCTGCTACGTATTGTGGGGTGCTTAAAGCCTCTCGTTGGACAGCGGACCGCTCTTAGGGTGCAGTGGGTTTAGCATGATTATCCGGATATGTGGGTTAGACCCTGAATCAAAGGATTGTGATTCCTGTTTAACACAGACTATAGCGCAAGCGAAAGACTGGTTTCTGTCTTGGATGAGATAATTGGTTGGAAGGATGCAGTTTTGCAACTGGCTTGGTATATTGGGTAGCATTTAGTTTGAGTCTAGACATACACAAATGAGTTTTATGTCAGTTTGCTTCTTTACACATTGTGCAAGTCTTTAAAAAGAAAAGAAACAAATGCTAAATTCTGTTGCTGTAAGAGGTTTTTCAGAAGCGGTGCCTTGGGCCTGGAAGTAGTGTTGCCAAATACATTTGCTTGTCTTTGCCCCTTTGCAGGTTTGCTGATGCTGACTTCTGTTCTGTGGCTGTATGTTCGTTCATGGTTTTGGGAACACTGAGCCAGCGTTTGTGTACAAAGCGAATGACTCTTCCTCCCAGAGGAAGAGGAAGTGAAACTGTCTGTTAAAAGCTTCTGCAGGAAGAGTAACCTCAAGGGGTGCTCTTCCTATCTGTTTTTGGCAGCAAGAACATGATTGTAGGTGAAAGGTTTGGCTTTCCCACGGAATGAAAATCTGTCAGTTGGTAGTGTGCGTTCAGCTTACGGATTGTGGCTGTGTACTGAACTCCACGGCTCGTTCCCTGTCTTGTGATCAGGTAGGTACACGGTAGCTTATTTTCCGTGCAGGTGACTTTGTCAGTAATTTTCTTGGAGCTTTGTTACTGCGTGGGGTGTTTGGGTGTTGTTTGTGCAGGGAGCGCTTCCTGCTTTCCTGAGTTGGTGCTTTTCACTCAGGGCTATAAATACCATATGTAAGAAAAGTAGCCCTGAAAGTGTTCCTTTTCCATAGCTCCGGACTGAATACGGGTGTCCGATGGTTTAGTTGTGACTCTTTCCACTCACTGCCACTTAGGTCTGTGCAGCTTCCTTTGTTGTCATTCTTCTGTTTTTATATATGGATTCACAGCATGGCAGCATAGGAGGGAGGCAACCAGCCGAATTCTGACCCGAGTTCCTCTGCTGCTGCTGCAAGTCAAAGCGTACTCCTTTGTTTTACTCTCGTATGCTCTCATATCAACAGCCTTAAGTTCAAATGGTCTCACCAGTTGCTTCCCAAATATATTAAAGCAAGCTTTCAGAAGCAGCGAATGTATTCTTGTTTAATGTGAGCCCGGTTTCCACCAAATCAGTTTTGTGACTCTCTTGTTTACGGCACTCACACCAGCTTCACTGTTTTTTCCTCAGCTTTTGGGAAGTCTTTTGCTACGAGTTACCAGTGAACTAGACTGTAGTTCTTCATTTAGTTGATAATAGATCACAGCCAGAATAACGTCAGCGGGTGGAGTGGGGATTATCGTAGTGTACACGGCTGAGGGAGTACAATTTCTCTATAAAGCTTAAAATTTAGGACTTGGAAGGCATGCACAGGGGAACCAGGAATTGATTCTGCCTAAAACTCTCTTGCTTGGCATAGTATGGCTTTTTGGACCTGTTGCTGCTTCTGGAAGGCTGGTGACTTTGAAATGTTCATACTGTAGTCACAGTATTGTTAACCAAAGAACTGGTGGGGTGGTATCACTGATTTCTGACCATCTGAAGGTAGGTGGAACTTCCAGCTAGCTATTTCATAGTTTTGACCAATTAGTTTCATTTCAGCCATTTCCCATTAAATGTTGACTATGTAGATGTAGCGTTGCTCTGTGTGACAGTAGGAAGCTTAGAAATGTTTGCTAGTCACTCAGAAATGAAGGCAGATTTTGGGAGGAAAATAGCAATATAGTCAGAACCTAAACTACATGAAGAATTTCTTTTAGGTAATTTTGATTGAGTGCCTTTTACGATAAAATTCATAGGACTTTGTCAAGCCTCTGTGTGGCGTCTTTTTGCTTAGTGACCTTCTTGCTGCATTTGTCAGAATGTGCTCCGTAATGTGAGCTTTTTATGAAATTTTTGTTTTCAGCACTGTAACCAAAGCATTGCTCCTTGATTTGATGAGAAGGATGGATACGGAATGTGAAAAGTCCTTGTTTGTTTGAGCAGGAAGCTCAGCTTGAAAGTGAAAACGGTGGTTGCGGATACCATTTCGTTATTAGCCAACCAAAAGGGCAGTATTTATAAACCCTGTGTTCTTGAGGAACACTAATGCAACCAGCTACAAAAGCAAAGAGGGTAATGACAGTAAAACTAGGCGCTGGCAGTCCGTTGATTGCATGTAGGGGAAACCCCCTTGAAGGGGGAAGGCAGAAGTGTTAAGCATTACCAATTCGGTTGCCTAAGATTCCTCCAGCACGTTCCAGCATTGCTGCAGAGCCAGTCTGCTGTGTTACAGGTCCAGTCTCGGGCGAATAAATGGCGTGGTTTTTATAGCACTTAGCGCTCCTTTCATCTGTAGACATGAATGCTTTTAAGAGGTGAGGTGAGCGTGGATGCAGGGTGGTGGTGTATAGCTAACTTGTCTCCGAGTAACCAGTAGGTCAGTGGCAGTGTTTTCGTCCGCACGTAAAGGCGAGTCAGCATTGACAGCAGTGAAGTGGCATTAGGATTGAAATCGAAAGGTTGAGGCCAAACTTTCACTCTTCAGCTTTAGTAAAAAGCACCAAGTGATGCCCTAATCTAATGAAACTTCAGCCCTGAGCTCGTGTGAAGAGGCGCAGAACAAAACAGTGAGTATATAGTTAAATTCTTAAACTAATCTGAAATTTAAATTCAGTTGTTAATGACAGAATGTAGGAGAAGTAATTGAACTACACGGTTTGCTGTTAAACAGTTAAACCCGAGCCCTGCCCAGTCTTGCATATTCTTAGATTGTAAATCAGAATTGGTTTTGATGGTTGAGTCTGTTTTAAGGTTTTTAAAGGCAGCTGTAGTTGGTGTCACGTCACATGTAAAAGCATTTTGAGTAAACTGGTTGCATCTCTTAAAGAAAAAAAAGCCTGTCAGGTATATCTGAAAAATTACATACACAGCACTGTGACACACTGCACAAATGTCCTGGATTTTTTGAAGGCCTTTTTTGTCATCTGGACACTCATCCTTTGCTTTGGGTGATGCGACACCACATTTTTGTTAAAAGGTGGTAATCGAAATGGCGTTTCTTCCTTGCAATGCAAGCAGTATGTTGTGCTATTTCTTTGAATGAGAAGGTAGTATTTGGCTACCGTAACTACTCCAGGAGCAGAAAGGAGAGTGTGCAGACAGTGTTTTCCTTCTGCCAGGTGGCTTGTGCTGCTTTTCGTGTTAAAATTTGTCCTTAGTTGTGCCTGTAAAAATCAAGCAGAAATAAATTGTCTGAAACCAAAGATGTTTTGATTTAAACAAAACCAAAAAAGCAATGTGGTAGCAGAAGGCTGATGGTGATTTAGCTTCTGCACTGCTTTTCAGAGTTCAGTGCTTTTGACTATACCTTTATTTCTTCCTCTCAACAAACTGAATTTTACATTTGTTTCTCCTGCCTTGTGCTACTAAGCTACATAAAACAGTTGCAGAGATCCTGTGCAGCCTGCTGTAGGTGACCCTGCTTCGGCAGGGGGTTGGACTAGATGACCCACAGAGGTCCCTTCCAACCCTGAACATCTGTGATTCTGTGTAATGTAAATCCTAGTAAGAGTTTGCAGATAATGTTACATCTCTCCAAAATAAGAATATTTTCTGTGCAGTGACTTGACTGAATACGACCGTAGTATCATCATTTAACTCTGTTACGGTGAAAGGTGAGAGGAATCCCTGTAATCAAGTTCTGTGCCAGCCATGGAGTGGTGGTGTAGCATGTAGCCTTCCTTGTTGGTCTTGTTTAGTCTTGAAAAGATAGTAAGAACCCGTTGTTCTGAATGTTTTTGAGCAGCCCACGCTCCAAGTTCGCTTACATGTATACCATGAAAACAGATACCATTTTAGTATTTTTGTGATCTTCAAATTCCTCTGCTACTGCAGTAGGTACACATAAAAGCCCTGCTGGTGAAGAATCTGCGGTGAAGAAACTGCTAACGTGCCAAGGCTGTCTGATCCTGTGTCCTGGCTGCCGGTGTCTGGGTTATTCAGGTGTTCTCTCCCTGTGTGGATGGTGTGCTGCTGCCCAGAGGAGGTCCAGCTGGCAGCCTGCGCTGCCAGCTTCCACCTGATGGTGGTAACTCCAGGTTTCTCTGCTTGGAGTGAATGTAATTCAGCTCATGCTTTCACAACTGTTACATTTACCCAGGGTTTTTCACTAGAGAGGTTTTTGCTCAGAGAACTTACCTTTTCCTTAGTTTGGGCATATTTATTAAAAAATTGTTGGAACTATTCATTTGACTCAGCGAAAATAACGATGCTCAGCGGTGGGAGCATCGAAGGCTTACTGGGACTGGGTTGTAGGGGTTTTCAGGTTCTTAGCTTGCAGTGGGGTGTTTTGTGAAGGGTGTGGAACACCTTTGTAGCAAATCCAGACTTAATGACAACAGACTTTTTTAGGGTATAGGTTCAAAAGTACTGTGGTTAGCAGACATGGAAGAAGCACTTGAGGAAAGACCTGTCTGCCTGCAGCTGTGGCGTCGCTTCCCGTGAACGCAGGGGGTGGTGTGCTCGTTGCGGCCCGCTTGGCACTGGGACGAGTGGAAGGGCGTGAGTCTGTTGTAACGGGTACACTGGCAGGAGAAGGTGGATCTGGAGGAGAACAGAAAAGGGACACAAGGTCAGTGTGGTGCTTTGTGACCTTTAAATACTTGTGCTCTTAGTCTGGGTGGGGGAGAGAAAATTGGTGAAATTGCTGGCCAAATCCTTTCCTTTGGTCTGCTTCCTTGATGCCGGGTTTTTGTGGTGGTGGGGTTTTTTTTGTAGGTTTTTCTGTTTTGAAGCATGATTATTCTGCAGCAGGTTAGGATGGAGAGGTGAAGATGTTCATACTACAGATGGTAATAAGTGGCAGAAAAGTTTTCTGCGGCTGTGAGTCTCTCTCTTGAGCAGCAGCATATACGCGAAAGGAGAAAGAAGAACCGGGACAGTGTTGGCATAAGAAAGGCTGAACTTGGGATGAATAAATTGAAGCAATCAGTTTCTTATGAGCACTGCAGAAGCAATATAATGGGATTTTTTTACCAGATCGAATTTCACGAGGTGCTAGATTCAGGACCGAAGTCCGTAAGGAAGAAAGCCTGAATTAGATAACGTGAGAGACAGCGTGGTTCTGTAACGCGTGAGAACTTGAGAGGTCGCTTCTGCTTTGTGTCTGTACTCGTTTTTTAGGCAGGAGTTGTCACTGTGCAGTAGTACCCCACATTAATTCTTTAGACTATTCTGTTGCCCTGGAGTTATCTCGGCCTTTTTTTGGTGATCATTCAGCAGTGCAATACAAACAAGAAATACGGCAAACTTTTCATTAGCTAAGTGGCTGTTGGTACTGTGCAGTCACCAGAATTGTTCAGTAATGTGAATTTGTTTGATAAAACGGCAAAGATTGGTGAAATGAATTGCTGGCATATTTCTTTCTACAGCCTTGTTTTGAACTCCTGCTGTTCATACAGTGTGTACTGGTGTAAACCGATGGACCTTAACGAGTTACTGCCTTGGAGTCACCTGCAGAATACTGTGGCTACGTTTGGGGGAGTGGGTACAGTCCCGTGGGCTCTGCAGTAAGTACAGGATGGTTTAGACTTCCAGCCTTTGGGAAGGGTGGAGCTTGCTAAAGGGATTGGCAGAATGAATGCCGAGACGTCGCCTCAGCAGCTGTGGGTGCGCGTGAGAAGTGGTGTGTTGAGGTACTTGCAGATGAAGCTGTGGTGTTGGTGAAGAACCAAAGAGGAGGAGTATGGTGTAGTCTTCAATCTCAGCTGAAGGAGTTTGGACTGAGAAGTGGAGGAGCCATAGCCAGCTTGATTTGTTTGGGGTATGAGACGGAGTGTTTGGTTATTTGTGCCTGATGTGGGAGGAGCTGCGATGTTAAGGGAAGGGAGAAGGCCTTACTTGAGAGGGGCAAAGATTTGCAATGCAAAATGACATGTTTGGAGTTGTTACAAAGGTCAGAGTCATTGAGCTTTAAAGTCTGTTTTTCAGTTGTTTTTTACATTTCAGTAACAAATATTTGAGAATCATGGATGGGGTGGAGCAGATGAATAAAAGAATATGAAAGGAATGGAGAAAATCTTACTTGGTGGGAGAAGTCAGCGCTTCTAGGACTGTAGTTACTGTTCCAACTTTTCATTTGCATGAAGAGCTTGGAAAAGTGTTAGGCTTTGCTTTAGGTTAATTTGACCTATCAGTTTGTTTACTTATTTCTCATAAAAGTGGGCAGTATATGTAGTAAAGGCATACAGAGACCTTTCTTTGAGCTTGTTCGTTGTGGTTAAGGGGGATATTGGTGGTGTGGAAGGTGAACACTGAGCAGTGCAGAGGTGAACTTGTTGAAGAAGGTGGTGTTTCCCTAGAGCTGGGACTTGGCTGTTGTTCCTTGTGGAGGAAGCTGCAGTAGAGAAGGTGAAATGACTGAAGTTCTTGTTCGCATTTTCTGCTGGAAATTACAAACCCATTTGTGATTTTTGTGCTTTATTTCAGCTTTTTTTTTAGACTGCTGTAAACTTGTTATTTTTATTATTGTATGGCTGTTATATATATTACATAGGTAGTATGGTACAGCTGTTCTATTAACGTGTAGATGTGGTGCTCGGGGACATGCGGTGGGCAGTTGGACTTGATGGTGCTGAAGATCCTTTCCCACCTAAATGGTGACGCGGTTCCGTAAGCAGGAGCTTCACCTTGCCGGTCCGTTGCTGGGAGCGGCTCGGAGGTCGGCTGCCGCAGCGCAGGCTCAGCACTTGCACCTGCAGGCTGCCGTCGGGTGCACAGCCCCCAGATTCTCGTGGGGATGCTGGTGCTTCAGGGTTCCTGTGGAAACAACTCGGTAAGAACTAGGGGATGACTTCGCGTGTGTCCGGCAGTGCCTGGGGTGTGCAGCAGTCGGTAACCCCTTAGCAGAGGGCTGGTAGTGGAATTGGGAGCCAGGGAAGGCTGGGCTGGGCTGGCGGCCGGGCTGCTGCTCATGCTGGCTGTGGCTTGGAGTGCTTCGGTGTGAGCACAGCTGGGACGCTTATCCCCCACGCCCCGTAAGGAAACCCGTGTCATCTATCTTCTGTGTGTCCATCCTCTCATCCCCGAAAACGAAGGCCATCTGATAGACCATGGACACTGAGTCAAGCTGCCAGAGCAGTTTGGTTAGAAAGCTGTTCTTAATAGTATTCAGTATCCTGTTTCTTTGTGAACAATTGGCAGATGCGTTTTGTTTCACGTTTTATGTCAAATTTGTAATAGTAGTTAATTAACTCCCTTCCCACAAAGTTTTGATTGATCAGGCAAAATGTGTGGTGGCAGATAACTTGGGACGCAGTATGGAGAATACTGATTTATTATGCGCCTGTAGTAATGCTGCTTTTAACCGTCCCTGCTCCAAACCTCCAGGAGTGATGAAATGGTAGAAAAAATTCTAGCCATTTATATTCTGTGCAGAGCTTCTGGGCTGTGGGATGAGGCTCTGTGAACCATGGAAGAGCTGGTGTGCTGGAAAGGGGCTGTATTTACTGATAATTTTTGTGGATTGTGGTCCTTCTCATGAGACTCTCTTAATCGGTTTAAAATAAAGATGGGTTTTAGTGCATCTAGTGATACAAACCAAGCTTTATGATTTTTTTCTAGAGCCTTATAGGGTTCAGGGAAGTAGGATCATGTTAGAATTTTTATTTTGATAATATATTTAGAAAGTGATGCTGACGCTACCTTGGCACCAGTGTCAGCTTTGTAATATCAAAACCTGAAATGTAACAGGCTGTCCCTTGAAAATTGAACTAATAATCTGAGAAAGCATTGCTTCTGATGGTCTGCGTGTTGAGGGACCACAGCAGGAGGAGAGCAAAGCTGTTTTGAACGAGGTGGGGTGATGACTGCAAGAGGTGGGGTTAAGCCAAGCAGTGGACAAGGAGGGGACTGCGCTAGGTGGCTGGGAAGTGCAGGATCCGTTGGCTGGGTTGGTCCGTTACGTCTGCTGCTGTGTTTGCTGCGTTGTTGGGCAGCGTACGGCCAAGATGGTGAAAAGTGCAGCTGGTACCTGCTGCGGGCAGGGTTGCTGCCATTTCTGTTGTGGTTGTAAGCAGAATGTAAGGCAGAAGCTATGGTCAGCCCAGTACAAAATCAGCTCATTGGAAATCCGCTGTCCTTAAGCACATCTGTTAAAGCCTCAAGCTTGAGTTAACAAGGTTCTTAAATTGATATGTAATACTTGGTGTACACTGAAATAGAGCGTGTTGGGTATCCTGCACAGAATGGTGTTGTTGATGAGAACTTCAGTGCGATTAACTAGAAACAAACTGCGGGTTTTCGTGTGCTGCATCTTTGCTTTTATTCCATCTGATGTGGAGCAGTGAAACAAAAATGACCCACAAGACTGGATTCTGCGATAACGCTAACATTTTTCTCTACAAATACATTGTTCCTGGCATTACTAAAAATACTGCCAGTGGTGTCTGATGCCGTGAAGTTACTAGATTTTTCTTCTCCTCCGGGTGACTCCCTGGGTTCTGTGAGCTGCCATACTGGGGTGATCTGAGTCGCAGCCCCTCTGTCGCCCTGTGCTCCGCTTCTCCCCCCTGTCCTCCCCAGCCCCAAGGGAAGGGGCAGCCTCTGGCTTTCAGGCTTAGTGTGCTATGGAAGAACAGAAAAATAAATGCTGTGATTCAGTAATTCTCACCTTGTGCGGTGCAACGCTTGATCCTTAGTCGATTAAATGGTGGCTCCTGCTGCAGAGGGATGAGTACAGAGGAGTTGGTTTGTGCTTCAGACATCCATGTATGGCATTCTGGGGAAGTGCGAGACCCTGCAAAGCTCCCGAGTTGGGACAGTTAAAACCTTTCAGCAGTCTTGTTCTGGAGCTTTTTTCAAGCATCGGTGGACAGTGCTTTCTTCCCTTACGTTTGATTTGCTTTTACGCTTTGGTTAAGCTGAATCTCTAGAAGAATAATTATAAATTAATAGTAGACTTGTCTGTGGAGTTGATTTTGTTAACATTGGAGAATGTTCTTTTCTGTATGCGAGGCAGTTAGTTGATTTTTCTGTAGAATCATGTGAAAAGGGTTGGAAGTTCTGAAATGCTTATATAAACCTTCAGAACATAGCAGGCAATTCCTTGGTCTTCTGAATGTGTAACACGGATCTCGTACATGATTTTCCTAGGATGTAGCATTTTTTTTGTCTCAGTTTGATTATTCAGGACAAAAGTCTTTACTGGTGTGGTTCAGTTCCGTGTAGAACAGCTTTGGAAATACGGGATTTATCCTTCCATGTGTATTGCACAGCTATTGGAGTTCATGATCTTTAAAGGGAAGAGGCGGTATGCACAGTAAAAATAACTTAAACTTTTTAAACTGGACCTTCGTTTGGTTGTCTGAGCACTTGTTAAAGCCTGCTTAGTGCAGAGCCTTTCTGTGTTTTACGTGAAGAAGTGGGAATGGCATCTGGTTGAGCAGTGAAAGACTTGGACTTCTCTGGAGTATGTGACCAGGACCTTATGGACCTCTGTGGATAGTATTTTGCTCTAGAGTTTGTAGGGTAACATGGGTGATGTATTATTTTTCCTCAAAATGTGGTGTTATGTGCAATTCTAATGACAAAAAATGCAGGTGCCTGGTGGATCTGCAGCTGAGTGTTGGAAACTCTTCCCTTGAGAAAGGAATGTGCAGAATTTGGCTCCAGATGAAACTTCACAGGCGATGCCCTTCAACAGTGAGATCCCCAAGGTGCGAGAGCGTTGGGTCAGCTGTGTGTGGCTGTTGCCATACGAGGTGTTGATTGTGGAGGTGTGACAGAACCCCAGGTGTGATTTTTACGGGCTGTTTCGAACAACTGCGCTTACCCAGTGCCTTGCTTACCCTGCCTTTTTTCCTGAACCTGCTACGCTGGGCTGCACCCAGTGGCTCCGTTTTCTGTATTTTGAATAGAGTTTGGATTTATTGTCACATTTTTAGTTCGTTTTTACTTGACAAACTGAGTTTCTGCTGCTAGAATAATTTTGGACTGTGGGACTTCCAGACCATGCTGTACCTTAATCTGCCAGTGGTGAGCAAGTTCGAGAGATCCCTTGTTAAATTGACATCATTGCAACCCATTAAGGATCAATCTATAATAAATAATTGGATGTGTTTTAATACCTTTGTGGAAAGCAGTTGGCTTTAGCTGCTGATTTTGCTTTGGAAATACCAGTTGTCTTCTGTAAGCCAGAAGTTTCAAATAATAGACATCAATATTAGTTATCAGGGGTGGCTGTGAGGGGGGGAAATAAGAAATCGGTGAATTCTAGAATTTCTGGAACTATTGGAAAATAGAGAAATTTGAGTATTTCAACAGATGTAAATAATATTCTGTCATAGTAAATATTAATTGTTGCAAAGCTAAATTTCTTTTGTGTGTATGAATGGATATAAATATAAGTATGCTTTGTGAAAACTCGGTGAAACCGCGTGATACTTGTTTTTGAAATGTTGGCTCGCGTCTGCAAGCTGAATGAGATTGGTGTTCTTTGAGTGCATGCCAAGGAAGAAAGGAAGGCTTTTAATAAAAAATAATAAAACCCCAAGTTCTTTCAGTTTAATTACACCAAACTGTATACCTAGCCTGGGATCAGAGCACTGTTTGAGCGTAGTAACCGCTAGAACCCTGTTCTCTGGTCCTGTGTCTGGTGCACAGCACTGGTAAGTGGCGGAGCATCGCTGCTCAGTCGTGGGGTGCAGAAGCGTGCTGACCGTGCAGTGTTTGCTCCGTGGCAATAAGCCGGCACGTGCCAGCCGGGCAGCTTTCGGAAGTGAGGAAGTATCACGATGATGTCGCAGGGTTGTGTGGGTGTGCAGAAGACAGAAGCTTCAGAGGAGAAGGCGTCGCAAGCTTGTGCTTACAGAGAAACGGGGTGGGGGGCTGCACTAGGCATGGGGCTGTCTGAAGTACCAGTGCCAGTGGATAGCGTTTCCAAAGCTTTGAGGATGGTCACTCCTCTCCGAGGAGGTGACAGAGTCTTTGTGGAGAGGGGTGGAGATGACACTCAACTGATACATTTCACATAAACAATTCAGGTTTTTCGAGGAAGAGAGATGCAATTACTATAGTAAAATACAGTTTACTATGAAGAATGAAAGTAAATTCTAGAATTCTTGCTTTAGGGAGGAAAAGAGACTATTTGAGCCAATGCTTAGCATCATTAAATCCTGTTCAAAGATAGCTGATAACTGAAGTTGGGGCTAGTTTTCCTAATTGCTGAGGAACTCCACC
>Ga0065711_1009586_pt1 | contig 22045 bp, 15 predicted proteins | sample Hoacrofraction12_FD_59098 | JGI IMG/M metagenome (GOLD analysis project Ga0065711, IMG submission 59098) | Hoatzin crop microbial communities from Cojedes, Venezuela - Epithelial fraction 12 v2 (version 2) | ecosystem: Host-associated > Birds > Digestive system > Esophagus > Crop | place... | reverse complement strand
CCAGTATGCCATTCACAGAGCAGAGTGACACCTGGTTTTAGCAGACGAACTGGCAGTACCAGCTTAGCCACACTACGGCTTCTCGCCCTGTAGAATCTCCGCTCTCAGAGGAGAAGCGAATTCACGTTATTTAAAAGAAGTTACCGTGGTTCTGGGGAGAAAAACCAAAAGCAGCAGTGCTCTCTGTGCATTTCTGGCATCAGACAGCCCCCTGAGTTTGAGGTTTCTTCCTGCCTGTAAAGGCTTATTTTTTGGTGCTGAAGGTTTTGAGATAATTATGGTGATGATGAGGATGAATGGATTTCACAAACTGGGTACATGTTGATGTTTTAGGTGTATTATGCTCTTTCAGGTTCATTCTCTCGATTCTTCTGACTACAGGCTGGGACATCAGGTGCTTGTTAGCCACTTAAGCAGCATCTAGGCATCCTTGGCCCCACTTAGGGGTCGCTGGTCTTTGGTTTTCTGTTTCTCAGACAGAATAACAGGTTTTTATTTGTTGCATCACCCACCAGTTGTTATACAACCTAGATCCAGCATGATGAGAAGACCACTCCTTTTCTATTTTGGGTGGGTTCTGTGCTGCAGCTAGGACCAATTAGGTGTCTCGAACACTGAGTGAGTGATTCCTGTTGATTCAGATAGAGAGAATGTATGTTAGGAGCAAATAATTAGCTGGTAAGTCACAATAATTTGGCTTTGACTTTCCCCTGACCTGACTTATCACTGTGCTGCACTTTGATAATTATGTTCCAATCAGCTGTGTATATTGCATGAAATACAGCTGGGTTTACTTACAGCGCTTCCAAAATCTTGTTTTCTATACTTATGTTAAAAGAGAATACAACTGTCTGATTTTGCAGTAGCAGTTCTACATGCCTATCATTTTCAAAGGAAGCTTGGAATAGTTGTAACATAGAGTGGGGATGCAAGGGAGGGGGCAGAGGGGGGCCAAACTGCAAGAGCAAATGTTGCCGAGGTGGCAGTACCGGTAGCCTCAAAGCCACCTGAGCACATCTGATCTGTTTGCAGAGCAAAAGCCACGCTGCGTTTGAAGTTTGAAGTATGCAAAGAATTGAGTAAGCACATGGAGCTGCTTCCAAAAACGGGTTACATCCAAGCTCAGTCATCCTTCAGTGTGCAGCTGAAGTTTCTGCCCAGGTAACCTAACAACATTAATCTTGTCACTATTGAAGACCGTATCGGTAGGAGGCTGTCAGTGGAAAACTTGAGCAGGTCAAAGTTTTTTCTTCCTTCACACTGTAGCAGAGTGGACTTCACACTGCTGGTGTCAGTGCGGTCCCAGTCTCCCCCCTCTCTCCCCCTTGGAAGTTGCCAGATGCTCAAGGAGGAAATTAACTTGGATCACAGGCCTGTGAGGAAATGCTGTCCCTGTGGTGACAGCAGCAGTGTGAAAATGTGAGCAGTTGCGTTCCTGGTAGGCTGCTCCCGTTTCTGCGGGGAAGCTATTCTTACACACAAGAGAGGTTATCTGGGCCAGGTGGCTACTTCATGCATCACTGATTAAATAATTTCTGGACAAGAACTCCTGCGCTTGCTAATTAAGGTAAGAATGGTTGGGCTTCCTGTTCATATCTCTTCTACCCCTGTACCTTTTTCTCCAAAATATAAATGTGTTGATCTTGAATTCCATTTTATATAACATCATCTAAAATGCTAAAAGCTTATCCCAGCAAGTTTCTCTTCTGCGTTTCATGATACATCTACATAAATATAGCTCAGTTATAGGAAACAAAGAATTCCAGTTTTTAAATACAAAAGCTCCTGTTGACCACTGTTAAGTTTATGTACCTCATCATTGCCATCCTAAAGAATTCAGCAGGACATTTCTTTTCAAATATAAATTAAATTATATAGATCCTAATTCTGGTGTACAGCCAAATACTTTGGCGGCTGCACTGATTGCTGCTTTTTTCGTGGAAGTTATCTCGTCCCATTGGTGTGAGCATATTTGGATTTTCACTGATGTGCTCAGCATCTCTGGATTCTAACTTGAGAGTATAATCACCGATTTTGAAATTTTCACCAGGTTAGTGTTCAAAGAACTAAAAGTATTTACAGTTCTTCCAACATCTCAAATCCTATCGGATCACAACAGCAGTAACCATGATTATGACATTTTTCAGTGCCTAAACTTCGGATGCTGTAAAGCACTGTTACACGCACTCAGTGGATAGGAGCATAGGTTGGATTTAGGACGTTAATCTTCCTTTGAGAAATGGGGAAGCTTCAGAAAAGGGATTTGATGAGATTAAGGCGTTTCTGACACACAAAGTACATATCTGGCTGTTTCAGTGTGTAAATCGGTTTTAAAAGACCTAGCACACAGGGGAGGTGTGTGTGTGCAGAGAGATGAGCTTGCTCCAAGCTGACGTGAAGTACTGCGCTAGTGACACATTTCTTTAAATGCCTCCTCACCGACTTTGTATTACAGGCTATATTAGTAGAATAGCTATATTAAAAGTAACGCAAAAGTAAGAAGAAACGCTCATCCAGCAATATGGAGTGAACAGATAGATGGCTGAAGGCTGGGGAAGTTCTCCCGAGTATTCTGTGCTCACTAAAATACTCGGTCAGATGTTACAATACTCATAACTTTCTGGGTGTTTGAAGCAGACGTTTTCTGTTTGTTTGAAGGCAAGTTCTCTCATCTGCTGACTTCCAGAATTCCCAAATATCACATCTTTTAGTTTTTCTGCGTTTGGAACTGGTCCTGCATATGCTGACAGTCTAAATGTGATTTGTCTTTTATGCTTCTCTTTAATTGCTCTTAGGCATGAATATGCCATTTTCAGAGATCTATCTGAAGGATTTCAGTATCTTTTCCCCAAGGCATAACAGCTATATTAGAGTCCATCCCTGTGTACGTACAGTTACAATTATTTTTTCCCTCTGGACTATTTTGTAACAGATTAATTTCTTCTGCTAGTCTAATGTCCTGTGACAAAGTGAAAGCCAATATGTTATTCCTACCTTGTTTTTAACTCCAGTTCCTATATTTAAACATGTTAGCAATAACTTTGAAGATTACCTTCTAAAGTCACATTTCAGACTTGCAAAATAACAGCCAGCAAGATTTCAAATCACCATGGTGACCAAGTGGGTGCTATTTATTCATTAACTATTCTTTAACAATACGTTAAAAACCTGCATGTAATTCCAGTAGTAGTAGTGGGAACATAATCACTGTGGAGACCTAAGAACAGGAAGCAATTTGCTCCGATGCTGTAAGACACTATAAATAGACCAGCAGAGCTAAAAACGCGAGAGCTTTTGTGTTGTCTTGGCTCAAAGCTCTGAAATTGAGCGTATGATAGCAAGATGCTTCAGCTACAGAAAACCCGCATGTTTCTTACAAATTACGGATCTGGTGTATAATCAGACACTATTGGTCCCCAAGTTTGTTTCACTTCATTTATGTCTCTGTGCTTTGTGATGCAATTGATTGTGGGCTGGTAATTAGCCAACACCGGTGTCAAAAGGAAGTGATTGCCTAGGTTGGGTTGGTTACGTGCAGCAAAGATGCAGAAGGCTTATATTCTGGTTATAATGTAAGCTTGAAATGACTGGATGACATTTTAAAAAAGGATAAAAGGCTGCAGACCTCTGTGAATAACTCAAACTCCTGTGGCTCCAAAATCCTATCTTTAAAAAATAAAAAATCCACCATTAATGTAGCAGGTCAATTATTCTCACTTCCTTGCTAGATACCCTTGCGGTCGTGTATAGCTGCTCAGAGCAGACGGTCTGGAGGTGTGCCACTCTACAGCAAACTTGTGACAAGTCCGTACGATTCCTGATCTGACTGCATCTTCTTTTTCTTGGCCAGAAAGTGGAACTTCATAGGTCACTAATTTTTGACTAATTTTCCCTAATACTTGCATAGATCAGATTTTAGTTAGACTGGACTGCAGTGAAGCGATGGAGTTGGTGCTTCACCAGTTATATCTATGAATATTCTATTGGAGCACAAACGCTGTGTTAAGATTAAAAGCTGTGAACAATAAAACTTTGAGACAGGTTTGGGGGTTTTTTTGGTTCAGAAATACATCCATCAAAAATTTATTATTTTTCTTAGCCAGAAAGTAGTCAGAATATTTTATGAGACCAAATATACTTTTTAATTTTTAGGCACTCTCTTCCTGAAGATGCAGGGAGCTATTTTAATGAAGAGACAAGAGTTCTGGAAGTTCCACTGACGATACTGATCATGGATAAAGTTAGTGATTTTTATTACGCTGGTTATCAGGCTGACAATAGATGGAAATTATTTTAGTGAATGTTGGTTTAATGATACCTAATCTTAGATTAGTTATTTACTAGTTGAAGTCCTATAATAATAGTAAAAGGTGCTTAAAGTGGTAATACAGATTTAATAGTTTCTTCTTGTCAGCATGTTTACAATACAGAAAGTTAAATCCTCTCTAGTTAGTGCGCAGCTGTTCCCTGGTAGTTGTTTTGTACCAGAGACTTACCAGATAGCATGGCACAAGCTTTTTATTCTGATCTGCACTGCAGATGTAGCATATTCTTAGAGTTTACATTTCCTGGAGATGCAGGTGTGATTCCATTCTAGCGTATGGAATTTGAGATATGGATATTTTTTTAAATTTTGCTTATCAAAGAGACATTTCCTAAAGCTTATTTTTGGAGAACAATGAGGCTGAAGTTCAAGATAGATATGTTACATTTACATATGTTAGTGTCAAGGAACAGTGCAGAAAAACTTTTTGCAGTTGTATTTTTGGATGACATTTCACTTAAATCCTGTCCTTACAATGCTACAGATGGAGGCTTTTATCCTGTATTCTTCCATTTGTTTCAGGCTAAAAAAGTTAATCTTACTGTCCATGCAATTGTTACTACTTCGGATTTGGAAATCAGTCCAGCACAAATCCATTTTGGATACTGCACAATCTACGAAGCTGTGCAGGCAAATGTCACGCTGACAAACAAATCCATCTTGCCACAAGAGTTTGGATTTGTGGGACTCCCAGAGGTACGTAGTTATCCCACACACACCTCATCTTGTATCAAAATATATTTAATTGTTATGAAAACATATTGCAATGTGAGTGTAAATAAATCCTGACGGTTTCTTGCAAACCCATGGACGCACTGCTGCCTGCAGCACTGTGCAAACACACAGATGAGTTCTGGTACTGGTGTCGGTGAATTTCACCTTGTTATACCCTAAGCATTTTCCAGGCAGTATAAACACCTTGGAGAAGGTTTTACTATTCTCACCTGCGTAACATCAATAGAATAAAGTTAGCCTAATAAAATACCTTTTTTTTTCTTTTTTTTTTTTTTACACCAAGAAATCTACTAACAGAATACCTGGTACACTTTTCTTTCAGGCTCACATGTCACTTCTGCTACTAAACAAAACAGGCTTAGGGATGTTGCTTTGGCTTTGAGGCTGGGGAATCTCGTGCAGTTTGGATCCAAATGCCTAAACCCTTTGTCTTTAAAGCAGGACGGCCGTGTCCAGACTGCTTATTGGGAATCATCCCCTGAACCATGCCTAGGTATTTTCTGACTGGCTGCAAGCTGACTGGAAGCTAAATTAATCACAGGAGCTGCCAGTTCCGTGTGGGCTAGGTCTGCTGAGGGTTTGGTGGGGGTTTTTTTGCAAAAAGTTAGCTGTTCAAGCTTCAGAATAGCATGATGATCAGAGTGTGAAATGGTTTGGCATATTCCAATTGGAGCTAGAGGAACCTGACATTTAATTAGGCATTTTCCCTTTCTCTGCTGTTTTAGGGATTAAAATCAAGGAGTTAGCTAAAAGAAATTGGAATCTTCAGCTTTTGTTTTTTTGAGCTGGTACTTGTGCCTGTGGTATCTGCCCATCATACAGGGATCAACTCTTCAAAGATACAGGAGGAACTCTTAAGATTGTTATCAAATTTCATACAATTGTCTATGAAGAGTAAATAAACATTATTAGAGAAAGGTGATAACCGTAGTTGCTAAGAAGCTGGGGAATAAATTCTACTGAAGTCTGCGTTAATGGATTTAATGCCTTTCAAGTTACTCTGAGATGAGAAAAATGCATGTCAGTCAGACTCTAGTCACCAACTCCCATGAAGGCTTCTCACTAGATTTCTGTTTTCCTGACACTTGTACATTTAGTAACAAAATTTTCTTATCTTGCCAGTAATGTCTTATTTTATTTATTTAATAAGTTGATAACTAATATTTTATTATTTTAATAACAATAATTTCTTATCCTGACATTTTGAAGTTTGTTGAAATTCAGCCCAATGATGGACTTGGAATTCTTCTTCCCCTTGAAAGCCTGACATTGGACATAATCTTTAAAGCTAACAAGGCGAAAGAATACAGCTTTGAACTAACCTGCAAGTCAGAGATTAATAGGTATGTTATGAAACTGATGGAGTAGTAGGTAATCTAGAAGTCTAACTCACGCCGGATTTCCACTGTTAAGCTAGTTCAGAAATTAAATCCCTCCCTACTTTGAAGAGGTAAGGCCAGGATAAAAATGGGAGGCAGGTGGGAATTCTCCAGTTGACAAGAGTGGCTCAGTCCCTGTTAGTTTTGTCCTTCGTTTACGTGTCTGTCTCTACTGAGATGACATTTACTATCCCACCTGAAACTTATCCTTGTCACATATCCAAGCTGCAAGTTTCCCTCAGGTCCTCTTAACCTGCAATGTTATGCTTGCTTTTTCGGCAGAATTACTGAAGGTTTGTTTTTTGGTTTTTTTTTTTGTGAAAATGCTTCATACATTAAGCTAATGCTACTAAAATAATGATGGCATAAACTTTGATTTGACTGGATGTATTTCCAGAAGTTCGCAGAGGAAGAATTCAAGTAGGGATTCTAGCCAACTGTGTATTAAAAATAGATAGTATTATTGTTCATCTTTAGGCAAAATTCCCATTGCAAGCTTGAAATTCTGCTTAAATAGGGACTACAGGATTAGTTCCCTGTTTTCCAGGCTGATTAAGAGACTATTTTATGCTGAGACAATTTATCATGTGTTTATTTTTAGACAATTCAAGCTGTCATGCAAAGCAGTTGGAGTCCACCCACCTCTTGAATTGTCTCATTCCTTAGTTCAGTTTGCTGCCACAGCTTTAAACGGTGTGTCTACAGCAACACTGTACGTGATGAATGCCCACGTGAGCGCCAGCCGCTTTACTCATGCTGTCCCAAGAATTGGCAATGGGGAAGCTGCCCTTGTTGGACCCACTTCGTTTGAATTCCGTGTGCCCAAAGACTGTCCAGTGACAATCACACCTTCTGTGGGAGCTGTGCTGCCTGGGAAGGTAATGTCACTTTAAATGCCAAGTGTTCTGCCAAATCTTTTGATCGTGTACCTCCCTACAAATGCTGTCACTTGTAAACGCAGCTCAAAACATAAATTATTATTAGAATAGCTGGAATATTTCCCCAGTGTTGTCCATGATGATCTATTTGAAGAATGTTTAAATATCAAAGCTATTGGTCATGTAAAACCAGCCCACTGTAACATAGTGGACTTGCCAAAAGGCTGCAAGTGACCCTAGCCTTTGGATCATCTTATTCACTTGGAAAAAAACCTGTATTTTATTTGTTAATTTTTGGTGTCATGTATATGCTCTTATTGAGCTTTGGAGGTATAGCACACACATGAGAGCTGAATTTTGCCTGTCTTTGTTGTGTGTGCTTTCTCCCTCCCAGAAAAGCTTGATTCAAGTGTCCTTCAGACCAACACTGCCAGATCAGCTAATCAGAGAAGAGGCAGTTCGGAGGCTTTGCAGAGCAGCTGCGACAGGGGCAGAAGTACAAGTAAGGAATGCTAAGAATGAGCACATGCAGTTGGTCTGTTACTTCCAGATATTTGTTTCTCTGGATGGTATTTTTATCATAAAATTATTTGCATATTAATGAAGCCCAAACTCATGTAAGGCCTGCCTATAAACAGCAAGAGTATGACTGTACTGTTGCACTTAATGTGCAGTCTGTTCACTGAGCAGTAATTCTGTTTCATGCTAACAATTTCAAAAGCATCCCTAAAGGATTTTCTTGCAAATGCTAACTGCAAGTACTCTTAAATAAATAAAAAAAAAGTTCCTACACTTCTTGCAGATTCACAGCATACACGGACTTTCTATGCAATGCTGTGGGTCAGTTAGTTTATGTAAGCACCTATGGTTGTCTTTATTTATGAGGTAAATAGGTAAAATTCCCATGAGAGATAGTCTTTTACTCATCTGCTCCAATAGGGGAACTCTTTTTTTTTTTTATGGGGTAAAATATGTCCATTTCAACTTAATTTACATTATTAGAAATATGTGTAATAACTGGTGTGCCTATGGCTTGTTACCATAGCCCTACTGCTGTTTCCTTGTTTCATGCACTCTTTCACCTCTTAGGTTCTGTATCCTTGGGCCGGGCACTGGGTATTTGTAAAGTGATGTCATGATTGGATTCCCAGTGATCACCCTCAGTGTATAATGTCTCTGTGTATTTGCAGAAGAGGAAGAAAGATGAAAGGAGAGAGGGAAAGAAATCAAGCATTTCCGTTACCAGACAGCAGTCTTCCAGCCAGCTTGTAAGGGATGGAGGCAGTAAATACCTGACTTCTCTGTATAGTTCTGAACAACAAAAATCCACGGAGTTACAACCTGAGTAAGTCAGCAAAAGCATCTTGTGCTGCATAGACAACATTCTCTTTACAAGCAGTTTAATAAATCTACTACAAGCTATAGGTAGACAAGAAAGCAGTCTGTGGAGAAGAAACAGCTTTAGCGATGTTGCAAAGGCTGTTTCCAAAATTAGTGCTGCTTTTAAGCCACACAGCTGTACCCTCTCATGTAAGGCAAAGAATCCCGTTATGCATCAGAGTGCTTGAAGACTTCAAAGAATGTGTCAGAAAGTGTGAGATGTGGCTCTACAGGCAAATTTGGCTGAACCAACAAGGGTAGTATTTTAAAGGGCAACTAGAAAGCTGAACTTAGTTGCCAGCAGAAACTGCTACTAATGTCCCTTTTCTGAATAGGTCTAATGGAGCTGAATACATTCAACCCAGATGGAAACCCTCTGATAGCTCATACCCATGAGTCTGGGTTAATTTTTTTTTTTGAGGGCTTGCATAGTCCATCATATTAGTGATGGTCATCTTCAGTCCTGGAAAATGAGTGATGCTGTAAAATGTGCATTTTAAATAGTCGTGTTACAGTATGTGTACCTCAGTGCGAATTACCATTAATAGCATGTGCTATCTAGAAATCTGGATACTCAGATGCAAAATCTGATACTTGAGGTCCCTTGTTTAGCATAAATTCAACTTTTTAGAACCACACTTCTGCCTAATCTGAGGAATTTAGAAGTGATTGGAAGTTAAATACATGCTTAAACACCAGGCATATTTGGCTGTATTGGAGGTTAGAAATTTTTGAATAAAATTCCATGTTCATTATGAGCTATTATATATTTAAAATACTTTCAGTACAGGTCATAAAAATAAATTTTATACTTGAAAATTCCCATTGTGAAGTATTGGTTGGCATATTGCGTTATAGAAATGTGATCATGGGTGTTTACATAGCATTAAAATAATGCAGAAGTACTGGAATACTTGATGTACTCAACATAAGGAAATGGCATTGAGGATTTTGCAGTCTTTAGTATAACATCTGTTATCTGGGTTTATAATTTTTATTCTCTTTTGGCAAGAAAAGCAAACCACTTAGTAGGGTGGGTCCATTACTGTGCATCAAGGCAGTTGCTTAGTTTCACTGTTGTGTTCAATTTTGACTGTATGACTAAGGAACAGTAAGCACAAATAGCTCAGTAGATATCCATTTGATTTTTTTTTTTCTTGCTTTCTCACTTACTAAGATGATTCTTATTCCTGGATTTTCTAGTTCTGATGCTTATATGGCAGCCCAGGCTTTCCTGATGAGGAATTTCAGTGGGAGGTTTGAAAAATATATCATACCGTGCTTTGTTGCAAGTGGACATATTGATGAAAAGAAAGGCTCTGAAAACCTAAGCTGCAGGTATTCGCAACTAGATATGTGCAATTAATGATAGTTCAGAAATTTGAGGGGAAAATGGTGGGCAGGTTAATTTCTTCATTTGGGAAGGGAATTAGTTTTCTGACCTTAAGTACTTGATAGGTCAGTAGTGGAAACTCATGGTTACAACCCATTAGTTGGTTAAGAATCAAACAGATTGATATCAAAGCAGCTTAAAGAATAATTGGATGAAAAATTTAAGGCAGAGGTAGTTCATGTTTCTGCTTAGGCATACACAAAAAGTCAGCTGCCAAAAATTATGTATTGTTTTGTAATACCAATTGAATGATATCTTGTCATATGAACTGAATAAGAAGAGATTTCTGACAATAGTTTTTATGTCTGTATGATCCAAGAGCAAATACCTTCTCCCTGTCTCTAGCCCTCACAACACCTTGTATCTGGAGTTGCACTGTCCAGCTGTAGCACCGTCTGTTGTGGTCACTTCAGATAATGGAAGAAGCACAGTAAATTTTGGTGATGTTGCAGTAGGTATGAAATTTGAATTCAGGTTTTGAATTTTTTTCTGTCTGATGTTAATTTCTTCTGAGCATGGATTTGCATTTTCTTTTACACGGTTTAGTTAATTTTCAAAAGGCAATAAGGAAATTAGCCCTCTAATAGGTACTTAGGTGAAAAATTAGGAGCCTGTCTGGCTGGCTGAGGCATGTAAAAAGCTGACATGAGCCTGAAACATGGAACAGGGAGCTTTACAAGTGACTGTCCAAATCTGGAAGTGTTTTGGTGAGCTTTGACTAATGTGTCAGCCATAGCAGTGGAATGACTGTTTGGCCCAGGTAGAAGCAGGAGTGAAAAGGAGGAAGGATAATGCATGAGTGAGCTTCACTACTTTTTGAAATGTGTTCATTTCCGTCAGGCCACAGGATGATGAAGCGAATTGCAATACAAAATATCTCCCCAGAGAAGCTGGAAGTATCCTTGTTTGGAACACGTAGTTAATCTGCCGTTCAGCTTCTGTTTAATTTGCCTCTTTGTCTGTAGGAGGAACTGTTTGACACTAAAGCAAGTAGGAGGTAGCAGATTTCAGACTCAATACACATCTTTCAGAGCGAGACAGGAGGTGATGTGAAGAAGGTACTAGATGAGCCTAGGTGACCTACTGGAAAGCTAATGCCATTCTACCCCGTTAAATGGAAATAATGCTGCATAGAGCCAAGCTTGAGAAGCACTTAAACACTTCCTAAAGAGTACGAGGCACTGATGACACAGCTAGTTTCAATACAGTCTGACGTACGTGTGAAACAGAACCAACAACTCAGTTTCTGCAGAGTGCTTCCCTGGATTTCTGAATACCTTCTAAAAACAGGCTGCTACACTGGCCTGTCTGAGTTAAGCTGTGTGCAGTAATATAGGAGAAGGCATGGCCCAGCTCTTCAGGTGTTAATGACCCATTCCAGGCAAAATCTGAGAATGGAGTTACTTTGAGATCTTAGTAACTGGAAAAGGATCTTGCAGCTATTTGAATTCCATGGGTAAGAAAAGTAATTGGATTAGTTCTTCTTTTCTCTGAGTTAAATATTGATCTCTGAAAAAGCTTATAGGTGGTTAGTTTATACACTGTTCTTACCTTTCTCTCCCCAGTCCTTGTTTATAAACTGTTTTCCTTGAGTTGCACTGTTTTAGCTAGGATTCTCTGTTCTGAATCCCAACGGTCCCTTCCTGTTGGTGAGACCAGTTGGAATGCTTGAGCCAGGTGAAAATAAAACCCTCGTCGTCTCTTTTTGTCCAAATGAAAGTAAATGGGTGAGTAAGAGATACAACAGCAATGGGGGAAAAGAGGAGAGACGGAGGGATGTAACAGGCTGTGCAATATGCACATATTACTGACTGGGATGAGACCGTATAATAGCAAATACTTCGTTGCCTGTGCGTAGCCCCTCCCAGCATTTGGATATTTCTCTGCGCGCTAAATCCAGAGGTTCCCTAGTAATGGCCCGTTTGTGGGAGGGGGTCAGTTGGGAGGGGTGGGGGGTGTCTTCCTTCGGCAAATGGCCTAACACAGACATCCTCTTGGCAGTTTTTTGATATGCTGGACATCCGGACGGCAAAAAACAGTCTGACCCTAAGTCTGACTGGTCATGGGGTGATACCATCAATTGTTTGCTCTGTGGGAGAAGCACTCGATATGGGATATGTCATCACCGGAGAGAAGGGGACTTCCACTTTCAAGGTAAATCCCCCTATGCTGAACCAGGAAGCACACCAGCAGTTTTTGTAGGGAGGAAGAAGGGTTCTATAGTTTCTAGTCTGGCAGAACGTAAGGCTGAATGGCAAACTGTAGACAAAAGAACATAGCTTTAAAAGCACATCTGGCAGAGCGATTTGGCGCTGAGACAGTTTCAGGCCAAAGGTAACAAAGCTGTGCAGGAGGATCTTGTTATCTGCTTCTGTCCTGCCTGCAGCCTATACAGCAGAGATCCAGTACCTGTTAGAAAAGAAAAGACCTGTGTGATCTGCTCCGTACAGCCAGCCAGTCTGCAGAGGGATGTGAAGTAGTAGTAGTAGTGTGGTAATGCAGCAAAATAAATTCAGCCAGTTCACTAAATATGGATCCTACAGGCTTGAGAATCAATTTTCCTAATGAAAATGCTGTTGTGTGAATTAATGTCATCAGATACAGAACACTTCCACCCTGACCCTGCGGTACTCCATACGACTAGATTCGCTTTCACCAACAAGGGACAGAGACCAGCAGAGAATTCCATGCTTTCTTACATCGTCTTTGCAAAGAACAGAGTTTGTTGGTAACTGGTTCTTTTTCTTTTTTCTTTTGTTAGAGACTCATGAAGTATAAAGCAGCATCACTTCATCTTGTTAGATCTACACGACTGTCAAAACCTGGGCATCACATCACTGCAATTAAAGACACAGTTTTGTTTCCCCAGTAGGAGCTGTACTAATTCTTTCAGTGTGGGTAGCTGTAAATTTATGCAGCCTGAGCAAATATCCACAAGTAAGGAGATCCCTGTGTTTGACTCTAAATAAACCCGCACAGCTATGCGTGTTAAAGACTGTATTTAGGGATGCCCATCTCTATAAAAACATGTTAGAATATAGGAAGGGTTTGATGATGCTTCTTCAGTTCCTCTAGAGATGAACGTGTTAAACTGATAGTTGGAGTTATCTGGTATTTCTAACACTCTGGTTTGCTGCAAAACCATGCATCAGGTCTTACTTATTTGCTGTTCCAACAAAAAGTAAATGGGTTTAAGATATATGAAGCAGTAAAACGGAGCTGTCCTCCTTTCTTATTTGTACCCTCATTTTTATTTACCAGGAACACAGAATTATAATGGCTTAAGTGTGTTCAGCATCTTTCCAACAGAAGGAGAAATTGTTGCTGGGAAGAGTCAGGATTTTGTTGTTACTTTCAGTCCTGATCATGAAAGTCTGTACTATTCTGACCGTCTCGAGGTTGTGCTCTTTGGGAAGGTAAGACGATCAAGATGCCTGGATTATGAAATCAAATTCTAAACAGGACCTACAGTGATTTTTCTCAGCATGTGTCTTGATACAATTATTTGAAACTCCTATTTAGTGGACAGCATTTGTAGGTGGAAATGGTATCTTTATCAGATGAAGTGACGTAGGTAGGAAATGGCAGGTTTGGGGCCCACAGACTTTTTTTTCAGGTTTTAAATATTCAGTTATTAATTCATGACAATAGTGACTTGGGATTCGGTCCTGTCTTCTGCCTGGCTGTCAGCACTGGGTAAACCAGAGCTGATGGGAGCGAGGTTGCTGCCACGCAGCTGAGTGCAGCTCTGAGTGGGATCTCTGCAAGCAGCATTCGGTGGTGGTGGAGAGAGGAGCTCTGCCTGCGCAGTGCGAGTGACAGATGCCCTGAGTACCAGGAAGCTGCTTCTGCAGCCGCTCAGCGTGAGGAAGGGGGTTTCCATCTGCAGAGCCGCAGTTGAGCTCAGATGGAGCTCGAGGCAGGATATACAGGCTGGCAGCATAGCAGGGGGCTTTATGCCGCCTTCCAAGAGAGACTGACCAAAAGTTAATGAAGAGTGCCAGCTAAGGACCATCGGCAGGCACTGCAGACACGGAGCAGAAACTGGTAGTGAACAAGTAAGCACTGTTTCTCTGCTTTCAAGTTTTTTGTATCTCCATATTACCTTTGCAGTTGTGGTACAGAATGCAAATCGGGGTAAGCTGAAGGTGCATGGAGACTAACTCTAGTTCACAAACTTCAGCCAAGTTTGGTGGCAAGATAAGTTTTGCCTCTTCGGTATAAATAGGTTACCCAGTTCCCTCCTGAGGCACATTGCCCAGGAACGAAAGGCTGTTTGAAACGGGAGTGCCTGAGTGGACAAGACAAGGGGAAGATGCAGGATTCTTGCGTCAGAGTCCAGGGCCTCTTGGCTTTTACGTAGGCAGATGATGTAATGATGTCTCTGCAGCTGATGCTGTTTGTCAGTATTCCAGATACATTGGTCCTTAAGCTGTAACCTGTGTTTGAAGTGTTCTTGTCTTATCTAGAAAACAGCCCATGTGATCCACCTGAAGGGCGCAGCAAGGGATCATCCCATGTTTGTGGAAGGGGGGGTTCCACTAGACGTGCCCGTCGAGTCCTTGGCTGTAACACGACCTCTGTCATCCCAGCAGGCACTGAAAGGAGGTAATGTGCTAACACTGACACCTTATTGCAAAACAGTGAGGGATAAGACATGGGCGTGTTCCTCATTATTTAACTAAAAATAATTCAAGATAACTTTTCCAGAATCAGAACAAATAAGCATTATGGTATAGCCTATATTTGTAACACACACACACAAAAAAATATGCAGGAAACCTTCTCTTAAGGAAAGGTTTTCTCTTAATTTTAATGTAGTTTTAATGAAGATCATCTATCTTTGTAACTTACCTTGCAAAAAATGATTATAATCTAATGCTACTATAAAGTATTTGCTTTCTGCTGCTTCTCTGACTTGTGTTAAATGTTTATGAAATTATGTCATATACAGTACTATATCCTGGACACTCCCAATTGTACCGTTATGAAACAGACACGCTTTCAGGGCTTTGAATTTATCCTTCCCTAATTTCTTTGGAAACAGTATATAAGCAGCTCCTAGCACCTAAGCTGTAAATAAATCCAGGCACGCAGCATACACCAATAGGAATATTGTATGTGCTACGGGGCTAGAAAATGAGCATGAACCTTGAGAAACAATTAAAAATTACAGTTTGCAATTGAAAATTTATGTAAAACGTCCTTTTGCTTAATTCTTCACTAGCTCTGTAAGAAGGGTCTCCTTGTCTATGCCAGCTCATGCATTTGCCACAACATCGCTTTGTTTTGAACCATCCTGGTGTAATTTCCACTTGCTTCAAACTGATAATCGCTCAATTTTGACTGTCTCAAAGTTTACTTCATTCATATTTGTTTAGAGCTACAAGTACCAGTGAAGTCCCTGCTCCTCATCCTGGAGTACACCGAGGGAGAGAGTTCTCCAGCGACGGCAGAACTGAAAGTTGGAGCTATACAGACAGCTCAGTTTGCGTTGAAGAAGGTGAAGGAAATAAATGTGTCATAAATAATATGACATAATGTATAACACAGATTATGTCAGACGCTGTAACGAATACTGACAGTGTACAAATGGCTACTAGTTCTTTCAGTCAAAAATTCAGGCTATAAATTAAAAAATACAGCTTTCAGGGGTTCTGATAAACTAGGCATTATAAAAGCATCAGTATTTGAAAAGAAAATATTATTTTTCAGGGGCTAGTATGAGGAGTTAGCGCTATCGTATTAAGTCAGCGACAAAATTAATTGAGCAGTTTGCTTCCCCAATTCTGAAATGCCAAGGTCTGAGCACAGAACTGAATTACAGGTCTGATCCTGTTGTTTTAGTGTAGTATTTTGTGACAACTTGACGCAGTGAAGACGACAGACCCTGGCAGTTTCGCAGGGCAGAAGCAATTTGGTGCACGGCAGGCCCGCACATAGCACCCGGGCCGCGCAGCCTTGAGCCAGCAGCCCGGCGCTGGGGGAGCGGTGACGAGGGTGCTGTGCCGGTCTCTCCTAGGGCCTGGAGTTCGCGTTTGAGGGGCTGCCGCTCCTGCAGCAGAAGGGCTTCGCTCTGGACGCCGAGAGGGGAACGGTGGAGCGTGGGCGAGTGAAACGCATCGGTGTTTCTTGGGTGCCGCCTGCTGACTTCCGAGTAAGTGACAATTGCTACAGCTTGTTGCTGCTTCCACCGGGAAAGCGCGGCAGCTGTTCTCACCGGCTTGTAGGAGCAACCCAAAAGCTGATCTCGAAGCTGTCAGCAGTACAGGCTGCTTTGACGTGTTAGGATGACGGAACACGTGTAGTTACCCAAGGGAGTATAGGCTGGTATAAACACCGACATGAGAATGAAAGCCAGGGACAGTATGTCTGATTTGGAGGCTCGCTACCTCACCATGGACTTCCACTCATCTACGTGATGAAGAGAACAAGCATCAGTCACTTGCTGCTTAGAGAATTTAGAATAACTTACAGGTCACGGCATTATATAGCACCAAAAGGCCAAAATGGTGCTGCTGTTCACCAGAAGATGCAGTTCTGATCACACTGAAGCGAGATTTTTCAATGCTCCCTGTGCGAGAAACTGCCACAGAACTCAGTTTACATGGATCATTCTGCCACGGTGTTCACATTGCTTTGGGCTGGGGGCTGCCTTGCCTTTGGTACATCCCTGGAAGTCAGTGGGGCCTTTTTTGAGTTTCCGCTTTATGAACTGCTTCATGAACCCTATTTCCCTGGCTACTTCTGTCTTTTTGTGTTGCAGAGTCTGGGTATGAGGGCCAAATGTCTTTACAGGGCTGTGACTGCTCTTCCTGATTCATAGTCTCAGGCATTCATGGAAACTGCAAGAATTTACTCCCTTGCTTTTTGTTGTGAGCTGTGTGTGGGATGGCAGAATGAGTAGCTTGTTCCAAAATTAAAAGATTGCTGCTATCACGTGCAGAAAGAAGGCAGTAGATTTCCTGGCATGATGTATGAGGCTGGCATCGTGCCTCTTGGTAACCACTGGTTGTTACACAAGATTTAACGCTGACTGATAGCCAACAGGATCCATCGCTTTCCCAACCCTCACTGCAGCGCACTCTGTTGCTGCTGTGCCCAGTTGTCATGGTTGTTGTGTGGTGACGGTATCCGTAGCACTCTGGAGATCGAATGCTTAGTCATTGCTATTTCACTTACTGCAGTATGAGCATTGCGTGAGAATGTAAAGGAGCCAACGCAGTGGGAAGGGAGATAATCTATAGCTGTAACTGGTACAGCTTACAACTGAGATGTAAAATACATCGTTTAGCACCTGATCGACTAATCTGTTCTATGTACAAAAAAAAAAGGTTAGTTTTATGTGTGGATTTTTTTGTAGGCTGATGACCCTCTGCTTGTGACAGCCCTCCTGACCTTGAAAGGTGACATCAAGGAATCTTACCGTATTCTCTTTATGGCAAAAGTTGTGTCTGCGCACTCTCCCACTATGTGAGAGACCCAAGCTAAACGGAAAGGAAGATACAGGCTCCTGTTACTGGGGAGTCACTGGATCTCGGCTGAAACAGGGGAAGATTTTGAGATTGTTGCAAAGGTACGAGGGGAGCAGAGAAGCAGGAAGAGAGGTGACATGTAATATTTTTGCTTTTTTCCCCACAAAATTCTGTGTAAACTCTAGTTCCACTAGTTTCATTTTCCGGCTGACTCTGTGACAATAATCTTGTGATGGAAGAAAGACTGAATGAGGGGCCCACGTAGATACATCTGCCATTAATCGGTGTCTTCCAAAGGTGGGCAGTCCCTCAGGAGGAGTCGCTTTTTGACGTCTACCTGGGTGAATTTCAAACAGCGTATCTTTTTCCAGTTTCAGATGCATTTTAATGTATTTGGAAAATCCTTAGTTTTTTCCCCTCTTAAGACCAGAATAAAGCTTCTTATTCAAGTCTCCTCCAAATGGTTTGGACAGTCATTTTTACAATACCCTGCAAAATCTTCCTGATGACGCATGGTCAAGCAGGAAATAGTGGCCACACTGTTCATTGAATCGCTGGATATGGTCAGACACTGGTCCCAGATCCTGGCTGTCCAGGAACTTGGTGTTTCTGTGTTTGCTTTCCTCTGAATTCTGACTAAGAGTAGATTTCTGCCTGTTACTGGGGAAGCTGGAGTGCCCTGCAGGTATGACTTCTGTCAGGAAGCAGTAGCTAGTTCAGGGAAAAGTACAGAGGCACTACACTATGGAGAATGAAGGGACCAGGAAGTTAGCAGACATGTAGAGACATAAATGATCTTTCAAATCTTATATCGCGCTCTTTCTTGAATCACAGTAAGTCTGTGGCAGAACTCCCTCACCACCACTCCAAAGGCATATTGCCATTTGGCCCTATGTAACTGTTAAACTTGCTTATTCAGATTATGCAGGAAGAAAACAGACTCTGTAAATATCCGTGAGGTGAAATGTATCGGGCTAGCTGGACTGCGGGAAGAAGCAGTAAAGCAATTGTCACAAGTACTTCAACTGCTTTCACCCTTTTGTAGAGGAAGCTTGTGTGGCTGATGAAGAGGGGCTCCTTGTTTTTCCACAGACAGTTAGTTTGATCCATTCAGATCTGTTCTCATTTAATAACAGATCAAGTGGCTGCGAAGCTACTGAACTCCTCAGTCTGAGGCCCTACAGCTGCCAAAGCCGTGACCCGCCACCGCGGGGGAAGAGGAGCTGGGAGGGGGTGGTGGTGCCAGCCAGAGACAGCTCTGCCTGCATGAGGGAGGCACCGAGCGCTGGACAATGACGTTTGTGTGCTGGTTCTCTTGCCGTCCTTCCAGCACAAAAAGGGAGATTATATACTGCTAGGTAAAATGAAACTGCTGTGAAATAGCACTGCACAGTGGACAGTTACCTAATGACAGGGAGGTTTTCGGAAAGCAAGGAAGGGCAGAGCATGTCGGAGCGGAAGGTTTGTTTCAGGCAGTTGATTTGGGGATGTCCATTGTGTTGAGGAGCCTTTGGATTTCACTCTTGGAAACTGAAAAGTAATGGCTGAGAATAAATTAATCTCCAAACACTCATAACCATATAATGTAGGTCAGGTACTGTGAAAATATCCAAAGGATTGAAAAAAAGTAAAAAAAGTTAAACAATACATTTAAAAAATGTGACGATGTTGAAAAAATGCGGAGGTTGCTTGTAAGAGTAAGAAAAAGGCCTAGTAAGCAGAAAGAAGGTGTCTACCTGAGGACAGGCTCGTCCAACCAACAGCATTTGCTGGGACACGGAGTCTGAAAGACTCGTAATAACTTTGGAGAGCTCTGGGAGGGCCCACTCAGGTGTAGAAGTTGGAGGGTCAAGCACACAGCATTGCCTGAGCGCCTTCAGAAGGTTAACCTGGTTATGAAGAGCAGCGGCCACTGACCAGCTCAAGTCATTGCCTGTACTGAGTAAGCTTAAGGTAAGCAAAGGGTGTGACCCATTGTTAACTGTGTTCTTTGGACTTGATGTTGAAAACTCATATGAATAATTTCACAGAATTGAAGCGAGCGTAAGGTTTTGGGTTTCAATGGTCAAAGTTTCCGTGCTTAAAGCGAAGTGTGTATTCATTCTTTCCAGGGGGAGTGTTGAACCATGATAATGAGAATAGGTTGCTATTTCTGGAGTACTGAAAATAAAGAAAACTATGCTTGCAACACACCAGCTGACACTCTGTGAAGCATTTAGGGAAATATGAAGGTTTTTAATTCTCTTTGATGAGAGAAAAGCCTGTTATTTTATCTTGGGCCTCAAAAGTAATCAGATTTGACTTCTTGGCTGATCCTTGTGGGACTGGGTTTTCCTTTCTGCTTGCATGGGTTTTGTTCTCCTGGCATACGTAGTTCAATGTGCCCAGCTCCTGCATGAAGTAATGATCTGAGACACACACTGTCAGGCTCCTGAAAATTTAGGAATTCTAGGTAGATGCTTCTACCTAAACAATTCTTATGTACAATGTATATGAAAATAGCTCCTTGATCTTTCTCCAATACAGGAAACAGAAAATTGACTGAGGTGACGGACTGCTGGAAGCAATTCCCCTGCTACCTGAGACACACCAAGCTGAACTAGACATAGTGGGTTTGTAGGTAATTCCTCCAGGACGTAGCTGAGAGAGCTATTGCGTTCTACTTGCATGGCTTCACGCCAAGTTCACAGCTACCAGGAGGAGCTCACCACGGCAGCTCTAGCCTTCATGCAAATTGGTCTTTTGAAGAAGCAAAAAACCCCGTTCCATACTGTGCTTCCAAAGCAGGTTGTCAACAACCACAGCACATCTGGTATTGTGATTGCCAGGGGATTCTAACTGTCTAGTCTGATGTTTCTGTTTCCATATTATAGGGCTCCAGTAGGGAGGGAGGCCTTATTCTGAGGAGAATACAGAAAAAAGCTAACTTCAGAAATAGATCTTAGTTTCCTAGAAGCTTAAGTTCTCTACTCCTCTAACTGCCATTCTGAGCGCTATGCTTTCAGGCTGAGTTTTGCAACTGTGATGACTCTTGGATCACTGGACCCAAACTCTTGTGCTTCCAGATTTGGATCCAAATGCAAACATCATCTTCTTGGCTCTGATGCAGCTCTAGTTTCATAAGAGAGCAATTCACATCCCTGTGTGATCTTTATAATCATTACAAGCTATATCTAGCTCATTTCCAAAACAGAAAGGAAGTGAGAGGATAACTAGTAGTGTCATACGCATCTTATTAATACACATTCTGCTTCTCCAGCGACTTCAGAGATTGCTTCACACATATGAATGCAGCTTTTCTTAAATGAGCGATGGTCCCATGACCCTGAGCAGGCCTGTAGGAAAGTCCTTTAGTCAGTGTGCCACGTGCCATCACTGAGCCTTGACACACTGGTTTTGAGCCTTGTGGAGCAAACGTAGTGACTGTCAGCTGGAGAATGGCCTGTCGTGCCCGGTACTGTGCGTTGCTGCTCCCAAGGCCGCGATTGCCCCGTGTATTGGAGCTTATCCATGCTTGTTGTAGAAGACCTCTGTCAACGCAAGTCCAAATAGATTCTCCTCCTGTTGCATTAAAATGTATTTTAGAAAATAAAAATCATTGTATTTTGTCCTGTTCTCATTACCGGAGGAGCTTTTATACATATACCCACATAGACATCTCTCAGGATACCAGGAACCTCAACAGGCCATTCTTTCAGTTGATCATCTTCTTTCTTTTCCTGTTGAAATCTTTATAATCTATTAATTAGCTCCACTGCTTGGCAGCTCTAGGTGTCTTTCTTTTGGTTGCTTGTCCAGTCGTGGGTCATGATCGCCCTGATTCTGATCACTTCTTCCCCTGACTAACATCTTTTTCTGCAGTGTAACTGAGCTCTGCTACATCAGTGCTTCAAAGGTGTGCTTGGAAGCAGAAATAATCCTTGCTCCTTCGTATGGTGGGTACAGTTGGCCTTTGGCGGATAAGGTTGGCCTTTGGCACATGTTTTGTTCTTCCCTGGTGTCAGGAAGACTTCTGTAACTCGCAGCATGTCCTAACTGCTGCAGGGCTTTGAGGAGCTCTTTAACACCATGGGCGATGTACGAGCCTGTTAAAAGAGCTAGGCTTCACCCTGAAGACAGCTGCAGGAAAGCTGCCATGTGGCGATGAGCCAAATTGCTGTAATGATCAGTATGATCACGGCAATGAAGCATTGCTCCAGGAAGTTCCTACCGAAGGGTATCCACAGTAGTAGTTTAGGATGATGGTGCGCACGATGGCCACGGAGCAGCGTGCGGAGATTTCAGCTGCGTTTCTGCCTCTGCAGTGCTGGACACAGTCACTGCGCTCCGGAGCCAGCTCCTCTCCAGGGAGCGGTCCCCCCGCTCGCTCCTGCTCCGCGCCTTCGCGCCAGGCTCTGTCGGCAGGGGGAACGCTCGCTGTTCCCAGCCCTGGCTTCCACCCGGCGCCTCCCGCTCCCGCCGCGCTCCCCGTCCCCTCGGGC
>Ga0065711_1035624_pt1 | contig 22046 bp, 11 predicted proteins | sample Hoacrofraction12_FD_59098 | JGI IMG/M metagenome (GOLD analysis project Ga0065711, IMG submission 59098) | Hoatzin crop microbial communities from Cojedes, Venezuela - Epithelial fraction 12 v2 (version 2) | ecosystem: Host-associated > Birds > Digestive system > Esophagus > Crop | place... | reverse complement strand
GGAGCACTGGAACAGGCCGCCCAGGGAGGTTGTGGAGTCTCCTTCTCTGGAGATATTCAAGACCCGCCTGGACAAGGTCCTGTGCAGCCTGCTGTAGGTGACCCTGCTTCGACAGGGGGGGTTGGACTAGATGACCCACAGAGGTCCCTTACAACCCCTACCATTCTGTGATTCTGTGATTCTGTGGTTCTGCTCCGTCTCACCTCCCCCTCATCCCTGGCTCTGTGGTCCTGCTCTCTGTCTAAAGCCAGGATCTAGCTCATTAAACCAGCAGAAATTAACATACTTATTTTTTTGTTTATTTCTGGATTTGTGTTCTGACAGCTCAGTAAACTGAATGGGATCGCCGCCAGGCTGGGTAGGCAGCCAAATGTGGGTAGCGAGGGGCAGGCACCACAACAGCCTTCCCAAGGCAGACCCTCTCCAAAGCTGCACATGAGCCCCTCTTTGCTTTCTTTCATCCTGCATACCCAATTCACAGGGATGAACAGGTTTTTTATGGACTTTCTAAAACCAGCATTCACTATAAGTCCCAAATTATAATCATGGATCCCAGATGCTATATGGATGAAACCAGCTATAGGAGGATAATTTTGGAGAAGAAGAATGAGCAGGTGAAAACAGTGAAGTTGTAATGAAATTGGTAGACTTAATTATAGTATTTGCTGCTGTGAAAGCTATAATGCTGTCTAATCAGCTAAAAAATGTGGGAAGACTAAGGAGTTACTGTTTTGTCTATTTACACTACTATTTTTGGGGTTTATTGAATAGCAAATCTGGGATACCATGTAGAATGTAAAGGTGCATGTGGAAATGTATAAGCTAATTACATATTTGGAAAAAAACACAAACTGATAATGCTTTTATGAAGCATCAAGAAAGCATGAAAAATTCTGGCATCTTAGGCTGTGCATTCACATCTTCTCTTTCTTCTTATTTACGTGATTACCCCTCCATGAAACAAACACCACTAGTCTGTTGTAGTATCCTTCACCATAGTAAGTGAGAAATTTTCTATGTAAACTAGAAGAACAAATGGTTGTTATTCCTAGCAGTTACTGTAACAAATGGCATCAGTAATACACTGATACTGTGAAAGACTACTGAGTTAATAAAAAATATAGTAAATATAGCCAGTATTAGTTTAAAAATGATAAATAAACCAATCTTCACAACCACTCTGCCCCCTCTGCCCCCCAAATGCATTCCGAAAAAATGCATACCCCTAGGTTTTTCTAACATTTTATGGACTAAAAGCTATAAACATATGTATGGGAACATACACTGTATATTCCTCTTTTCCTTTACTCCCTCGGCAGTGCCTGTCCTCTGATTCCAAACCCACGTGCTCCAGCGTAACTGAGTCAGCAGAAGTGGTGTTGCTGTCGGTACGCTTCTGGAGTTGCAATGCATCCTCATGGGGCTGCTTCTGCTAGCGAGTGTTACCCTCATCATTTTCTCAAAGCAGTGCCTGAAGGATGAATTTTACCCTTAGACGCTAAAACATAAAAATATTGACTAAATCTTTCAGAACTTTCATTTACTTATATCAGCAAAGTACCCTTAAATGAAAGGGTGATCACTGTTTATAATACTGCTGTATATAGAGAGGTATATGTATAAGGCACTGATAATTAGAGATCGGCAGTGTATTCTCCTAATTTGTGTCTGCAAAGACACATTGAAATTTGTGGAGGGTTCAAAGTAGCAGTATTCAAAGCCCTGTGTATGGATTCCATAAGCTGATCAGTAGACAGTTAATTGTAATCTTCTGTTGTCCAGTCTGGTATTTCTCTTTCTCTGCAAAAGGCTCCAAAATTGTCAAAGATGTAATAAACCATACTCAGGGCCACCATGAGGTAGGCGGGCACCTACAGTGTGGTGCAGGGATTGCCAGATGTATAAACTGCATTGGTACTGGTGACCACATCATAGCTGTATGTCTCTGTGAAATGGCAGCAAATGGGGACAACTTGATTTTCTGCATTACATACCTGTGTGTTAAATTTTTCAGCCAAAATACTGATACACATTGGTTTTGAAGACGTGACCCAAACATGTACGTGGTGAATGTTACTAGATTCACTAACTTAAATATTTATTAATTTAATAATAGATTTACTAGTAACAACGTCTACGCTGCAACCCAACAAAATGCTACAGCGTATAGTTTGAAGTTAAGTGTATGATTAAATGTGGACAGACTGCTGAATCAGGGCTTGAGTCAGTGACTTGTGAATGGATATTAATCACAACAAAATACTAAACTGTAATGAGCATCTGTGTGCTGAGTCAAAGAGCAAACACAAGGGACCCCTGGAATATTTACTGTATATTCTGAGGCTAATTAATACTATTCTGTTTCATGCTTCTTCCAGTTATATGTCAATTTTTGTGAATCTTACCCTGTGCTGACATTATTGTGCAAATACCTTAAACAAAGGCTTATTACATTGTTTCACCCCTGATGCCTGTTGATAAATCTGTAACTACACTCAGGCTTTCTGTTTTCCATGTTTTTAGATGTCTGATTTCCAGCAAAGAATGCCAAATGTCTGTTTCCCTTTTCCAATTGTTCAAATTCGTTGTTAGGAAGGATGACAAGCGCACAATACATGTCAGTGAGGAATCCAGCACTGTGGAGTGGACCAGCATTCATGCTACTTTTTTTATGGTCAAGAGTAGACCATGTCATATCCATAAATTTGAATAGGCTATGACAGGAATTTATTATTTTTTTGTAGAAGGGAATAGGAGGAAGGTCTTCAAACATATTTTCATCAGTAACACAATGTGGAAAAATTAAGTAATGACTTATATTGTGATATACATAATTTTTCCATTCCTGCTGGTTTCATTATTTAAGATATGAAAAAATATGGACAGCAAATAGCAGGTCACCTTTGAAAGATGGGAAGTAATTACTTACCTGCCACAAAAATCAGTATGATACTTAAAGGAACATCCTTTCCTGAAGCTGGCTCAAATGGAAATACCCCTAGGTACTGAAATAGTGGTGTATTTTATTCAACACTTATTTTTTTCACACTTGCATTGATATGAATTTCCACATTACATCACATAACAGTAATGTTTCTGTTCTAGCTCATAAATCACAATATCTCCTGTTGGTGTTGTAATGAGATAGTTCAACAAAATGGATTACCATTACTGCCATGAGATAGCATAAAATAAACACAGGAAAATGAAAAAGGATTTAAAAAAATTAGGATTCTAGGGCAATATTTTGAAACATCCAAAGATTCCTAGTGTTTGATTGCAAACTGTTTTCTGTGCTATCTGTATTGATTGTAACAAACACTCAACTTTATTTTATAAAGGTTACTCCAAGCACTCCAAACTGTGAATTAGCCGCTTCTTGGCTTTTTGTGTGTTTGAATAATAAAAGCTGATCTAAAGCAATCTGAAATTCAGTGGAATACTGCACTATTTCTTTCCTAAACTGTCAGAAGAGCCCAGGTGTGTTCTCCCCATTAACTTCAAGCGGGCAATATTTTGCAGAATTTTATTTCATTAATATCTAGGAATATAGCAAGGTTTTTTAGTGCTAGTCATGCATCCAGGAGTCACAAAACCAATTCAATTGCACAGTATGATTTGCTTAAATATTTTTCAGAATATTTGTGTAACTAAGCAGGCCACTTACTTGCACTTTGTAATCTTGGCTGGTATCAAACCAACATTGTTGGTAGCTTTCTTAGTATCATTTTGGCTAGAGTAAGCAACGCAAATAGTGAGTGACAGAGCTTCTTAGTCTTTTATCAGGACAGCGCAATTGGGACAGGCTCAGGCAATTTCATTACCAATTCTAGGTTCTGGTTTAAAGAGGCAGAGTTTAGTCCTTGGAAAAAACAAATTGCTGATGTTTACCAGTGATGAGGTAACATCAGTGCTGATGTGTCTGAAGATGGGATGACCCATGAGAACAATTAAAATGCTGAAACAGGAACTTATGTCAATGGAGATAGCTCGTCTACTAGCCAGGTGCTCATTCTTTAATGACTAGGCTTATCCAACAGACTGATTATATAGTTCAGCATTGCGTGACTTCACCTTTTGTTCTCAGGACGTGACATTTCCTTGAAAGCAGCATGAAAAGAAGAATTAAAAATAAACAGGCTGAAAACAACCTATTTTCAATTGGATAGCAAGAAAAAACCAGCCTCTAAAACTACATTTATTTTAGTTTGTAGTTAAGAAAGAACATACATAAAAGCTCTGTCATTCCACATAAACATTTACCAACAAAAAAAAGTTCCCCTGCCCTTCCACCTGTTCTTGTACTTATTTCTCTGATGGCACAGGAAGGCTTTAGAAGCATCACAAAGGAGCAGTAAAAAATTTGTCCAGGTCAGAAAACTAATTAACTCTGTGCAGCCCCATTGCCCCTTCAAACCTTATAAAACCCCCAAAACATATAGAGGTGAAGAAAAGGGTAATTGTTTCATTTTAGGGGAGTACTTAGCATGCTGCCCTGGGATGTGGCTGGCACAGGACCAAATACTCCTCTGACTAATTCCAAGTGAGGTGTCTACCTTTGGTCTTCCTTGTTCTTGGGAGAGTGCTGCAACCCACGCTGATACTCTAACACTGGGGACTTTTTTTTTAGCGAGTCCTCTGACCACTAAATTGTAGAGCTCTCTGTGATCTGAGTAACATTTTGCTAATTGTGCAAAATCAAGAAAGCCTTCATCAGAGAAGATGAGTGTTAGCTCACGATAACCGATCATGGCAGCCTTTTAAAAGAGAAGAGTCAAGCATCTCTGTTGGGCGGATGTTTGACTTACAGCTCTGTCTCCCGTATTGTAGAGAAGTTGTGCCTCTGTTGCCGGTTTCTCAAGAGGTAAGGCAGCGCTGTCATCTCCACTGCTCAGTTTAAGACTGTCCCCAAGGGTGTATCACAGCTTTGATGACTACTGGCTTTGTAAGACTCTTGAAGATTCCCCAGGCTCCCCCTGGCTCCTTCCACAGGACTGGAGGAGCATTAGCTGCACCTCTGTGCATTTTTTACATCTGTCTTTTCACCTTTATAGGTATCAAAAATACCCTTTCTGTGTATGCTTCTTTGGGTCATTCAGTGGTATATGGACCCTAAGCTGATTAAAGATGAGAGCAACCTATTGAAGCCATATAGTTTTAACAGTGTAGTACCATCAGATCACAGATGCAGACTGCCCTGCTGTTCTTCACATTTTGTATTCTTAAAAACTAACAACACAGATGATAGTCTCCTTCCTCAGAAATCCTCTCCAGAAGCATAACTGTTCAACTGGAACTGAAAAAATTATAATCTGCTCACTGAGACCTATCCTTGTTTTATCCCACCTTCAGCAAAATCTCCCCAAATGACTGAGGCTTGCAATAAGCTATCATGTTGTTCAATATTGAATGAAACATGGGTAATAAAGACACATTTCTGTCTTTAAGAGAGAGCTATTATTTCCATAAGAATGCCTGCTCGCTGGGGAAGGAGGTGTGGGTAGTCGCTTTGTGTTCTGAAATCTATATCCCCCTGTGCTATCAAACATTGCCAAGGGCATGAACAAGGCACAGGCATCCGTCTCTGTTTGTTCTCTTTGCATGAAAGATTTTTGTAACCTAAATCTATGAAATAAGTGTTCCTAAAAATAACCCTTCCTTCTCTGTTTTTCTTGCCATCACTTGCAGTTGTCCATCAGGAGTGAAATGTCCCAGTTCTGTGTACGCATGAATTCTGTAGCGTGCTGCTACTTCAGTTTGTGTGTCAAGCCACAATATGACAAAATGGACTTGACTTACGTGGAACAACAAAGCAGCTGTTGGAAAAAATGTGCCTGGGTCCCAGGTTTCAGGGCATCTTTCACCTGGCCAGGGGAAGTGGCTAGATGAAATTGCAGACATCTGATTCATCTCTGCAGTTGTCCCATCAAGGACAGAGAGTGCTACTGTGTCTAGAGTCTCAACTTCTGCAAAGTGACAAACGTATAAAAGCTACCTCTGAAGTGCAATACCAGATAGTTTTAACAGGTAGACTCTGGTCCTAGTACAGTGGGGACTTCAGTTTCCCCCACTTAGGTGACTTCTATTTCTTAGCTATTAATAAGCTTGAAATTTGATATAGCAAATAGCTTCTAAAAACAACCATATGTCATAGTTCAGCTGCCAATAAATTATAAAATATTAGGTCACTTCCTTGCTAGTTCATGTCATGATCACCCCTTCTGGTACCTGAGTTCTTCTTTGATTCACAGTGGGAAAGATCTATGATACCAGGACCATAAATGCAGGTGAACAGTTCAGATGTTTCCTTTTTTTTTTTTTTAATGTTATGGTAACTTTTGTACTTAAAACATTCTCTCTCACCTTACTCATAGTTTTTTAACTGAATTTCTTTGTATATCCGTGACTCCTACATGATAGAATAAAGCAGGCCATTGGGAGAGTTTTGTTGCCAAGTCCTGGTACAAACCCATAAACTTTAATTTTTAATGAAGATTAGTTTCCTTCTAACAAAGGTGCAGGAGAGGACTATTACTCTATTTTACGTGTTTAATGGATTTGCTTCTGCAGTGCAAATACAGGTATAAAGATCTTTAAGATCTGTGTGCTTCACATGTAAATCTTAAATACAATTCCAGAGCAGCAAGGAGAAATAACACTTGGGATTCCCTGGCATTTTCCTTGTATATATTATTATTATTATCTGAATAATCTGTCCTTTTGAATCACATAATTTATTGACACCGTGCATTAAAAAGACTTGTTGTGAAAAGCCACAATAAAAACATATTCCACAACATTGTCCCGGACTAAAACCTGAGGGAGCGAGCCGCGGCTGGCTTTGTTCAGCAGCGTGTGGGCGAGGCGGAGGCGCGGAGACATCTCACCTCTCCTCTAACAAAACCTTTGACGGGTCCGCGCTGCCCAGTGAGGCGCCTGGGCACGGTGCGGGTTGGAGCCACCAGGTCCACCCCTCTCCCCGATGGCCCGGCACATCCAGCACTGTGTTTAATGTGCTCGCTCTCCTGGGCCAGGAGGGTTTTTCCCCCCGTACAGGTCTGCTGCAGGCTATCGCAGCCCCCGCCAGCTCTGCCTGGTGGGGGTTCAGCCCGGAGCCCTGCCGAAAGAGCCGCTTGGCAGGTAGGGCCCAAGCTGACCCATGAGGAGGACTATGGCTTCTACTCGGGAGAAATAACCAAGAAGATGAGAAATCTCTGTGGCAGGGACGGCGGCAGCGGTACCTGCAGTGCGTGTGCGTGCGTGCGTGCTGACAGCCTGTCAGCTGGCTCGGGCGAGCGACGAGTGCAGGGAGGGAGCCAGGACCTATCTGCTAAAGGGCTTAAAACTCCCTAGCCTGGAAACATTTGCTGTGATGTGCTGTAGCCTTGCTCTGTCCTCACTTTTATCTGCAGCAGTTCAGTGGGGCCCCTCGCGGTAGCGCAGTAATGAGAATAATACCAGAGCATCCTTTTTCCCTGGGAGGACTGCTTTCACGCATGCAACCGTATCATTTATCCCTACCACTGTAGTACCATAAGCTCCAACTAGGAGACATTGCAGTCTAGACATTGCAAGGCACGTACATACTGAATAGATTAGTGCAGGGGGAAAAAAAGGAACTATTATTATCATGTTTTGTATTTTAGAGAATGAAAATGAAGATGTTTCTTCTGCTCCAATATATACAGCAAGCTCTAGAATTTTTATTTGCTCAAAACACAATCAGATGCTTAAAGATAAATAAATCATAACAACTCAGTCAAAGATTTCTTTTCATAAACAAGTCCTGGCACCAAGTCACTCTCCACGCCTTACTCTTCAATTAATTAAACAATTGCAGCCCTGGGGTAACTACTTAGTAACTTCTGAGGGAATAGCTGTCTTCAGCTGGCTCCTAAGGCTGTGTTGCTTCTATAAGGCTTTTGGTTTTTGCAGGTGGATGTAAATGTCTCATTATTCAAATTTAAGATTCATTAGTAAAAATAGAAATTACATATGTCAATTATAAATATATTTGAAGGGAGATGGAGGAACTGTTGCTTTTTAATCTTGTATTTTAGTGTGACATTTGACTGTACTAGTACATTAAATCTATTACAATGGTGGAATAATTTAGGATGGAAGAGACTTCTAGAGGTCATCAAGCCCACCCCTCTGCTCAGTGCAGGGCTACTTTCGAATTTAGAGCAGGTTTCTCAGGGCTTTATCCATCTGAGTTCAAGGATATTCAAGGACGGAGATTCCTCAAAAACCAAAATATCTGGAATTTTTTTTTCTTGATGTCCAGTCAGAATTTCCCTGGCTGCAACTTGAAATTGCTGCCTTGTGTCCCTTCACCATGCACCTATGAGGAGAGTCTGGCTCTGTCTTCTCCGTAGTGCTTTCAGTGCGATTCTTTAGCCTTCTCTTCTCTCTCTCAGGATCCCCCTACCTCCTTCACTGAGAAGGTGAGAACCTTCCAAAAATGACACACAGTCATCACCCTTGGACCACTTGGAGACATTCCACCCAGTCCCATGGACTGTCTATATCCAGTTAGCCTGCATTCTCTTCCTCGATCCTCCTGGATGTGCAGCCCAGGGGTGCATCACAGGGGCTGGAGGAACCTCTGCAGTTGCTGTAGAACAGGTAGGAACTGGGCTCTGAACAAGCACCAAACTCCTGAGACAGCTGGTCTGGTCAGCAGAGAAGTGTCTGTCCCCAAAGGAGGGAATATCCAACCGCTATTACCCATTGCTTCCTTTTTGTGACCTGTGGGCGAGGCTCAGTCACCTTCCAGCCCCTGGAAATCACTAGCTGCCGCCCTCCACCACTGTGGGGGCTTTTGTCAGCCCGCGCTTCGAGGGTAGTCTCTGGCCACCCCTCCTTCAGCACAGGGTGAGGCTTGGGCTCTTGCCGCTGAAGAGTCTCTGTGGAGAATTGTGACTGACCTTTGCAGCATTAGCGGTCTGCTGCAGATATTTCTGCCCCACGACCCACACCAGAGACAGGCTGTCTTGCATCTAGGTGTTGCTGTTAGGCAGGAGGGGCTACTGCTACTCACAGTGGTAACTGGCAGAAATGTTTGTGATTTCTGATTTACACCATAGCCTGTTTCTCAGGTCCAACTGCAGGACCAAGTGAATCTGTTTATGTTGGTTGCTTTATGTGTAGTGCAATTACTGTACATCTGATGAGCTGGTTAGGAAAACTTCATCTGAAAGAAAGTTGAAAGTACAATTGGTTTCCTTATGAAGTTTATCCTCCTGTTCATTTGGAAAAAGAAATTACAGAATGAAATGAAAAGTCTTGGTCTCTTCCTCCCAGCAATATTACCCTGAGAGGGGCAACATCATCATCTCTCAGATTCAAAGAACTTGGAGGGCATCATCATCTCTCAGGTTCAGTGAACTTTGACATTGCGTGGTCCAGATTTTTGAAAGCCTGGTTTTGGACAACGGTGCAATGGTGCAATTATTTGAACAACCAACTGAAGTGTTCCCAACAGACCTGTATTTATCATGCTGTGTTTAGTGTCAGGCATCTTAAATAATTTGTGGATTCTCTTGTAAGTGCAGCCAGTTACAGTAATTGGACCTCGACGTCACAAATATATGGATCACTGTAGCAATGTCTTGTTCTGTCAGTAAGGAGTGTAAACTTCTGAAAAGTGAAAGATGGAAAGGAGTTTTTGTTGTTGCTGATGTATTGTTCTCAAAGTGTCTAAATACTGAAGAGGAAGTCAGAAAGAAACAGGATTTGTGTCTGTTGCAGGTACCACCACTTATTTTGCTGTGCTATTAAATAAGGAAAAGACTGTCTTTGGGTATTATTTTGGATCACTTCAGAGCCAGATGCCCTGCTAACTTTCAGAGTACGTAGATTTTTTTCCCCACAGCTTGCCTGATTACTCTATTTAGTCTGCATATTATATTCTTATGAAAGCTGTGCAGAGGGATTAGACTTTAGATGATACCTTTTAAAAGATTCATGTATATAAGTACTTGTTAATCATAGGACAATTACAATTAGTTCATGCTAATGCAGATTCACATTAACATGACTCTGAAATGTGTCATAGTGAAAATCATGTTTTCTTTCCTGGGCCATCAAAAAAAAAATGATCAAACCTGTGTTGCAGCTTAACTTGGCGTGGTGGCTTGGATTAAAGAAGTAATGAAGCCAAAGACAGTGCATGGAGCTGAGCTGTGCTATTCGGGGTCCCTACAACAATCTACCTTTTCTTCCAGGGTTGCTTTCCCTTATTTAGTTTTGCTTCAGATATACAAAATGGATTATGGAGTCGGTGAGTTCTTCATTACGGGAGCGTCTGTCACTTTTACTTGAAAACTCTGCTAAAGAAACATTGCTTCTGTTGTTGGTGTCAGTGCTTCTTTTAATCATGGAAAGGGTTTTAGAAAATTTCCATTTTTTGAGATGTAATACAGTCTAAAAGAACACATATTAGTATGTGCATTGCAATGTTTTCAGAACATTTCTGCAATTTATCTCCCGTAACCCAACATCTCCTTTTGTTCAAAAAGAAAAGAAACAATATACATATTTAAATGTGATTTGATATGCTATGATGAATACATTGATACAATATTAAAGTATTTGATATATAGTAAATATGATTTATCTTTTTTCAGTGTAACTTGTCCTTTCAACAAAATCTTCATGTTTTATTTATGTTTCTGATATCTAATTGGGAATGGTGGACTAAGGTAGAGGATGATAAGAGAAGAAAATACTTTTACTAAAATCCCCACAAAGCAGATGAATCATTAGCAAGTTCTCGTTTGACATTAAACTAACATGAAGGTTCACTGGTGTGTATGTGAAATTGGATACTGGACAACAGCAATCTAGTAAAAATCTTGAAGAAGCATAATTGGACGAGCCTGGGCCACCTCACCAGAACACAACGCAATAAACCGACACGGCAGGCTTCTTCCTCGTGCCGCCACGGGTGGGAGGCATTCTGGCACAGGCTGCCTTTGCAGCGGGGGGCAGCTCAGCAGGAGCGGCGGTGAGAGGTTGTTTCCTTGGGAGGGCAGAGGAGATGACAGCTAGCAGGGAATGATTGAAAGGTCTTGCAAATTCTCTACTGTTTTCAGCAGCACACACACACACAAAAATGAGTCAGTATTTTCCGTTTGCGCTAGCTCTGGCGTTATGAGCTGGGTCTGCGTTGCTCTGGCAGGGAACACGTGCGGGTTTGGGTAAGCCCTGGGAGGGCAAGTCCCTCTCGTCCCACTGCTCTCTTCCTCCAGAGCCAGATATTTCACGGACTGATTTCATGCATAACTTGGAACTGTTGCTGACGCTGGTGTGGGTTGCGTCAATAACAGCTTCAAGTGAGACACAAAAGAGACCCACTGGTAATCTTAGGTTGCTTCTGAGGACTCACAGGAACTGAAATGATAACAGATAGTTGTTGATACACTCCCTAGACACCCCTTAAAGAGCATAACCAAGTATATTTATGCCAGTGAGAGTGAAGTTCAGATTTAGCTTCTTGTATGTTGACCCAGCTGCACAGTGTTGGCAAGCTGAAGGCAGTAGCTTCATGTAACATTTCAGCACCTGGTTGCACGAACCTGTCTGCTCTGAAAGAAGAAATATGGCAATGCTATAATGATAAACCTTGGATTTATGATGGTTTGTATCATGCAACAGCTTGTGAGCAGGAAACCTTGCCTACTTTTCACGCCCTGTCTGAAGGCAGACACTTTTATGGACTTGTTAGAGAGCTGGCTGCTATGAACGGCCAAATCCTGAATGCTTCCTTTCTGCTCAACAAGGAGCAGGGACTTGGTTCCAGAGCAGCGGGACTTCCCCCTCTTAACAGTGTCACTGGGATAGAGACATCTAAATTCCCCAGGTGTGAAGTCCAAAAGAGAAGGATACCTAACAAATAAAGGAAACCCAAAATACAACATGTCCCTGTAATGCCAGGGAGAAACACAAGACGTTCAGAGAAATGCGAGTGCAGTATTTCCAATGTTTTTAAGAGCTAACTGTTACAAGCATCATCTCAAAACATCTCTGTAGTAGCTGACAAAGAAACCTTGCCTAAAACAAAAGCCCGGAGACAAATATAAGGGAAAGCAAATGCAGTGGTAGAATGAATATGATCCTTAGAGTGAAAACGATTAAAATTCCTTCCACAAGATCTGTGCAGATGGTGGGAAAGCAGCAATGTTTAGCACAGGGCAGTGGAGATAGCAAGGTCTAGGATGTGCCTACCTTTTCAAAAGCAGTGACAGAACATTTGGAAGACAAAAAGATAGGAACTCACTGGCTGGATCACACCAGAATATCTAACCTGTCTTCTCCCCAGTAATGTACTGTGTCTACAGAAGATGCAGGGCGCGCTTTATGGGATGACTCCACCCAAGGACCATTTCTTTGTAACCATCAATGCATAAGTAAAACTCAAATTCTGGAATATGTTTTCTCTAAAATTTTATAAATCGATGTGTATTTGCCCACTATATTTTTGACACATTTTCTTCTGCTATTACCATATTCTTGCAATTGAAATAGTTCACATGCTAATTGTACTAATTTTCTGGGGGAGGGAGGTTAGGAGGATCTCAGAGGCAGTCCTTGGAAGTGGACTTCCACAAACATGGCCTTTGTGCCCGGCATGGCCAAAAGGGTATATTCTGACTTTTCAGTCTTCGGGACTGCTGTATTTCTAGGATGTAGAAAGCAGAGATGAATATTGTATCTCAACTTGGGGCCTGAAATTCCAGTTGAGGGTCCTTACTTCTGGCAAGTTACAAACCACAGTATAAAGCCTTGTTAACTTCTGCTTTGAATTTCACCTATATAGGACTTGAACTCCGGAGTCGGGTGTTCTGTAGTTTTGGACCCGTGAAACATTTTCAGTTGACTTACTTTTCAGCAGAAAAAAATGCAAATGGACAAGGGAAAACAGGTATCCGTCTCACTTTTCTCTGGCCATCTTAGCAGTCCAGTTACAAGTGGAGTAGAAAGCAGGATATCTTTATCATCCAGTGCCATGGAGAGGCCGGAACATCTTCGTGCAGCAGATCCTCTGAAGTGAGTAGATACCCATTTCATGGAGGCATTTTTCCATACTAGAATTATTTTGCGTCACGTTTCCACTTCTCTGTAAGTTTTTTTTTTTTTAAATTGTGTTACAGGTTAGTACTTTCCAAACTTAAAATTATTTTGTAGGAATTGATTCTAGTTCTTGTTGAACCACTCTAAACAAGCATTGCATGCTGAAAACTCAGAGGACTCAGATGTTTTATTTTTATGAAATGAAGGAAAGTTTCCAAGCAGACATACAAAAACTATGAGCTTTATGAAATTGTAAGCAGCTATGTGACTATCCTGTGCTGCTCCGAGAAGCTTTCTGCATGCCTATATTACATATAGCTACAACTAAAAATTGGATCACTACTTATGGCAGCTATATATTTATATATCTCTAAGCACAGCAAACTGTAGTGATGACAAATGTAAGTAGGTCCTGATCAATATCCACCAACATCAATTAGAATTTTCACTGAATTTGAGGAAGCTTTTGGCTTGGCACTGTGGGCAAAGACTGCGTTCCTGCCTACACGTGACCGCCTAACTGAGTACTGCAGACCAGAGCTAATTTGGCTACTGCTAGGGAAGCACCTTAATGTTAAGGACATACCACCTGCTGTATTATTTATTCTGTTTCTGCATCTATGCGTCCAGTTTTAATTTAGTATTGCAATGCCTTAGCTCCCAGCTGAGAGCTTATAAAATAACTGAAGGTTAAATCATCAGTTTAATATAATTGAAATCCATTTCTCCTTTACTGAGGAAAAAGAGAATGTTCTAAAACAATATTCTGTTCTCTCTGTGGTTTTTTCCCCTACCTGTGAATCCCTCCAGTTGCTCCCATGTTTTGATTTCTACAGCAGAAATCACTCCAGGTCTGATTTGGGTGAAGATTGTCACCCAGATTCCCTGTGTACATAAAGTTTCAAATCACAAAAAAAAAGAGAAAAAATTTAATCTAGGGATTATCTATGAAATTACAGAAAAATCTGAGATGTAAGGCATTTTAAGGAATAAACTGGGGATTACAGCATGCAAATGAATGAAAGGAAAGCAGCAGGGGACAGGAGAGACATGCAGAGGGGCAGGTGACAGTTGTGCTGAGGAATCCTCCTGTCATTTTCCCTAGGGAGGAGAGAAACGGAGTGGAGAGAAAGTGGGAGGAGAGCAGTGTGAAGAGGCTCTTGGATACCATGGAGATGGGTTCAGTGTAAAAATCTGTATACTGTAGATAAGTAAGTGGGAGGCTGATATCAAACCTCCTACCAGCCAGAAACTGGCTTTGTTCAGGGTAAACATGTTAAAGGGCTGGGGAGAAGGAAACATTGTTTTAGCCTCTGCCATGCTGTTCGCCTGCTTCATACTCGAGAGCAAAGGGAAGGCACAAATAAATGTTTTTCTAGCTTGTGCTTTTCAGTATGACTATTCTCTTATCTATATCCAGTCTACCAGGAGGCAAAGATTATGTTCTAGAGCTTTTTTTTCCCCCCACTGAAATTGTCTTGCTACTCCAGACCCGCTTTTTCTGTCTCTTCTTTTAATTTCAGTCTTAATTTGATTAACTGGTTGTTCGTAATAAATTCATAATGCTGCTCCATGGTTCGTGAATGTGGGGAAGAAAATGTGACAGATTCACTAGGAACTAAATGTTACTTTATGTCTGAGTAAGACTGTTTTTTTTTAAATTCAGTCTTTGTGTTACACTGCTTTGAAAAACTGTCTCTGTTCATTTTAGGATTTCTTTGTTCTCTGCTTCTAATTTTTATGCTTTCAGTGCCTATAAGACTGTGCTGTTATTTATCTCTGTGGCCACAAGGAAAATGCTATAGTTTGTACGTATGTCGTTGTACTCCTAAGAATTATTGGATTTTTTAATTTTAAAATTTAAGAAACAGTGTAGAATGATGAGTGCGGTTTTCAGAAGTTTGTTATTCGTGCTGTTGATTCTTCTCAAAATACCAGCTGCCAGCTGCCTGTGAATCGGGGTAAGGCAAGCTGATACTTTGGTGCAAGTCCCACTCTCTTCCTACAAATAGCCCTCCCTGAGGCGAACCACCCAGTTTGGAGACTGCTTCAAGGGAGAAGGATTTCTGCTCAAGGAAGCCATTTACTTATCGAAAGGCCTTGCGTCAACCGAAAGAGATGAGAAAGGACGGTTCTTAGCTGGTATGGCTGAGCATGCAGGAACGTGGAAGTACGAGATGTCCACACGCGTGCCTTGCCTTGGTCTGCCTCCCGGGGAGGGTGTTTCTGTAGGCGGAGGGCCGTCATGTCGAGTACCTTGTCTTCAGGGTGGTGGGAGCTGCTTAAACGGGGTTGCAGCAGGGTGATCTAAAAGACCAACGCACATCTTGGAGAGGGGTGGCTGGGAACCTAACATACATTTTCCTGCTTCCCTCAAATTTTATGGACTTTCAAGAGTGGCCGTGGGTGACCTGTGAGGTCCTTTATGGTGTCTAGGGAAGGAAGCACAGGTCTGGCAGCTTCTGGAAGCACCAGCAGTTACAGACCTACACCGGGACAACAGTCTGTGTGCATGTCATGTACGTGCGAAAGAGTGAGCTAGAAGGAATTTGAGAAAAATAAGCTACTTAGCAAGTCAAACGCGTTTACAAGAGGCAAGTACAGTAATGCAATAAAGCCCCAAATTTGAGCATAAATTTTATTTGCAACAAAGCAGTTCCTTGATAAGCTGCTGGGGGAATCTGCTGGGGTGTATTTCTGGGGATCTGACTTGATTACCCTGTGCCTAACATCTGCCGCTGAAACCCACTTTGTTGTCCCTTTTATCCACAGGCTTAACTTTATAATTACGCCAGCAGAAGTGATGGGTTTTTTTGTAAGAGCTTGCATTTAAATGCTTTCCCTTCAGTAGAGTTTAGAGGAGTTGAGGGGGGAGGCTATTCTTATCCCTGGCAGTTCTACCCATTGCTTTTTGTCTAGGGCAACTTTCTGACCGCAGACTGACTTTTCAGCTTATAATGGCAATGAAAGCACGGTTTTGCAATGGCCCTGCCTCTGCATGCGTGCATTGAGGGAGAAGCATGGCGCAGCAAGTTTCTTAAGAGTTTAATTTGTTGTGCTGGAGGACACGCAAGCCGAGGTGTTCATCCCCCTGGGGTTACTGGAGCCTGTATTGGAAAAGTCCCGCAGGGAGGGATGGGGACGTACGGTGCTGCAGCATGGGCAGTTCGTGTCTGACTCTTAGCCGTCTCATCCCTAGCTATAAACCTTGGCCAAAAAGCAATAGCAGTCTTTGTGAAAAATACAAATATCTCTAGTCCCCTAAAGTATTTTCATTCCAGAATTTCAAAAACTTAATGCAACCTGTGCTGGGGCTTGGGATCTTTCTAGTGGTTAGACACCCAGCATTTGCAGACAGTGGTTACGCTGGCTTCCTCTCTGTAGAAACTAACTGGTGGGGTTTTTTTGAACTTCAGACTTTAAAGGGTGCACGTTGACTCCCAAGGGAAAATTTAGAGAGGCCATCTCAGAGCATGGTTTTTAATTGGCTTTCTCTCAGAAATAGCAAGGAAAAGCCATTAAACTTTAAGGTAGTTTTACAGATGCTGATAGCATTGTGCAAGGTGTTAGCTGTAGATTTAAACTCAGATTAAAATAAGATCTTGAGTGCTTCAAGTACAGGTTGCTGCTGGTAGGAGCACCAAAGCTGGTTGTCTGTGCCAAAACAGGTGACTTCAGTGCGTAAATCTGGGAAGAAGGGTGAGCCTGCAAGGAAGGGCCAGTGGTGGTGGGAGGCTTCTGAGTATTTCTCGCTGGCTGCCAGCGGCATCTCAGTGTGGTGGACGCGGTGAACCACCGGCTCCAGATCTTTTCTGTCCCCGTTCCCTGGAGTTTCTCAAGCTTTTGGGGTTTCGTGTTGTCTGCTGGAATTGGGTACACGAGGAGGGAAATGCTGTGCTTTGGAATGTTGTCCAGGGTGATTTATGGAAAGCGAGATCTCATAGCCCCAGGGCCACGTGTGCAAAATCAGGAACAGCAGCATCATTGACTGATAACATGTTGTCTTTCTAAGCTGAGCACGACTAATTACGGTCTTATGCCCTTTTACTCAGCTTTTTAATATTGTAGTCTATGGGAGAGGGTGAAACTAGCTTTACAGGCAGGTAGTCAGCAGCTAATCTTGTAATATTAATCTCCGTGTGCAGCTCCTAATGAGCAGGGTTCACATTTGCATTGCATGGTAGCTAATTTGGGTGCACTATGAGACCACAAAGCTTGATCAGATGTTCACTCCAGCAGTCATCGGCTCTTCTTCATATGCTGTTAAAATACGTATGTACGTTAACATCTGTTTCTTTGTTGCAACAGGTCCTGCCTGGCATACTGCAGAAGCATTGCTGTATTCTACCTGACAGGAACACAGGTAAACTTTTTTCTTAAGGAGTTAATATTCTAATATGATTTGGAGAAATGCAAACACAAATTGGATAATACAGAGAAGTCTTGCTGGCTGTTTACGGTCAGTGCAGTTCTCTTGTAGGGAGTGACAACTTGGATGTTTTGTTTTAATTACCTGCTTTCATCTGAAGATTTTGTGTATTCTGTTAACTTTCTGGAGCTATCACTGCTGTAGAGACTGCTATCAGGTCTCGCCTATAAAGGTATTTGTATGAACTTCTGAAGCATCTCTATTGTTAATTAAAAAGTTGTAATTTCAGCAAGAAAAGGGGTTTAATACTGGAGTCTACAGTCTGGACCTGTTGACTCACAAAGGTGCTAAGCAGTAAGTCTTATGCGTAGCTCTGACTGCAGATAAATGCTTGCTTTATGCTTATTTTTCAGAGACTAGAGGAGTGGACTAAAGGGGTAGACAGAAGGAGTATCACTAATGATGCCTTGCTGTTGTGCAGGAGACTTAAAGTAGTATGTTTGTGACCAGAACAGAATGGTTGATGAGAAAGATAACATGGATGAGAAGAAAGTGATGACTTAATTTAACATTCTTTTATTGCAAGAAAAAGAATTGCTTTTAAAATAAGTTTTAAAATCGTTTTGAGAGTTTTATAAATTGGGTGAAAGAGACTGCATATACCATTGTGAGTTTGATTTAACAGACTAATTTCAGAGAAGTAGAAAGAAAAATATAGCTGATTTTTGATATCTTCTTAACAGAACATATGTGATTGCTTGCAACTCTTAAGGCTTCACTCCACCTTCGCCCAGTAGCTACCATTAAAATAAACTGGTTCGTTCCTTGGCTTGCTATTACTTGCATTTTAGGCACAGTTTGCACTAAGGGTAATTGCATAGAGAACTTCACAACTGTGTTGAACTGTAGTGGGACTTGTGGTTACTGCAACTGCTCAAAAGAAATATAAAATCTCATTTCCATTTTCATCGATGAACTTGGGAGAAGTACATTATAGGAAGACAGTTAATAATATACCTTTTCTGGCAAGAATTTGGAAGTTTATAATTCGTGAACAGATTGCAGACACTCTTTTGTCTTCATATTTATTTTAAGCATTCCTGAAAACTGGACTAAGAAATCATGGTCTAATGACCTCCACCCAGTTTGTGCTAATATCCTGTGCCGATTATTTTTTTTCTTTTATTTGTAATATAAGAATCTGATCCATATTGCTTTGATGACCAAACTCTTCTTGACTTGTACAGAAGTGTACCAACAGGATATCAAAGTCAGTGTTACATGAAGTGATGGCGTGGAGTTGGGTAGTAAGACTGTGGCCATTTATCTAAAGAGGATGAAATATGCTTTCATAATCAGTATCAAGAAAACAATTTATCTACAGTCCCAGTGACCTTCAGAAGTGCCTTCATTTGTACATAAGAAAAGGGAGAACCTTGCTAATGTAAAATTTGATTCTGAAAATTTTGAACTAAGCTCTTTGAAGAGGAAACATATCAGGTTTTGGTATATAACAAACATTACAGAACTCAAGAACATTTAGGTATGAAAAGAGCTGTAACTTCTATTGCTTCTGTGTGACTGCTGCAGTAAGTATTTTTATGCTTACCTATTATATAGTTTGGAATTGCCAGCAGGTGCAAAGTAAATGATGTCTGTGTTCCATTTTCCCCATTTCCCCCATTTATAGTGTTTAAATACTTGGCAGAGAGAAGGAGAAGAAGAGTTCAGACAGGACGTGGAAGATTTTTCATCTCCTTTCTGGAGGAAATGAACAACTGAATTTTTGAGTTTGATTCATTGAGTCTATTAGAGATACGCGAGCCATTTTCTTGTTTGATTATGTCTGAATCAACTAGTCCAAACTAAGAAGAAGACATTCATTGAATTTGTGTAAATGTGGAAAATGCTATTTGCAATCGAATGTATACATCGTATATAATCTTGCCCAGCTCCATTCTTAGCAAGTGAGCCCAGAGAAATGGCCTGATTGCAAGCTGTAGGTCTGTGTCTGTGTTCAGCTGCTGACGTTTGGAGGAATTTAGCAATATGTGCAGACTTAGGTGTTGTTCCTCATAAAAAGGAGAGAAGGATAAAGACAGATGGACTAGGGGGAAGGATGGGAGAAGAAGCATAAAATGACACCTCCAAAACCATTAGGGGACAACACAGATGCTGCAGGGAGTAGGGAGGGGTGAAAAGGAGAGATGCAGTAGTGGTTTCCCCACTTGGTTGTATCCGTTCAACAGTTCAGGAGCAGCCAGCTTGGGGGTCTCGAGCTTCTCGTTCAAGAGTGGCCCCACAGCCAGCCTCTTCCGCGCTGCTAGCACAGGAGCTGCACCCCGGAGAAAGAAACGAGCCCTTGGGAGCGATGGGGCCAGTGCTGCCAGGCCATCTTTTGCCCCACCTGCCCATCAGACCTAGCCTGACCTCCGTTCTCAGGGAATACATGCAATTGGCCTTGAAAGTAGCATGGCCCCGGACTGCCTGTACCCTAGAAAACTGCGTGTTGCTCTGTCCCTTCCTACAGTCTGTGAGTTTGAAGGTGCAGTACTTACCCTGTCAGTACTGGCATTCTGTATTTGTAAACTGGAGACAAGAGCTATGCGTGGAATGAAAGGTGCACGGGAGCGATGATCACCTTCCCCTGGTGACGGTGCATTAGTACTTCTACCGTGAACTTTTATTCTCAGTGTTTATAACTTGGCTATAAAAACATCTCCTGCAGAGTCTTTCAAAGGGGTGGATAAAAAAAGTAATTCAGCTGTTCCACAGCAATGCAGTTTTGGAAGAAGACACATATTTAACAAGATGAGATGTTTCAAAGGTTAAAGAATGATTCATTTTTCAAACATGTAAAACATTTACAAAATCTCAGTCTCTAAATACAACACCGAATGCTGCTAGTTGGTTGCTTGCATTAAGCTTTTCTAATAGACAGTGATGTTTCATTTCTTAAGTGTTAATTTATTTGCAGCTTTCCATTAATCATAAATATATTTTCATTACTAAACTGGAAGTTCATAGAGCATGCACTAGTATAGTGCATGTTCATTATCATGTTAACTAGTATCCAGAACCTGTATTTGTCACATACCTTGTGCCTCAAGAAGCAAAGTATTCTAGACTAGACAACTTTATTCCGCACTTCGTACTCATATGCCATAAGCATGCTAGAAGAGCTGTATTGATGTCCCTTCTCAGTTTCTTTGCATCTCCCATAACTTAACCAGCCAGCAACAACTGGGATGTATTAGCAGTTATAAAGTTAATTGGAAGAAAAGCACTTACATCCTCTGTACAGGTGTTACTAACAAGATCATAAGGGGAAACAGTGTGAAGGTACTAATGACCTGATGGGGAGCAGCTTGCTCATTTTCTTGAATTATAACCCTCTCTCTTTCTCTCCAGCTCCAGCTGGGAGAAATAACCCACCCCTTTTGATGGACATCCACTACCCTTTGCAGACCTGTACAGCCAGCTCTAATTCTGTTTATGAATATCCCCCAGCAATGATCCATCCCCTGCCAATGGGAATTCTTCAGTCAAGTCAGAAGTCCCTCCTTGTTACTGCACGGTCCCTTCTGTAAACCTTAGACAGATGCTAAGGCTGTCCTTCTCGCTTCCCTTCCCCCCTATTATCATCTTAATTATGATAATGGTTTAGAGAGCTGCTCACACAGTATGAGCAGTAAACTCCCTTTCTACCCTTGAAATGAAGATAGCTGTTAAGCATAAGAAGTTGTGGAATTCCTGAAAAAAAGGGAAAATTTGATGGGTAAGAATGCAGCTTTGGAAGAGAGAAGTCAATGTTCCCTGATGTGGGTTGCTTTTTATTTAAATTTATGTATTTTAAAGATTTATTTTTGTTTCCAGTCTTTCTTGAAATAGAGCTCTTCAGGCGGTACATGTGGGTTGTTTAATTACAGATACTTTCACACAAAGAAAAAGAGGAAATATATCTGAAAGCTTATGCTTTTGTGTATGCTATGTTTAAGTAGTCTTAGACCAGATAACTGAATTATTTTGAGTTTGATTTTTGTTTACCCCAGAGCTCCCTGTATCGTGATCTAGCACAGTGAATGATCCTCAAGGTGAGCACAACTATACTTGGTGCAGTAAAATGTGAGTTATCAATGGGACTCATTAAGAGAAGGCGCTTTGTGCGATTTTTACCATTGCTGCAGCTGTTAAATGGACATTCTGGCACTGCAGAGATGCTGATAACTGTGTGCTTTCTCTGCCGCTGTTGTGCTCTTTATACACAATTATTAGTTTCCTGTCATGCAAGGAAATTGCACAAAGAGCTTCTGTACTATCCTTTTCCGTTATAGCTGTGAGTTTAGTACGTTGTGGACTGCAAATTTGGGCTCATTTTTTCCACTGAAGATCCCAAAGGAAGGAACAAATCAATAGTCACTAACAGCTTCGTGGGTTGATTTGTTCTTTTATGCTTTAGGCTTGAATTTCCTCTCTCATGGTGAAGAACATAGGTACAATAAAGAGCATCCGCACCTATCTGGCTGACTTGATTCTGATAAATAGTTCCCTTAAACTTTAAACAACACTCTTAAAAAAAAAAAAAAAAAAAAAAAAAAAA
>Ga0065711_1035623_pt1 | contig 22046 bp, 15 predicted proteins | sample Hoacrofraction12_FD_59098 | JGI IMG/M metagenome (GOLD analysis project Ga0065711, IMG submission 59098) | Hoatzin crop microbial communities from Cojedes, Venezuela - Epithelial fraction 12 v2 (version 2) | ecosystem: Host-associated > Birds > Digestive system > Esophagus > Crop | place... | reverse complement strand
AACCTCCCTCGTCCTGCTGGCCACACTCTTCTTGATGCACCCCAGGATCCCATTGGCTTTCTTGGCAGCCAGGGCACACTGCTGGCTCATGGTTAACCTGTTGTCCACCAGGACTCCCAGGTCCCTCTCCTCAGAGCTGCTCTCCAGCAGGTCCACCCCATGCCTGTACTGGTGCATGAGGTTGTTCCTCCCCAGGTGCAGGACCCTGCATTTGGCTTTGTTGAACCTCATCAGGTTCCTCTCTGCCCAGCTTTCCAGCCTTCCAGTGAAGTCCCAGTGGAATCTATGTAATTGATTTAAAATGTCAATGCAGTAGATCCCAGGTTAGCTAGTGTGATGCAAACAGAAAAAGAGCTTGTGAGTATTTTTCAAAAGGGCTCTGATGCTACCTAATCATATTGAGACTCTGGGGTTTGTTGATTCAGAAAACTTTGAAATGGGTTGGCAATTGTATAGACGTGTTTTGATTTAAATATAACATAAACGTAATACAGAATGCATGACTTTAAGGATAAGCATTCTTCAGTCCAATAGTCCAGGCAGCAAATTTCAAAACCACTCAGTACAATTTCTGCAACAATACTGGGAACCATACAAATAAATGCATAATTATCTCCTGTTCTTTTGTTAATTACTTGAAAAGTTCTGGAGCATTGGTTTGAATGAGATAAACCACCTTTAGGTACTATGCTGCCAGCAGCAGGTGTTATCAACACTTTGTTCATTATTTGAACTCGTAAAGGTTATAAGACAAATAAAAGTACTAAATCCCTCTCCCCCAAGTTAAGTTCATCTGGATTTGAGCTTTGCTATTTTATTCAGATGATTAAACATCTCAACACAAAACTTCTAATTTGAAACCCGGATAAATCAAGAAATGGTAAACATTGTGCTTTCAGTTGGTAATTCCAGTCCAGCCAAGGTCAGTAAAGAAAGCCATAAATAAATGGCATAGCTCCAGTATCCCAGAATGTGTAATATAGCTTCATTTAAATTGCTACAAATGTCATCAGCTCTGTAGTTTGGCAGGCAGAAGAGAAAGACTAGAGCACTATAAATCACAGATTTTTTTGTATTTTAGCTGAACCAAAAAAATGAAACAAAAATATTATTTGTGTCAACACAAAATATTTTGTTGACTCAAGGCAAACTATTTAGTTCCATTTCAGGCCAAACGAAATGTTTCATTTGAACAGACAGGAAACATAATTTTTAATTTTCAAGTTACTGTACTAGATCACTTCTCTTAAGGCCCCTATCACTTCAAAAGAAAAGTTAAAATGGAGTACTAATTTAAAAAAAAAAGTTCTTTAAAGCGGCGTCAGCATGTCGGGGTGGCTGAAGGGCACCCATAGATGTCCCTGCCTATCCTCCTCCAGCAGTCCTATCTTACGCCTGGCATGGAAGTGCCTGGTGCCTGGGGCTGCCCCTGGTTCCCCCCACCAACCGTGCTCCCTGGATGGGGCAGTAGGATGGTCCTGGCTGCCAGGTCCTGCCCTGCCACCATGGGGGAAGAGCCCAACACTCCTGGCACCCACCAGCCCCTGGCCCTTGTGATGCCTTGGCAATGACATTTTCTAATTCTCCACTCCCATGGTTTTGTGTTTTGTAAAAACACATTGTTGATTTCCCTGTGAGTATAGGGATTGCTGCTTCCTTATGAAGCAGCTTTGGTGATTTGTATTTGGTAAGACAGTAACGACAAAAAAGTGTGATCAGGCTTAGAAAAGATTGAGCTCAGGGTCATATTCTCAGTGAGTCATATGACTCAAAACACTTAAATTTTGCACTTTATAAAGTGTAGATAAGGCTCACCTACATGTCCACCCAACACAATGAATTTTCTAGAGCTTTATTAAATAATTGCAGAGTGCACTGAGCTCCTTAACTAAAAGTTGGAAAGAGTGATTAACAGTACCAGTGATCTATAGGTACATTTTTACTGTAGACTGAACAGAGCTGTAGGACGAAGCTCTTCAGTCACACCATATATGAATTTGATCTTCTGTCCAAGCACCCTGCTAGTATCTTTGTTAGTATCTTTCCCCATGGATATCTCTCCTCTTCCCTGCATGCTCTTCTTTTATACACTGTTTTCAAATTGGCCACAGTAGAAAGCCATGCTTAGTTCCATGCTGCTCTCTTGTCTTAACGCTGTCACCACCAGGGCCCTTGGTCCTGAGTCTGTTACAGCGACATCCAGTTCACCATAGTCATCCTCATATTTGAGTTTTTCTTTTTATCTGCTCCTTGAATCTACAGCTAAGGTCCAGTGGTGGACAGTGAAACGCTGCACAGGGCATTCAGAGACCCCAGCAGTGTATCTCTGCTTTTCACTAGGGGAGTAAAGGAAAGAGTTACTTCTAAACTATTTCAGACAGTGAACGGTTTTCAAAGACTCACCAGAACAATAGCATTTATCCTGTTGGTATGGTTGACAGAGCACAGATCTCAGTATAGAAGAGGACATCTGTGGGGCTTTTCCTTGGCCGGACTGAAAATCTGGACCTTGACATGAGATTAAGTGAAAAAAAAAAAAGAGTTCATATTTATGAGTTTCAGAAGCTGATTTCAACACATTCCACAGAGACCCCAAAGAAAGGATAGAAGTAAAGGTGATGCCTCCAGTAAACTTCATCCAAAGCCAACTGAAACTAGGAACAAAATGTCTCTTTCCATACAGTATTAGTAACTACATGAAAAAAATTGTAGCCAAGGGCAGTCGTCGCTAAATCTTGCATGCTTTATGGAGTTCTTTGACAACTAAAGTGTAGAAATGTCTAGAGAGGCTTATTATTTTATGACCCAAAAGTGCATAGTTCTCCACAGCATGTCCCTTAACAAAAAAGCTATTACCAATTAGACATTTCCTACTTCTGTAGGAAGGTTGTTTTCAAAATAATCGCCAATGTGTAACTTTGACTATAATTGCAAAATCTTATTTAATATTTACATTATTTGTTGATCTTTGCTCCAACAGATTTTAGACTGCAGGATATCTCTTCTTCAGAGAAAGTAGGGTTATTTGGGAGATTCTTTGGCTCTAGGATAGTGTTTCTCAACAATTTCTCTTCAGCAATCAATGCCCACTTACCTTACAATCTCTGCCAGTTATTGCACATGTTCTTGGTATGTTGGTGTGTGTGTGAACAGTGTTGACACAGAGCAGGTCAGGACTAATGATCTTGGTTTGCTGCTGTTGGCCCATCCTAGGCAAGACCCAGGGAAAGGAAAACAACAGATGCTGCTGCATAGAGGGTTCTTCACTCGGGTTAAATTAAAACAAACTCATCCTTAGTAAAATTCAGTGAAATTTAAAAAAATACCACATTTACTCTGTGAAGATTTTGCTTAATATTATTTTTAGTTTTTGTGACAGCAGTGTGCTTCCTGTGTAGACCTGAATACTTGCTTAGTACTGGAAAGTTTGTTCTCTTACAAATGACAAGGATATTTCATGCTGCGTAATACCAGGTGTTTTCTTCCTGTGCTCTAGAGCCATTCTGAAAAGTCACCAGAACCTTAAAAAGAAATATTACTTTGGTCAGTCGTTTCCTAACCTTTACGGTCACAGCAGAGGTTGGGAGTAAACTGTGTGCTGATGTAAACTTCATGTGTTAAGGAAACAGACATCACTGCATAAGGCTTCCTGATATCTAATCTCCACTGCAAATCATTGATGTATGCACTTTCACAGAGTCCGTTAAAAAAGAAAAAAATCTGTACAAACTTATTTTGTTAACTTACAGAAAGTTAATTTTATCTTGCAGATACACAGAGTGCAAAACATCCCACCTGTGTATCAAAAATACACAATGGAAAATGACAGTCAAACCCAGCAGTTATACTGAAAGACAGTTAAAGAAGTGTCATCCTCCTGTTTTCCTGAGCTGTACCAGTGAGGATGTCAGTGCAAGCAGCAGTGGGTACAGATTATAAAATCACACCAAAACTGGATGGATAGAACTGGGCAGTGCTGTAAAATTACCCCTCGTTCAGCAATAAAAAAGGCAGAAGTAATGGGTAGCTCTGCTGCTATTTAAGAAAGTTCTCCAGAAAGAGGTGGCAAGAGTAACACCTACCTTTATAAGGATACCACTGGATCTAATAGCAAATAAAGGCAGGTGCTTCCCAGAGCAACACCATTTGGACTATACTCATCAGTTTTACCCAATGGTCCATAGTTTAACAATTTCACTACTGCAAAGTCTGCAAAGGTCAGAGATGTTGCTTTAACTTTCAGGTGTGACAGTCCCTTTTGGAATAAGCCTGTCTTTACTTACAGAAATCAGGGAGAGAAATTTGTGCATGTCAGTTCTACAACTGGTCCTTCAGCCAGCCAGATACAGCCAGAGAGCAAATGCTGGAATATGATTCTACCTGACATTGCCAAGACTCCATGGCATCTCTTTAGTTAATACGCACTAAAAAGTAGGTTTGATTAATAGACTTGTTTTATATTTTTATAATTATCTGCTGTAAATATTTTCTTGTTCTCTTGAATAGAAGTACAACATTTTCTTTCCTGGGACCATGTAAGCATGTTGGGAATAATTTATTAAGAAGGATTGGGAAGGATTTATCAGTTGACTATTTCAGAGTCCAAGAGCAATCTTTTATAGAATACCTTACACTCCTATTCTGGTTGCTCTTCTGCTCTTTTCTCCTCTATTTGTTTGGTTTTAGCAGCAAATTGATAAGATCTCAAACACTTCAGTCTGATGCTGGACACCTGCAGGGAACTGGAGTATATTAATTTAATAATCCAACAAAATAATATAATAACATATAAAGATATGATATATACACACACATATGGTGTGATAACAGATACACACTTTGTTCCAGATCAATTAAACTCCCAAACAGCACATTTACAAAGAAGTTTTGATATAACCCACTCAGGAGATGCTACATGCCAGACTCTGGAAACATTTTGTAGGTACCTAACACCACCTGAGACCAGCACGTACAGTTGTGCCATCAACCACAACCAGCTGATGTGAGCTCAGGCTCAGCTCATTGCCATGGTAACACCAGACAACTCCGCAGAAAGGCAGGGCAGACCTGAAGGACAGAGAAAACTAAACCAACGGAGTAAGAGTTGACAGCTCTGAAAACCATGAGTTTTATGCTATTTTTATTAGTCTTTTGTTAAAAAGACAGAGACTTCCCACTATAATAAACTTAACTCACCTTCACTAAAAACAGCCGTAGTCAATGGTCTTTATTTTTTAAATGTTAGCAGACATTGAAATTGGAAAATGAATAAATAATTAATTACTTTGATGAGTAATACTGAGGGAAAATGAAAAAATAGTTTCCAAAGTCTTTGTATAGGGCATATAGCCATTGAAGTGTTGAAGGCTGCTAAAGCTTCATACACCTTCCAGTTCTTAAAGTAAATTCTGTTTCATTTATGTTATAATATACTAACATGTGTCTCCATTTGCCACCAAAGTCCTTTGTAAGAGGAATGATTCACTACAGTATACATTGAAACTGGCAGAAGTCTTCCTCAGTTTGATTAGATTATCTTTGTAGATTGCTTCCAAATGAAAATTATTCTATTATTCTATTCTATTCTATTCTATTCTATTCTATTCTATTCTATTCTATTCTATTCTATTCTAAATAATAAGCACAAGTGTTGTAAGATTCTGCAGGGTGGAGTGGGGTTTACTAGAAAATAAACACAGGAGCAGACCTGAAAATTAGTCATTTCACATGACCACTGAAAAAGCTCAGGTGGAGGTAGTCGAGGCAATTACTGGACTGTGGGTAACTGGCTTTCCCCAGAGCTTTATTTGACCTCCAGCAAGGTTTGAGATCGGATGCAAAACTGTAAAGTTTTCCTTGCTGAATAAGACAACTACCTCTTCAGCAGAATTGCTGTCCTATATATGATCTATTTGATTTTTGTTTTCAACTGCTTGCCTGTTCTTTCCTTTTTTTTTTCCTTACAACCTCTAATGTGTACATACGACTTCATATTCCGCCGAAGTCCCCCGTAGCATCTGCCATTTACACTGTCTGCTTCTGTGTAGAGAGCATGATATTGCCACAAAGGTCACGCCCTTTTCTTCTTCTTTACCACAACAGGTTGAATACAAAGCAGTAGTCTCCATCCAATGTCATTTTAGTTTAGAGCTTCTGATGAATGCAACCACCAGTGAAATGCTGCAGCTTTAGCCATGCCTGGGTCAGGGCCACCTGTGTTACAGTGTGATGTGTTCACATTCAGAATTGAGACCACTACCTAGAGTTTTCACCTTACGTTTGAAAGGAGCCTAAAGCAAATCTCAGTGACACTAAAGGCTGTATCTGCTACAAGTGGGCAAACCTAGGCATGAAGCCAGATGCATATTTCAAAGAAATAAAATTAATGCAGCTGAACTCTTCTTCTTTCAGATCAGAGGACAGGCCTAAAAAGACTTCCTTGACTAGTGTTAAGTTGTACTTTGCACTTGGATGCTTCAGTGATGCATATCTTGGCCTGTCTCATTTTTTATTATTACGCTCCTCCCCAAGGGGCCAAGAGACTAGTGAGATCATTTTTTACGCATATGTTGGCTTTTGCAATAAAACTCCTGGGGTGAAAGCCTGACTCCACTGAAAATGATGGCAGTCTTCCAGCTGGTTTCTGCACGGCCAGGTTGGTCCCTCACAGCTTGGTCCCTGAGCAAGATCATACACAGGTAAGAGGGAAACAACTTCGACATGGTAACTGCGAGAGGAGTACTGCATGGCTAGTTTTCTCTCCTACCCATCTACTGTCAAGCCTTCTGTCTAATAAATCTTTGAAATGAACACTGAAAGCCTAATACATGGAACTTGCTGCACATCACCAGGTGCACTTTCCTGAGTAACTGGAGGTTATTCTGAAGGAGCTATCAAGGATTTGCCCAAGTTTTCTGTTACTGTTGTTTCTGATTCCTGCAAAATACACTTGATGGTAGCTTCAAAATTACTCTGCATAAATTACTTTGCAACACAATAGCTGTAAATGAGCAACATCCATGATGAAAATGTGTGGCAAAAACCAGTATTACTGACTCCAACTCTGGACCCAGGCACATGAATGACAGAAGCAGTCAGGACATCTAGAAAATTTTTTCTTTTTTTCTCTTTGATTTAGGTTTGTATTTCTGGGCATGCCTAAAGCCAGGATTAGTATGTGGTAACATCACTTTTGGTATATACTTTTCCTACTGAAACAAATTCAGCCCCTGGAAAAGTAAGTACAAATAAACTGTTCTGTGGTTGTAGTTGTGTACTTGCACAATAGCAATTAGGCCATTTCCCCTTCCTTAAACTAACTCTGCAACATACACAAAGTCCTTCCCATTCCAGCAGTATTGGAACATTGATATTTAAGAAGCAGAAGAGCAAATGTGTTCATTCATTGCCTGTAAGACGTTCAATTTTATGTCTTTTACAATCAAAAGGGTACTAATATTTCCTGTAGAGCTATTTGTCATTTGGCAACAAGGCAAAAAATCTAGTGAAATGCTAGTATATACATCTCCTATACCAGCCAGTAATGTACGCTGCAAAAGAGCGAGCAAGCTTTGGCAGCAAATAAAGCACTTTAGGTACTAAATTGAAGTAAAAATAGAAAGGAATGAGATCAATTTACATGAAAACCATTCAAATTTAAACCAGCACATAAAAATCTATGAAAAATCTCTATTCTTCCCAAGCAAAGGACTAGATTCCAAAACAGCCTTATCATCTTCTTTGAAAGGTTTAATGGTGGAGCATCCTCAGATAAAGAAGACAGTAAATAAAGTGTATAGAGCTTCTTTACTAGCTAATAGGTTGAAAGTTCAATTCTTAAACTGACTCAAATGAAATTAAGGACCAGTAAAAGAAGTAAAACAAAGAGCTAGGGAATCTGAAGGCAAACTCTTTGGCCTTAAGTACTTTTTAAAACAAATTAAATTTCCAGAAAGTTCAGCACAGACCAAGAGAAAAGGCAATCAGAGGGGAAGAGCAAACACAAAATTGTGTAGCTGAGAGTTGATTTGCTCCTCTTTTACCAGGCTGGACTCCAGAATGACTGTGCTGAGAAAGGAGAGTGCTGGGCCAGAAATTTCTCCTGGAAATGAAACAGAACAACTCAGTAAAGATTTCTGAACTTGTTGTTCATTTACTAGGGCTGTGAGCAATAAATCCTCAACAGGACTTGCTAAGCCTTGTAATGCCATGAAAAACAAGTAATACTTTGAGATGTGAAGAGGAACAAGGACTTGCCCACCACAACACCTCCATGTTGGTGGCTGGACTGCCGTGAAAACAGGAGTATGAGGAACTGTTAAAGCCAAAAATATCTAGTCTTTGTCCCTGAGAAAGCAAATCTGCATACCTATGTCTGTGACTATTTGGTAACCCTGTAACAAGCATTCAGGAAAAAAACAGACCAATAAAAATAAGAAGACGTTGTTGGTTCTGCAGAAGTAGGCTTGCACTGGCTAGCATGGAGGAAAAAAAAAGAAGTAAAATCCAAAACTATTTAATTTTATTTTGAAAGCAGAAAAAAAGTATTGCTCAGAATGGAGTTCTGTAAGCAATAGCTTTCTTGCAACTTAACTTCTGAAGACAATTGCCTATGATGTGGGCTCTCTGACATCTAATAAAGAACAATTTCCTAACTTTTCACTCTGAGGGAGTGCTCTTTCTCTTCTGACTACTCATCTGTTTACAAGAAATATGCCTGAAGCTGATGTCTTTGATAACCTCTCTGTTAAAATGATACTTTGGGGACAAACAGACATACATACAGACACAGACAAAATGATCACATAGGCCTCAACTCCCCACAGATACTAAAAAAGGTCCTACCAGCCCTTTCCACAAATATCTAAAAATCACAGGTACCTGGAGCTGTAAATTAATGTGAAAAGAATAAAAATGTATTCATCCTGTACGGAAAAGCAACAGCTTGCTAAGAAATCAGTGAAAAAGAAGAAAATAATATGAAATAGACTTTTGTATTTTGGTCCACAGGAAAGCTTTTGAGGGTAACAATTCCCCCCCCCATCTCCACACTGGGAGGAGCTGCCTGGCTGGCGGGTAGCAGACCCCCACAGTGAGGTAGCTGGCTTGGGTAGAGGTCTGTAGGAGTGCCGGTGGTCCTAATACTAAATTTGGAGTCTCATCCACATTGAGGGTAGCTGATTTTCTCCTTTTCCCCATAAACTGTCCATCTAGTCTAGAGGTAGACTCCCTGCGCTTATTCGAAAACTTTATTTGGAGGTGAGCTGTCTCCAAGAAATTAAAACATTTTTGCGATTCTCGGGGTGTGGGCATCAGTATTTGTTTGAATTTTATTATGGAAACTACCACTTCCACCTTATTTTCTTCTTGCTTGTCATCTGAATCATCACTGTGAGGACGACTGGGATAACTGGGATCACACCAGACACCTCCTCACCATTTGTCATTCTCGGTATATGTAGCAGCTATCTCTTTAACAGGCTTTATTTGACTAGACTATTGTAGGCCATCCTTGCATATGTGGGCACTGGCTGGGATCTAATGCTGCAGTTTTCAACCTAACAACCTGTTCTGATTTTCTAACTGTGTATGTCACATTTTATAGAACATGTGATTGTTTACCACTGTTTCTTCTATGGTTCTAGCATGTTAGATAATCTTACTCTTTTGACTTCTTCACTTCTGTTGCAAGAAACTCCCTAGTAGCCAGTGCAAGCTTTTTCCTACTTCAGCTTGTTAGAACTCTTTGATTTCTTCAATTCCTCCTGAATATCTCTGTGATAGGTATAATGTTCTTCTATTGAAGAAAATTTCCACTCCGGATTTTTCCATCCCTCCTTTTCAAATTTGTGGTCTAGTGTTCTCCAGTCTTTGGTAACTCTTTTAAAGAGTTCTGTCACAAGCCTTCCTTAATCACAACAAAAATAACCTCTATTACGTACATTTTTTTTTTGTAGTTGTAATGCTAAAGCAGAAATCCTGTTATTGACAATTTTTTCGTACAATAACTGGTTAACATAAAACCTCAGGAATATCCTCTCTACGACACCAGCTAATGCTGGAGTCCGACACTCTCTGACCAGATTCTTTTTGATATTACGCATGTGGAGGTTTTAATCTTCAGACTTACTTATCTGAGGCTATGTTACACAGGATTTTTACTTAGCAGATAGATAAAGCAATGAACGTAAATCACAATACAAGTACAAATTGCTCTTAGCAGAGTATAGCAATTGCATTACGCAGCTGAATCACAATATAAATGTGATTTGTATTACAGATTTCTATAATAAGTTTAGTGTCACAGCTGGTTGAATCACTTAAGTGATATAATTGGTTGATTGACTCAGCTGGCATAGACAGCAGATCCACGCAACAGATAAAGCTGCTTACCTAAGAAAGGATCATCCTTACCCATCCGTGAAGAATTCCCTTTGCACGTTCAGCTTTCTTTGCATCTTCTATGGCCACTCACTCCTCTTCCCTGAGCTTCATGAGCACTTCACCCTTGTCTTCTCCTTTGAGCCTTCTCCCATTCATTGATCCAGAAGAAGCAGAGATAAGGTACTTCGTTTACACAACAGGCAAAATATAAGGTTGTGATTTAGACATTTCTCTTGTATCAGAAACTATTGGCTGCAGCTTGATGTCTGGCTATAGCTGTATTTAACAGCAGAGTTAAGGTATATCCGTATATTCAAAAGGAAAATCTTCTACTCATCGAATGCCTGCAATGAGTTTTGACCTCAGACGATGTCCCAGTTTCATGAAGAAGGCAGCATTATTCTCTTCATGAACAGTACAATGTAATTTTTCTTGTATTTTAAAATTAATTATTAAGGAAATCAATTTTTTGTTAGCTTATGGCCAACGACAAAGCACAGAAAAGCTGTGAGAATAATAGAGAGGGAGAACAACAGGGACTTACGAAAAAGAATGTTGAAAAAGTCTCAGAAAAGGGATTAATGAAAGAGCAGATCACTGGAAGAAGAAAATGAGAGTTTTCATTAGTGTTAACCACTTTATGTTAAGACAGTCGTAATGTGAAAAGAGTGATTTGCAGCCACATGGAATATAAAACACTTGACATACAAACAATGAACAAACAATATAGTCCATAGTGGTGCACTAAAGGGCCCCTTCCAAACCATATGCTGTTTCTCTAAACAAATACAAAAGCTCAGTTCACCACAGTTGAGTTTATGTCTTTGGTTCATTGTGAAGAAAACTTCATTCTAGGCCTTGCTCGATCAACACACGTAAAGGCCACAAATGTCAGTGCCCACACCAGTCTACCCTCTTCCATTGGGTTCTTCCTCTCTTAATACTTATTACTATATAAACACCTTGTGCAGAAACCCTTGAGCTCTAGCCTGCACCCATGGGCGTGCCAGTCAGGTCTACCATGGGCTTCATAGCTTGAACAACAGGGATCGGCAGAGACAGCAGCAGAAGTCTCAGCCAAAGCACAGGAGGAGCCCAGAAAGCAGCGTGGCAATGGGTCTCTGCCTCCACAGCATGTCTTTGCCTTCACCCTGCTGCCCTTGCCTGGGAGGAGGGCAGGGGCAGCAGAGCCATCGGTCTCTCAGACCCCAACCACTTGAGGATCATTGTCGCTAGTCCTGGTATGCTTATTAGCTGCACAACACTCACTCCTCAGTCAGTCTGCGAAACCTCATACCACACACCCCCGCCACAGTCTCCCTGGGGATTTCCTCTGACCCAGGAAGAAGCTGAGAAGGGTAAGGTGGAGCTTGTGCACTTGCTGTCAGTCTTCTTTCCTCTCCCTGACCAAGCTGATGGAGACTTGACAGGGAAAGCAAAAGGGAAAGAGGATGGGAAAGGGAAAGGGAAAGAGAAAGGGAAAGGGAAAGGGAAAGGGAAAGGGAAAGGGAAAGGGAAAGGGAAAGGGAAAGGGAAAAACAGGGCTTATTGTGATGAAGTAGACGTGGGTACTGCTTTGATGGGGTAGCCACATGGGTTCTGCCATGATATCTGGCTGTGGCTAGCCATTTTCACATGTTTCAGTTCCTACCTGGCCCCCGTGGACCCCCAGTTGTGTTTTGTGCTTCCCATGACACAGTCTGCGGTATCGGCTGGAGGTATGAAAGCTGCATGTTCTGTAACGGGGCCCAGACTCTGGTCTTTCAGATGATTGGGTCACTGTGAATGTATCTGACTGCAAGCTGTGCAGCATATAAGACAAAGACAAGAAACAGGAAAACTGCTGAACTAAATGCTCAGATACACAGACAGTGGGTAGTGAAGACTGTGAGAAGACCGGAAGGCACTGATCAATCCTTTGTTGCAGCAATCACTCATGTGCGACTTTGAAGGGGTTCAACCAACACTTGTTAATCGGTAGGAAGAAGGAAACAAGATTATTATAGGCAATTGGTATGGATCTCATAGAAAAGAACAAACCTAAGGGATATTTTGGGAGATTCTTGGACTGTATAAAGCTTATTGTTCTATGTCTCAAGGGGAGTGTGAGAATGTACAAATCATTACGGGATTTTTGGAGGAAAGACTACAGTTAAAGGGAGCAAAGGATCAGAGTAGAACAGGGAGAATCAACAGTGGGAAAAGAGAAAAGAGAGACAAAACAGGTCAATCAGTCAAGCCTTGCACTTGGTCACCACAGCTTTTACTATCTTATCAGCTTTTCTTTCGAAATATTTCATGCGTGCATTCCTTATACTCTGTACATGTGTGAGCATGTGCAGGTGTGATCCGAGCATGGAGCTGGACTAGTTGGCTAGTAGGTCTGGGAGATGGTTATGGGGTATAATGTGGGCTTGGGGGCAAGCTACCAGAGAGACCAGGAACCGAGGACAGAGGCAGTGGAGATACCATAGGTCTGAAAGCCAGCTACAGAAGACACCCAAGTGAGCTTGTGCGTCTACATATGTGGATGCATGTGTATCCACAAGATCCACCTGGTGAATTCTGGGCCTTGTTAGCTGGCAAGTAGGAGCAAGACCAGGACATTTGTGCTGATTATGTTTACATGAGTGCTATCTGTGTTCAGGTGGCTGCGAAGGTACTGTTCTCCTGTCTATGCTGATCTGTGGCTATCTATGTCATGTACAGGGAGTGCAAGTCTACTGGGAATTTGCACCAAGCTTCATCACTGGCTGGATTTGAGAATGTGGAACAGCAGTAGCAGATGACTGGGAAGAGAGCAATTGCTAGGTCGATGTGTCACTGGAGTTTAAAATGGGCTAGATCCAGAGTTGCCCTTGAACTGCCCTAAATAGACAGCCCTTCAGGCTTTCTGAGGATTTGGAAAACCCTCTCAAAGGCCACCCTGGTATGTTACCAAGCACCACACTGTCATCTGAGAAGTATTTTATCATCAATCAGCTAAGTATTTGAGATCTAGCATCTTGTAAGACTTGTTGGATTTGGATATTTTCCTTTTTCACAACATGTATATGATGAATATCCCACTGAATAAAGGGTTTCTAACTCTGTTTCTTCTGATGGTAGTCTTTCAGTCATAGGGCACCAACAGTCTTAGGCCTGAGCAACATAAATATGTGCATAGCCATGAAAGTGCCAGCTGGTATAATAGCCTAAAGGAACTATATCCTTTTTGTAGCTTATCCTGGCAGCCAGCAGCCGTGCACTAGAAAGCCACTCGCTCAGCAGGATGGGGAGGAGAAATGAACAATAGGGAAAACTCATGGGTTGGGATAAAGACAGTTTAATAAGGCAACAAAGGATATACCAATACTGATAGTAATAGCAATAGCAATACTAATACTAACAATAATGATAATAACAATAATGATGAATATGCAAAATAAACTATATACAGTACAATCCTTTTTACCACCCAAAGACCAATTTGCAGCCTGAAAAAAAAAAAGTTTGAACTCCCAGCCAAGAGAGGATTCCAGCTCCCAGAGTAACCAAAGATATGATAGCTGTCAACCCCCATTCATAAACTGAGCATGATGTTTATGGTATGGAATATTTCTACTGGCCAGCTTGGCTATCTGCCTGGCTGTGCTCCCTCCCAGCTCCTGCACACCTGCTCATGAGCTGAATATGAGAAACTGGAAAAAGTCCTTGATTTATAGCAACAACTGAAAGCAACAGTGTTATCAACATTCTTCTTGTACTAAATCCAAAACACAGCAGCTATTGAGAGGAAAATTAACTCTATCCCAGTAAAAACCAGGACAACACTGATCCCTGTTATTATTTTCATCACCATCTGCCTCATGGAATATGCAACAAGTCACCACAAGCTCAGTTCACTGTGACCGAGAGGCCTCTCTGAAGATTTGTATTTTTTGTTGGCAGGAATGGTAGTTCTTTTTGCATCGCAAAGATCTTCCTTCGGTTTGCTCTGTGACATGTCAGCAATGATTTTTCTTCTCTAGCAGCATGTTGTCCATCTCATAATAGCAGACTGCTCACAGAATTTTTATTTTCAGTAGTGAGAAGAAAATGGGTAAAATAAACTCTGCAGGCCTCAGATCCCTATGCTTGGAGAAGGCTACTTAGTTTCACAGTAAAAAAATTAGAGAGTTTATGAAATGTATACTCAGACTGGGGACTTCTATACACACCACTCTGCCACCTTGGGTGAGTAATTGCACGTCCATTTTTTCTTTCAGCAGCTGACTAACAGAACAGTAGCCTTCACAGTCTCTCACATTGTGCTCTGTAAATAGCCCAGAAACTTTGTGTCCATGAAGACCTGAATACAGTTCATGAGACAACAGTCTCCTCTAAATTCTGTCTTCTTCGACTTTGATTTCTTCCCTCTCAGCTAGCTCCTGGTGTTAACTTATGAGATAAAAGGTGTCCCATTTTCCTGCATACTTTCCCTATTATAAAAGTATTGCCTTTCCCTGTTCTGTGCCTGTAGTCAAGATATCTCCATGACATTAACTGAATTTCCATCCTTTACATTTGTGAGGCTTTTCCTCATAGGCTTTACACCTCTCTCACAGAATTACAAGTGGACAATCCATTTATTATTTAACAGCAAAGGCTTTTGTATTTGTTTAAATGTTTCCCAGGCCTTCAACTCTTTTAGGGCATCCCAAACTCTCACACAGGCAACTCAAAAACTGAACAGCTCAAAACTTACCCACACATTCATTGCTTTTATGAACTCCATCTTGACTGCCACTCCTCTGTATCAGATAATTATTATAATATTTGAGCACTGACACCCTGCCTATGCTGTTTTTGCAATATCTGTGGTGACAGAGAACATACACAACGGGGGTGCATTCTAAAGACACTGTCTTGTCACTTCCACAATAAATACTGTCAACAAATCAACATTGCTTTGTGCCCAGTCTGTTTCTTATTTGTCAGACCAAACTTCGTTTCTTCTGCTCATTGTCATTTTTGGACACTCCCTTGATCCTTCTCCTCAGGGTCACCAAGTACATGTTACTGTGAATTTGACCTTCTGCTCTGGCTTACCATTTCTTTATGGACTGGGGACTCTTTAGCCTCGTTTTGGCTTGATTCAGCTGGTTTCTCTTGTCCCTCTTCCTATCCTGGTGGACATGGTGTCCCTTCTTTGTCCCAGCTTCATTCTTCAGTTTGCCCCCACCCTCTGCAGCCCATTCCCACCCCACGCATGCTGGGATTTTTTCAGCACTTATTCTAGAAAAGAAACCCTGAGACTAGCCTCTGTGTCTCCCTCCCTTCCTTTTCTTTCTTTTGGTTGATCTTCCACTGTGATCACAACATCAAGTGATCAAGACCGCAGTCTTTTAAGCCATTTACAAACATCTGATCTGTTCTGCAATTTCACCAGCAGTGAAACTTTTGCCATGAGAGTCTTCTCCTAACCTTATCAGATGTCTCTTTTAGATACCAAGGTGTGTTCTCTCTTTCTCCACAAAGGCCTAGTTGCTTTACTTTTAAGTCAATCCTCATACAGTTTTCTGAAGCCTCACTGTGTCAACGAGGTTCACATCAGCAGGTCTGCCTCTGACTGTTCAAAGAAAGCTGTTGTTCTAGTTCTTTATAAACTCCAACAATGCATACCAAGAAGTGATGTGTGCTTTAAAACACCTCCACATCTCTGATTCTAGCGTACTGTTAAAAGACTCTATTACGGACATCTTTTTTCATTATTAGAAGCAAAGTGATGAGTATTATCCTGCTTTGATGTCTTGTATGAAGGTTATTTTAGAAAACTTTTTAGCTTTAGTCTGCCTGTAGTTTCTGTGGTCTGTAATCCCTTGCTAAAACTGCTTCTATTGGCTGCAAGTATTGCAGAACTCATTTTGCTTCTCAGATACACCACCCAGAGGTGTTTGGATAATACATTTATTACTGTGAAGATGTTTTTATTGGGTGATTTTATTTGGGAAAGTGTTTTATTTCCACATAATCTCGCTGCCATTGACTATCCACTTCCTGCACAATCATTGTATTTCTCTGAAGGTACTTTCTTACCTTCTGTAGGACGTAAGCACCAACTCTGTCCAAACCTTATTGCCCTCACTGCTTTCTGTTCCTTTCAACTATTTGTATTGTAGCTGCTTCAAAAAGTGAGTTTACACTATCAAAGATCCCCATTACTCCAGGAACATTGTCAATCTCTTTGAAAAGCAATCCAGCATAGACACAGCTATGAACACCCTACTAGTTCGGATCACCAGTTTAACTTGTGGTCAAAGAATCTTTAATAACAAGATATCAGGCAGGTGCGAGAGGGATTGCTTGCCTGGCATCCGCAGTCTTGTTTTTTGCCCTCTTGGAACACTGCTGTTCTTTCTTTGAATGACACTCTCCCAGAAATGAACAACAATATCTCATGAAAAGAAATTCTGTCTCTTTTAGTAGGCATGGGGGTGTTGGGTTGATAGTCGGACTTGATGATCTTAGAGGTCTTATGCAATCTATGATTCTATAATTCCTTCTCACCAGCCAAATCTGCCTTTCGAACACTTTTGATGAATGTATGAAAGCTGTAATGGTACTGCACATAACTGCGCCCACAGTGTGGGTGTGGGAAAACCAGACCCAGCATATACCAGGGCCAAAGACCCTTCCACCCCAGAAAGGCAGAAATTCAGCAGCTACTATAACAGCGTTTGTCTTTTACTTATTGGCACTCTCATTTTTATCCCTGTTGCTGACCTTCTGCTGTGCATACAGCCCTAGACCAGCATCTGGGCCCTTTTGCAGGGTGGACAGCTTTAATACCACAACCATGGCTGCAAGATGTCACGGTAAAAGCAAATTAATACTCAAGGTAAAGGAGGTGAACAAGAGGAAGGGGAAACTCAGAGAAATGGCCATTCTCAGCCAGAGATCACAGTAGTGCCCACACTACCAATCCATTACAGTGGTGAACTCTTTGAACTTTTGGGACTGTGCCAAGGTGATTGTGGCACCGTGGTGGTTTTTCTCCCAAGTCCTGACCACCTCTCTCCACATCTTCCACCCCAGTGGGCTGCATGATGTCCTCAGGGGAGGGACATGAGACCCTGAGCTGCCTGCCAAACCCTGGAAGTGCACAACACCTGGACACCAGCACAGTGAAGGGGGATGCAGCTAGTTTTCTTGATGGAAACTGAAGGAACCAAATGTGAGAAGGGGGCTAGTGCTTTCTTGTAGAGTCATGGAGAAGCCAGGACAGTGAAGAGGAAGCTTGTTCTACTCAGGAGGGAGCAATTGGGAAATGCAACCAGGAGACTGCATATACCACCACCAAGTTCAGATGCTGCTGCTTTGGCTAGGCCCAACAGTCAGAACTGTAAAAACAAAAAGGAAACCAGAAAAGCCATGGGAATGTCAGAAGAGGAGCAGTTTTTTACTATCTACCCATTTCCATGAAGGTTCACAGGTGCAATCAGCAGGAATAGAAAGACCTTAAAATTGCCTTGGGAAATCAGTTTGTAATTTGTGCCCGCCTTGGAATGCTCAAGAGAGTCCTTGCTGGGATGGGAGTCCCACCTGAGAGCAAGGCTCTGTTCTTCCAGTGCTCAAACTCAAGGCTGTTCCCAGCTGCTGTGGACATGCCAATTCTCCACCCCAACTTCTAGTCCTATCTCTGAGAATGAAGCCCATTTTTCTTCTTCTGTTAGTCCTGGAACAGGGAAGGAAGTTTATCCACACTTGCAACTCATGCAGATTTTCCCTCACAGCCTTTTACTCACTGTTACTGTGCTGCAGGGAAAAGATCACCCTCAGGACTCAATTTAATCCCTGCTGGACAATATCACTACTAGTCCCAAGAAAAACTGTGGTGGGAACAAAAAAAAGAATAAGACTAAAGAAAACCAAGCTCTCATGCTGTTGCAAACTCATGCATGAACAATGAACGCCCCACTGGGAATTTCTAAGGAAAAGAAGGAAATGTTATTGACTGCCTCCGAGCTGCAGCTTCCATGTCAGAAGTAGCTTCACTTTCACTGCCTCTATGCTAAAAACATTCCCCTGCCTTCTGCCTCCTCAGGGCTCGTACTTACATGCCGGCAAGCTCCCAGAGCCAACAGTCATGAACTGTGGAGTTGGAGTGCAGCTGTCAGAAATGTGTCCTGACTGAAAAAGTGCAACATCCAGTTTGCCTTTCCTCTGGATTTCATACGAGCTACTCATGTTAGCATGCTTATTTAAAGTCTCGGATAAAGCAATCGAAACCTTGGTAATGTCATATATTTTCCCTCTTTACAGTAATGCGTCCACTGATGGTGACAGGCTCATTGCTACTACATTACACAGGCAAAATGATAACTTCTTCCAGAACCCAGTGTAACAGAGAGGTTAACGATTCTACCAAGTAATTTTCAGCTTTTTTACATGATTCTTATATGGTAAAACCACAACTGGATTTTCAGATCATCCCAGAAAACTATCAATGAGATACTCCTTTCATCAGAACTGCTCAAGATATAGTGCAGATAGTAATGGATTATTGGTCTGGATTTAAAACGTCAGTATTATCCTTTTTTTTAACAAGTTGTCCTATCTGAGTTTATATAATCTCCACATCAGCTACCCTACTGCTCGAATGTTATTAATGCATCCAGTAGTTGCTAGGACAGGAGATATAAACTAACTTCAGTAGCATTCATTCCACTGATTCGTGCAATTTATTACAGCCCAGAAATTTGTATTTTTACTTGTTTCTCTTACTGCATTGCCAGATCTAACAGCACTATGTGAGAACTTGAGCCGGAAAACTGCAATTGGTAGGGGAGAGATTTTCATGTCTGACTTTTATTAATGTCTTTGAAAAGGGAATATCCAAATCCCTCACCTTTGCTCAATAGACCAGCCCTTCAGGTAACGATTTTTAAAGAACTTGAAGTCCTTGAAAATAAAATTAAAAAATACAGTGTCTTCAGAATAGCATTTATAGTTCAGAAAGACACTATTGTTTCTATATTTTGTGGTTATTGGCATACCCAAAAAATAAAAATACAAATTTTTGTTTGTATTTGCCATTGTTCTTAATGACATGATGCCTTGAGACTGACTAAAAAAAATGGTTCTTTTAAAATTCATGTCTGTAAACTGTCTATTCTAAACATCTCTTCTGAAAGCCCATCACTGAAAAAAATCTTCCATTAAGTCTGGCAAACATTACATGTCAGATAAAATTAAAAAGAACAAAAAAAGCATTGATTTTTCTTTAATCTTTTCGTAATTATTCTTCAAACTAGGTGTGATCCCTTATAGTCAAAGGAAAATTTATATTTACTAGATTTGAGTTATATTTATGATATTTTCATGTGGGGCTATTCTTGTCGTATACGTGAAAGTATATTGAAATCTTTGGAGAAGGGCACAAAGTAACAATTTATCTTGACAAATGTGACCTTATCAAGACTGTAAGGATAATACTTTTCATTTGAATGTTCTACAGCACGGAAGATCTGTTATTCTAGTTTGCAGAGTCTGTTTATTAACTGAAAGCTTTCCTGATTGGTAAGGATATATGAGATTTTAGAAGTACAGTCCAAAAAAAGCAAAAAATTTTAGCAAAACTACCATTTGAATACTGAATTTGGAAAGTTTAATTACAAGGCAGCCTACATGAATATGTATCAAGGGTATGCAATTACAGAGTATAATTCCAGCTTCAGCAAATATAATCCATCTAACAGTTAAACAGTCTCCTAATTTTGATCTTTTTACGTGTATTATATTTGAAGCACAGCAATGAGAAGACTCCAAATGGATTCTTTTTTAACATTTCCACCTCAGCAATCGTTATCTTAGAACAGATTTACAAAGTTATGAATGAAAATTAGTGCCTGAAGTCAGTGATTTCCCTTTTTTTTTCCTGCTCTAGCATCAACGGGTTCAGGAGAATGTCTGCCTTGAAAAGTATATCTCTAATGAAAATATCTAATTACAGTGGTACTCCTGAAAACTTCTGGTAGTCAGAGAACCACTGGTTACTTGTAGTATGCCTTCCATTTTGATCTGGTGACCCCTAACCACTCCTCATAAGACATGGCCTTGGAAAGAAGTGGGATCCTGGAAAGCTGGTTCATTCTCAAGAAACACCTACTCCAAGATCAAGAGTGGTCCATTGCAGTGAGCTGAAAATGAAGCAAAGGTGGCAGGAGGCTTGAATGATTCCTGACTAACTCAGACATAGAAACAAGGTGTACAAGAGGTAGCAGCAGGGCAGGTGACCCAGAAGGCCTATGGAGACACTGATTGTGCAGGAAGGATGACTAACGAAAATGTGGCCCCACTGCTGAAAGAGGCAGGAATTATTGTGATAAAAGACAGAAAAAGCCAAAGTGCTCATTGCCTTCTTCACTTCAGCTTTTAATGTTCATACCAGCCTTCAGTAATCCCAGGTCCTGAAACCACTGAGCAGGTGCAGCAAGGAAGACATGCCCTTGGTAGTGGAGGACCAGGTTAGGGAGCATTTAAACAAACTGGACATGCATAAGTCTATGGGGCCTGACGGGCTGCACCCACATTCTGGCTGATGACATTGTGAGGCTACTCTAGATTATCTTTGAAATGTCATGATTACTGGGAGAGGTTCCTGAAGACTGGGAGAAAGCAAGTGTCACTTCTATCTTCAAGAAGAGCAAAAAGGAAAGATGTGGGGATTTACAGGCCAGTTGGCTTCACCTCAGTCCATGGTCAGGTAATGGAAGAACTAAACGTGGAAACCTTTTTCAGACACAGGAAAGATAAGAAGGTGATTTGGAATAGCCGGCATGGATTTATGAAGAGAAAATAATACTTAACCAACCTGACAGCCTTCTACAATGAGGTGACTGGTCTGGTGTTCGAAGGGAGTGCAGTGGATGTTGCTTATCCTTAGTAAGGCTTTTGATACCATCTCTCATAACTTCCTTATGGACAAATTGATGATATAAATATGATGATAGATAGGCTAGATATGTGGGCAGTGAGGTGAACTGCAGAACTGTTGGGCTCAAAATGTTGTGGCACAAAGTGTCAGTTGAAGTCAGTCACTAGTGATGTACCCTAGGGGTTAGTATCAGGGCTAATACTGCTTAACAGCCTTGGTAAAGACCTGGACAATGGGGCAGATTGCACCTTCAGCAAGATCACAGATTGTGTAAAACTGGAAGGAAAGTTAGATGGTCCAGAAGTGCTGCTATCCAGAAAGTCCTGGGTGGGCTGGAAAAGTGGGTTGAGAGGAACTTCATGAAGCTCAACAAACTGAAGTGCAGAGCCCTGCACCTTCAGAAATAAACCCAGATACCCATAGACACTGGGGTGCAACTTTTCTTGCAGAAAATGTCATGTGAGTGCTGGCAGACAACATTTTGAACATGAGCCAGCAGTGTGCCTTTGAAGCAAAGAAGTCTAGCTGTGTTTTGGGCTGCATTAACAGGAATGTTGCCAGCAGGTCAATGAAAGTGATCCTTCCCCTCTACTCAGCCCTGGTAAAACAGAATATCACAGAATATCACAGAATAGTAGGGGTTGGAAGGGACCTCTGTGGGTCATCTAATCCAACCCCCTGCTGAAGCAGGGTCACCTACAGCAGGCTGCACAGGACCTTGTCCAGGCGGGTCTTGAATATCTCCAGAGAAGGAGACTCCACAACC
>Ga0065711_1035622_pt1 | contig 22047 bp, 15 predicted proteins | sample Hoacrofraction12_FD_59098 | JGI IMG/M metagenome (GOLD analysis project Ga0065711, IMG submission 59098) | Hoatzin crop microbial communities from Cojedes, Venezuela - Epithelial fraction 12 v2 (version 2) | ecosystem: Host-associated > Birds > Digestive system > Esophagus > Crop | place... | reverse complement strand
TTTTTTTTTTTTTTTTTTTTTTTTTTTGTCTCTGTTCTCCTCTCCAACGCATGCTGTGAGGCTGGTTTGTTTGCCTTGGCCTTGAAGTGGGGGAAAAGCTTTTGTGGGAGATTTTTAATCTTCACGGGGTCTCTTACTTCTGGCAATAGCTGTGCATAGTTTGTAGAGGGCAGACTGTGAAATGTTGCTGTGTGGTTTAGGAGCCCCTGAGAAGATGCGTCGTGCTTCCCTTTGTGCTCCACTCTGGACTATGGCCCCTCATACCGGTGTTGTTACCGAATATCATGGGAATATTGATGACTCCCAGAGAAGGGTTCCTGGTTCCCTCTGATAATGTTGTCACAGTTCAAAGGTGGTCACTGAAGCTTTGCGATTCAGGACATTCTTTGGGTGAATTTTAGCCTTTGAGGCTCAAGATTTAAAAACGATATGTTGTTAAACAGGGATCAAAGGCCAAAGGAAAGCGACTACCAATTTCTGCAGGCTGTGGAATAACTAGCTGCCACAGAGTAAACACTCCTTTGTTGTGGTATGAGTCACTGCTCTGGCTCGGGCACTGGTGGATGTAAAACTGGGTTTCAGCACTATATCAGAAGCAAAATTATGAAGAATTGTGCTTTCACCACCCAAGGTCTCAGGATGGAGTAAACTGAATGGCTACGTGAAATGTGCAGTGCTGCATTTACTGGTGTTTTGGGGCATTTCTTCTCAGGACTGGAGCTGCTGCGTGGGCAAGTGCCCTGGTACAAGCAGAGTAGGAGCAGGGCTCACTGCAGCCGCGGTGGAGGGCTCACGGCCGACGAGTGCGCATGTTTATTTACTGGTACTCTGTGTGATCGCTTCTTGCATATGTGGAGATTGAGAGTATACTCTGTGAATCACACCAACTGATGAACTGTGTGCATATAACATCCAGCCAGGCATCTAGGGAGGCGTCTCATGTTTCTGTCTAGGCTATTTACTTCTCTCAACCAAGAAAGAACTTTAAAAAGAAGGAAGAGGCTCCTTTTTGGCTATCACAGCATCATTGTCTTCTCTGGGTTTTTAATTTCCTCTACCTCCTGCCCCATTAACACTAGATAAGTGTGTTAGGAAGATAAAAATCAGGTTACAACTTTATGGACGATTGATTGTTAGAAAAAAACAGGGTACTGAGCATAGCTGGCTCAAGCCTTCATAAGTCCTCTTAAAAATTATATACTAGATACTCAATAAAGTGTGCCAGAATAGCCTGTTAAAACTACAGAGGCAAGAGCCTTGGGGGATATTCCCTGCTCCACTCTGTGCCAGCCCAGCTACAGCTGTCAGTAGCATTAGGAATAAACACAACTCCAATCGACATGCAGTTCCTTTCTGTCTGCAGCAAATTTAAGTATGGTATTCATAGGCATCAGTCATCTGTGATCTCTTTTGATCCATTCTTTCCAACTGAAGAAGCTGTGCTTTGAAAGAAAACACCATCTTGATCTTTTCAGTTGCAGAATTAGAGAGAAATGCCAAGACACCAACTTCCAAAATGCTTCTGATGCCTTTAATGTTTATTTTAACTTCTAAAAAATATCTGCGGGCCTGTTCCAGAAGCAGACATGGGCAAGGAAAGCAGCAGCAGATCTTGCTCCACCTCTGTTTATGGATAACACATCTCCCTGCAGAGCCGTGCTCTGAGGTTATCACGAATATTCCCATCTAGAACATTAAGTCCTTGTCAGAACCCATCTAATGTAAATAGACTTGTACCAAGCATGCTCACCCTCTCGCATCCATATTCATGACGTGCCAGTTCCTGACAAAGATAATGCTCTGTGCAGCGAGAACCATTCTTAGCTCTGGCTGACAAATGGATTTCTAATCTAATGTATGTATGTCACACATGGATCACAAGAGCTTTGAAGTCAAATGCATTCTTGGGAGCTGAGCTACTTTTGTTATAGCGTAGAATTAAAGCGGAGAGGTATGAAGTCCCCTGCTGTTGGATGGCACTCGGCAGTTGATAAATAGGAGATGAGGGCGCCTTGCTATCACTGGAAATGCTGCTGGTCTGGAATAGAAAGCTGCCCTATGAGCAGCCGTGCTTGGCCAGGGAGGCTGGAGCCTGCGCTTGGCTCTCCCAGCCAAGGTGCCACGGGCAGCGAGGTGAAGCAGCACAGTGCCAGGTCCAAGAGCCACTCTCAGAGAAGAAAATAGCACAGCCCTCTGAAATACCTTGTCTAAAGCCAGCGAGACCATGTTCTCTGAGTAAGGCTGTGACTGAATTTCTTGAACGAATGATGCTTACCATGCCAAGTTGCACAGTAACAAAGATTCTCCATTCCCATCCAAATAGTGCATTCTCACCTATTCTGTACACCTATAAGCAACTTCTTCACCTGTTTTTAAAAGGAAGCACAAATTGAAGGCAAAGATATTCATGAAGGATTTATGCTGAGAGCAAACCGGGAAATGCTCATGGTCTGGCTTGGAGGCAGCCAAATCATTCAATGGGAAGTGGATGAACATAACACTTCTCAGCTCATGAAACCTTTTCCCTGTTGCACATTAGCTATTTACACACAAGGAGTGTCACTTTGTGATCAATACTGAGACCGAACAAGACATAACACAACTGATGTTGCTTTGTGTACACAATAAACCATCAACAGCTACTTGGTTGCTTGCATTGCTGTCTCTGTGCAATTCCTTAGGCCTGCTCGAGTAGCCAAGGAGCATCACAGGCAACACAGAGAATTCCTTCAGGCCAACAGTATAGCGTGAGAAACCTTTATGAAATCATTGTCCTATTGGTACAGTCCAACCATGGTATGTAGTCACTGCCTGCAACATAGGAGCAATCATTCTCACAGAATCACAGAATGGTTGGGGTTGGAAGGGATCTCTGTGGGTCATCCAGTCCAACCCCCCGCCAAAGCAGGGACACCTACAGCAGGCTGCACACGACCTTGTCCAGGCGGGTCTTGAATATCTGCAGAGAAGGAGACTTCACAACCTCCCTGGGCAACCTGTTCCAGTGCTCCGTCACCCTCAGAGGGAAGAAGTTCTTCCTCATGTTCGGATGGAACTTCCTCTGCTTCAGTTTGTGCCCATTGCTCCTTGTCCTGTCGCTGGGCACTACCGAAAAGAGCTTGGCCCCATCCTCCTAACACCCACCCTTCAGATATTTGTAAGTATATATTAGGTCCCCTCTCAGCCTTCTCTTCTTCAGGCTGAACAATCCCAGCTCCCTCAGCCTTTCCTCATAGGAGAGATGCTCCAGTCCCTTCACCATCCTTGTAGCCCTCCACTGGACTCTCTCCAGTAGCTCCTCAACTTTCTTGAACTGGGGAGCCCAGAACTGGACACAGTACTGCAGATGGGGCCTCCCTAGGGCAGAGTAGAGGGGGAGGAGAACCTCCCTCGACCTGCTGGCCACGCTCCTCTTAATGCACCCCAGGATCCCATTGGCCTTCTTGGCAACCAGGGCACACTGCTGGCTCATGGTCAACTGGTCGTCCACCAGGACACTCCAAGGTCCCTCTCCGCAGAGCTGCTCTCCAGCAGGTCCACCCCAAGCCTGTACTGGTGCATGGAGTTGTTCCTTCCAGGTGCAGGACCCTGCATTTGCCCTTGTTGAACTTCATCAAGTTCCTCTGCACACAACTCTCCAGCCTGTCCAGGTCACGCTGAATGGCAGCACAGCCTTCTGGTGTATCCACCACTCCTCCCAATTTTGTGTCATCAGCAAACTTGCTGAGGGTACACTCTGATGCTTCATCCAGGTCATTGATGAAGAAGTTGAATAAGACTGGGCCCAGTACTGAGCCCTGAGAGACACCACTAGTTACAGGCCTCCAAAGAGACTCAGCACCGCTGATGACAACCCTCTGAGCTCTGCTGTTCAGCCAGTTCTCAATTCACCTCACCGACCACTCATCCAGCCCATACTTCCTGAGCTTGCTTATGAGGATGTTATGGGAGACAGTGTCAAAAGCCTTGCTGAAGTTGAGGTAGACAATACCCACTGCTCTCTCCTCATCTACCCAGCCTGTCATGCCATTGTAGAAAGCTATCAGATTGGTCAAGCATGATTTCCCCTTGGTGAATCCATGTTGACTACTCCTGATAACCTTCTTTTCCTCCGCTTGCTTGATGATGACCTCTAGAATGAGCTGCTCCATCATCTTCCCTGGGATGGAGGTGAGGCTGACCGGCCTGTAGTTCCCTGGGTCCTCCTTCTTGCCCTTTTTGAAGATTGGAGTGACACTGGCTTTTCTCGAGTCCTCAGGCACGTCTCCTGTCCTGCAGGACCTTTCAAAGATGATGGAGAGTGGCTCAGCAATGACATCCGCCAGCTCCCTCAGCACTCGTGGGTGCATTCCACTGGGGCTTGTGCAGGACCAGAGCACGCTTGCACTCTTTTGTGTTGAAGCACAAATGAAGATAAAAGACATGTATATACATATCAACAACACCCACAAACCTGTCAGTGACAACCTGGTGTGGTTTTTTTCAAGGTTGCAGTATCCTCTGCAGCCCAGCTTCTTCTTCCAAATGAAACTCGACCGCATGAAATCCATTCAAAAGCTGATGTTAGCCTGCCCTGAACTCATGTAATTGTTATGCGTCATTAATTTGTTGTTTATTTAAATTGGCTGGTGTGTTCCTAAACCAGGTAATCTGGCAGTTAAAAAAAAAAATCTGATTGCCTTGTGGTGCTTTGAATGGCTCTAAGCAAAAACTGCTCTGTTGCTGTTTTGCCTTTCTCATTTGAATACAATGGGTACTTTACAAATGAACAGAGCTGGAAAGATATTTCATTTATGAACCAAGGGGCACTTCTAAATAATGTCTAATTAAGTTCATTCATGACCTGGTACATGTCGCCTAGCTTAGGCTGGGCATTCCAAACTATTAGTAAACATTTTAATTGCAATAATTGCCACTGGCAGCAATTATTTTCAGGAAGGCATCTGATTTCAATCAGCAGAGGGAATCTGAAAAGTGAGGAACACCTATCCTGTCTTTTTAAAAATAGCAACAAAAGCAGCTGCATGCCAGTGTGACAAATACTCGGCTTCACTTTGTAGAAGTGATGGTGAAGTTTGGAGAAGCTGAGGACATATTCCCAGGCACTGAAACGACCTCCTTCACTAGCAACCCCAAAGGCAGATCTAGAGGGAGCAATGAAACGTACTGCTAGCCCAGAAGCTGCAGGACAGGCTGCTTTTGAAAGATGTGGATATAAGACACCGATAGGGTGGTGTACGCACAAAATCATTCACAGTATTGTTATGGCTAGAGATGCAATAGCTGCTTGTGTTGACTGTGGAGGCTCCCAGCTTTGCGGAGTGGTTTGTTAGCCGGGATGAGAGCCAGCTCCCTGCCACGCTGCTGGCGCTGCTCTGCCAGACTCAGAGGGAACTGCAGTTGTTTACGCTGGCAAGAACCGCCTTCATGTTCAATTTCTGAAAGATGGAAAAAAATGGACCCCCGTCCAAAAATTCAGAATTGAGTATAGGGTTGTTGTCAAATGGTGTAATTAGACACAGAGCTGCAGACAAGGAATAACGTACACCATTATTTCTTTGTTAAATTCACTTTTCCACCCAAGCCCTGTGATGCTGACTGGGAAGACGTCACTTATAATTTTTTTCCCTGTGCACTCAGCATGGTTCTGTCTTACAGGCACTTTAGCACTGAATTAATTACTACGTTAATGGATGTCTATAGTCCATTAGCAAATTAAGACCTGATGCTAATTCTCTTGGGGGGAAGGAGAGGGGAGTCTATTTAGTACCAAATCATTCAGTTCATTGCCAATGGACTCTACACGTTCAAAGGCAGGAAGAGAAATACATCAAAGACGCTTTAATTTGAAAAACATAAAGTAAGCTGATCTCAAGGCCTGTCCATGTTACAAACCATACAGCAGCAGATAAATTAGCTTTGACGTTATCAACCACATCACTTAGGGAGTGGGTAGGATGAACCTGTACTACCAGGCATTTTCTTCAAATAGTGCCTGACCATGTGGGTGTTTAACTTCTTTCACCTGGCACTTTGAAGGATTCAGGTAGCCTGAAATTTCATGGGGTTATAAACTTAAATGAGCGAGATTGCTCCTGCCCACTCTCCAAATCTGACAGGCTTGGTCGTCCTTGAACTCTTTTGGAGAACCCAGTGACATAAGGGCAAGGAAAACAAAGGCACAAATAAACACAATATTTTTATAATTGGCACAAGTGTGCTTTGGACCCTGCCCAGAGGTCCTTTCTTGTTGCCTGAATCCTGAATTTGTCTGTACATGTCAGAAGTGCCGCTGATGTAGGTAGAGCCGTTGTTTTGGTGCAGTTTGAGATCACCCCATTGCAGCTGGCTGCGGTGAAGGAGTGTCATGGTCTGCCCAGGTTTGCTGCTGCCTGCTGTGCCGGTAGCCCCCGTGCCCTGCCCGCCTTCTCTTGCCACCACAGTCCCTTGACCCGCATCGATGCCTTGCCCCACGTTAGTAACATATAATGTGTAGTCTTCACCAGGGGTGTTATTTATATCTCCATATTGTTTCATATTATGGAGATATAAATAACACCCGTGTGTTCAAACCTGATAATGCTTCACTCCTGCCTGAGAATTACTGCATTTTCTGCACTATAAATATAACCCATGCTTATGCATTTTGCCTTTAATAGTATACAAAAATGAAATTTGCTCCATAAGGGATGCAATCACAGACCAAAAACCATTCATGTGGGTTTTTCCTCTTTGCCGGCAAAAATATAACAGTTAATTAGGCTGGAAAACCCAAAGGAAAGTGAATTCAGATGGCCAATCATGGAGTGGCATGGAAAATATCTCCATGACAACAGAAATTTACAGCATTTCAATTTTAATATATCAAAAGATCAGGGTAATTTCACAGCCACTATGCAGAAGATATACCCCTTTCTCTTTCTCTTGATAGTTCCTAGATTAAATGGATGCCACGTTAATGTGCTCCCTGATGTGAAAGCAAAAACAGGATTATGAAACCTAAAAGCTCTGAATGCAAATACACCAACAAGGTGAGAACTTGTTCTGCTGTGTAGGACAAACATTTGAGCCTTTTTCAGTGAGATACTGCAGTATATCAGAGTGATTTCTTCACACATTTTAATATTATGTACCCATTTACTAACACAGGGCTCAGCGTGGTACATGCAGCATAAAGAGATATCTGACTGAGCAGCACAGTCCACCTCTCGGAGAGATTATAGCTAATTGCCATCTTTTGACGATACTGTTTTATACCCAATAGTGAATTCCAAGGTGAAAAAGAAGAATGACAGGAATAGATGAGTTTAGAGACGGTGGATATATATCCAAAAGTCTGACGAACAGTCTCTGCTCATAATGAGCAGGGGTATTGCATTTCCATTTTAAATACTGCATTCATTTTATTTTGTGAATGTATCCACAAGCATGGATGTCTTTTGTAGAAAATATCTTCAAATATTTAGTAGGGTATGAATCAGGCATCTATAGGTATTCCATTCGTGATTTTGCTAAAATTAATCTATTTGTATTTTAAGTTAAAAATCAAACTGAAGTACGATAGTGTTGGGTGTTGGCAACTTTTTTTAAAAAATCCTCACAAGAAACACATCACTTTTGATTAGATTCAATGGGATGCTCCTATACATAAAAGAGCATCTCACTGCTCTGCCTACAAAGAGCTCATCTCCTCTCATTTTCCCATTTTCACACATTTGAGCATGTTTTGCTTGGCTACTTCCAATCAGCTATGCCTTGAACTTGTACTCTTGGGCATCCCTGACTGTGAGTGCGCAGAGAGTAACACACTGTCTACAAATATTTGAAAATGTCAGGGTAAGTAACCATTGCAGCCACCTTTTTTGCTTTCTGTAATACAATATGGAATGTACTAATAGGATCAGCCTTTTGCGATGAGTGATAACAATATACTAAAATCAAATGTTAATAGGCAGCATGAAGTTGCTAACAAAGTAGAAAATTGCTAATAAAATTCAATGGACCTCACTTTAACTTTGGTAATGCATATAGCTTTGAGAGCCCTTTTGCAAAAAGCAAGCAGTGGGATGGTGAAAGAGAAGGATTTTCAGCGCAGAGCCCAAGGCTGACATTCTTTTGAATTCTAACACTGTTTTTCCTGCCAGAAGGTGACCTCCGGCACCTGGAAAGTGAAAACTGCCATGCTTTCATATAATCCAAACAGGGCTGAATGCTGCCTGAATGTATTACCTGCTTGGAAACCGATGTGTGCAGGTACCTACCCAACCCTCCCTGAGACACAGTGCTCCCTGGTGATACAGTTCAAATGAGACTGGGTGGAAAACTCGGCTTCTGGGCGCATTTTGTTCCCTTCCCTGTATTGCTCTGCCCAGCCATAAAATCATCCAGGCTCCCAATGAATCTGCAGAGCTGGGAGGGGAAGACGGAGATCTACATGAGCTGGGAGTGCAAGGACCAGAGTCAGAGCAAGACAGGAGCTGGGGAGAGCAAATAGAGCTGATACCTGCCCCACAGTGCCCCAGGTTCTAGCTCTGTAGGGCGCCTTGGCTGACTTTGTCCTCTGGACATGATACAACCATTTCAATCTTTAGAAAAGCCTAGGAAATTCCTTTACTAAATAAATAAATTCATTACTTAATTCAAAACAAGCCCAGACCCAAATGTGTTGTGTGGGAACGAAGCAGAGAGCATGTGCAGAAAGAACAGACAGTACATGGAGGGAAAATTGCTATAAGCAGACAAAGGAATCTAAAATGCAAAAAAAAGAAATTAATTGGGTAAATAGTAGGGCAAAAAAGGTAAACCAGAACAGAGAGCTGTGTGCTGTAATAACTCTTTCAACACTACTCAGATTAAAGGAGAAAGTAGAGATCAAATGAGCTCATTTAAGCAGATGCCAGGCTCAAAGGATGACATGAACCTTAATTACTTACTCTTACTCTTCCTTCTCTACTTACTAAATGAATTTCCCAGCCAGTATTTTTGAGTTTTGCCAGACAGGAACCCAACTGCACATTTCATCCAAGGGATTTGGCAAGGTCCTCCTCCTTGCCACGTTCTTCTTTCTGTTTTTCCTTAAATTTAATTATTTTCCAGCCTGGTCCTCTAGGTGCTCCCATACTGAAAAGCGATTTAAAAAATACTTATGAACAAACCGGGGAGTGACTCAGACGCCACAAGGCCGTGCATCGCTGTCAGTCAAAGTGAAGCCCTTTGCTGTTCAACCAGCTCAGTGCTCCTTGACCTTACTTGTTACATTCTCTTGGCTGTAGACAAAGGTCCTGCCACTGATTCAGTCATACCCAATGTCAGCAAGCTTTTAGGACCACTTAGCAACATTTTCCTGCTCACGTTTGACTTTGATGTATTTCCTCGACGTGGGTCACTTTTGAGCTCTGGAGTAGTTTCGGAGGAGTTCTTCCCCTCCTGGGTGCAGCGCCCAAAAGCTCCGGGTTAGATTTTTCAGCATGTATTTAAAGAAAGCCAAGGAAAATATCATAAACCTGTCAGAAAAGCTCAGGTGGCTTAAAAAGCTGTCTCACAAATGTAAGAAAGGTGGAAGCTTTATTTTTATTAAGCTTCCATAAGTGATAAAAAAGAAATGATTGGTGGCCAAAATTCCTGCAGATGTAGATGCAATTTGTAGTGTCTGGGAGGATGGGGAGGTAGGGGACAAGGCACTGGAGGATCTGCAATGTTGCAAATCTCTGAAAGCTGGTCTATGCTTTCAGGTGTCTCTGCGGGTATCTGCTGGGCTGGTGGAGCAATGCTTGCTCTGGGGATGGCGGCTGCAGGGCTGCCTGAGGGAGCTCCTCCAGGTCTGCTCTGTGGCAGGGACACCAGTGCAGGGGCAGAGGGGTCTGAAAAACCGGGACAAGGTTTTGTCAGACTGCTCAAGCACTGTGTTGTGCTGCTGTAATTCATGTCTTTTACGGTGCTACTCATGGGAAAACATAGTCCCTAGTGTGAGGCATAAGGAGCTGTGCCTCAGATGAGGCTTTAATTAGAATTTCATTGCCATCCAGATGGTTTTGCGTATCAGACCAGATATTCCATGGTGCCTCTTGTCAACTGTCCCTCCAATCTAGACTGAAAGGCCCTAATGTGTGCTGGAGAGCCATAACAATCGAGGGGTGGTTTTAACGGAGAGGTTTTTCAGCAGCACAGATCTTGGGCACACCTCTCGTGCTCCTTGTGCCTTTGAGTAGCACCATCAAAAAAAAGAGCAGATAAAAATCTGGCAGCTATTTTGAAGCTTTTCATTAAAACTGCATGACTGAAGAAAAGTTGCAGTGGCGGCCTGCTCTGATGTCACTTTGCCCACCAGTGAGAGCCCCCTCTGACAGCAGCTGGGGTTTGGGATAGGCACAGCATGGTCAGTGTGACCAGCGTGGAGGGCTGGTACTGACCACCCCCCTGCCAGCAGCCTCCTTTCTCCAAGGATGAGCGGATCCCTTATGAGGACTTGTCTTTTGCAGAGTGAAGGACTGCAACTCTTGGAGGGCTTTCTCTGGGCAAAGACCCAACCTCTTAAATCACTCCCTTTTCCTCTTCCTGGAAAGAAACTATCATGCTGTTGAGTCGCCCCTTCCCCAGCATTGTGGGCTTCAAGAAGTCTATTTGGTCCTGTTTTCAAACCTCCTGGGAGATAAGCAGAGGACAAAATGCAAGGATGCGCCTGTGGGAATAACCATCTGTCTCTGCCAGAGAGATACAGTGATTTTTACCACTTTAATACATCCTATTATCAGCAAGTGATATAAAGTTCTTTTCCTGCTCTTTGAGTTTGATATTTACAGCCTTGGGGCTGCCCACCAGGAGCATGTGCTGTGGTGGTTCAGTTCTTCTGAGGAATATCCATTGCCCACATCACACTCTAGTTTGAGTTTATTTCTATTTCATTAGAATTTTCAAGATGTTAGAGAGTCACTGTGCCTCCATGAGAGTAAATGGGAAATCTAGGTCAAGTGTGGTAGAACAGAAAATCGCCTTTTTTAATAGTTTTGTATTGTGAATGAGTAATCAGTCCACTAATAAAATACAATAATTTGGGACAGCAGAAAAGATTCAAGGAAAGGCAATGTTTTCCTTTTCTCTCAGAAGTGACCCTCAGCTAAGAGAAATAACACTATTTCTAGAATAGCAAGTATAGCAACTGTAGGATTTGACTGGGTAGAGGTTAGAGATTATAAACTGTTTTTTACTGCTGATTTTAATATGGCATCCTACAATTGGCTATTTGTGGTGTTAGGAGCCCTTTCCTGTGATTGTATTTCATCTGATGCTGCAGTAGCACTGAATAATTAAAGCTGTCAGCAAAAAAAATGTTTGAGAACAACTTCAAAACAATTTGATGTCCCAGTTATCTCAAGAAAATTATTAACAGAAGCAGCTATCCACTGGGCAGAGAAAGACATGCTTTGAGGGCATCTGTGTGTCTTCTCCACAACTTACTACACAGACAATTGTTACCAGTGGCAGTCATAAGAAGTTCCCTCATAACTGCTGGTGCATGATTTCTACAGGTGTGTTTGGGGTAGAAATCGAACACCCCAGCATCCGGGTAGGAGACCACAAACCTGGGGCTTAAAGGTCAGGCAAAGGGGCATGCCTGTATTCAGCCACATTTGCTCATTACCCCATGTTGGCTTTTAGGAGAGAAAAGGTACATGGCACGTTTTCATCTTCATGTCCCAAGTCATGGCCTGATCTGCTGTGCTGCTTTCTGGGTTTTGTCAACTATATCAGTTCAGAGATGCCCGTGTCCCACCAGCATGCAGACGGCCAGAGGAAAGGCAGACTTTGTCCCTCCTCTGTTCTTGCTCACTGAGCATAGCTTCACGTCTGCACTCCAATGCACTTTTCTGTTATGCCATGAATACAATTATCATCGTCTTTTGGGGGGAGGATGGGGTTGATACTGAGAATATACAGCTTTCTTTGCAGCCACAGTAAAGATTAAATTTTAAAGTACATTGGCATGGTCTGCTCCAGACATGAAATTCAGGAGGGATAAAACAAAAGCAGCAGCACTTTCCATGGGAATGGATAGCCTTTCTGTGTATCTGTACGGCAGGGATATTTCTACGTCATGGGCAGTGTGTTTGCTCTGAATGTGCTAACCGTTGACGTCAGGCTGTGCTGTGAATCAGAGGGATCCCACTGCCATTCATGGCTTTCATTTGTGGGGGCGGGAGGGCTCATATGCAGCTATCGAGGACCTACTGTAACAGAACCATGCCAGAAAAACACCTTTCTGAAATCCTTGCTGACATTAACACAACTCAGTTACTCCAAGGACGCGAAATCTCAGCCACAGGTCAGTACAACAGGCACCAGCTGATCATATTGTAGGACTTCAGCAGAACTATGTGAAAAACATGCAGCTAAATACAGAAAAATACCATGGCACTGCTCTTTGCCTGACGTTCTGGGGCCGGCAGGGTTTTCACAGGGCTGTAAGGACTAGCTTAGCTTTGTGATATCCTCCAATAGAAGTGCTATGTTGCTTCCTTTTTTTGATACATCTATATTTTGAAGGAAACGTGTGTCTTGTGTGGTTCTGTACAATCACACGCCTCTAGCTCATGCTGAGTTTAAAGATAAATGCTTATCTTCCCTGGGTTGCTTGCATTTAAATTCACAAATCCTGAAGCCATTAAACATTCACAGACCTGGGCCTCAGTGGAACTACTCGCACATTCAGTTACGCAAGTTTGTACGAAGGCATTTAGATGGTCAAAGACATCAGAAACCTAGATAATATCTATTTGCAATGATATGTACTAATTGGACACATAGCTCAGCAGGAAACCTGCCATTTGCATACACGATTGCCAGATGGATGTTAGTCATCTGTGTGTACCTGCAAAGCCCTGTGCTTCCTGCACAGGTCTGCTAAAAGCCAGCACTCGCACGGCCGTCGGTGCAGCCCTGCGCTTGAGAAGGGCAAGATGGTTTCCTCTCTAAAGCTGATGGAGTCAACTTACTTCCCCGGAGTTAGAGCTGCCTAACATTGCCCTTCTGCTGGAAACATGGTTTATCTGTGTTGAGTTTGGGAAGTTTTTGCACACCCAGAGATTGGGATGGCTTTATGTACAAGCCTGTTTATGTTTGGAGCAGTTTAATATTTGTTTTTTTGTGAAGCTCAAGTGTCTGCTTTTAATAAGATTGCCTGCAAGCATTCAGATTTGCTCTTGCTTTGGGCAATAAACCTCTCACATGGCTTTTAGGGGTCCCATTCCTTCAAGGCAGACATATAGCAAGCTGCTTTGCTCCCTGTTGTGGCCTAGGGCTTTGTTCCACTCACTCTATATACACTTTTATATGTTCTGCACTATGTACATAGTGTAGAATAAGGTATATATGTACATGTATCTGTATTTGGAGTCTGGGGACAAAGAAATATATCTGTATATAAATATACGGAGTAAACCTTCAGGTGAGGGATTCAACTGTGGAAGAGAGGCTGCTCTTGGGGTCGGTGTGTCCTGCGGAGATGGCAGCAGGGCAGCTCGCCGGGGCTTGCCTGAGGCTCTGTGCTCCCGTTGGCACAGAGTGCTGTGGTGGAGCCCCCAAGGGTTTGCTGCTTTTGCTGGGAGAAGCTCCCAGGGCTGCACAACTGTGCCACTGGGTTGCAACTCGAATCCCACGTCCTGTTCCCAGGTCTGCCTTGCATCCGTGTACATTTAGCTCATAACTTCTGTCCTATTCTTATTTCCTGCCATCCTTTAAAGTTTATTGTGCTTATTTAGTTTATCAAGCCCTTGCAGCAAAGTCCATCTCCTTCTGTACAGATACAAAGTACATTACACTTACCATTTGGTGCATTTAGGTTATGCCTACTTGGTACATTGCAGCTGCTGTGAATTCAGTATCACTTGGCATCGTATCGATCGGGATCATTAAGAGTTCCTTCCCATGCTGGTAAGCACAGAGCATTTGGGTCAGCCCTGGCTTCTGGCAGCTGCAGTGCGCATGGCAATCACAGTCACTGCCTGCACAGTGGAAATGCTGCTCCTCCCTTCTGCCCTGTGTTTCTTTGGGGACATTTCCCCATCTTGGAAATCAATACAACCTGCAAATCCATACACTGCTAAGGATTGTTAACGAAACTTTCAATTCTCAAAAAAGGATGTATTTTACTTCTTTTCTCTGCTTTGATCCCTTGTTCAGTGCAACTTATCTTACCCTCTCTTGGCATTTAGCTGTTTGTGGGGTTTCTATACGATTATGGTTATTAAATTGTGTTCATATTACATTGCTGTTTTATGCTGCATCCGTGCAAGTGGCTCCACTTGCCACTAGGACAGCAGATGCACAGAATATTAGGTGAAGAAAATTCATTCTCTTGTTTTGAGAGTTCCTCAAAATGACAGAAAATCAAGGCAATAAATCAAGTGCATAAATATTCACATCAAAGTCTAAACCTGCAGGGCACACAGAAAGACCACATATTGTTAAATCATTATTTATTGCTTTATCAGACAGAGGCACGATTACATTTTTTCTTATTACCCTAGACTCCTGGTCAGCAGGGCCAGTGAGCCCTCTGTCCATCCCTCAGCCCTGCACGTGCCTCAAGCTTGGCATTTGGCAAAGGCAAGTCTCGGAGCTACTGTGACTTCTCCTGGAGAGAAGTCGGTCCTTGCCACGGGGAAAGCAGATGCATTTACTTCATGATACTAGTTTACTGGAATAAAGTCCTGTTTCCCCCCAAAAGTACAGCTTGGAAAAGCCACAGCTCTTTGTGGCTTCCCATGATATATGCAAAAGGCAGGTCTGGTCGCTGAAGAGCGTGCAGTTAAGTAGTACTTGGGAAAACCAAGCCACGGAAGTTATTGGGTTTTTTGGACTCATCGAAAAATGAGCCTTTAAATGCTGGTTAACTCCTTAAAAAATGGTGCTGAGCCAAGGCCTGTTCCTCCAGATGGGAAAGCCTCATGATTCACTGAGGAAAATAAATTGTCAGTATTTCTTTATGTATTTCTTAAATCCCTTTTATTTAAAAATTGAAAGAATTAGTATAAATTGGACTCATTTTTGCTCCACCCTCCAAACAAAAATATTTTTGTAGAAAGAAAAATATTAGGTACATGGGTTCAGTGCTGTTTTGCTACAAAAATATCTGCCTAGAAAGTATGTACTGAGGGTAAGGAGACCAGCAGAGTTAGAAGTGGAAGCAGAAATTCTCTAGCGAGATTTAATCTAGGGGACTAGAACAACCACAGTCACCAGCTCATGTTAAAAAAAGTCTGTGTCCTGCCCTGTGCAGCCCCCCAAAGCTTTTCTGGGAGCTTTAGGGACACTGCTGGTCTTAGGGGCTGTTTCTCAGCCCCTGAAACCATGCAGGTGTTGTATAGTGGAAGACAGATGTCTGCCATCCAAAGGAGTCCTGGGGGGTGCACGGAGCAGGGGTGAGCCCTTGGACAGAGCAGGGCTGCAAGGAGAGCATCTATCCTCCATCTCCTACATTCCCCCACCCCAGCAGGCACCCAACCTTGAGGCTACCAGTGGGAAAAATGTAGAAAATGTCATTCTTCTTTGGGGAACTTTATTTTGACTGTGCCCATAAATGGCAAGATTTTGAATCAAAGACATTTCCACAGGGAACCAAAGAGTTCAGGATGTTTTTTTATCTCCTTGTCACTAATAAAACCAAATTGCCTTTTAAAAGTAGTCCTTGTGCCTTGCGCAAGCAGGCAGGGAATGATGCAGCAGGCAGGGAATGAGACTGGAGAACATATGATCTCGAAATTGTCTCTTCATCTGCCACGAGGCTTGGGGAAGCTCCCAGGTCCCTGCTTTGCCAGGTGAAGCCCTGGAGATACAGTGCCCTCCTGCCAGGAGATATTTGCTACCACCCATCATGTACCACCCCTACAGCTGTCACACATCAGGGCTCGCAGCCGCTGCATCCCCAGCCTTGAACATCAAGCGCTCGCTGACGTGAGTTGCAGGCAGTGTGTGGTCAGAAATGAGCTACCCCTTTCTTCTCTTGGGGCATTGCAGTGCTAACACCTCTCTTCTCAAGCTTGTGCCAGACGCAAATATCTGTCTCTTGCCCATCTTGCAAGAGCAGAAACATCAGTAGAAACCTCCAGCAGAGGAATGGGCTTTCCTCCCTCATCATTTAATGACTGCCACCAACAATCAGGCTGGGAACCACAGGTGCTTTCACGCAAACATTTTTAGGGCCAAAACCTCAAATACGACCTGGGGTAGCATAATGGCAATCTCCTGAGGAGCTGATCAATTGAATATAAGAATTCCTTGGAAAATCAGTCATTTATTTCTCATTAGATGCAATTTTTATGCCAGACTCTCCTGTCTGACCTAACACAATGTTCATATCTCGGGGATTATGGGGGAGACTCCTCCTGACGCAGAGAGCCAGAGAAAGTAGCTGCAGGAGGGCAGGTGCGCTTTCCCTTGCTAGCTGCACTCTGCTTGCAATCGCCATTGTGTCTCCGGTGGGAGAAAAACCCAAAATCACTCCATATGCTGAGGCAACCTAACTGGATATTCAATATTTGTGTAACAAGCTGCAACCAGGAGAAGTAGAAGAGCTGTTATAATAGTTTGAGTAAAGGAGAACGGATGGACTCCCAGTGTGTTGCAAGCTGGTGACCTCACCAGTGACGGGCAGTGAGGAGGGGACATCTGTTGGGTTTTCGCCTGTGAGTCATCATATATAAGGTCTTGATAAAGCTCCTGGTGTGCTAGTAGAGGAATGAGGCTCAAAGTGCAAGAATGGGAGAAAGGATGGAATAAATCTGGAGAAACCGCATTGCCTAAACCCACACACTATCCTTCAGCTTCTTCAGAAGTAACATTATTTTTTTAATGTTTGATTTCTGCCCAGCTAAATGAATGCAGGCACCTCTGGGGACAGTGATGGAGATGCAGTACTTTAGTGCATGGAGTATATGAGGGAACTACTACATTGTCTTGCATTTGCAAAATGGCAAAATGTTTTTAAACTGCACATTTGTCAGCATATAAATGCACCATTGAAAATACTCAGGAAAAAAACAGCATCAGGAAGCTGTGAACATGACCTACAATTGGCCTGGGACAGCAGAACCCTTCATCTTTATCCACTGCTCTTTATCTTACAATTTAGATCAAAATTGAACAGAGCTGACTGAAAAAAGCGCACACCTCTGTAAATGATTAACTATGTGTTTCAGTGCCCTGCGCTGAACACCTGTTTCTTAAACCCTTGGCCCCAGGTGGGAAGACTTTTTACCACATGAGGTAACGCCTTTAACTGATGTCAGTAAAGCTCTGCACGTGCACCAGCATCTGCAAGTTCGGTGCTTATAATTCAGCCAAGCTTATTATTCTCCACAGTGGGCCATTAATGTCAGATGAATGTTCAGATAATTTAAATAGCTTTTCTGGTAAAGAGTGTTTTGTTACCTCTCAAGAAACAGTAAGATGCAACATGTCACACTTCATTTTTTCTGGCCATTGGTCTTCCTTCAGGTAGGTGCTTTATAAAAGGCAAGGTATGAATCCAAGATCCTGACTTGGCTTGGCAGTGTACTCTCTCAATTAGAGTAGAGATTTTTCCCCTCTGATCCGGGGAAAAAGGTCCGGGAATGACTGCACCACTGTCCACCTAATTCACCACAATTCTTTATGTTGCTCTAGAGAAGGGGAGGTGGAGGGGTGCATGAGAAGGGGAGCTGGGGATAGCAGGGTGCATGAGAAGGGGAGGTGGTAGCCTTCATGGTGCCATTCGGCCACTCCATGGGTCAGACAGTGGATGTTTGAGTCTTTAGGCAAAAGGAAAGATCAGGAGGCTGCCCTACAATGGCGACTCCATGTGAAACAACTCTCCCACCAAACAGCTCCTTTCAGAGAGCAGAGAGAGATTTGCTGATGGTTTTTCTCACGTGACACAAACATCACCCAAAGGACTGCCACTGTCTCAGAGACCCCAGTGCGAAGATGTGCGCCGTGTCCTCTCACTGGCTCCAGGGCTGCGCTTTCTGGGCCAGCAGCCGCCCTTGCCTTCCACCTTCCACCTCAGTGGTGAGCCACTAATGAGGGCTTTGGCATTCCTCCTTCTAGGTAGATGTTGCATAATTTATTACTCAAATCGGAGGAGGGTGAGATGAGACAAAAAGCACTTCCCAAAAGGTCTGTATCACCTCATACTGGGCATTAAACCCACCTTAGTTCAGAACAGGATACCTGGACCATGGCACACTGAAATACTGAGACAAATGTCTACACAGTCACTAATTCCTATTTTTTCCCAGAGCGCAGTACTTAAACACAGCGCTGGTACTGAAGTACACAGCAGTGTGTACTTCAGCACAGAAAACTGGTGCAAGGCTGTAATGTCTAGCAAAGGAGCCCTATTTTTTTTCTCCCAAAGCAGGTCTCAGTGCACCTCCTTCCCTTCCCTTTTTGTGCGTGTGCGTGTACACGTGTGCATGTCCCCAGCACCCCCCCAGCTCCTGGTGCAGACTCCCTGCCCTGCCCCACTGCGGCAGGCTGCCAGCGGGCAAGCCCAGAGGCAACACGTGTGGGTGCACGGTAATACTGAACACTTTGCTGTTATTGATCAGTCACTCATGGCCTCACAAATAATGCAATCTGAATAACATACAGTGAGTGCGGATGCAGTAACTGTCAACACGCCCCATCTGAGGCAGAAGAAAAGAGCATTCCCCAGAAACTTTCATGCATGGTCAGGTGCGCTGCTATGTGAGCAGACATAGTTCACCACCCTTCCCCTGCAGTGATGGACAGGTGACAAAACACCTCCAAAAATATGGAACAGGAAAATTAGAGCACAGAAGAGCTTCACATGAGGTTTCCTTTACTACGAAGCAAACCCAAAACAATGCTGTCATTTTTGCAGTGACTCACTCTGGGCTCAGAGGTGAGGTAAGTTGCCGTAAAGGTGAGCTGGGAGTATCTGATTTGGTTAAGTACAGCGAAGCATGACCGAGGCCTGTGGCAGGCATTATTCACCATGAGGAAGCCGTGTGAAGGGCTCATGGGGTTTGCACAGGGGCTGCAGGCGGCAGGATGGCCCCGAGCCATGGCTGCAGCAGCCTGAGGCTCGGCAGGGCTGCAGGCAGTGCCAGCTGCCCAGGGCAGCAGGGATGCTTTCAGGCACAAGGTCCCAGCAGTCCAAGGAGGCATTTTACGGTGCTCAGCCCTGCCGGTCGGTGCTCCAGCCCTGGGCTCTGGCTTTAGGAGCACAGCCTGGAGTCCCCAGCTAGCACAGGGTGGTGTGCACCCTTTCAAAGTATTTGTCAGCGTTGCTCTCCTGATGCTGCAGCTGATTTCCCAGTTATGTTTGGAGAGGACAGCACTGTCACTCAGCTGTGCTTTTTTTACAGTAGCTAAAAAGTCACATAGTAAGCAAAACTCCCAAGCTCCTGATGAAACCTGTCTCAGGAGGGAGTTTTCTCATCTAAGTGTTGCCTGGTGTTTTGCTAAAAGGCATGTGTTAAAATCCTGGACTCCAGGTAATTCCAATGCCAGCTTTGCTGAAACCCAGAACAAAATGGGATTCCTTGGTGTTACACATTGCTGAAATATTCTGCGGGGCTGAGGTAAGTCAAAGGGTTTGTCCCAACATGATCAGAAATGTCACATGGTGAATTTCATGCCGTTCAAAGTCATTCAGCTAATAGCACCTGAACAAGAGGGTCTAAATCCTCACCCACTGAAGGCTGAGCCCATCCACCCTACATCACCGTCTCCCACTGGGACCCCAGAGAAAAAAAAATTAAGAATTAGAGAAAACCAAACCAAACCAAACCAAAGCAAAGCAAAAATCCCCCAGATTTGCAGAGTATGCTCTGCTTTTAGCATGCACTTGAGCTGGTCCTATTTGCCTTTAAGCAATTGTGTCTTGTATTTCCTCTACCCTGCCTGCTTTCTAAACACTCTGGAGGAGACCTTCAAGGTTTGGTGTGGAGCCCCGAGTTGGCCACGTGCCGATGTTAACCCCTGGCACGGATGGGAATCCTTCCATGGCACTGCAGTTCTTCCAGCATGTCAGAAAAAATTCCTTTAAACCTATCCATAATGTAACTCATCTGAATTAGTCCTGCTGCTAATTGTGGGAGGAGAACCACTTGCAAAGCGAGGAATGAATCACTTGCAAATGAAGATTAAGCTTATTTGGAAATGGAACCACAAAAATGACTGAGACAAGGCAGACTCTGCTCCCCTTGGGAAACAAAGCCACTTTTGGTGGCAGCAGCAATCCCCTCATCACACCCAGCGCGTGCTGCAGGCGTGTTTAGCGTGTGCAGCAGCTGCATGTCTGCATGCAGCCCTGGTGCTGGACAACCACAGTGGATTTTGAGGTGTCGCAATAGTCATCACTTTACGGACCCTTTTAGCAACGAATTGCAACAGGTGAGCTGAGACAAAGTGCTCCAAGTGTTCCACTCCACTTCCCAGGGGCCGTGGTCCCCACATCGCCTTGCAGGAGGAATAAATCTCACCTGTCTTTCCCTGGCCGTGACAGCACCAGGCTGATCCAAACCACTTGGTCATCCCCGTCCAGACCCAGGGAGACCAATGCGGGATCCCACGTGCTCCAGGGTGTGTGGGACGGCCACGCTGCCGTCACCCTGCCAGGCTTTCCGCAGAGCACAGGGGCTGCCTAGTGGGGATTTTGCGATAATTGGTGGTTTTCTGTGGGAGCTACTAGATAATGCCCAGGTTTCTGCAGAGCCGCACTAGGAAACATGGATGAACTTATCAGAAGACACAAACTATGCTGCAATGTCATATGGACATAGAAAAGGGCCAGGCTCAGCTTTTCTTTTCACAACAGTTTAGGGGTTATTTCACTGTATTTTAAATAGATAGTATTTTTTGTTGTTGATTCAGCTCAATCCATCAAAAATCCTAAAATAATTAGAGTGAGAAAAGGAAGTTGAGGGTGGTCAGCAATCGATCCAAAATGTTAGGCAAACACAGAAAGAAAAGCAGCCTGTTTAGAAAGAAAAGCAGCTTGCTTGTGCGAGAGCAACAGTGTTTGGGGTTAATGACACCTTTTATCCAGATTGCAGCAGAGAAAAGGAAATTCTTAAGACTTGAAAATATTGCTGTAACATGAACTGTAGTTCTTAGCCAGCTCTTGTTTTGAAGTTATTTATTTACCATGACTAATTCAGACTTTCAAGTGCAGTCATTGCATCACACGTGGCATTGCCCAGGCTCTCCAGGCACCAGGACTCGAGGCGCTTGGAGCCCAGGAGGGAAATGCCACCAGTTCCCACCAGCAGTGCCAGCCCGAAAATGGAAATCGTTAACGCTGAGCTTCTATAATGTATTTCACGGAAGTGCATGGGGATGCTCACGTACCAAAATTAAAGCACAGATGCAGATTCAGGTAACAGCCTCACAGATTCTCATCTTGTCCTAATTTTTTATAATTAATCAGCCCAGAGACACTAAGCAGTCAGGTGTTGTGACAGCGCAGAGGTGATTTGGAAGGGCCGGTGGGCTGGAAAATCCCCGCAGTGGGAGCAGCTCCTGGCTCAGCTCTGCAGCCGCCCCTGTTTTAAGGGTACATATGTTTTTAAGTGTGTTCAGCCGACCATCACTTCCCATTTTCCATGCCCAGGGAGCAGGGCGAGGCAGGCAGCACTTCAAACACAGGTGGTTTAAGGGTTCCCCCTCCAAAAAAATCTCCTCTGTGGATTCAAGAGAGTGTGTCCCACTGTCCTTTCCCAGCTCAGGCAGCCTCTTAATCTGCTCTTAATAAGGATGAGAAAGGGGCGTTTTGGGGGGGATTCTGGGTTCAATTATGGCAGTGCCACTTTCAAATTCCTTCAGTTCTGTGTGACGCACATCGGGCACGAGCCGAGCTGTACCAGGCAGAGTGCTGGGCTAAAAATAAACCCAGAGCATTGCTGCTGTGTTAGTCTCCCGTTGACATTTCTTCACAGAATCACAGAATCACAGAATAGTAGGGGTTGGAAGGGACCTCTGTGGGTCATCTAGTCCAACCCCCCCCGCCGAAGCAGGGTCACCTACAGCAGGCTGCACAGGACC
>Ga0065711_1008893_pt1 | contig 22050 bp, 11 predicted proteins | sample Hoacrofraction12_FD_59098 | JGI IMG/M metagenome (GOLD analysis project Ga0065711, IMG submission 59098) | Hoatzin crop microbial communities from Cojedes, Venezuela - Epithelial fraction 12 v2 (version 2) | ecosystem: Host-associated > Birds > Digestive system > Esophagus > Crop | place... | reverse complement strand
AGGATTCCATTGGCCTTCTTGGCAGCCAGGGCACACTGCTGGCTCATGGTTAACCTGTTGTCCACCAGGACACCCAGGTCCCTCTCCACAGAGCTGCTCTCCAGCAGGTCCGCCCCAAGCCTGTACTGGTGCATGAGGTTGTTCCTCCCCAGGTGCAGGACCCTGCACTTGCCTTTGATGAACCTCATCAGGTTTCTCTCTGTCCAACTATCCAGCCTGTCCAGGTCACACTGAATGGCAGCACAGCCTTCCAGTGTGTCTACCACACCTCCCAGTTTGGTGTCATCAGCAAACTTGCTGAGGGTACATTCTAACTCTTCATCCAGGTCATTGACAAAGACGTTAAACAAGACTGGGCCCAGTACTGACCCCTTGGGGGTACCACTAGTTACCGGTCTCCAAAAATTTTTTGAGCATTTTTAGTCTTGCTTCAAGGAAGGGGAATTGGCCTACAGGATCTCATTCAATCTATTGGTCAAGTCCTATCTGACTTTTCTACTTTTAAGCAAATCTAACTTTGGTTAATATGATATTGCTTTTGATTAAGTAGTTTAGTCTGTCGGTTCTGTACTCAGCATCTGGTGTTGAACTTGTTCTGTTAGCTCATGTTTCTCTTTGGTCTTTTCAGAAAATACTAAGTCGTCCTTCAGCAGAATTTTTCTGTGACCAGAAATGCTTGAACATCTTAAAGGCAAAGATAATTGAAAGATTCACTCCTATTCAAGTCCATATAAAGGCAATCTTCACTATTTCCCGTAATAGGAGCAGCACTTGGAACCCAACCCATATGTAATACCAGAGACAAGCAAAGAAAAGGAGAAATCCCTATGAATCTAGGAATTCTGTGCAGTTCATTGAACAATCATTTCAGATGTAGATTATGTCTCCATTGCATAGTGAATGTCAAGCTCTGTGCTGTCAGGTTAATGTAGCTGAGAAGTTTCATTAGTTTTTGCGTCTTTTGGCACATGTTAAGATTGGTGATACTGTGCTAAGGTGAAGGTTCTGTGATAATGAATAATTGTGGAACTCGAAGTTTTATTTTACTGACTAATTCACCAATTTTACCTACTAATTTTAAGTCAAGAAAAAAGGGTGTTTTCTCTTTTTTTTTTTTAATAATGTTGAACTGAAGAATTTGCTCTTCTAGATCCCTAATGTATACCAAACATGGGCAGTGGATCAGCCCACCTACAGACCTCATTCAGTTTTGACCTGGAGATAAGATTCAGGAGAAAGAGAAAAGACCTATCTAAACTTGTGTGAAAAGCCTGTAGTATACCTGTGAAGGATGTGAGACTATGGAGATTTTGCCAAAACAATGTCTAACAGCAAGTAGAAATACAGATTCAGTATTTATGTGTCAGGTCCAACTAAGCAGCAGTATTAATTCATATAAATACTAAGAGTAACTATTGGAAGATATTTTCCTTGTTAAGAGTATGAGTAGAAACAGAGAATCAAGTGTGTTGGAAGGAGCCCTGGAGGCCATCTAGTTCAACTCCTCCATGCAAACCAGCTCCAAGGACCTCCAAGGATGCAGACTCACCACTTTCTGGGCACCTGTTCCAATATTTAAGAACCTCTATCATCAAAAATCTGCCCTTATACCTAACTGTAATTTTTCTTGCTGCAACTTCTGTCTGTTGCTTCTTTTCCTGTCACTGTGCACCTCCAGGAAAGTCTGGTTCTGTCTTCTCTATACGCTCCCATACATAATTAAACACTGCAACAAGATCTTCCTTTAGCCTTCTCTTCTTAAGGCTTCTAAGTATACCCTGTGTGCATAAACCCTGTAATATGGGGAAAAGATTGGTGAACTGATTTTCAAAGGATAGATTAAGGGAAATATGGGAAAAAAGTCTGTCTCAATTTTAGCAATTTAGCTCTGGTGGAAGGTGGAATCCATATTGGAGGCCATTTGCCACCTGTAACCCAGACCTGCATTGTGCTGAGCTAACTTCATCCTACTTAACTGCTTATACAGAGAATTAATACAATTTCAAATTAAAATTTCCTATTTACCTATCATTATCTTGTACAGTATCCAGACTCGTTAAGTCTCGTTTAATAAATTACAATTTCATTGTCCTGTTTAGTTAGCCTCATTTCTCACTCCCACTCAGTGATAAATAAAATCGTGCAGAACCTGAAAAACTATTTTATATATAGTAGTAAAATGAGACTCTTAGTTCAGCTGAACTTCTGAAGTTGTATTGAGTAATCTGATTCATCAAAATTTTTTTTTATATTCCCTGTTTATCACTTTGAAATTACAGCAAGATTAAATTCTACTTTGAAGGTGTACACTGATTTGGATCAGACAGGTATATCTGATAGGTGTGTTAGGCAGTCTAAATAGTAAGGAAATAGACCACATAGAAAAGAAATTAAAAATTGATATATTTTTCAATAAATTTGTTTTGCGGGAATATAATTACAATAAAAGTAGGATGCCTGTTTTCAGTTTATATCAGTTGCTACATAGTAAGATAGTCTTGATGTGCATTTTATTGAAAAAAGATTATGAGAAAGTACCTGTCTTGCTGCCAATCAGAAGTCAGACTGTACCAATCAGAAGTTTGCTAAGACTCTACAAAACACTGCTTAACTGTATAAGAAGGTAAGTTAGCTCAAGGACGTTTAATATATTGCTCTAATGGTGTGCACGGAAGAAACATAAAAACAGTAAAAATCTTATCTGATTTAATTTTCAGGCCCTCAGTATGTGAGTTTTAATATTTAACACATGAAAAGTACCAAGAAAGAATACTGCACATTGATGTAGTGAACACAAGGGAAACCATTTTCATTTGAATAGATAAGATTCATATTGCAAGGGTCAAGCAGATGTAATACAATGAAATACATGGCATAGTATTTTACATTCTTGTTTATTCTAAGATTAATGAGATTCCCAGTGGTGCTGTGTGTCTCAATACTTCAGTTTTTGTATTTTCTCTGTCAAAGCCTGCGTTTGTAGGCCAGCTTCTCTAGTCAAATGATATCATATACAAGACCATTACCAGTCCTATCATCCAACTTTTTTGATACAAAGAATCTAGTTGATAGTTGACAAATATGCTATGATTTTGGGTTGTAAACTTTTAACATAAATAACCTTTGAATTTTAGCTTAATTTTTTTACATGCCTCAGATAAAACCCAGTGTGTCTTCTCTACCCACTAAGAGAATGAGGAGATGGTTCTTTGGAATTGTGTCTTTCCTCAAACCTCTCCACTATATGCGTACTTTTTCTGTGCATGGGCCACTGAAATGGTCTGCTTCAGGTTTTTTTATTCAGAAATGAAAATATTTCCCAGATACTTAAGGATCCTAGCTAGCGTTTGGGAAGGACAGTGTCTCACCTGGAAACTCTCTGCCTTCCCTATGGTCATAAAGTGATTCTAGCTGTTGGTAAATGAATTTTGTATCCAGAAAGGAGAATGAAATTGTTCCTGAATGGTAAGTAGTTAAAGGTACTAGTAAAGGGAGACTTAGGATGGACCACTCAATGTGCTGTCCTTGTGATTCAGCACTAACTTAATTGGATTTAATGGACTGAACTCCAAATTTACTGGAATGTAACAAAATTGAATTAGAAACACCCTGTTTGTGAAGAAAATACATATTTATATGGTGCAGAAAAACATATAATCATAACGAAGCAAAAATATTTGAACCTCTAGGATAGGAATCACACTGGAAAACCTTGTCTTATTGTCCACCTGTGTGTTTGCAAAGCAGAGAAGTGCAGAGGAGCTATGCTGTCAATGGTAGGCTAATGACCTGTATCCATCAGCTAATTATATGGCAGCATATAATAATGTTACACAATCGTAACTGATACAGATTTAACATCACGTACGCATGGTGCTTTACAAACAGAGAGGAAAAGCAAGTCCACTTTTCCAAAGGGTATGTAATCCAGCAGCTTTTTCAGTAAAGACCATTCAGTGAATGCAGCTAAGCAGTGGTGAAGTTGATGACTGGCACCTAAACAAAGGTGAAAGAACCTGTACATAAGAATGAAAGTTACATTAAAAAAAGACTTAAAACCCAAGGATCATGTTTAGTCTCTGAAAGGGATCAAACCATTTATGTGGGACACTTAATACAGCAAGATTCTGACTGACCAGTCTGGAAGCAGCTGCAATTCAGATTAATAACAATAAACACAAAACAGGTCCTTGAGATTTGGTGTAGTCCTTCAGAGCAAGTAAAGTAACGAGGAAGAAAGAAGGCCCTTCATTTATTGTATATGTCACCAGCAATACAAATTGCATAAGTAGCATCATCTGGCTTCTTGCTGCCAAAAAGGTAAAACATTCAGCACTTGAAGCAGCAGCTGTGGCAGCACTGAAAGCTGGTGCAACCATTTTGAAATCATTAGTAATGGCAGTAGCAGGTCTGGAGATATCCTTGCCAGTGACTTGTTTTCTGGAGTGACTTGATGGATCTACCTGTTGCTACTTGTGCCGAAAAAGGACATGCTGTTTCTCTAACTTACCACTATCTTTGGCAAATAGGTCAATAATTTCTGTTCAGAGTGACAGAATTTAAGTGATCTGAGAATTAGTTTCGAAAGTAATATTTAAGGAGTAGTCACATTTTATTTTGCTTTTTGTCCACTCAGCTCTCTGAGTGCTATTGGCAGCAGCAGTACATTCTTGCAGTGCTGCATCTGCTTCCTTCATTATCTTGCTTGACCAACAAGCAATGCAGTTGTGATCATCAGAGAGGGCATCCATCCAAATGAGGTGGATGCCAGAAAGGTTATCTGGGGGGTCATTTTGACAAAGAAGTGTGAGAAATGGGTCAGCCTTTTAAAGACAACCGTATGTCAAAAAAGTTTTAAATATGTGAACAGTATCAGCAAAAGGTGAATCATTCTCTGATGAAATACAAAGAAAGAAGATAAATTTGCCCTCTTTGGTATGACACCTTGGTTCTACGCGTATGGCTAAAGTGGCTTTGACTGTCTTTCTTTTAAAATGGAGAGAGTCCAAAAGAAACAAAATAATGTCAAAGCATTCTGCTGTGAATCCACCAAATCAGTGAAGCTGGATTTTGTGAAGAAAGATTAACTATCAGGAAGACTTTAAAAAAAATTATTACTAGAGACAAAGTAAGTGCTTAAGGTTAGCATGTGATTTCATTTACACCAGCATCAATCTGGATTACCTCCACTGGTTTCAGGACTGTTGTCTTCACTAGAGATACTCTGGATTTACAACCATGTGAGTAAAACCACCACTTAGCGCTCTGGGTACTGTGAAGTGATATGCAGATAGAAGCACTCAGAGCCAAACTCTGCCCCAGGTTATAACCATGCAACTCCTCTGAAGTCACTAAGTGCTTTCTTTGTCTCCCTAATGCTTTGCAGTATTTCTTGTCTCCTGTATAATCCTTTTCTTTCCCTGACACAACCTTCTGCAGTTCTCTCCAAAAAATGGTGATGAACTAGCAGAGCAGTGACCTTTCATAATGAGAAGTGCCACAACACTGTCTGCCTCACCATATTTTAACCATTTCCCTTGTTGCACAGCTGGCAACAAGGGGCTGCTTGTCACCTCCTTCTCAGTCAGACAGTGGCAACCTACAGACTTTTCAGTCCATTTTGATTGGTTTCGTATTTGCATCTGAATGAGAATCAGCCTCATACTTGTTTTCATAAGCCCACAGGAAAAAAATGTGCCTCCTGTGTTCAGTGCATAAAGCCGAGTGAACTTAATGGAGGCTGTACACATAATTCTACAGAGAGATGGCTTCTACACCTAGTGAAATGACAGTGGGATAGTAGGTTACTAGGGTTGTTTAAAGGGAAATTAAATCAAAACAAAACAAAAGAAAACAAAGACTCTGTGCTATATCTGCCTTTTTCTGAGACGTACCGTGTTAGAGAAAATCTGCAGTACTGTGCAGCAGCACATCTCCTGTGTGTGATTTCTCATCGTTCTGTGACTCTGAGTACAGAATAAAAGAGCATAAAAGGCTGTGTGGCTAATACAGCCATTTCCTAGCACTTGCCTAAATACCAGTGGCACTAATGAATCGCTTTAAGTAGAGTGACCTGATCCTGTATACCTGCATTTTCAGCTTTCTTCCTGGTTACTCTGTTTTTTTCTAACCCATACTGCAGAGTGATACCTCTAAGCCAGCTAAACTGACTGCTTGAGAGACCGTCCTTAGTAGATCTCTTCTATGTTCCTCCAGCTTTTTATCTCCATCTTCACCTAATCAGGGAATTGGCCATAGGGACACACTAGATTTTAAAATCATTCATCCTTCAAAATCTGATTTATTAAATAAGCAAACATATCTATTACCCATATTATCCCTCTTTCTTTAAAATATAATTTAGCTGAAGATTCTTACTGTATTACTGCATTGTCCATGTAGGAGACTGAAAAAATAGCGATATACTTTTGTCCTTCTAGAAACATTCACCACCTTTCTATGGTACCTGCTTTTTCATTTCATCAAAGTCTAAACTTACTTGACTTCTACTCCTCTAACATGAACCTCCGCAATTTACTTCAAAAACTGAGTCGCCCCATCCCTAGATATTGGGGTATGTTCGAGAAGAGAATGGCTGGGACTGCTCAGGGCAGGGCAGGGTTGCTCAAGAGGAATGAAGATGAAAATGGCTGAGCGGCCAAAGAGCATACAGGGAGGAGGGAACAGAAAACAGGATTTTATAACAGCACAGAGAAAATGAATCTTTGGCATTTTAGAGCGAAAACTATAAAGCACAGAACTAAGATGTGAGGATCAAAATGTGGAGATATTACATTAAGCATGAGGAAAGGGAAAGAATTCAAAGAAAATGAGAAGGGAGAAAAGGGGGAAGAGCTGGAACACTGAAGTAGTTGAAGCAGGGGGAAAGAGGGTGAAGATTTAATTTAAAATAACACAGGCTGTAACAGAAATAAAGATACGAAAAAAGAAGAAGTAGAGGCAAAGACAAAATGGGCATGAAAGTCCTCTGAAATGCGACTTTTCTAGATGGATGAGCCATGAAACAGAAAGAAAAAGCTTTATGTTTTTTTTTGAAACAATATTTGTAATACGTACACAGGTTACTTCTAAAGCATGCCTGGATTTTTCTTCCCATTTACTCCCAATATGTCTCAGATACCTGTTTGCTAAAATAAGAATAGTATGTATATGCTTTTCCAGTTTGTTTTCTCTCCACAGGTTATCTCAGATTTGTAATCCAAAGCACTCTTACCGTTGTGGCCTCTCACAGGCAAACTCTGAGACTGTGTGGATCATTGTCATGCCTGTTACATGGAGTTTCTTGTGCGGGACTGTTGCCACTGATGTGAGAATTGCCCTTTCTTCCCCAACTCCTCCTCACTTTTCATCCTTTGCTTTGTAGTTCCTAGTTTATAACTTTATGTTAGGGAAAACCAGAATTTAGTAGACAATATTTGTCAACAATAATTTTAATAACCAACGAACATTACCTTATAATACACATTTGCAAAGCTTAGTAGCCAGTTATCATGTGCATTATCTGCATCTGATCAAAGTGTGCTCCAGTCAGCAATACTCAGGTAATGAGCATGAGTAACCCACAGGGCAACAGAGCAGGTCCTGATGAAACACCATGGCTATAGTTGAGAAGTGTTCATGGAACCACCTGATGCATGGGAGAGGATGTCCAGAAGTGAATGTTGTGCAAATTCCTTCTTTTCCCAGTTGGCCACTGGAAAGGGTTTTCCACTTCCATATTTTTTTCTTTCTTTTTTTTAATTTTTCTTTCGCTTTTCTTTACCTTTAGAGTTGATGTATGCCGTCAGATGTGGACCCGCAAATAACTCTTTGCACACTTAAGTCAGTATCAGCATCTTATATGTAGCATTTGCGTCCTGCTTGGTGATCTCATCCAAAGCAGTAGAGATTGACAATCCAGATTTAGTCCTACTCCAATCCATCTTCTATGTTAGATCTCATTTTAGCAATTGTCTTTCTTTGTAGGGGAATCCATTTTATTACAATGACCATCTTTAATTATTTCCATGTTTGTTTTCCTGAAATAGATTTAAATATTTATGTAAATATTATCTATGCTTATAGTATATGTGTATAAACCTGGCTATTGTGCTTACAATACTAAATCAGTAAGCACAGAGAAATGTCCAAGATATACAAGTTACTAGAGGTGCTTGGAAAATCCTGAAGGACAATAGCAATAAAAGGGATGAGGGACAATGAAAGAACTTAAGATCCAGACCCGGGTATAGCAGGGTTTCCTGAAAATCAAGGATCAAAGTGTCTTCACAAAGCAAAAGAGTCTCAGTGGATCATTTCCTATATAAGAATAGAGGGGTGGTAACTGTACATTCAAAGCATATTTCAGAAAAATATTCTTAAAATATTATTGGACTAATTTCTGCATTCAGCTAAAGTAATACAATTATATTTGCTGCAGAAAGACTTATTTTAGTAGGACAGAAATGACTGTTAATGAATGAAGAAATTAGTTCAATTAACATATAATTTATCGTGCCATTGAAGGGAGTTACTGGAGAGCCAGCAAGTGTGTCTGAAGAAAATTTTGGATTCTTCTGTTTATATATATGCATATTTCTTAGATTTTCAATAGATAGATACATTACTACAGGGTGACAGAGCAAGGTCATACAGCTCCATTGACATTTGTAGATGTTCAAAAGTGGACATGAATAAGAATTTAACTTTACACATGAATGTAATCAGTAAACTGAACTGTTTCTCTTCCTTTCACAGACAAGACCATAATATCATAAAGATTTTTACCTTAGTCCCATATTTATTTCTTCCTCTTCCATTTATGTATCATGTAATTCTGACACTGCATTTTTTCAGACACTCATTTATAATACAAAACTTTTATAAAGTGGGTTATATCCTTGAAAAGAAAGTCTGTTTTTAAGCTCTGAATCTGCATGTACACTATTGCAAAGCTATGTCTCCTTATGTCTCTACAGCCCTCTGCTACTATCTGCAAATGGAACCTATAAATTCAAGCAAATGTATTCCAATTAATATTTCATGCAAGTAAATCCTTTTGGTAGATCTTTACTGCTGTTGGTTCAACAGAGTCAACAATTATTTAAATAACTTGTATAATCTCTTAATCTGTGATAATGAATGAATGAATGAATACATAAACAGAAATTGCTGTATACAATTCAATTAGAGAGATAGAGCAGATTTCTCTGTTGCATTTGTAATCTGCTTGTGTTAGCATCTCCTCAGTTTCCATTGTGCCATCTCTATTATTCAGAATAAACGAATAGAAACATGAATTGAAGATTTCTGAGTTTGTTCTTTCTTACTGCACTGTGGTATAGATTTTTTTATTCAAGAGTTGTTTGTCTGATATTAACTGATTGTGTTTCAACTTGCATTTTTCAATAGATTGCATACTTTTTTGTCTTTGGCCACAGCTCTCAAATTAAGTCAACTTGTCCCTTCAGAGTTACTAGAGTGGACAAGATTCCCAGCTACTTTGAAATTCTGATCTGGCAGAAGCACTGTACACTAGTAAAACTACGAAAGACCTGGATATCTTTAAGCAATCAGTCCACACCACCAACAGAAAATGACGTAAAACAGATTAGGCTCTTGAAAAAGAAGTGCTGACCTTTTAGTAGGTAAAACACCAATGCAGTCTGGCCTATTATACAGCTCTGAGGTGATGTATTTCAAAAAATGTTTTTGGAAATGCCAAGCACTCAATCATTACTGCTTAAGGATTTTTCAGGACAGTCAATAGAATTGGTTGAAAATAACCAGAGATATTAACTTGCTTAATAAGTGTATTTAATTCTTTTTCTTCTTTTCAAGTTACACCTTCTTAACCTATTTGCTTTGCTACCTCACCATTGTTGTAGACTGCATTTTATCATAGGAAACCGCTCTCTGACACATTTGACTTTCCCTTTTGATCGCACCATCGACATTTCTTCACACAAATTTCCCTCAATACTGCAAAAATGAGATGAAGGATTTAATTTTTCACCTACTTCTGCTTTATAACGTTCTCAGCTAGCATATAAGCATACGTATTGGATCATCCTTTCATCATACTGCGTCAGCTCCTAGCTATTCCTGATCCAGAACCTTACATATCAGTAAAGACACTTCGGTCTCATTTGACTTTATACATTCTCATTTTTGCTCTCTTCCAAAGACATGTGACTCAGATTGTGAAGGTATCTATCCTACAATATGAAGTAATACATTATTTTATTTTTTGAGCTTGTTTGTATTTGCAAATCTATTGCTGTTCCAGAAAATTTCATATATGGTTGTGGATTTGTATTTCAGTTTCTGTACAAAATTATAGGAGGAAAAAGGACTGACTGTATTAAAATTGTTATGATCAGAGCTTTGGGCTCCAGGGATGGCTTACTAACTGAGAAGTTACAAGGGGGTGCAAATTGGCCAGGGATATCATACAAATAGCAAGAACTGTAATGAATAAATGTACTTAGTAAAGCATATTCATTTATCCTTCAAACCTCTAGAGCACAATGCTTTTATATAACGTCTATTGCTGGTAGGATCATAACAAATGTTGTATTACTGCACAATATTTTTTCCCGTTTTGGAAATCTGACAACAAAAAACCTCCTTTGTGAAGGTGTGTGTACCAAAAATCTAAACTGGACAGGGAAAGGAAGAAAACTAGAACTGACTGGTAATTTCTTGAACTGTTTTATTCAGAAGTCTGGTGAGTTAAGGTATTCACCCAGAATTAGAAATTTGATCAAGTGAAATATTTCTTTGTAATGGCAGGTATAAGGCATTTACATCTAATCCCCTTTTACCTCGTGTTTTATCATGAAGAAATTTCAGGGGGAGAGAAATGGAATCTAAAGGACATTGAAGGGGTGGAAAAAGTGTTTCTGCCCACTTCAAATATAGTTTAAGAACAAACTGTAACTCTCTTCCTTTCAAATGTGAGAGGGGGTATCAGTCACCTCATGAATTGATTACTCTTACTGGTTTTAGATATGCCCTTTACCACAAAATATATCTGATGTACACAAAACCGTGAATTTGGCATTTATGCAGTAATGTTCTTAGCTTGGTAAAAACATTTTTCTTTGATAACTGTGAATCTTTCCCCTGCTTGTTAGCAAAATAACTTTAATCTTGGAGTAGAAGCCTTAAATTCACAGGACTTTGTCTTAATATTTAAGACTTCATGATGGCACACATTGCAGTCTGTCATTGACTTAGTTGAGATGAAGTTTTTTACCACAATCTGTTCTCATTGATATAGACATTAGTCATTTTAACACTGGTCAAGAAACTTCTGTATCCAAATTATTAATACAGTTTCAGACACCAGCAGTATTCTCAATAATCCCGAAATGTGTTTCAAAGATCAGGTGAGGTTGTAGTCGGGAAATCTGATGGGTTTTCTACCTTCCATTACCAATACAGTAAAAACATACTTACATGTACTCCGACTGATGTGAAATTGAGATGGTATATTATAAAAAGATACTTTTCCTGCTGAAATGTGTAATTTTTTACATTAAAGAAGATTACAGGTTTTTTGTAATATGTGACATGGACCTTTCATCACATAAATACTATGCAATTTTATTATATGCTGCTTACCCAAAGTTTTGAAGTAATCCGTACTATCCACTATTAAAAGTAATACGAAAATTTCTGATATTATGTCCAATAGGAATATATCTTTATGAGTGAGTGTTTGGTGGCTGCTAATATTTTTCAAATTTCTTTGAACTCTTTGATGTTGTGAGAGGATATCCCAGTTTATGAGATATACCTGACCTCCCTATGGGTTCCATGGTGAATGCCTCCAGCACTCTGTTTATGAGAAGAACTTTACAACAATCAGCACCTACATGGGTACAGTATGATGCCAGTTTTGCACCTGAGATATAGAAGAAGCATGAAGCACAGCCATATTGTTTTCTTAATGTGTAAGAACATTATGAAGATCTTGGTTCAGTCAAAAAACTGACAGTAATCTTCCTTGCTCAGTCAGATGCAAGGGTGTTTCTCAAGAAAGAATAAACTGGAAAATTGTGCTCTCTGCTTTTGTTTGAGTCCTTCCTGGGGGCCACTCCCCCCAAAAATTAAGTCCTGACTTGAGTCCTTTTGGGAGACTTCCTCGGTACCTAATACCACTCTTTTAATAACTATTGATGGAGTGAAGAAATGGATATTTAAACTTTCTTCCTTCTTTCAGTCCCATCCTTTTTGGAGTTTTTAGTATTATTTTTTTTTTCTTTCTAGTTCCTGTCAACTTATACACTCATTCACATACAGACTTTCATATATAGACTTTAAAAAATTAGATTATTAGATAATTTACATCTCTACATTAGCATCCAAATCTACTGCCTGTGCTATCTTCAGAACACATTAAATAGTCTAATTTTGCATCTTTGAATACTCTTTGTAACATCTGCTTAAAACTCATGCATTACAGTGAGTCTATGAAATCACAGATTGTGAATAATCATTTTTAAAACTTTCAGCATAGCGTTCTTTCCAAATACTGTAGGAAACTATTATTTCTCTTTTGCTCTGAAGAAAGCATGGTTTGGTTCTAAACATGTACAAACAATGAATAATGTATGTATAAATAGGAAAAAAAGAAAGAAAGATATTTAAAATAGTGTGTCTCCTCAATAAATCTGCATAGCATAGAACATGACTTTTTTTTTACTAGACTCTATTTTTCCTCCCTTCAGTATATGTTTCATTCAGAGCAATGATGAGTTTGGGGGGAACTTTATGCTGTAAGGAAAGGCATATGTTGCTGCTTGGAAAATTATAAAGAGATTTTAAATTTTTGGAAAGGAAAATAGTAGCAAATCAAGACTGAGGGAATATAAAATAGATCCTGTTCACATATTAAGATGGAACAGGATGTTTATAGCCTTGAAAATACAAGAAATGTGAGTGTTCTATGCAGTGAAATGAGATCACACGAAAGGTAATAGAACTTTGGAAGAGTTAGAAAGAGCAAAAGTGAATAGTGAAAGAAATGAGAACAGAAAGTTAGAGTAAACCAAGTGAAAGATAAGATGGAGTGGTAAAGTGGTTAAATTGTGAATCCAGTCTAACCAAGTGGTCTGATCTTCAATCTAAGTCTTTTGACAGAAAGAAAAGTGGCTCAAAATATGTTTTTTGTCGTAAAACTAAGGATTATGCCAAGATTAAAGGTTTTATAGGAAAAGAAGATAATAATATGGACAAATGTAACAGGGAATCAAGGCACTGAGAAGGGCAGAAAGGAATGGTAATGAGCTCAAAATTTTGTTATGTTGCATTTAAGCAGCTTAAGAAGACACATCAAGAGACTGATGAAAGATGGACAAATTCATTTCAGGGAAAAGAAGTGAAATGAAGGAACACATGTAACAACTGTCCAGATAGGTTTGAATGGTGTAGGACTGTCAAAGACTAATCCTATTGTGCTCTGTATTGAAGAGAGGGGAGGGGGCAAAAGAGCTTCATTCAGTTTTGCATTCGTAAGACTGTTTGTACTTTGCTGAGTGAAGCTACTATAACATACTTGCCATAGTATTTGAAGGAGCTCTTTGGTTTCCTGAATTCCTACAGCTGTCCTGATTTCAGTGGAACTTATCCAAAGGCATATCTCTTTTTTAACATCAGTGAATAATGCATTTACATACCAACTTCTGTGGAACTTAGTTGCTCAGATAAAATCATATTCATAATGAATTAATAAACTCTGAAATCACTGTGAGTGATGGGGAAAAAGAAAGTTGATTTATTTAATATAACTTTACCCCCTTCCCCCCCTTTGATCAGAGCTCACCTCTGACAGTCACCTGATTTTGTACTGAAGATGGTCAATACTTGCTTTCATTTATTTTCTCCTCTCCTGAGATCCCACTGAGCCTTGTTGAAGTTACTGGTATTTCATACAGGAGAATTCAGCTGTATACAATGTACTGGGACCTAATATTTTCATTCTACAATAACACTATCAGATTTTGCATTGGGGGTTAAAAAAAAGAAATTGTTCTTTCTTCAAATCATAAAATGTTTTCTTTCTACTGTTATTTCAGTCATGTATTTTAGGTTGGGTTTAAAAAAAGTAATCAATATACTGATTAGCTTTAATAATTAAAGAACTTCTTTCTTACTGACTAAATACTTCTTAAAAAATGTCCGTCTGAACCTGAAGTATGTGACAGGAATAAGGATGAAATGTAGTCATATGGGGTTACTATGCTTTAGCGAGAGTAAAGAATTACTGGACTCTGATATGATCTCAATAACTTTAGTTTTATTTTATTTTAATTAGCTGCCTGCAGGAAGCTTATTCCTGAATAACTTTGAAATCAAAGGCCATAAGCTGAGTTGGTTGCAAGATAGAAATTATGAATTATTGAAGCAAGTTTTTTTCTACAGAGAGGTAATTGACAAAACACGTTTAAGAATAAAAGAAAAAAATTATGTCCGTTTATATTCAGTATACACGAAGCATTGAACACCTAGTATTTTTTTCAATCAAAAATAAGATTTCAATTTTTAAAAAAAATAAAATTATTTATTTCCAGTGGGCTTTGGTAAAATATAATAAATATGTTTGCTTTTGCTCTGGTTTTGCAGAATGACTATTATTTCATCTGTTGTTTACTTGGTGATTGTCCTCAGACTGATAGACCAAGAGTAAGAAGTTGTTGTTTAATAAAGCACTGTAGCAAAAAATGAGAAATTCGTAGAAGACCTCTGGATCAAACATGGATGAAATGGTTTAGAATGATAACTCAGGCAGCAGAAACTATGTACAGAAGATGTGGGGATGGGAGGGGGCACAGATAATTTATTTGAGAGGACTGTTGAATGAAGACTCACTGTAACAGTCACTGCTGAGTGCTTCCTGGGGCCATATGCAGGCTGCCATTTTCTCTTTGGCACTGACTGGAACAACGTTCCAAGCTGGAATGTGGTCCAACTGAAAAAAATCCTTCAAAGGGGAAAAAAATCAACTCTTTTTCGTATCAAAAATTAAAGAAAGACTGCATCATACTTCACTCAGTTAAAAAGATATCCAAATTTTATTCTGTACTTATTACTGATTTTTCTTTCCACTAGCTAAATTTTAGTTTATTCCCTTCCTACACTAAGCAAAAATGACATGATTTTTTTTTTTATCCCTGGGAAAAACTCCAAAACATAATTTCTGTAGGTATCGATTACAATTCTTATACATTTCTTTCCATTATAAAAATGTATTTATAAGGACAATTTTAGAAAGAAAGAGTTCTATGTAGTGGGACTTAAATAGTTTTCAACCTGGAGAAAAATCAGCTTGTCATTGAAAAAATACTGATTTTTCTTCAAACCACTGCTTCAGGAGCTAAGTCTACACCACTCTTATCTGATAATCTCTCGTAAAAATGAGAAAAATTTTAAGGAGAAAGGAGAAAAATATTTTAAAATATGCATGGATCTGAGGTGCATCTTACTGAAAAGCTTGAAAGAAATCCTGATAAACTTACTGGAGAATATAACTTTGCAGATGTCATAATTTTTCTTGTGGCTGTTTCTGGTGTGACACCTTACCAGATCATACTCAAAGATCTGAGATCTTTTGTTCTGTGTGGTGGTCTGTGGATGCTCTAGAAATCCTTCCTTTATTTGATTTTGGTCACAGCTGTACATAACTTCATACCACTGTTGCAGCTATTGCCTTCTGTATTGTCTTTGGTGGAGACGTTCAGGTCACAGGATATGAATATGTTGCAACATTCATGGCAATGAAACTAGAGAGCTGCAAAATGGCAAGAGCAGAGAAGTTTCCAGACTTATGAAAAAGTGAAAAAGAAAGCACAGGAAAAAAATCAGAAGAAAAGAGGGAAATATGTGAAGATCTGTGAGTGAAATGTGCAAGAGTAAGGAGACTGTCCACTAAACTTGTGAAAAGAAGAACAGATAATTGTCCCTATCAAATATTTTTATCTCCTTGGGAAGGGAGGAGTCTCTCTGGTGGGATTTAGTGAGTTAGATGACTCCTTTAACCTCTTATTTTTCTCTTGTTGTGTTGAAGGAGACAAGAAAAGGCATGACTTAGGCAGCATCATATCTCTGGTCAATTAGAACTTCTAATTCAGGTGACCTGTGTCATATGGACAGTGAATTTGGAGATGAACACTCATTTTCTGCTGTACTTCTGCTCAGGTAGGTAATTAAACCCATGAGGTTCAAAAGGGAATTCAAAAAAGATCTTCGAGAAAGACTCCCAAACTGACAGTTCTCCCCCAGCTCTGAAAAGACAGAGGTTGAGTGTGACAAACATTGATGCACCGGATGTCATGCTAAGGCCTTAAATGTATGAACAAGCTACTGGTGGTGATTTCTCTCCATATGCATTGCTGGTGAGAACTGACAGTGGAAACCTGCACAGTGTCCTGTGCCATTTAAAAGAGGTTGAAAATTTGGGTGAAAAAGTGAATAAAATCATAATAGTATCTTGGAAAATGTCTTTCAGTGACAGAGTGAGAGCTGAAATTATCTACCTTTAAAAAAACAGCAGTTGCCTATTCCTTGAAGATTTACTAATGGGCAGAGCATTCCAAAGTACTCCTTAATCCCAGTGTAGAAACTTCAGTGTACGGAGAGCCATTGGATATCCATTTAATCCAGGCAACTGAATGAAATTAGGCACTTCTTTAGCTGTAAGTGCCAAGTCGTGGACTCCTCATCCCACGTTGTTTTAACTTCTAGTTAAGGTATCCTTGTAGATATTACGATTTAGTCAAATACAAGTTACCAGCTCAATGCAAAGAAATTGCAGCAAAAGGTAATGGTTTCCAATATAAAAACGACATCAGCAGTGATCCCCATGACTTTTTGTTCTGGTTTGGCTGCAGCCGGCAACAAAAGCGCCACGTGGTCGCCCTTCCCCCCGCCGGGGTGCGGATGAGAATGGAAAGAAACAGGCAGAAACTGGTGGGTCGGGATAAGGGCAGTTTAACAGAACAGCAAACAGAGGGAACAGCAACAACAATGATACAGCTAAGGGGAATACACAGAACAAACCAGCAGAACAGAGCCCGCAGAACAGAATCACTCTCTTGGACTGAACCGCCGCTGAGCCCTCCCGAGCCTCGAGTGAGTTCCCGCCCCCCAGCTCCCCCCCACCAGAACCCAGCATGACGGCACATGGTATGGAATACCCTGCTCTGTTTGGCCAGGTGGGGTCAGCCCCCTCCCCACCCGCGGGCAGTGCCCCGTCCTGGATTCCAGTGAAAATTAACCCTGTCCTGGCTGAACCCAGGACACTTTTACACTTTTTTAAGTCTACTGTTTCCTAACAAACAGGAAGCAACCTAACAGAGATGAGATGCTATCCTTATAGTTTGAGATTCATCTCACATGTGGACATGTGAAATTCAGCTTTCTAAGGCTTATTTCTGTTGTGTTCTTTGTTATTTTGCACGGAGGATTAAGCTTTTCTAGAATTAGATTAATTCTTAAAAATTTAAACAATCTGGAATTAACTCTTTTGTACTTTTATTCCAAATATGCATGCTGGGAACCAGGCGGGATATGCAGTGGTTCCCAGGTGGGGATTATATCTAGTTTCCTTTTCCTGAGGCAATGCGGCTGAGCTGACGTATGTATTTTACAGTTCTGTTGAGTGCCTATGCAGCCCATATGCACTTTTAGCTGTAGGAACCGGGATGACCAGCTAGATGCAAAGTTGTATCAGTATCTCAGGCTGCCCAAACTGTTTTAGGATGAGGAGCTGTCTGTCTCGACACCTTTTTGACTGCATTGAGAGTGCAGGCTCTAAATCACCTAACTTTTAGGTATCTACAGGTACAAGAGTTAAACCTCAATCATATGTTTCTTCTTCCAAAAGGAAAACAAAAAGAGATTTCCACCAGTCAGAAGTGGCACACTGTTTATTCCATTGTAGTCCAACTAAATTAACCTAACATTTTGGAAATGAGGGACTTAAGGCCCTACATGCTACCCTTGCACCGGATGGAGTATAGAATAGAAGCAAGAGAGTTCCTTTCCCAAACCATGTGATGTGAGTAGATTGTATGAGGAATTAAGTAACATTTAAACAATATTTGAGAGAGCTGGTAAAACAAAAATGCACTTCTTAAAGAAATACTGTACAACATTTGTTTTGCTCATAATATTCTGTAAATAGATTTGATTTGTTTACAAAAAATCTTTCAAAGAAAGGTTTTTCTTCACTTCAGTCAACACTTTTCCATACACTCTTCGGAAAACCATTAGCATATAGTACAGATATGTAGCTCTAAATGATGAGTGACTTATCTTTGAAGACATAAAAAGATACTTGGACATTATACAAATAACATTTTCCCATTGCCTTCCAGAAAAGACACTAATTTAGATAAGAAGTTAAGATGTTGGAAAGCTGTGTAGCCATTTCAAGTTCATCTTAAAAGAAACAGAAGGCAAAGGCTGTAAGAAGAAACAATTCATGTTTGTAATCTCCTAAATGTTCAGTAAATTATTTGTACATTCCTCATTGTTTATGCATCTTCTGTGGAGTGGAACAAATACTGAGCTTGCTTAGAGTAAACTAACCATATTCTAAGAACCAAACTCTCACAAAGTTCAAAAGCACAGGAACCCAATTTGCAGATGGTCATTATCTCTGAAAGTGAACCAAAGTAAACACCAGAGCTAAGTGTTGCTGGATTTTTTTTAATACTGCAAAAAGTGTAAGGGTTGTGTGGATTGATTTATTATTATTTGGTGTTAAAAAACAAACACAAGATGAAATTTTAGCACTTCAGGTAAAAGAATACTTATCATCTGTGATGGATTGAAATGTTAAAACATTTAATTCACATAGCTTTCAAAAATCATGTCTTACAATTTCTAATTTGTGTTACTCAGAGATGTTATGTTTCAGTAACTTCTTTTTTCTTGTAAGGAGAAAGACAACAGGGAAAAGGAATTACTATAAGACATCAGGAAATTGAGTACTAATAAGGGGAAACTTTAAAGCCGATCCATTTGGTTTGATGGTAGCACAGAACAAATCTGAAAAGCTTCATAGTCTAAATACTGCTATGTTATAGAACTGAAAAGCTTTTATAAAGGCCCAGTCTTGAAATTTCATATGAAAAATTCTCATTTATGAAAGTGTTATAAGCAGTTTATATACAAGAAAATTACTAGCTGAGGAAAAAACAGATATTAAGGACAATAATGCAGATATAAGTGTTTCTTTTGGACAAAGATTTTTTTAGAGCAAGAATTTTTCAAATACCTAAGCCATCACAAAACTGTATCGTCAGAACTATCACTGAGATGGTGGTGTCTATGTGCAGCTGAAACCTTCTAGTTCGCTGTGTTACAAAAGTATTCTAGATAAGATTCGTCCTTGTCTAGCTATATTTTTAGGAATAAAAAGTGAAAAGACGTGCCCCTTTTAGGTATCATATTATTCTTCATAAATGCCAAAGTTCAAAATTTCTTAACAAATGTGTACATTTCTGAAAATGTTCTCTAATGGTCTGACATCGCTAGGCGGAACTGAGAGTTTCCCATCTGGGAAAACACACACACATATGCTGCTGCTTCCAAAAAAGCTTTCTAGTGATGTGTCTCAGCTCGTTAAAATTTTTGACCAATGAGATATCTTCACAATTTAGCAATAATATATTAGCTCTCTCAGTTTGACTTTTTTCTTGGGGGGAAAAAAATCTGCTTCATTGCTAATAATTCCTTGTTATTTTTACAAACATTTTCTCCAGAGGGTTAATTAGTGTCTGCTGAAGTTCCTGATGGGAGAGGCAAAATGAGTGTTTTATAGCAACATAGGGGAATATGTTCACATTTTACATGAATACAGAAAAGCAGCCCAAAATAAACCTGATCCTGTGAACGGATGGTAGCAATGGTATTCAGCTGTCCTAATAAGGGAATTTTATCTTTGAAATAAAAATTGTTTTATTTATGAATATTTTTTCTCTGTTTTGTTGTCAATGGACAAATGTCTGCCCTGGTCTGCTTTGATATTTTCATGATTATTTGAAATACTGGACATAGGGACTGGAGATAGGTCCTTATCTTTATATTTCAGGCAATTATATAGTTTTTCACATCAACAAAGAGCTCTCCAGGTGTACCAAACCTAAGACTGCCTGTACAGAGAAGACCCCACATATACATACTTCATAAAAAGGTACTGTTAAATAAGTTTCCAAAGTGGAAAGATTTTAATAAACACTGGCATCTCTCCTCAAACAAACCTCAAAGGACCCACCAGGTAGTTAATCCTTTACCTTGATCTTACTTACCCATGGAGTCCTATGTATATTAAAATTGGGAAGATTATAAAATTAACATTGACTTCAGTTTCAGCTCTATGAAGATAACACCCAGTTTATTTTTCATTATCTGCAGACAGCACTCTTATCCCACTCGGTGGCTTCTTCAGCAGGTTTAATACCTAAATGAAAAGGATCTGTCTAAAACTTAATCGAGGCAAGATGGAAGGAATTGTGGTGTGCCTAGAAAATCTCTTTGAAGGCTATAACTCAGTGTTATGCTCGTAGGGGAAAGATGAACTGAGTTTCACTAGAAAATTCAGAATGAGGGTAAAAAGGAAAAAAAATGATGACATAACAGTCAATAGCTAAATGATCAGACAGTCAAGTGGGATACTGCTTCACACTCCATTCATGTTCAGCCTAAATTAACATAGGGACTCAGTGTGGCTCTCCCGTATTTCAGGTGTGTTGTGCAGCAACCAGATTTTCCGCCATTTAGAATTAGGAGTGTCCTAAGTCTTCCTTTCCTGCAATTAGCTGTCATCCAGGACCTGAGAAAACCCTTCTGGGCTACCAGATCTAGTCATATTTAAAGGAAGTTTTCCTACTTTGTGTGCTGTGTGTGGGTGCGTGTGTGTTTAAGCTGTTGCCCTCTCCCGTGGTCTGCACTCTCAGGGTATGCATGAAAGCATGCTTAAAAGAAGGATCTGTCCTCTCCCTGTGCTGTTAACAGATAGGCCTGAATTAAAAGCAAGAACCTGAACCCAGAAACTGGTGCTCTGTTGAGGGTGCAGTACAGGCTGGGGCCCGCACCCGAACAGGCTGGTAGTTACTGACACAGTTCATTTGCCAGTGAACATTCCGGCTGCCATGGCAGAAGCATAGGCAGGCACAGTCATCTTGTACAATGAGTTACCTTCTATGCATGTCTTCTATGCAAAATGAGGCATGTGTTAAATTGCTAGTTTTAACTCCTGCAGTCAAATCCCAGTCCCCTGCCCCTCTGTCTCAGACAGGCTCTGGTAGCAGTATGGCAAAAAAAGCTAGTGGTGTTGCGGGTGAAATCCTTGGGCTGAGAGGCAGGTTTACAACTTTTCCCACTGCTAGAGGGACTACAAATGAATTTTTAGAGAAAGGCAAGGCTCTTCTTTTTTCATCAGCTTTTTTGTTGTGTCTTCTTAAAGGAAGTTTAAACAATTTGTCATTCATGCATTTCCATGGCATACCACAACGCAGATTTTGGATGAGTGCTTGCTTCTGCATTTCTACTGTATCACAGTCGCAGGGAATGATATAAATACATAGACTGATATTGCCATAACTATTGTTTTGGATTGGTCTGGATAAATACCATGTGCCCAACAAAACCGCTCCATCAGTCCCCCTCCTCAACTGGACAGGGGAGAGGAAACATGATGAAAGGCTCGAGGGTCGAGACAAGGACAGGGAGAGATCAACCACCAGTTACTGTCACGGATGAAATAGACCGAACTTGGGGAGAAAAGGGAGTTTAATTCATCACCAGTCAAATCAGAGTAGGATAGTGAGAAATAAGATTAGATGTTAAAACACCTTTCCCCCACCCCTCCCTTCTTCCTGGACTCAGCTTCAATCCCGACTTCTCTGCCTCCTACCCCCAAGTGGCACAGGGGGACAGGGAATGGGGTTTGCAGTCAGTTCATCACACGTTGTCTCTGCTGCTCCTTGCTCCTCAGGGGCAGGACTCCTCACACCCTTTCCCTGCTCCAGCTTGAGG
>Ga0065711_1035621_pt1 | contig 22051 bp, 14 predicted proteins | sample Hoacrofraction12_FD_59098 | JGI IMG/M metagenome (GOLD analysis project Ga0065711, IMG submission 59098) | Hoatzin crop microbial communities from Cojedes, Venezuela - Epithelial fraction 12 v2 (version 2) | ecosystem: Host-associated > Birds > Digestive system > Esophagus > Crop | place... | reverse complement strand
CCCCTTTCCAGTGAATGCTTATTAGCATAATGCTGCCTCAAATTTGCTATTGGCAAAACCAAAACTTGTTTCTACTTTCATCACAAATATGAAAAAAAAATTTTCATGGAAAATACCACAACTGCAGTGCAAATTCCTTTCTGGAAGGCATTATCTTATACCTAATGAGCTCGTAACTACTATTTTGTCTTTAAGAACTGACAAAACCCAACCAGTTACTACCTGGGTGGTGATTTACCTGCTTCTGCTTTTCATATCCATTATCTCAGCACTGAATTCCCACCTTCTAACTAAATTTCATTAGAGCATTAATATTTTCTGGCTAGAAAGGGAGAACTGGTATGAAGGCTCATGCTTTGCCTTCTCACAAAAGAGTTCAATGGGAGGAGAAAAAATTGGAAATGACAAGCCAGGTTCTGAGCCCAGCTTTTCTCATACAGGTCCCACAAGGCAAGAAAAATATGACATACAGAGTGTAGCGACTCTGCTTCCTCAGCTACTTCCCTTCAGAGCTGCATTCAGCAAGACACAGTCGAAGGAATCCCCGAGTTTCACTCCTCTAGTTTTACCATTCCATTCTTTTCTTAATAATGAACACATTTTTCTATTTCAATGAACAAACCAAACAGCATTCTTCCTTGTTACGAGCCCATTCCAGATGTCTTAGTGAAAGCTCTTACACGTTACGTTCTGCTAAATGCCTAAGACTAAAATCAGAAGAATATTAAAGCTCCCAAGCTAAGACCCATCACTTAATATTCAATGCCTATGGTGCAGCCGTCAAGCCAAACCTCCCTTTGTGCTCACAGAGACAGATGCACCTTAGGTGGGATTAATTTCAGCTCCAGTGGGTATCTAAAGCAGCTCGAACACAAGGTTTACCTTCTACGTCGTTAGGAAGATGTCTATAAATGAAGCAGTCAGTGCCTGCAAACAAATCCCAGTTTTGGCCTCTGCTGTCCAAGTCCACAAGGAGGACTGGAAAGGGCATCGCAGATCCAGTTTTAGGCAAACCGTAACATGAATTACTCTATTTCTCCAGTCTAACAGGACTCATAGCTGCACACTCAGAGCACAAGGAGGACTGGGAAGAGAACCTGTCCCACAGGAGAAACTCGTGGATATTTAAGTTTATTTCAAATAAGTGTTCAAAGAAAAAAAAAAACCCGAACTAAAACAGATTTAATATATATTTGCTTTTCTTAAAAAATGATTCCATGAAAGAGTTTTATAGTTATCTAAGTAGTAATACAGTTTTTTATATACAAAATTCCATTTCAAACAGTTTACTGTACAAAAGAAAGTATAAGCAACTGTTACTATTTCATGATTTCAGCAAATAATGAGAAATTCTGATAAGTATGTGTTCAGGATATAGGTCTACCATTTACAGGAATGTCAGTATTGAGTTGGGAATACTTTTGTATAAGTATTTACAGATGAAATTCCCTTCAAGGAAGTTCCCCTAAGATTTATCTTCAGAATAGGTAGTTCATGTCTGGCTTTCTTCTGGATCTTTTGAGCTACCAAGGAATGAGAGGAAGAACACTTTTTCAACAAGATGTATGGACAGAATTCTGCTTGATTTATTCCCTCTCTCAGTCCTATTGCAGTCAGCGGGCCTGATCTGGTAAATGCTTACTACCAGGCGTAATGCTTCCAGGGTGAATAAATCAGGCAGGATTTGGCCCTACAGTAGTAAGCTATCATTAGTTACAAATTTTAAAAATAGTGACATTCCTGCAAGTCAAAATACAACGGAAACAAGAGTTAACAAAATATAAGCCCTTTATTAATAAAAATCTTTGGTTGGATCAATATTTTAAATAAGCTTCAAGAATATTTGGTTAATACCATTTTCTTTCTTCCACATAATTTCTCTTCTTGTGCCTTCTCTGGACAGACTACAGAAAAATATCAAGTTTATCGCATACTTTAAAACAAATAAATATATCAAAAGCTAAATATGGCATTTTTTTAAAGTTCTAGCATTAATCTTTAAATTAGTTTGGCAAGGAAAAAAAGAAAAGGAAAAAAGAAACAACTAACTTCTCTTGAAAACAGTCTTTTGATGTTTGGTTTTGTAACAAACCATACAGTAGTTAGACTTTAAAGAAATCTCTTGTTTTTATTTTCTTCTTCAGTTTTATATTGGTAATGCAAGTGCCATGGACAAGACAAAGCGATAAAAGAAATGAGGTTAATTGCACCAATATTATTTGGAAGTGCAGTTTATTGTTTGACAAAGCAGAACTAAAATTCACTACGCTTAAAAGGAGTCGTACTGATGGGGTTTCGTAAGTAATTTAGTCTTATACTTTAAGGAATTTCCTTGTACAAAAGATAGCGTATTTTAAGACAAAAGAAAAGTCCTGTAACTAACTGAAGGTCTGGTCCTGTAGCCCCAGTGCAGACAAAGCTTCCATTGAGGACAGCAAGAGGGAAATGTTTTGGATTTACTCCTCCTCTGGGAAATGCCATTCAACAGCAGAAAGTCTGCGGGAGCAACTGGCTGGGAAAAACGGGTGCAGACTCCGTTCTCCTGCGGAGGACAGAGGGCTACAGAGAAAAAACCTGGCGGAGAAAGGGATGTGCCAAAACAACGGGGAAAAAGGGAATTTCCTCAGCAACAACAGTGTCTGAGTACTAGGCAGGGCAGTGTGAGTCACTGTAGCTCTACGTGTGCTCGTGAATTCAGGGCATTTAACAAAACGCTCTGTGATCATCTACCTGCCGGGTGGATCTCTGCAATTGTGCTGCTGCTGCCTGGCCGTGAGCGAGCACCCGCTGGGGGATGGCTCACACACAGCCGGCGCAGGCTGGGGCACTGAGGTAGCTTCATCCACATCAGTTGTTCATCGTTAAAAAAATAACTTTTCCAGATTCACTTTTCTGATGTTTCTGAAGAGAGCAGTGCCCCAGTGAAGGTCTCGGGTACACAGCAGGTTGCCACAAGTGCCCCACGCACCCATGTGACTCTACAGCGCGGCGGAAGCTCTGCTTGTTTCCGACCTGCGGGTTCAAACTCGGATGTCTGCCAGAAGAGCTGAACCCTGTCTTGGAAAGCAAGTCAGGCTGGTGGGCTTTACGTGGTTGCTCTCCTGCCAGAAGGAATACCAGGGCACACACTAAAGCTGATTTTGCACATACGTTATCTCGTTACCCCATGGACCTTCAAACTTGGGATTCCAAAAGTATTTTAAATTATTATTAGTAGTTTTATTATTGAAAATTTACCTTTATTTAGTTAATTAATAGGCTACGGTCAAATTCTCAAGAGAATATCTCTATCTAGATGTACTAAGTACCTGCATTTATTAATGCACACCAACAACAATAGTGTTACCTATCAATGAAATATAAAAATTCCCTGCATTACTGCTTGTGCAAAAGAAAAAAACAACATGATCAGAAATAGAATGTGGTCCTCCATATTTGTAAGAAGAGCATTTCTCACAAAGATGGGAGCAAAATGGCAGCACATCCTTCAACATGCACCCGGTTGTCCATTAATCGAGTCCTGCCCTTTACGCGATGGCTTGTGTATCAGCGGAATGCCCCGATGTACTAACTCCCTCCTCTTCTATACGTCAAGAGGATACGAATGGCAGGAGGACAAGCTCCCACTGTGGCTCCTGGAGAGTCTGGGGCTGTGATTGTTACAGTTTTCGCCTTTTTTCTTGTCCTTGTCTTTCCAGGTCTCTAGCATTTGCAGCTTCCCTTGCTCTTCTCTCATGAAGACCTCCACCATGAGAACTTTCTCTTTATGAATCTGCTGACTAATGTCCTTGGGAATGTCTGGGATAATCCAGTCAACAAAGTCACTCATAAACATGACCAAGTTCTGAAAACGAAATTGTGAGAAAATGTCAGCAGGGTCAAAGGAGAAGATGACTGTAGAGGAAGCGCCATTTCTGGTGTACTTAGGAAGGAAGAATGAAGAAAGGACAATATTTGGGTTGGGCTCAACGGCATGTCACAAGTCTGACACTAAGCCAAATCCACCTCAACTTCTTGTTCATGCTAGAAGCAGAGACAAATGGCGGGCACAGATCTCTATGACTGATGTACAAACACTGTCACAGCCACTTAGAAACCCAAAGGAAATACTGTCATTGATAAATGCCTTCTGAGTTTGACATCAAAAGACAGAAGCAAATAACAAGCAGTAAAATGATGAAAGTTGGTAAAATACATTCCAATGAAATGTTTCCGATTTAAAAAACCTTGATTCAATGAAAATGCGGTCTTTCACAAAGATAAATACTTTGTCCAAAAAAAAAAAAGGAATAAAATTTTTGAAACAAGTTTTTTAGATAAGACAGACTTAAAACACTTGTGTCACAATAACCAGCATCACTGTTGTGATAGAATAATGTCATTTAGTGAAAAATTATAAGATTTTGCCTTCTTGTTCAGATGCAAATGAATAACTAGGAAAATTTTGGAAATTTCATTTCTTGGCTAGGTCTAGAAATGATTTTGGATTAAATTTATGCTGTTTCAGTGAATTTGTTGATGTCCTACTGGAGAAATTGGTGGGACCTAATTAGTATCAGCCTTGTGCTTTGCTGCTCACTAAGGTTATTAAGTTGCTTCTGCATCGGACCAGTTCAGGGAATCCCTGGAGATGAATTTTTCCACTGGAGATATACCTGGGCTTGGGTGGGTGGGAGGAAGAAGGTGAATGAGGATGATGGGCAAATTTCTTTGCTTTTCCATGAAACAGCTGAGAAAGAGGATTATTTTCTTTGGCCTAGTACCTTATTTCCAAAGGTGGCTTGCCTTATGTAGCTGAAGAAATACGGTAACTCCTTTTCTTTCTCATATAAGAAGCGCCTGCAATATAACATACCTGGAAAACTATCACAAAGGCTAATCTTGCTGCAAGGACAGCCCAGAAATCCTTTGAAATGTCATACTTGTTTTCGGACCAAGGGGGTTCTCGATAATCTTTGTATCTGCAAAACAAAACTCAGTAAATCACTGATGTCATTCAGAAATTTTAGCACCATGAGGAATTCATGCCAAACAGTCAAACAGTAAATCAAACCATCTAAAAGCAACTTCACTATTACGGCATGATGCCATATGAACCTCTCAGAAGCAAGACACAGCTGGAAGCTTTCCACAGCCTTCTAGTTTTACTCAAAATTAAAGGTCTTCAATCTTAACACCCTCTGATTAGGACAAATAATATCGATTCTACATAAAGACAGAGTAAACTACACAGTTCAGATAATTTATTTGCTTTTAAGATTGGTAAAAAACCCCCACCATATATTTTTCAGACTAATTTTAAAGACAAAAATACCGATCTCAGATCCACAGAGTGGGTTATGCTACGTGGTGTTCTTGCTCATGATTAGCGAGAGGTCGCAGCTAAATTTTGCTGTATAGAGAGAAGGTGAGAATTTTGCCTTAGCTATGGCTTACGGGAAATCTACAAGCTAATCCACAATAACTTGTCAGAAAGAAGACAAAGACAAAATACATTAAGTTTCAAACTACAGCATCCTGTCTATATGTTGAAAGAATTAGGGTTCCATATTTTCCAATGATTTAAAAATCCCTGGAACATGGAAGAAATGATGGGATGGGAAGAAGAAAGAGGCTGTGACTCGAAAGCAAATAAACCTGGCATTTTTGTATTGGACCATGACACGTAACACTTCCGTTCTCCACGTTCTGTGCTAAAACCATGTTTGCCACCCTCATTTATCCTGTGCCCAAAGCTCACCAGAAGGAAACCGGGAGAAAGTAAAAGCAAGCCAAGCTAATACATATGCAGTTTTGATTGTTTTTTTCTTTCATCTCAGAGTGATTTTTCTGTTTAGCAGTCATTTCAGCAGATCAACTTGCACTATTCACATTTGTAAAGAATATAAATTAAAAACCAACACAATTATAAAGGTGGTCTCTCTTCCTGGTCAGTTTGTGTAATTTTTAGTGTATGTATACCAAAGTCATCTTTCTTTTTATCCTCCCCTGGAATGTTGCTTTCTTGCTGGTTCTCCTCTTCCCCTTCTTTCCCCCATTGCCCCCCTTTCAGTTTTGCTGTTCTAAGTGCTTTCACTGTTTTATTTGGCTTCAGTCCCCAATTCTAAGCATTAAAACATTTGTTTTGAAGATGATGGATATCTAAGGAAGCCTAGGCAAAGCATGCAGTTCAGCACTGACCTAGATTGCTTCATAAGCTGAAATATGCAACAACCATTTTCCTTTAAAAATGAAAATAATATGTAGGAATTGTTCCAGGCATGCAGATTTCCTGCAGGATGACACTTTGAGTGGGTCTTAAGTTCCGGTGCAGATACGGATGCTATTACTCGCATCAGGAATTGCTACCGAAACTGGACAAGGAGGAGAGGTGTACTGTGAAGCCATGGTCGTTGTATCAGTAGCATGTGATACAACACCATGACATCGAAGCAACATCGTTTTGTTCCCTCAAAGCATCATTGTGCTGTTTATCTTTATTTATCTCCTTTCCTGAGAAAAGGGAACAGATAAGAACAAAAATCTTTGCATGAACACTGAACTTAACAGCGCTAATCTCAGTTTCCCAGAATAAGGAGTACTTCACATTCAGGTGTTGGGGTTGCTTAATAAGTAAGCCAAAACGTTCAAAGCAATGGATACAAAAGGCTATCAAGGTGTTTCAAAAGTACTGAAAATCCAGGGGAATGTAAAAATTTGTCCCATTCTTAGTCAGCTGTGAAAATACTTAAAGTTAGTTATCACTCAAGAGAGTACCTGCATATCTGAACCTCGTAGCCGAGATCCATGGGGTCGTTGGGAGCTGTTCCTGCTTGAAAATCGCTGACATTAAAAGAGGATAGTGTATGGTTCACGAAGCCATGCATGGTGCCATTCTCACTGTACATATACAGGTACACGAGGCGTGGAATGAAGTCGGATGTGAATGAGATCACAAATGCCTAAGCCATAAGAGTCAAGAGTGAGCGCAATATTCAGGCAGTGGTGAAGTCAATAACATACTCGAGTACGTCTTGCCCAAACAACTCGCGCAACGCAGGGACTGCTTCAGAAAACAAGGGGGGAGACGGCAGCCCACGGGGCCCTAAAAATGGAGTATTCGCTGCTGCAACAAGGTAGTAGCTACTGCTCACTCTCCCGAGTTGCAGGATATTAGATGGCGTGGTTCCACACCGATAGAGATTTCTATGTGGATAACAACTTGAAGTCCCCCGAGAATGAAGCGGCCGTAACCCCCAGCACCAGAGGAAAGCAAAACACGGCGCTGCTGCCCCGTCCCCCCGTCACAGCTTGGCTCTGATGCATTGTATAAGGTCCAGCCGATGGATTTCCAAGCACTTTGCTGTTCTGCAAACAACTGACAGGGAACTGACTCTTTAAATTCTCATTACATTGCAAAAGGCCATTAAGTGTATGTGTTTTTTAGCTCCATCAAGATAAAAGGATGAGCAGACTGAGCCCAGTTTTATCTTTATGGTCACAAAAAATGCGTTTTGTTTGGTTATTTAAAAAGGTTTTCTAATAATGTCATTCAGAAAATGCAAGACAGCCAGTTCAGCTGAGTTCTTCCTAACTTTAGCCTTTCTCATTTATCATTATTGTGAAACATTCTCACTGGCATAAATCTCATGTACATGTGGAACAAACACAGTACAAAATGTTTTACTTATTTTATGATAAAGAGGGGTAGTACATAGATCAAAGAGGGGAAAAATAACACTGGATAATGACGAACAGAGACTACATGGAAGAAAAAAAATAGAGAAATTATTTCCAAAGGAAAAGAGGACAAATGGTAACGATAAATTAAGGCAGCATATCGAATAACCAAAAGAATGGTTTGGTCATAGCACAACAGACACCTGTGGGCAAAGCGAAGGGACTTCCAGTCTGGGTAATGGTGAAAAAACCGAGAGGGCCCATGGACACATGGCCGTTAGCCCTACACGGCCGCTATTTTGCTGCATTGCAAACATGCTTTCAGCTTTTTATTTCATCTTTCCCCAGGTGGGGTGCAATGAAAATGATCGGTGTGGATGTCTGTTCATATAGAATATTAGATAAATATATAAATGAATATATTAAGGTGTGCTAAAATTTTCTAAGGGCTGGGATGTTCAATGTTCAAGTAAATAAAAACATTTTCATGGATTTTCAGAGCCGAGTGACAGCAGCTCAGTTCGAGGCCAGCTTTTCAACGGAGGGACGCTGTGTTCAGATGAGCCGAACTAATTCACACCCCGCTGACGACCTGACCCTAAATGGATTTTATCATTGGAATTAACAAATACATCACCTTCGTGATAGTATTTCAAAAGAGCAAAAGCAAGCAGCTGTGCTCTTATTTGTTTGAAGGGCAAAACTGTTTTATGAAAACTTTCTGGAAAAAAGCTGCAACGACTACCTACTATTTTATATTATTGCTACTACTATCACAACTTTAAAATAAAGACTGCATCCAATTCTCTAGTATTTCAGAACATTTCTAAATCATATACTTTCACTTGATTTTAAGGGATTTATACTGAAATAAAACTAATGGAGCAGAATGGAAAAGCCAGCCTACTGAATTCAAATTTTATTCATGCCGATTACTTACATTTATTATGACAGCAAGCTTTCCAATACCTCTGAGGATATTATACCAGATTCCTAAGGGAGGAGACAAACATGTAAATGCTGTGCCAGTCATTAAAATTAGATAAATTATATATTTTTATTTAACAGTGTTAGGAGTACTTATGACTGTGCCAAATTGGAGTTATATTTTAAATAAAAAAAGAACAAATTATAAGAGATTAATTTAATGAAGTTTAAGCGAAGGAAGCCCAACTCTGTCTTCCAGAGCTATGTTTGGGCATCTATTTTTTTGAGGTTTTAATCTAAAAGCTTCTTTGAGGCACAGGAGCGCAAATGTGAGACAGCAGAATGCCAGCATAGACAGAAAAGAAAAACATCATGAAATTTCATTCAAACTTCTCAAATGCTTGAGGAGAAAAAAAGAAAGCTACAGATAGGGAGCTGGAACCTCCACACACGTGCTGCAGAACATACTCATCTACTGGTTTTAAGGATCCAAATGTGTTTCTACAGCTTTTCATCACAACTTTTCCTACCTCAGTTTTGAGAAAGCAAAGCTCCAGTGGAGCCACTCGAATGGATTTTTCCATCTGCACCTGGAAACCACATAGATACGGGTTTCCTCAGCATGGGCTCTGTGCATTCAAAATGTAACACCAGCCAGCTCCACGCTGACTCAGGTTCAGCCCCTCTGGGTTTAGTCTGAGGATGATGCATGAAGTCCCACAGCTCTGCCTCTTCCCTGTCTCCAGATCCCATTCCTCATGGAAGGGCTTCTCTGAAGTCTATGTAAAGTGCTGGTTTAGCGTACGTGGCTGTGCACCCTCGTGCCTGGCCTCTCTAACAGTCTCCTGGGCATTAGTGACAGCTTGGACATTTCTCCTTAGTTGAAATACTCAAACTGCAAGATTCTGAACATGAGGAAGAACTTCTTCCCTCTGAGGGTGACAGAGCACTGGAACAGGCTGCCCAGGGAGGTTGTGGAGTCTCCTTCTCTGGAGATCTTCAAGAACTGCCTGGACAAGGTCCTGTGCAGCCTGCTGTAGGTGACCCTGCTTCGATAGGAGGGTTGGACTAGATGACCCACAGAGGTCCCTTCCAAACCCTAACATTCTGTTTATTCTGTGATGGAAAAATGCCGGGCTGCTACCAGATCTCAGTGGTTTCAGCCCTGATGAGCCACTGTCCTGTTCTGGGTCTGCAGAGGAAGGAAGATGTAGGAGGCTTTACGCACGGTGACATCCCTGGAAGACTCCTCCAGCCTGGCTGAAGCCTTTGCTTGGTAACTAACTCATACTTCATGTAGCTTTGGTCTGCTGGTACAGCATACACAAGCCAGCCTGGACAGAGTACAGAACTGAACTTCAGAAACAGATATTACAGTAGCAGTGGAAGCAGAGATAGACCTCTTCTTGCTACCAGTGGTTGTCCACTGTCTTTAGCAGGTGGGACCTTCTGCCTTCCCTGATTCTGCTGATGCTGGCCCTAAAAACTTGTCCGGTTTGTCTCTGGCTATTCCGCAGTCTCTGACTGTGGGATGTCTCTGAAAGAAGTGAGGTCCTTTCACCCACAAGAGAGGGACTGCAATAAATTGCAACTAACACCCTCTCAAAAACACAACCAAAAACCCAAAAACACAACCAAAAAACCAAAAACACCCCCCTTAACATCTCCACCAGCAACCTCAGCCCGCAGCATCAAATGAGCCAGCCACAAAACACCCCAAAAGCAGTGCTGTGGTAAAGGCAATAGCATGACAAACCACGATGTGTTCTTCAACTCTAGGATGATCCTAGGGCACAAGGATGAGCCCAAGGAAAAACCCTGCTTCCACAATACCAGAATGAACACTGAGCTTGGGAACAGATCATGAACTTCTCTGCTCTTGCCGACTGCCTCTGTAATATGAATAATTATTTTATTGACCTCTTTACTTGTACGTAACCAACATTTGGGAGAAATAGCTTCCTCATTACCTACACCTGTAGCTGTTAGCCCCCCACGGTAAGGGGAGGATGGGTCTGTTGTCACCGTACCACCGCAGAGCCCAGTTCCAGCTGGATTCCCTGCAACTTCCAAGCTTCACCCTTCCATCAGTCATGCTGCGTAGGGACTAAGGGATACATTTACCCACAGACTTCTGAGTCTCCCCTCATTGCTAAGCGTCTTTCTCCAGCCCCGTCCAGAGTAATTAAATGCAGAAATTTTTGCATCTACATGAAAACTGCATTGCCAGGAAGAACTGTGGATGTGCAGAACCATGCAAAATATTTCCCTATTTTATTGATCATTTTGATTTGAAAAGTGATATTGTTTACTTAATAAAATATTAACCTGAATTTAAAACTCTGGTCTTTCTATTTTAAATTTAAAGCCTCAATAAGTTATGACAATTCACAGTTAAGATACAGTCTATTGTTTTGAATTTTCCTATAAACATCTTCCTGTTAATGAAACTAACTCAGCATAATATATCCTGCCATCAACCGAAGAATAAACAAACAGGGATAACAACAGCAGTGAGCACTTACCTATATCCTTTGCTCTGACTGCCACAGGTCTCCTCAGCTCAGTGACAAATTTTTTTGCATCTAGACGGATTTCAATGATGTTGTTCAACAAAGCAAACAAAGGCGCCAGCGGGAAGGATGCAACGAACAAAGTTACGAACCCAAACTGAATGACTGCAAAAGAAAAAGCAACCATTTCAATGGCTGTGCTCAGAATTTGTCGAATGCACGCATCATCTTGTTGGCGTCATCCCCTCAAATTCTAGCAAGATGACACTCGCTGGGAGACTAAACCACATTTTCTGCACCGGGCACGGTTAGCCTGCCTGCCGCTCCATTCGGGCTTTGGAGGGCCAGCTGGCCTTCTTGCAAAAGCCAGGGCTGCTGAGGCAAGGCAAAGTAACCAGAAGGATGGGGAAGCTCCTAAAACAATTTTGCTGTGGGCGAGGCTGGCAAAGGGTGAGCTGAAGGAGTGGGATTACAGCAGCAACTGTGTTGGCTCTACAGAAAGTTGCCATGCTCCTACCAGTAGGTTTTTAGCCCTCACTAATCCCACTGGAAGCTTTCTCTTTTGAAGAATAGAAATTTCTGGGCTTTGAAAAGGACATGACTAATTCTCCACCTTTACTGGGAATAACTTGCTTCCTACAGCCTGGGATCATATTTGTTTTTCTTTGATGAGGAGATCACATTGATGTCATACTCATCCTGGTACTCTTAGAGCCCCATCTTTCTCTTCCTCTGTTAATTCCAAATGCTGATCTCACTAACTGCATATTTTCTTATTTTTAGGAACCTACAGCATGGCCTTGTAGCTTGTACCATCAAATTTCAATTTTTTTTTACTATTCTGAACATCAAGGTCATCAGATAAGCTAATTCACCTCTGCATTTACTGGGCACACCAGTTTTTGGTATTAGTATACTTCGTTATCCTTTACCACTATTGTTGCCTAGTCATTCCTGAAAATACTAAATGAGACTGCTCTTTTAAGACAGATCTTTCAGGAAAGTCTGATACTGTAGTGAACAACTTTATGTTGAACAGTTCTCAGCCTTTCGACGATTGAAAGTAGGAAAAGAACTGTAGCTGTACAATTGCAGCAATGTAGAGCTGATATCCAGTGCTTAATTTCCATATCACCCACTCAACATAATACATTACTTGAAAAAAAATTGTATGTGATCTGTCAAGTACAACCTGGCCTACAGGCACATATCTCTGTCGGAAGATTTAGTCCAGATTTCAGAAAACAGAAACAGTCTGGTGTGAGAATACACAGTGGAAATTGTCAAATCTGAATCAAGTAACTTATTTCCAGTAGGGTGCAACTGATGACAAAAGGTGCCTCACAATCTGAAGTTTATGCTATTTAATCATTTGCCTTTGAAACCTGACAGTGACACGTCACATAGCTTGAAAGAAAATCTCTAAAATACAGTGCTAAAGTAAGGGCTCACGAACAGTGGAGAGCACAGTTCATCGCTGAAGCAGCCAGTGGTTGGCTGAGGCATGCCACAGTCCAAGACTACACACTTTAATTATTAGATTGCGCCTCAGATCCACTGTCCGCCGAATCTACAGTTCAAGAACCTCAGCTCTCCATCCCATTTACTCAGAATAATCATGGTTTAAAATGCCTTCTTTCCTCCTCACTCACTCATTTCCATATATTCAGGGGTCAGTCCAGCGAAAGGCTCCAGGTTATAGTCCACTTCGTAACGCTGCTTTTTTTTCACGTGCTCTTCATGGTCTAAAGAACGCCGACGCTTTAGTTTCATGTATCGTATAAATTTCTTCATTTTTCTGGGGGAAATGAAAATGATGCCGTTAGCATGCCACTCTGGTCACAGTGCCCATTTTTCCGTTATTTCACAGTAACAGACACAGTAAGCTCCATACTTATTTTCATAAAACCTGTGCAAGGGCCCCAATATGCTGAAAGTACCGGGGATCAGCACACACAGGCACTGAAACATGGTTCTAATGGAATCCTATGGTCAGTATTACACCTCCTGCTAATCAGTAGGAAAGCAGCAGATTGCCTAACACTTTTCTAAGCCATCTGCATTGCCGGATGCAGTTGCAGCGAGGATGGGGTATCTGCAACCCAGCAGACATGGGCTTACTGCAAAGATCTTGCAGGCAGCCTACGAACCACGTTCACGCCAAGGGGCAGTGGACACACGGCGTATCGCAGGCATCGTAAAAACCACTTGTTTGAAAAAAACCCCCAAAAGTCGCTACTTACGGGATGCCAATCTCAAATAAATTGTTCTGAATCAGCTGCTTGCCCAACATGATAATACTGAGCTGGATACACAACTCCATCAGGCAGCCACCTGGAGCACACTAGGGAGGACAGAGGAAATGGCAGTCAGAACACCTGCGGCACCCCTGCGGCAGGGGCAGACGGTGCTCCCACCCAGCGGCGACGCAGATGGGGTGAAAAGGCAATTACCTCCTCCATTCGGAAAGAATGGAAAATGTAGACGTAGTCTCCTGGACGTCCAACAAATCTAGGGCACAATGGTCAGAATTATAAACGTCATTATGTATTTTATACTTTGTATATCTGATTCCTAAAGTCACTCTATGCCTTTGAGTGGAACCACCTAATGTTTAGTCCTGAAAAAGTGAATGAGCATAATTATTTTTGGTTTTGTTTTAAAGAGTAAGTCTTGTTTACTGAGTAAACAACTCAGGAAAACTGCAAGTTGCGTGTCCCACAATATTCTAGGCACATCTTGTCAGAAATCCTCTCAGGTAATCCTCATTTCTGTTGCGTTAGCTGGAATGTGCCACATGGAGTATTTATTTTAGCCTTCTGCTTTCACGCTGATTGCAAGAAGAGAGATGATACTTGCTACGATATAAAGTTAAGAGTGGCAAATAGACAGCAGTAAATAGCCTGATTGGGGATTGTATCTGAAAGTACGAAGTTGTCTTAACAAAATGGCTTTAACAAATTTGAAACAGCAGACTACCAGGTCCCTGCTTTATCCCATGAGGCTGCAGAGTTTTGGGGTCAATACTGAGGAGTTTTTAAACTAGATTTACTTTATCGCCCAACTACGGTCTTAGCTCAGCTACAGCTGTCTCATAAGCAACAAGCTGAAACCCTGAACAGCCCTTTGCATTACTCACCGGCCTTTGAAGAAAGCGACATAGAAAATGGGTGTGTAAGCATTCACAAATTTCAGCAGAAAAGCCTTAAAAATGAGCCGCTCTTCGAAATTCTTGTCAGTTTTTGGCACCTCTGGAACCAATGTGACATGGATAAGAAATGTTAAGGAATTATCCTACCGCAGCATTTCAAGATCTTAAAAATGTGGACTTTGGAAAACATCAGCCAGCTTTTAAAGAAAGAGGTATATATTTATAGCAAAATATATATTTATATATTAAAGCAATATGGCCTCACTGAGGTCAGTGGTCAGTCTGCTGAGGATCCCACCGTTCCGATGTGTTACAACAGTGATCCCAATTTCATTCCACATCTGGCTGACCTCCATGACAATCACTTGCAGAGGGACAAGAACTTATTGGCAAAGATTTCTGAACCTTTTGTCACTGATGCTTTATGGAAATGTTTAAACCAAGTTTTTTCTAAAGTGTTTTTTCACACTCACGATTTTGTATTTCTCGACATGTCTTACACCAAATGAAAAAAGGCAGAAAATGAAAATAGTAATTGAGTGATATAGAAGAGTGAAGTTCAAGATTAGGTACAGGAATTTCTGCTGTATCCCATATCCCTGTTGCTCATGACTGGATTAGTGATTAGTACTACCACTGCTGAATGAAAAACTTTAAGAATAAAGGTGAATCCATGTGCGCTTTGATATTTTTAAGTAGCTGGTTAGACCCTTTAGCCGCACATTTGAATTTCCTGGGCTTGCTCACCACTTTGAAGTCAATCACGAAAGCCAGTTGTTCGGGTCCGCTCATTTCATATCGCTCTAGCAAATACCAGCTGAGGCTTTAAACCTACCGATCTGAGTTAGCCACCTTGCAATGCAGCCGTATACTTCATCCAGGATGATGATGACGACCAAATTGATGATGACTGCAGTGGCAGTGACGGTGACCCTCACGCTCGACCGGCCTGAGGGCGTTGAACTGATTGCCAGCGCCGCTGCAGTCGAGATCCTGTATATGATGACTCCAAACACTATAGCGAACGTCAGCCCAACCTGTAAGTAAGAAAAGCACAGCCTCTTATGACGGATTTAACTACAAATACTTTGCATGGGACTTAGCAATGATCTTAATGGGATCTCTGGGCCACATCTCAAGTCCACCAAACTCTGCCTTAAAGCTCCCAATCATTTTGATGAACCATGGGAAAAGATCCTCTTTCCCTAGTAATTTGATCATCACATGAAAAAAATTATAGACTGATGCCACTATCACATGCAAAAAGCTTTTTTTAAAGGATCTAAATGTAAACTAGTTGCTTATATTCGAAGTATTAGTGGGTTTCCTTTCAGACCTAACAGCAACAGCATATATACATGATATTTGCTTTATTATAAAAGAAAGCCAGAGCTGAAGCAGAGAGGAGTATTTCAGTTTAAGTCTTTACACAAGCCTTCAAATACCCTACTCAGGCTCGCTGTGCTGTCGTAATCCCAAACTGAAATTAAATCTGATTAAATCAATGCACTTCTGGCAATGAAAATGTGCGCAAAATCTTACTCCATTTTTCATTTCTTAAATAGAAGAATAATTTTAAAATGTCATTCTTATAAGGTACCAATTCTTCAGCTGAGAAGATTAGATTTACTGCACTTCCATTCTCTGAAAAAACAAATATTAAAAAAAAAACCAACCCCAAAACAGAATCGCTATCCCAAAAAAATGAATGAACTGAGTTAGTCTGGTGTATTCTACCTTTGGAAAGGGCTTAAGCGTTTTTACCCATCTGTCAATCTGTTTCATCTCTTGAATTACTATTATTTCCTTCAAAATTTGTTTTAAATGCTGATGCTTTATCAGCAAATGGACAAAGGCTACTCTCTATGAATTATGTGCTTTATTTGCAATTCTCCTGTTTTATGGTATAACCCCAAATTTGACTGATTTATTAACAATCCTTGTAATTGGGATTGCAATTGGCCACACTATTTCTTTCAAAAATGTTTGGTATAAAAATCAGGCCATTTCCTACTTCCTGACTACTTTCTGAGAGGACTATCTCTGCTTTAAGTTTCGTCCCATCAATGGTGGTGGGAATTTCCACTTCTATGCCCTCATTTTCCCCCTACCCTATTTAGGTATGCTGATTTCTTTACTAGAAGGAGACAACAAAGTAGAAATTCAAGCTCTTGAAAAGGTTTTAGATTATAAAACAATAAAATGCATGATTTTTTTCACTGGGGAAAGGCCATTTTGACCGACATCAGTTTGATCAAGCCTGTCACGGTCTCACTAACATTTCCATCACTTCTGCTGTGTACAATGACTCGGTAACAGAAACTTCAAGTTTTGCCGGTGATGCTTACCATGAAGATAATGCCAACAAAATTGGTTAAGTAGGCTGGAAAACGATCCTTCCACGTCAGCTTTTCTTTATCTGTCTAAAATTTGGAAAGAAAAAAGGGTAGATTTAATAAAGATGTAGCATGTGATTTTGCATGTGACAAAAACAGAGAGGGGAAAAAAAAGGGTAGCAAATACATAACCAGTTAGAAGATGCAAGGACACAGTGTTTTCAGCTACAATTCCACACAGGCAAATTGTTTGCTCCGTATCTAGGTTCAAATTGGTCAAGCGCCTGCACTGAGAGTATAAATAAACCAGATTTTTCTGTATACTTTTTGAAGGAAACATGCAAATAGGCTGTCAGAAACCATGAAGTAAGATCTCTCTCACTGTTAAATATTTTCTTTTGCTTTCCCTAGAAAAATTTGCCTTCTTCCCCTCTGCCTCCTCAGTTAATATTCACAGCTTTGCAGTTGCACAACTGGGTTCCACTCAAATACAGATGAAGTATGCTGCTGAGTAACTCCAAGATGAAGGCGCAGTTGACAGGGAAGATCTTGTTTTGGTGTGTGATAAGACTTGAAATTCCTTCAACATGAGTGATTTTTAACTACCTGACTATCCATGTGGTATTCAGTGGACCACGCCAATAGGAGTTCAGATGCGCATGTATAATTACTCTTTATAGGATAGCCTAAATCCAGTCAACCGGCCGCTGCCTGAAGCTGGCTACGAAAATTTCATTTAGAACAGTATCGCTCATCTCAAGGCTTTCATAAGCTTTGATGCCGGGAATTGTTTCTAAACACCAGAAAATAAACACCAAAAGGAACATTACAGAAGATGACGCACACGTTACAAATGAAGATAAAAATATTACTCAAATTCTATTTTTATTACATGCACGTTGTCTCAGGGAAGTGCAAGCAACTCTTTCAACACATGGCCCATGCTCCACTGCAAAACGTAACGTCAGTCCAGGACGGTAAAGCTAAGATTAGCCATGCAGTGCCATTCCCCGTGCATAGGAACAGTGTCCCAAAGGGTGCTGAGGAAACAAGGGGAGGAGGGGGAAGAAACCCAGAACTGAACGTGAATATTAAACAAAGGTTCAACAGCCAAAAACAAATTGATTTGTGTCTTCCATAATTACTCATAATTTGAGTTTCTTCATAAGTTTGAATAAAAAGAACCAATTTCACCCCAGCCATGACTGTCTTAACTCTTTGTCTCCATTTGTTTGCTGTCTCTTCGCGAAAATACCGATGCTTCTGATGGCAGTCAAAGGAAACAAAAAAAGGATCGGGCAATATAGCATTACAAAGCACTGCTAAATTCATCTTTATACTCTCTACGGACTCAGTGTACATAGCAGTTTAGCCACAAGTGAATGCTCTATTAGTTTGCTTCAGGCTTTGTGTTTCAGCTTTAGGTTAATAAAGCACAACAACAACAAAAGACAAACTCTTGCCCCAAATCCTGGGGTAGATCAAGCAATCCTGCAAAGGATATTCCCTTTCTGATTTAGGATTGCGCCCTTCTTTTTCCTTTATGATGTATAAAGAATGTCCAAGAAGTTTTTCCTTTAAAATAATATTTTTTTTAATTGGACTTCTCTTGAAATAATATGAGCAATTTCTGGTTTAGCTTTAGATATTTTTTCTTTAAGAAGATTTCCAAGTTGTCTTACAACTGTTGAATTTGAACTTTAACTCTCTAGATCCCCATGAAAGATAATTACTGAGTCTTTCAGAAAAAACTCCTTTTCTCACGTTTCCCGAATTAGTAACATCCAAATTGAACACAGCCCAAAAAGTTATAAATAGTTTGGTAAAAAAAAACGTCCTCTCTTAATTGCTGAGCTTTCATATGCTGACATCTGGAGGCCACCATTCATTAATTGTCCGATGACCCTACTCTTCCACATTTAAGATCCGAGTTCTCAATATAACCAAAAGTACAGCGAGTCGCAGGTTTTTAGCGGAATGCAACAAAGTCTGTATTGCGACATTGTTTGTCCAGCCGAGAAAAGGGCAGCAACCCAAGCTCTTTTTCTTCTGCAAGGGATTTTAAAGCAGTGTGGCGAGGAAGGCGTGGCACGTGATGCTCAACCACTCACACACTGCATCCTATAGATTAACGGGAACACACCGCCATCGGCTTTTAAGAGGAGCCCAATGGTACTCGGATATAACGACATGACAAAATCGGATACGTTCAGTTTAACGTCAGTCCAGTCTACGTATGCTGTCTCTTAAAGCATATTTAATGTTAATGTGGTTATTGCAGTCATATTTTCATCAGGTTTTCATAAAATTCCAATTTAGGACATGCGTCCACGCTACTGTGCCACTACAAAAGAGGAATTTCTGCTGACAAATTTTGTTTATGCCAGAGCTTTTACTTCTCTGCTTAAAAACGCAGTCGTACAAACAGCTGAATTCTTGCAGTTAAGGGGGAATAACCTCTGGTAGGGTGGAAACCAGTAAGTGAGGGAGAAAAGGAACTTTTTCAAATCGGTGTGCTGCTGACAGACAGTAACAGGGAAGGAATTACGGCCTTCAGCGGAAGGGCAGGGAAGCTGCTCATAGCGACTGCGCCGTCTGTTGGTGAGATGCACGTGCTCCCAGGCTGACTGCCAGCACCTTTTTCACAGCGATGTAAGGAGCAAGTTAAAAGCAGAAGTGAGCGCTACCTTATTCAGTGGAATAAAATGGAAGTTACGTTTTTAAAAGATGGAAAGTTATTATCAAAGCTGGAATTTGTCAAGGAGATTGGTGTTAGTACTCTTCATTAATGCTCTAGTAATATTTTTCTTTAAAAAAAAAAAATCTAGCAAGACAGCGAACCTCTCCTGAGAGGCTCTAGGTACTTACACTAGCACAGAATAAGATGATTTGTTACAGTTTCCTCAAACTTGATTTGTTAGCCTAACAGGAGCACCCCTTCAATTGGGCTCAATTAGCTTCCCTAAGGCACACTCCTGTATCTAATTATTAAAGACATTTCTAGACTGAATCAGGTCTCGTGCGCTGGCATACACCGAGTATCCCACATATGCTAAGACCGAAGACATCTGGAATTTAAACACAATGTGCAGTGACTCTATTTTTTACCTATTTCTTAATCTTGGGTCGGTGCCTGCTACAATGACCTTCTTTTTCAAATTCTTTTATAAGTGAAACAAATGGATATTTTTTACCATACCTCTTTATGTTTGTGTTCTTTTCTCAGTGATTTTTCTAAAACTTTAGCTTCATATTCTGCTCTTGGATGATCCTGTGAAATAAGTCATATTTAATAAAGAGCAAAATTATTTACTTTCTATACCAGCTACATATGAACCATTTTCAGGTCGATTTCCTGATAATTTCCACATTTTCTAACTGAATCTTAATTTGCTCATATTTCATTCACGTCAATTGACAGTTGGCTGTAATTCAAGAAAACGTTAAATCCCGTATCATTTGCAGTTCTACAGCAGCAACTGCAGAATGATCTGGACTCACTATCAGACACCCACGTGCAACGCTATGTAGATTACATTTAACACTTGCGAGCATACAGCACAACCTGCAGACAGCGTGGTTCATACCGTGTGACATTATGCTTTGATTTTAATTACCTATCTTTCTGATAAACATTAGGTTTTGCATGTCATTAACTGTCGTTTCAGTGATCCTCAGCTCACGAGGGAAATGGCTATCTGCGGTCAGTATGCAAAATACTTGGCTTTGGGATCCCAGAAAATTGTCGCTTGGGGTCTTCCCCTAACTCTGTCTTGGAGAGCAACCCCTGATTACCCATCTGCGTTGAAGGAGTGGGTGTAGGAAACACTCCAACGTAAAAGACAGCCGAAAGATTCAGAAAGACTGACAGATTCAGAATTCATAATAATTACGCATTCACAGAAGGTTCAGAATTCACAATTATGCATCGGATGGGAAACAGAACGGAGCTGAAAAAAGTCTGAACAAGTGGAGAGGGGGAGGGTGTAAAGGCAAAGCAATCAGTGGGAGATCTAAAGAAAATCTGATGCTTGAAAAAGAAGAGGTGGAGATCAAAAGATGGCATTCATCAGTAGACATGTAATAAAAAAGGTAGGAGCAATTAAAAAAAAATGTTTTCCAAACCTTGACTGCCTCCTTCAGGAAACCAGAAAAAAACACGAAAAACAAGAAGAAAAAAAAACAAAAAAAACAAAAATATGATTACTGAACTGTTGCAGATCATACTGGATTTATATTTTAGAAATTGCATGAAACAAACATAGGTACAGTGGAGGGCTAGACACTACCAGAGAAAGCCAGTCTACTCATTTCTACAACATTTATCAACATTACTAGAAGTACTGTACGAACTAGGTGCCCCTAAAACCACCAGAAGACGAGACGTTTTGGGTTTTAGTGTATCACTTGAAACCCTGCCTCTTCAACATGACACTAGCTTAATTTTCACCCAAGTCAGAAACAGGAGGGGCTTAAATTCTTTGCTAAACTTGTGACTGTATTATCTAGAGTTGACTATACAAAACAAAGAATAAACTATATTGTCTAGCAACTGCTGTTCTAGCTGTGTAGAGCTCTGAACTCAGACATGAAGGGGATCGACATCGGAAAGATACAGTTAATCCTTTCTACTCTCCTGTATGCTAACAACAAGTTACCAAAATAAAAGAGCAGTATAGTATCCAGAAAATAAACCCCTATATTCTCTCCCAGTAAAGTAGGTCTGATCTAGCAAAGCACATGGCACAGAGGCTGCTGGCATAGTGTGCTTATATATATAATGGAGGAGATGAATGTATTAAGAGGACATAATTCCTATTAATATTAATATTTAAATAAAGCAGAAAGATTTTGGGAGTGAGGGGAACAATAACTGTGCCAGGTTCATCAAGCTGCACAGTGTTAAACCCAGGGCCAGTGAGTTTTTTATTTCACGTGAGCAATATTTGTTGTGTATCTGTTTAGAACATCTAGTGATATGACAAGGGCGGTCATACTTCTTTTAATAATAACAGGGGAAAAAAAAAAAAAAGCCAGCCAGCCAGCAAACAAAGCTGCAAAAGCCTGTACAACCCGTGGGTCCCGGCTCCGATCTCGCAGCGGGGTTTTCGCAGCACGGCTCATCATGTATGACGGGAAAACGGAAGGGACCGCCGCGCCTTCACCAGCTCTGAACCGCGGTACAGTCCAGGGCAAGGCTCTGGCGCTGGGGCTGCACTACGATCCAGGAAGGCTTTTTTCCTTTGTTGTAGAGCGACAAAATTAAAGCCAAAAAGGCGGGGAACAGCTTCTCATCTGGCTGAGGATTCTCCCTCCATTCCTTCTAAAACTTCATTGACTTTTAAGACCTTTGTTCATATAGATCCGGCCCTTTTACCCTCCATGCTATCTAGCACATTTAGTATAAACCTGGCTAGGGATACTTTTATTTTTTTTTTTTAGCAAATAAAAAAAAAAAAAAAAAA
>Ga0065711_1035620_pt1 | contig 22051 bp, 10 predicted proteins | sample Hoacrofraction12_FD_59098 | JGI IMG/M metagenome (GOLD analysis project Ga0065711, IMG submission 59098) | Hoatzin crop microbial communities from Cojedes, Venezuela - Epithelial fraction 12 v2 (version 2) | ecosystem: Host-associated > Birds > Digestive system > Esophagus > Crop | place... | reverse complement strand
CTCGAAATCATGACGCGTCACATACCAAATTGTGACAAATTTACCGGATTTGACACCAGGTGGACGGGCCACCTTTACTTAACTCGGAAAAGGGACATGTATCATGTATATATGTTCGATAACTAGCCAAGCATTCTGGACAGAAAGTGTATGAACCAGCACTTGTGTGCTTCTGCCTTGGCTAGCAGCACAGAGATGCTTCCTAAGGTTCCCAATACACTGAACTTGACAGCCTCTGTGGCTTGTGCTGGGCTTGCTCTTCTGGTTAGTGTTGCCAGACAATCCCGATATTTCAAGTACCTTTTCTGCACCTCTGCAATACCACTCCCTTCTGCCTCCCTGTGGAGGCAGGAAGAAGTACATGCTAAGATTACCTCGTTGACTGTAATCTGTTTTTCTTGATTGCATTTAAACATCTATGCTCTCAGCACAGGGCTGCTGCTGTATATACACCTTGCTTAGGCAATTTTTTTCCCTTTCCACTGATGCTAGTATTGGAGGAACACACCTTATTTTTTTTTTACATCACTTTCACCACACTTACACTTTCCTAAAATAAAGAAGCTTCTTTTTGCAAGTAGTAAGCAATTAGTTGGAGTCCAGCCCTAACATACTGGCTTTGCACAGATCCATCAGCATGACTCAGCAGCCTGCAAGCCTGAGCTCAAGTTGCAAAGTTACTAACATCTCCTATTGTACTGGCAGAAGTCAGCTAAAAGAACACCAGATGCAAAAATAGCAACAATAATAATGTATTATGTATTATTATAATGTGTAACAACAATGATAAAGTCATTAGTGGTCCTTTTTGCAGATAAAGCTGCTTGATCCTGCTTTAATGACTAGTTTCTAAGTAATCCCTTCAAGACCATCCAACATAACTACAGGGTTATAAGGTGGTGGGGTTTTTTTCTTTGTATGTGTTGTATGTATTTAACATCACAACAGGAAAGGGAAAACTAGTTGACTGGCAATAAATGCTAAATGAGAGACTTACTTGAAGTTAGCCAAGGTGTTACATTGTTACTGCTAAAGGAAGAGAAAACTCTGCATTTCTCAAACTTTTAAATTCATATAGAGTTAGCTATCATCATTTAAATCCATTTATGTCTTCGTTTTGTTTTGATTAAATTGCTGTACCGTAGAGAATATCAAACTGAATTACTTCACATTTTTAAAATCTACTCCAGTCCATGTTGATAAATATGAAATATTACTTTTGACTGAAACATATTTTTGAAAGACTTTTCTTCATCTGTTTTTCTCTGCACATTATCATTGCTGTTCTTGCTTTTTTCGTACAGAATCATTGTTAATTTTCACAAAATTCTGCACTTTTTCTCATTCTACTTGCCTTACAGTGCTTTTAAGACACTGTATTTATCTATATAGTGAAGCTAATTTGCTTCTTCTATTACTGCCTTTTCAGCTGATAATTCCAAGTGCCAGAGCACTATGCAGGTAAAGAAGTCCAGTAATGAATGGCAGAAGAAATAAAAGCAACGCAGCTCTGTTTACAGGAGGGTAAATAAAGTACCTGAATGTTACGCCCACTATCTAGGGGAATGGAATAAAAAATAGGAATCCTTCAACACTTCAGTGGCACCCTTTTTAACTTCTATTGTTTGGTTAGAGAGGTTTTTGAGAGGGAGGAGTTTTTAACTATTGAATGTATTGTACTCTGGAAAGTTGGATCTTTCAACCCTTATGTACAATGCATTTTGAAACAATCATGGTCAGAGCACACAGCATACAACAAGCTTTATGTCCTTAAAATCATTATTTTCACATGCTATTTTACACAAATAGACTAAAAATTACATCTACATTAAAAATCAGTGAGAACCTTGTGTACCCCAATCATCTTCCTTGTTATAAAATTGTTGCCTTTTGCTTTTTTAATTTGTTCTCTTCTTAAAAGGGTTAATTAACGAGTGCAACTTATAATGAGCGTGTCTCGGTTTGTGAGTTTTGCAATAAATAAGTGTGGGAACAGTATGAGATAAGGCAGCTTATGATCAAATTCACTGGTCTGCACCATCTGTTCTTACACATTAATTTTCTATATGACATTCTTTCCATAGAAAGAGAATTCAAAACATACTTTCAGGGGGGGTTTTGTGGCTTTATTTTTTTGGTTTGTTGTTTTTTGGTTTTTTTTAAATTGTGGTGTATCAGCCAGAGTTAAATGATGGCTGATGACTGGTACTTATGGTTGAATGTAACGACACTGAAAGCTGACAGAGATCATTTATAGGGTTAATCAGGCACAACACTGTGTGCCTTTACAAAAACAAGTAGTAACTCAGGAAGAAAAGAATATGTGGTGCAGAAGACTGAAAAGAGAGAGAGAAAAAAAAGAATATTAAAGTTTTCTGGCAATTTGAGAAATGTAGTTTGAGAGATTTTTAAATAATTACATCTGAGAAAGCTGTTTAATGGTAGAAACAATGGGAAAGAAGAGCTTTGCCTTCTGTGAATCACATCCCACATGCTCAAGTTGGACACCCGTAATATGAACAAACTTAGACTATATTAATCTTTCTGAGTCTAGTTTAAGTGATTCGGCAACCACAACATACCCCTGTGTCAGTCAGAACTCAGTTGAACGGGCAAGCGTTCATCTCCCTAAACTTACAACAATCCTGGCTTTTCTTGCCTTCAGCCGCTTCAGTTTTCAGAGATGTGAATGAGGCATGAGCCTCACACAGTGTCCTACTTTACCAGAGGGCAATGTTTTGTGTCCCGAGTACCATTTGTGAGTGTTGCATAAGGCAAGAATAGACGAAGAAATACATATGTGACTATACAGCCGGTCCTTATTGTAATGATTTTTCGCTAAGAAGTGAAACAAGATTGCACAGCCAATTCTAATCCAGGAATTTCCTGAAAAAATAAATTGTTATTAGCATTCCACTGTTTATAAACATCTTTCTGCACGCAGGAAATGCACATATGTCCATACACAGCTACACCGGCATCACGTAACCTGTTCTACCATTTTCTGTTTTTAACCCTGCATTCTAGTTATGAACAAGAGCTAAACTTAGCTAGCTAACAAGATCTGACATGATCGTAGTCCATAGTGGTATAGCTAGAGGCTAGAGGATTTTTGTGTATGTTTTTTTATTCATGTGTTGTCCTGGAGAGTGCTGGAAACATCACGTAAGAGTACTAAGCACTCAGTGTCAGCCTCTAGGCAAAATACAGGTAAAGGTCTCCTTCAGAATAAAATTATGTAAAATTTAACATAAATTTTTTCTTTTTTAAATGGAAAGACAATTTGTAATAGAGGCATGTCTGACTCTAACCTCATCTGCCCTGCATAAATGCAGAGGATTTCTAGACAGGAGAAGACTTACTCTGTAATTGCATCAGGTAAGTTGAGGTCAGTAATTCTGAAAACGTATATCGGCAAGCTGAGTAGCATTTATTAATTTATCTTCTCTTATTTTTTGTCCTGAAGAACAGGAGCTCTTTTTCACAATCACAATTTATTTTGTCCATCTCCTGCTTACCAAGTATTATGTTCCAGGGCAGCATCCCATTGTTCCTTTGAGGTAAATGATTAGCCTGTGAGACCGTCTAGCAAATCTGTACAAGACAGATTCCACACACACACCCCCCTCCCCCCCCTTCCTCAGTGCAGCTGCACTAAGATTTTTCGGGGTTTGTGTTTGGCTCTCTCATATAGCTAAATCTCTGCACTGCTGCAGCTCCTTGAGCGCCTTGCAGCTTGTAAATGACTCATGCGGCACACTCCCTTGCCCCTAGCCAACACTGAGAACGCCTGGAAAACTGTACTTGGGAATGATCCTCCTCCTGGCTTACATCACAGATTACTTCCATTACAGGATAACGCCCAAAGGCATAATCCAGCCTGAAATAAATAGTCATCATGAAACATACAAATACAATTACACTTAACAGAAGTTGTATACCTAGAATAATTTACAATTCTAAACCCAAATCTCTTTCAAGTCTACCTTTCAAAACTTTAAATTTGTTTTCTTTTTTGGTAGATGCCAGTAACTGGCAGTTATTGTGTTTGATGTGAATTAACTATGTTACAAGCGAATGGAGGCAAGATATACAAAGCCATCCAAACAAATGCCATTATTTTATGTGAGATTAAAGCAGCAGTTTCAGCACAAATGAATATTTGAAAAGATCAAGATTCTTGAAATCTGCCAGCTCCTTTAGATAGGTAAGTGCTGCAAAGACAACTGATAGTCAATTCAATATATAGTCTGCTTACCAACTATTGCCCAAACACCATCTCCCTCAAAAAAAAAAAAATTTGCAAATTTGCAATGTGTGTTCCACTTAAAAAAAAAAAAAAGAAAAAAAATCTGGTGTAGTCGATCTTCAGAAACTCCAAGTGACTATAAAATTGTTTTTATGTGTACCTAACCCTTCTGACAATCAAGCCCATGCTGCTCAAGAGCATCACCAATTTAGACTTCAAAAAAAAACTTCCACTTTTCTGTTAAAGTACACCTCAGTGTAAAAGAGGGACAAGTTTCTGCTCACCCTGTGATGGGTAACTTTGCTGCTGGAATAACAGCCAAAGAGACAAGCACTTAGCATCCATCTAATTGTGTTTGAGTATGCTTACTTTGACATTTACAGTGTTTCCACAGCAGAAAACAAAATGTCTTGTAGAAGTTATATCATACCTATTAAAAAAAGGACTGGAGTAGCTCACGCTTGTGCTAAACCTTCACTTTTCCCCAATAAATTTAGTATCTGCTTGTTTTTTTCCACGTACTAAACCATTTCCCCAGTTTCACACACTGAATAAGAACATTGTGAACAGGATAGGCTTAAAGCAAACTCCGGAAATGTGTTGAATAAAGTGCCTAATCACACCAAAGAAGCAACAGAGAATCAAGTATTCAAGCGAATGCTGTCTGCACCCTACAGCTGCTGGTGCATGGCACCCACTACACCCATTGCTGCTGCACTGTAGGAACAGTTCTGCTTTCAACAAAGGCTCAAGGGTTAGATCTCTGCTGGGAAATGAAACAATGCCAGGGAATATTTATAGCTCAAACATCCATATTGTTAAATTATTAGCTGAATTGTTGGCTCACACTTCCAAACAACTCCCAAAGACAGTTTGGAGATCTGGTTCTGGGGCACCTTTAGCGGAGAAGAATGTCTGCAGACAGGCTGGACAATGTTTGTCTAGTACTAGCAGTGGTTAGCACCTGCAGAGAAAAAGGAGGAAAGAAGGTGGAATGGGCTCTATCTCCCCTACTGCTTACACAGACCAAACAACACAGTCCTCTGTTTTAGTCTGGTCACTGCACTGTTAGGAGCAGCTCAGTCTCCAAAATCCCAAATGAAGGATCACGTGCTGAGGGAACATGATTCTACGCTCTTTGCCTTCCAATTTCCTCAGTTCTTACAACACTTTTGTCAGATGGAAATCCATGCACAAAAAAACAATAGCAAATACAAACCAAGTCAGGACATGCTGCATTCCAGCACTTAACTTTTTAGGATATCACAAATCTATTGCTCATGATGTATGATATTTATTGCTAGTAAATTTTTGAAGCCCATATTTGCCTAATTAAATTGGGAAACGCCTTGCAATTTTAATAGAAAATTTTAGATAATTTTCGATTCTATTACAATACAAAACAGAACATGAGTGCAAAAGGAGAAACATCACAGGTTATTTCTAGAGAAGGTAATGTTTTTCCCTAGAGCTTCATTTAACAAAAAATCCTTCCTGCTGCGGCTTTTGAATGTCTTAATATGCAACATTTTTCTCAGCAGCAGACCTGCTCAATTACAAAACAACTTCTATCAGAAAACTTTGGAATGTGTCACTGGGAGAACTTTGTCTTCAGTTCTGAAGATACATGCAGGAAATCATGCAACTACAAACATCAAGGTGACTTTGGAGGAAACAATTGTTGATAGCCCTGGTTTTAGTTTTTAAGAGGAACAATTATAGATCTCTCAAGGTAGAATTATAGATTTTTACAGGAATGCTAGTTCTTAGCCAACATCTACCATATCAGGAAAGTCAGCTGCAGTGCAATTGGTAATACACGTAACATAGCAATCCCACAGTGAAGCATTAAATCAGTATCAAGGAAATGGTAAATAGGTGATATTAGCTATATACAAAGGGAAGGTAAAAGTAAAAAAGTAGCCTAGAAATATATATTTTTTTTACTTTCATCACACTTGCTAATATTTTTTCCTTCTGTATTCCACAACATGACTGCAAGTTGGAATAAAATGCATTTCTATTCATATATTCCTCTCGTCTACAGACTATCTTACTCATCTGTTCAAAAAGGAAGTATATATTCTTGGTTTATACTGATGCTGATAGGGAGCTGCACTGCAGTCCAGAAAGAATAATATAAACCCAGGAGAAACCAGTAGATTCTCGTGACATTGTGTGAATGAGAATGACAAATGTAGGAGGAGGAGAAAGGGAGGAACTCAGGAAAAAATGAACCAGTCTCAAGATTGCCAAATGTAATACTTTTGATAATGTAAGCAATCTGCTAGAAATACTAATTATTGATGTTTCTAGAATCATAATTAGAATGAAGTGTTCATAGAATTTGTAGCAACAAATAAATCTGTGCTCTGTAAGTGTGATGTTCATTTGTCACAACAAAATAACATTTCCACACCCTGTCTACATGTTGTAATCGTCTGCGTGTAAAAAGCATATTCTGTGATTGTTATCTGATATTAAAATCTTCCAATCATAAAAAACTGTACATCAATATGAAAAACAATTTAACTTTGAATATAAGCAGTATATACATTTTTACATGTCCATTTTCTTTTGATGAGTTAAATTAATGTGCATACATATAATATACACAGAGAAGAAAAACATACTATTTAAAAAATTTAAATCTGTAGGAAACAAAGGTTCTTAAAAGTAACAGGACTCTGTACTGCAAACGTCCATATAAGTGATCTTCATACAAGTAGCAGTATTGATTTGAAGTAAATGCTTTTGTGAGTAAAAACTACTTGTATTATTAAAAATTAGCAGGAAATGTTTCCATCTCAGTGGAGATCCCTTGTGGCCCCACCACCACTTCAAGCTGTCGGAGGAATTTTTACAGAATGAATTCCCATTAGCTTTTTCAAGCTGAAAATACTCTTGTAGCTTCATCAGTAGCTAAGGTAAGATCCCTGCTTTAAAAACAGTTTGAAGTTTCAGGACTAAATAATAATGGAGCAGAGGGATAAAGAAATGAGCAAAGGGTTTATCATGGTACATTTTGTTTATACCTCTTCTTTTTATTTAGTTTTGTTTCTTTGAGGGTGACACTGGGAGTTAAAGAATTAGGCTATTGGTAGGCATGCCACTCTGACGTCATCCTAGACAGGATAACCAGCCTAGTCTCATAGCTGTTTATTTGTACTTCCCCACCTCTCTCCTGCTAGAGGTTCCTCAGATAAAATGACAGAACTGCCTATGCAATTGATCTGGTTTTGTCAAAAATGATCCGGAATTTTTAAAAAAGATCCATTGTTAAAATGTTTAAATGGATAAGGATCACTAAGTACATACATGGTGTTATGCTGGGAAGTCTAAAGTGATGGTACTAGCTGGAAAGAGTTAGTGGTGACAAGAAATCATCTTGTAGATGGCAACCTTCTCATTGTGTAGCCAGATCAGCATATTTAAATTCACATTGTTTACAAAAAAAAAGATCACAAAACATAATGGAAGGTATAGACTCAAGAAATCCAAAGATAATTTGGAGAAGGTTGAGGGTGGTGAGGCACTGGAACAGGTTGCCCAGAGAAGCTGTGGAAGCCACCTCCCTGGAAATGTTCAAGGCCAGGTTGGATGGAGCTCTGAGCAACCTGGTCTAGTGGAAGATGACCCTGCTCATGGCAGGGGGGTTGGAACCAGATGATCTTAGAGTCCCTTCCAACCCTTACCATTATATGATTCTATGATTCTATGACTAGAGGAAAAGTTTTGAATTTGGGTAATAAGCCAGCAAATAACCTGCAAAATGGTTTAGAAGATAGGTAACATGGATTTTTTTTAACCTCTTTTTGAACAATTTTGAGGGAGAGAGAAAAAATAAATCATGTAACAGAGGTTAGGGAGAAGCTGCAGGAGATACAGGTGAAATCTGTAATAATTAGAGGAAAAGGGATAGAGAATTAAAGGCAAGAGGAAGTAATGAACGTAAACATAGAAGAAGTGCTTGAGAAAGTAAAAGGAATAAAAAAGTTAGTGCTTGGGTTAGAAATTGCCTGAAGAAGGAGAAGTGATAGATTTTAGGTAAGGCCGTAGGCAGTTCTAGTAAAGTGAGTATGGAAAGGAATTTTTGAATTCAGGATTGCAGTAATATAAAAAAAGTTGGTAACCACAGAATCTATGTGAAAGTTTTAAGAAGATAAGCAGTGCTGTGGAGGATATTGACCTGATAACAAAAATGGAGTGTGCCTCACAGTGGTAATATTCCTCTCAATAATTTCCAAGAGGTTGCCTGTTCGCATTTTTGGAAGGGTAAGTTAGAAAGTCATAGGTTGTGTGGTATTCATCTGGGTCTGCTGACATTTTGTATGGTCTCAGAACGTGCATGGCAATAGATTTGGTCAGGAGACGGGACAGTTGGCAATATGATATGAGCCTGGAACACAAGTTGCCTCAGTAATGTCTGTGTTGTATAGCTGTAAGTCATTGAATTGGCAAATGGAAGAGTAAAAGGAATTTCATTTTATTTGATTTATGAATCGGTAACTCCTTACCATGGCAGCCAAATCGCTTAAAATGTTCAGATTTGCTTTTGTAATCTGTACAAAGACTAAAGCTCTCTATTGTCTCCTCTTTTCCAAAGACAAGGAACAATCATAAAGTATGTCTCAGGAGTATCTATAATTCCCAGAGTCTGAGCCTGCATGAATGAGAGTAAAAAGCTTTCTTCAGTCTGATAGAATCCCCTCTGAATCTGTTGTCTGAATGCAAAACAAGTGTGCATGGAGAAAGGACCACTCTTTAACTCTCTTTTCAGTGAGGACTGGGTTCTGGCTCACACATCTGCTGGCTTCAGAAGTAATTTTAGCTATTTATTCATAGATGAATACATCTTTACAGAGAAAGAGAATTTACAGTGCGTGTCTTTGCAGAGAATGTCCTGTATGTTTGAACAAATTCAGTAGCTCCTTTTTGTTAGTATGTGATTTTTTAAGATTGTTTATTGTGATTAGTCCTGTGCAAATCTTCATTGCACAGAAAAGCATGCAATACACTACTATAACCTTCCAATGCACTGTACTAAATGTCAGAGGGACTGGAAGATTATTAAAACATTATAACTGGATGAAGAACACAGCTCGAAGCTGATGTTCAGGTGCTTCTCTCTGTTTCCAGGTATCAATTTTGCTTACGCAGATGAGCAGTAATCCCTTCTGTAAGAGATGTACATACACATTGGTTGCAACAAATGTGGTCAAGAGAAATAGCATTGTTAGTGTTTTCTACTTCATCTAGAACAGATTTGTTGCAATGGAAATACTTTCCTGTTCAGCTTTTTGCTACTAAGTGGACTGGAATCACAGGTGGTTATATACACTAATGGGAAGCAGTGGATGTACAGCCCAGGAAACTGTTTACTTCCTCAGGGATAATCAAGGGACCTTGAGACTAGTATCTTCTCTGTTTGTAAACAGTATTCTTCAATGTCTACATGTGAGTTCTACAGACAATATGGTGATTATTCTCAGGGACACGAACAACTGTGTTTTCTAAATTTGAGGTGTTGAAAGTACTGCTGCCATACACTCTTTACTTGACAATGGATCATCTGAAACAGGTAATTCTACATTATTCCTTGCTTTGTCATGAACATTGGCTAGGGACTCTCAAAGATTGCAGAATCCATAGCCTTTAGTTAAGATTGTGCATAGGTAAATATACTATGCACAGAACTTGAAGACATTAAATACATACAGAGCATACCAGTATTATGTCTTAAAGCACCTTCTGTACTGACAGTACACTAGTTTCACTTTATGGGAAATTGTGCTGGAGAAAGCTGGAGACAAGGGGTTTGACAGAAGACAGGACAATACCTGCATCTTCACTCCAGAAAGAGGATGTGACAAACAAGCCACACTCCTGTATTTCCCTTCCTTGAAGAGCAGAGAAAAGAAAAGATTATGAACTCTTAGCTGCCTGGGAAACCCCACCTTGATACTTTGCTTTAGCAAGCAAAGGTAAGACTGCCTGTGAGGTACAGTCAATATCTTTAAAGTCATGTGTATTTGGAGTTCCAGCCTTATTAATGGGAGAACACATCCTGGTAAACATTGTACCTCTGCAAGGGTGTATAAAGGGAATAGACTTTTCAGCTAGACCTGCAGTTCTCACTGAAATCTTGCTAGGAATTTTTTGTAGACCTGTGTAGTTCATCAGTTGTGTATAGCACTACAGCAATGTTTTTCTTTGCTTTTGATCAGCGGCAGGGATGCTGCCTGCCTTTGGGAGCCCTCCCTGTATGTGCTAACGTTACAGCTCTCCTTTATGTGAGCTCGTTCAGCTGAGCCAACATAATGACAGCTTCTACAGAAGGGCAGAGAGGAAGATGTCATATCTGACTCCTCACTTGTCCAAAGGTGCTGTCAAAACTTGGAATTTAATCTTTGAGATTAGTCCTTAAAAACTCAGAGCTCTAGAGTCAGGATTTAGGCTTCATAAAAGTCAAGCTAGGCAATTATTTGAAAGCTCAGCAGTCAAATGCAAGAAACTCAGACTTCAGCTCAGTGCAGCTTTTAATAATGTTTGTTTGTCATGTCTATAAATGCACAATATCATATGTATAGTATAGTATAGTATAGTATTTTTACTGACTGAATGGGTGTATTTTCTTGATGGTAAGAACTGATAAATCAGTTAAATGCATTAGCATGGTATATAAAACTTTTGTATCATGTTATTCATGAGGCAGCTGCCTAGCCTCTGTGTGCAGAATATGCCTGTGACAAGAAGGAGCGATCAAAGACAGCTCAGATACATATAGATCAATGCTTGAAGTTCCCGGCTGTAGCGAAAAGTCTCTGAGAAACTGAGTACTGTGCAGGAAAATAAATGTGTTCAGGCTTATTTAGGTACATCTGAGTTTTAAAAAGTTTTAATGACAGATGTGTTTGTTTGGATCCTTTTCTTCTTTAAATTTTGTTAGGAGTTTTAATAAGCATACACTTGTTTTGCTTTTTGGAAAAGAAGCAACATTTTGTGCTACTTGATTGGCATACTTTTTAAGATGGAATGTCAAAACTGGGTAATAATTTCTTTAAATGTGTTTATCAAGTCTTTACAGATGCTTTTTTTTCAGACAGCTTGTAGTGTGAAAATGAAGCTGGATGTTTTAAAGTATCAGTAAACCTCTGCTTCTTGTGGAATGGTTTCAGATTGCTGGAATTTTGTTGACTGAATTTTGTTGTGATGTCCTGAATCAGTGGTGATAGGCATAAGTACTCAAAGAGCTGAAATAGAATCTTTTGAAAAATATAATTTCATAAAACACTAGACACTTTGAATAAATAATTTAAACTGTTTTTCAGTACATTTACTATTACAAAACTTTGCAACCACTGAACAGGTCTTAAATCCAAGGAAAAAAGGTTTCTTCTGTTCTATACAGTTGCTTGCTAATGCCCACTTTTTGATTCTCTGTTTTAGCTGTCTGTATGAGATAGCTGCTGCTTCATAAGTTGCCATGTGTGTAGACTTTTTCTTTTGCTTTATTACTGTTTCTGCAAAACGTGATGTTGAATCTTTGGCTATACTGCATTTTGATAAATAATATAGAAGCAGCTTTCCACCATAATAGAAATTGTATTTGGTCTGACATAAATAAAAGCAGAATCCGGGTTGTTTCACTCAAACAATCTCTTGTTTTGTGGTGTTATACTGATCTATTAAACCTATGTAAAGTATTTACTGTCTTCTATACCGAGTTCACATTCACAGATTATTATTTTCTAACATACTACTAATTCTTAGATCTTGGCAGTCATGGTGACATTACTGGATTCAAGAGGGGAAAATATTAGGAGAGAAGGAGGTGAACCATGGGATTTCCATTGTGTGGAACTCTTTTTTGGATGTTAGGCTGATGTGTCTCGTTATAGCTACACCAAGATCTTTTAAAATAGGAACCTTCCTATATTAGGCTTCCCACATGTGTATTTAAATGCTTGAATAAGTGAAATGGTTTGGTAACTGCTGACAGCTTTGGAGTTCACTCAATCCACCTCATTCTAGTGGAAACAGGATTCAGTCAACCGAAGTTCTACATTCCTGTCCAAAGCTTTTTTTTTGTTTATAGAAAGATGCAAAGGTGCAAATGCCATAATGTTAAAACTACATTGTTTTATGTAGAGAGAAAGTGTTATTTAAAGTATTCTCATTTTAAAGATTCTCACTAGAATTCTTTTCTCTCTTCCACTCAGAAGCTGGATCACAATAGAGTAAACCTAACTTGCATGAGCAAGATTCTTTGGATCACTCCACTGTTCTCTTATTGTAGTATCTCTAGTTTGTTAATGTAAGTTAACAGTAACATTAATAGTGTGTTAATGTCTATAAAATCACACAGATGGTGATAAAAAACAGTTATTTTGGCTTAATGTGTTGGAGTTAGATTTAGGTTCTTTGTAACTACCATGATAGATTGTCTAGTTCATCAATACTCAAACAGGAGAGACGTGATAGTGTTTGACAGTGTTTCCATTGAGCCAATGGTACATCTAGAAAGGAGGAACCTGTCATAAAAAAAGATTGACTTTAACGTGGAAATCCTTTTGAGTAGGAATAACTTACTGAATATCATTTGAACAACTTTTTCTCTTTTACACCCCTGCTTTCTCTTGGGAAAAGTCTGTACTTCTTACTTTCCAACTGGCTAGTCCCCGATAATTTGACCAGTCTCTGCCAGATCCATGTTGAGAGGAATGGTAGTGTTCAGGATTTTCTAAAAGAGCCTTGGTTACCTAACTCCTGCCAGACCTTCACATATTGCCCCTTTGTCTTCTAAATCTAAATAGATTCCCATAGTTAGGAGGGACAGAAAATAAGATTTAAAAAGGGTAGGTGTTAAACAGATAAGCAGAAATGAAGTTTCCTTATTGTTACATGATGGGTATCACATAAAGATTCAGTCCCTCACTTTTTTATTTTATTCCATGCAGAATCCTGACCATAACAGAGCACACAGCAGTAACGCAACCAGGCAAAATGATTTGTGATGAACATTCATCTTGAAGGGAAAAGGTGAAACTCTTCTGAATTATTGAGAAGGGCAGAGTGATCAAACACACTTTTTCTAAGGAACTCCTGTCACTCCTGTTCTACTTTCAGAGTCTCATTTTATTTCATCATGAATACTTTGCATTTATAAAGTGCCTACCACTGTGGTATGCAAAGCCATGAAAATAGCAATTGGACTAAAACTGTGAAAGGCCCAGGCAAATCAAAGAGTTTAAGTTACATGATTCATACCCCAAACTCAAGCGACTGCCCCTCAAGGAATAAAATTATTTTAGCACTGAATTATTTATGTCATTTCTCTTTGTTTCTGAATCTCACCTGTGTGTCCTGGGGGTGTTTGAAGCCATAAAGCATTAGATAAAGATGTCATGTGTCTTTAGTCTGCCTGTAGCTACTGTCCTGATCTTCTAGGTTGTAGAAGGTCTGCTATCCTTTCTGCTTCCCCCCATCTCGGTTTTCTTCAGCTCTGTGGCAAAAGTCCTCTCACAGTCCACCCCTTCATTATTCAATGCCCCCAGTCAACACAATCTCCTCAACCGTATGTCTGTCCACCACCTAGACTGAGACACAGTCAAAACACTGATGGCCCAGTTCCTTTCTATGGGATGAATGCAAGATGAGAAGGAGGCCCAGTGGGTGATGGTGGGAACAGAAAAGACACAGCTTTGTGCCGCAATTTTAGCCAGGGAATGAAAGCCCTACCAACACAGGTACTAGCAAGGCAGAGAGATAAAAAGTTCTGCATGCTCACTGACAGCTCCCAAAGCTACACTGAGCCCTCACCGTTCAGAGAAATATTGATACAATTTCATGATATTTGATGATATTGTACTTTTGGGTATCAACATCATGAAAGATTCAAATAGGAACATCCAGAACTGCTAACAATAAAAATGCTTATGAATCTCTCTAGTTCTTCATTTGGACTTGAAAACAAACTATGTGGGAGCATTTATGGCATTGATTTCCAAAACAAAGTCATCTCAGATACTAGCTACAATATTTCAACTTGCTCATTGTGGAAGTGTGTACTCGGTGACCTCCAAACAGCAACTTTTTCAGTGCAGCTACAAATCAGCATAATAGAGTTATTTTTTATTTATCCATGAATAAAATACAGAATATAAAAAAAGGAGGAAAGTGTTGTGAATTTAAGTGAGATTATGGAATGGAATCTGTCTTGACCTCTCTGACACTAGTATTTTTTGAGCAAACTTTACAATAGCTGTTAATTTCATTTGATTAAAAACTGAGTCAATGGGAGTAACTACATAAAAACTGGAGAGCGAAGTTCAACCTTAAGTGCAAGGACGCATTTTTAACAAATGGTGATTACAAATGCAAAATAAATGTTGAAAATTATTTGCCATAAAAAATCCATGCTAAACATATGCTGTTATATAATAAGGAAATATGAGAGAAAAAAGCTGAAAATTAATTTCAACATGCCTAATGAGGCAAAGAAGCTTAGAATAAATTCCCTCCTCACTTACTCACAAAGAACAAAGAAAAGAAATGCTCTTTCCAGGTATGTCAGCTGTGTTTTGTACACTTGTTAATTATCTTGTTTTACAAATGCAAAGATTAACATTTGCATTTATCTAAAGTTCTGATAGGTTTCGTTATATTTGGTAAAATCCCCTCTGTGTGTAAAGGCAGAATAATCTCTCCACATACATTCCTTCGTCATTTTCCTTATACATATGTTTATTGTTGTGATTTCCAATTTGACCTCTGGGAAGTGAATTAAGGGCATGATCACATGACTGGAAAAGCATCCTTCCATACTGCATTTTCTACCACAGTATTTGTGATTTATTTATTTCAGGGTTTGAGGGGAGCATAAGAAGATTGTGAAATCTTATGAAGAGCTCCTGTTTTGCAAAAACACACTTGGGGCATTAAATTATAAGTAAAATCAAAATACTTAGTTTAGGGAAACTTGTTCCCAGAATTCTCTTGCCTAAAGTCAGTAGGACTACTACAGCATATTACTTTTCTTCTATAACTCATTTCATCTTACTGAATATCCTGTGACAGGCACATCCAAGCTTCCCCACTAGAACCATATTTCCTCGTACAATAATCCAGCTGGCGGCCGGTCACGAGTGGTGTTCCCCAGGGATCAGTTTTGGGTCCAGTCTTGTTTAACATCATTATCAATGATCTGGATAAGGGGACTGAGTGCTCCCTCAGTACGTTTGCAGATGACCAAGTTGGGTGGCAGTCTCAGTCCGCTTGAGTATAGGAAGGTTCTGCAGAGGGATCTGGATAGGCTGGATCTATGGGCCAAGGCCAACTGTATGAGTTTCAATAAGGCCAAATGCTGGCTCCTGCACTTGGGTCACAACAACCCCATGCAACACTACAGGCTTAGGCAAGAGTGGCTGGAAAGCTGCCTGGCAGAAAAGGACCTTGGGGTGGTGGTCGACAGCCAGCTGAACACGAGCCAGCAGTGTGCCCAGGTGGCCAAGAAGGCCAACAGCACCCTGGCTTGTATCAGGAATAGTGTGGCCAGCAGGAGCAGGGAGGTGATCATGCCCCTGTACTCGGCACTGGTGAGGCTGCACCTGGAGTGCTGTGTTCCATTTTGGGCCCCTCACTACAAGAAGGACACTGACTTGCTGGAGTGTGTGCAGAGAAGAGCAGCTAGGCTAGTGAAGGGTCTAGAGCACAAGTTTTGTGAGAAGCAGCTGAGGGAGCTGGGGCTGTTTAGCCTGGAGAAAAGGAGGCTGAGGAGAGACCTTATTGCTCTCTGCCACTACCTGAAAGGAGGTTGTAATGAGGCGGGTGTTGGTCTGTTCTCCCAAGTAACAAGCAATAGGACAAGAGGCAATGGCCTCATGTTGCATCAAAGGAGGTTTAGATCAGATACGAATAAAAATTTCTTTACTGGAAGAGTGGTCAGACATTGGAATAGGATTGCCCAGGGAAGCGGTGAAGTCACCATACCTGGAGGTGTTCAAAAAATGTATAGGTGTGGCACTTTGGGACATGGTTTAGTAGGCATGGTGTTGTTGGGTTGATGGTTGGACTTGATGATCTTAAAGGTCTTTTCCAGTATATGATTCTATGATTCTTTGATTCTAAGACTAACAAGTAAAAAAATAAGAAGTTATTGAATCAGTGCTGCTAGACATTTCAGAATACTTGCTCAAGGTCTTTAGAAGACAGCAGGAATTAACATCATCATGTTAAAAATCCCTTTCTGGAGCAAAGGACGGGAGAAATTTCAGTTCAGTTTACTGTTCGCCATCAAACCTGGGAAATGCTGGTCATTACTCTTAAATTCAATTTCTGCTAGAATGCTAAAGTACAAAGCAGGTTAATTTTGGCTGAAATCTGCACATTTAGGAGATATCATCTGCATTCCCATTTTTTATTTCTTCACGCCTTAGGTAATGAAGTACTATTTTCTTTAGTATGATAAAAACACTTCAGACAAACTAGGCCAAAGTATCTTTGCTAACTTTTTGTAGATGAGTTGCATGGTGGTATTGACAAATTTTAAAATAATCTTCTTATGGTGAAGAAAATACCCCAAGCCACAATTTTTTTATACCAATCTGTATAGTTTTGTGGGAAGAAATTAAGAAGACACTAGCAAATCGAGTACAGAATTCTGAATTAACTTTGACAAAAAGTAAATCTAGAACATCAAAGCACTAAATGTTTATTCCATTATTTTCAGGTGGAGAATACAACTTCACACATACAAAGTCTTTGCAGTGATTATTTCACGTTTCACTCCTTTGACAGAATTTTTTTTCCTTCTCTTCAGTTACAGTTTGTTTTGCAAGTTTCCTCTTTCCCTTAATTCCTACACTGGACTTGAAGTATAAAATAGTTAGAATGGCCATGCTGCAACAGATCAAAGGGCTATCTAGCTTCATATTATTTCTGAAAGTGGTTAAAAGCAAGTGTAAAGGTAGGAGTAGAAGAACGTAAGACCTGGACAAGAATATATGATACTTTCTCTTACAGCACTCTTCTAACCTCCAGGCACTTTCATCTCAAGTACTTCCAGCACTGAATATACTTTCTGTCTATTTAGTAGCCCTCAACAGATCTCCAAGAGCAAGTCAGGCCTTGCCTTGAGCTTATGTAAACTTTTAATATATTTTGACAAAACGTTTCGTAGCTCAGTGTCACCGTTCTGAGCAGGGCGGCAATAAGCAGCGAAGCAGATGCTCGCTATTAACCCCCGCCTTCCCCACCAGGGGAAGAGAAAATGGAGGAAAATGGAGAGAGACTTTCAAATTGAAAATTAAAACAGCTTTACTAATAATACTATTAATAAGAGAAAATAGTGCAAAATATACAAAACCAGTATTGAATTTCCAGGACTTGTAGGGGGTGGGATGACGGGTGGCATTGTGCCAGCAGCTGTCGGGCAGACACCACAAAATCCCAGACTGGCCTTGGCAGTAGAAAGGAACTGGGCTCAGGAACGCATGGATCAGAATCTGGATCAGGATCGCAGGCAGGACAACGAGCAGGGTCCTCTTCAGAAGGCGGCCATGGACGAAGAGAGCGAGACCTTCATGATCCCCCAGCTTTAAACTGAGTATGACGTGCATGGCGTGGAATACCGCATTGGTCAATATTCGGTCACCTGTTCTGTCCACCACTCCCTGCGAGTGCGACCCTTTACAACTCCTCACTTGCGGAACATAAGAGGTCTGTCAGCAACCTTGGCTGCTATAGTGACAATCATAAGCATGGGCCTTTTCTGCATTCCATTCCTACCGTTAGGTCAGTAAAACTATAAACATTGGGTGTTACAAGCTTAGGAGCAGACATTCTCTGTAAAATATGCAGCCAGATTCAAAAATATGCAGTTACTTAGAAGAACTTAGCTAAAATGAAAAATTTGCTAAAAGAGAACTGTTTCTGTTCTGACCAAAACCAGGACACTCAGCTACCTTTTGCATGAAGAACCACATCCTACTGTTTGTTTTGAGCTCATTTAGCATCGTTATAGTGTCCTCCAGTCCCCCTTGTAGTATAGTCTACCAGACAGACCAGGTCTACCAGGTAGATACCAGAAGGTGCCAGGGATTTTTGACAAAATTGTCTCAAAAACTTGCACTTCAGTTGAAACTGAGGTTGGCCAGAGGGCCAGCAAGTGCCATGGAAGTTTGCAGAGTACTTCACCCTGGATCTTATAAAACTGCTTACATGGAGAGGTTTGGTAGTTGCTACTTTTGTTACAGGAACTATCTGATAAATTTCCAAGAAATCCAGAAGTAGTTGAATTTACTCTGGCATTATTAGCTGTAAATTTATTCTTACTTCCTACTCCCTTCATAAGGTGTACACACTGGACTGCTTCACTGGTGAAGTCTAGGTCTTTTCTTGCCTCCTTTGCCAGACACACATCTATCCCTTTAATGTTTTATTCCTCTTATTTGTTTCATCTTGTTATAAGGCCTGGAAGATGTGAGTAAGAACATGCTTCTTTAGCTTAGTCCATAGCACTTCTGACTCTGCTTATTTCTGGACCAGTGTAGAGTCACTTTTAATATAGGACCCTGACTGTCTTTCAAAATGGATAACGTGATCAGAAGAAAAATTTTGAGCAGATCTATCTTAATTTAATAAAGTTTAGCAGTCCATGTGAAGTCCCCTGATTTGTTCTGAACCTACTCCTTAACTTGAAGAAAAATCTGTTGGACATTAACATTCTTCTCTGGATATTTGGGAAGTATGTGAGAAGAAATTATCTTTACAGGATGGGAAAAGTTACATTAATTTTCTTGTTTGGTTATCTTTTGTTGTGGGAGTTAAAAATAAATTGTTGGTTTTATAATTAATACATGATGGCTTGTTAACTATAGGACAAGTTTGCCTAGTGCTTGAGACAAGAGCTTTTGAACATTATGTACAAATCAAAAGTAAACTAATTCAATTAAACTAAATCAAGGAAATAAGGCCCTTGCAGGGGACTGGAAGCAAAACAAGCTTTATTTCCTCCAAAACTAGCTTCTAGATTATGTGAAAATTAATTTTTCCTTCTTTTAAATATGAAACCTGAGGGTTACCAATATGCAAATCAAAAGCCAGAAACCAAAAGTATCCACATATTTTAACTTGGGGATATTTTTAAGATTTCTGTCAGAGACCACAGGGAGATTACCTAAGAGTATCTGAACGGATTTAATTTATTTAGCTGCTTAGTATTTGTAAGCTACATTGCTCTGCTTTGCTGTAGCAAAAAGGCAATGTGCAGGCAGGGCACTGGTAGGGCTCTTAACGAAACCCATAGAGATTTTCTTGTTTTCCCAGGTCTGCTGGGAAATGCTGACTCATTCAGGACGAACTACTTCTCTGGGTATCTTAGGTTTCCCTAGCTATGAGACAGAAGTAATAGTGTCAGAGGTGGCAGATCAGTTTTAAAAAATCCAAATTCACTAGAAATATGCAAATTCAGAGGACTCAAACTACTCACAAGCCTGGGTAGAATTCAGCAAGTCTCAGCCAAAAAAATATTTTTTACATTATTAAAAACCCCCGATATATTATTAAAAATCCAAACAACGATCTATCTCAGCAATTGATTGTAATCTAAAATAGAGAATGCATAGCATGCATTTACAATGAAACTGTAGATTTCAGTTTGACACAAAATTTAATGAATTGTGCTTTGTTTTGCTGTTTGGGGTCAGTCACCTCCCCTTCCCTTGATTTTTGGTTCAGCAATTAAACAAAAACACCTGTTATTCCCTGACTTCTATCTAAATCATTTTGCAGAAGAGGTAGACACAGATTTTTTTAATGGTAATTTGCATAGCAAACAAATATATTCCTATTACTGCCTCTGACTGAACTGAAATTGGGAACAGACTTTATGGCATTAGTGCGGGACAGTGGAGAATGAAATGTCCCTGTCTCAGCAGGATTCTTATCTCCCCAGCATACATTTCAGGTTAGGAGAGTCTCAAAGCTTAACTAGACTTTTCACTAAAATTTAGCAGAAGGCTTTAGTTGCAGGAAGTTTAGAAACATTAGGTCCTTTTTTAGAATGTGGGATGACCTTTTAAGCATGCAGGACTTTGAGGACCCTCACACAAGAAAGTATGTAAAGGGGTAAGATGGCAGCCCGAGTAAGGACTATTTAGTGATTAACAACTTGAAATGTATTGTCATGTTGTCTTGTTTTTTATTTCCTAACTACGAATTTAATAGTTTCAGTGCAGTAGCCTTTGCAGAGATTAAAATGAGTTATTGAAGAAATAACACTGCATGGACTAAATTCTGAAATCCTATTCATTTTTATGCAGATGAAACTCGTACACTAGCATGATTTTTATACAGTGTCTGCACTTTGTCAACGATAGATTTGCTGTATCTGTTGATAATAGCTTTTAGTAACTTTGGACTTGTCTTTCTTCTAGAAGTATGTATTACTCATTAGGAATCTTTGAACTGTTAAACCACTTTTTAGCTCAGAGCTTAATTTAAAAATTCTTTGAACATGTTCAGTTATTCACTTTTATCCAGCAAGGGAAGAATTTCTTACACAAAGTAAAATGTTCTTATAAAGATCTATTAATTTCCTTGGAGACTCATGGTTGCTCACAGACTGTTCCTTTGATTTTCTCCTTGTATGATTTAGTGTATGCTTATTTCCTTACTATTAAAAATGATCTGTGTAGTTGGTACCATTAGGATATTTTTCTATGTGGCATCAGAAAATGTTTTCTACTTTTCTTCAGGACTTAACTTCATTTATTGCATTGCTTAATATTTACAAGGCAGTAGCAGCTCTGAGTAATCATTACAAATCAATTGATACTGTTTTGGAGTGTGGAAGTGAACTCCATCAAAGAAGGGTGATAAATCAACAAAAGTCTATGGCTGTTGTGTGAAATTTTTAGAACGATCTCTGAATTTCAAAATATTTGTACAAATACCTTAAAGTATTAATTGTAACACATTTTAGAAGTGAAATGGGAAAAATATCATATTAAAGAAAGAAATATTTTGTAAAATTAAACACAGAACTTTCACTGATCCATTTAAAAAATGTTTCACACTTTCGGTTATGAACTCCAGACCTGATTCTTTTGAAGGAGCTCTTAGTGAAACCTATTTGTCATTGTGACCTTTATTGACATCTCATATCCTATCACAGTATCACAGTATCACAGTATGTTAGAGGTTGGAAGGGACCTCTGTGGGTCATCTAGACCAACACCCCTGCCGAAGCAGGGTCACCTACAGCAGGCTGCACAGGAGCTTGTCTAGGCAGGTCTTGAATATCTCCAGGGAAGGAGACTCCACAGCCTCCCTGGGCAGCCTGTTCCAGTGTTCCGTCACCCTCAGAGGGAAGAAGTTCTTCCTCATGTTCAGATGAAACTTCCTCTGCTTCAGTTTGTGCCCATTGGCCCTTGTCCTTTCGCTGGACACCACTGAAAAGAGTCTGGCCCCATCCTCTTCAAACCCACTCTGAAGATATTTATAGGCATTTCTAAGGTCCCCTCGCAGCCTTCTCTTCTTCAGGCTGAACAAGCCCAGCTCCCTCAGCCTTTCCTCCTAGGAGAGATGCTCCAGTCCCCTAATCATCCTCGTAGCCCTCCGCTGGACTCTCTCCAGTAACTCCTCATCATTCTTGAAGTGGGGAGCCCAGAACTGGACAGAGTACTCCAGATGGGGCCTCACTAGGGCAGAGTAGAGGGGAAGGAGAACCTCCCTCCACCTGCTGGCCACACTCCTCCTAATGCATCCCAGGATCCCATTGGCCTTCTTGGCAGCCAGGGC
>Ga0065711_1004883_pt1 | contig 22051 bp, 19 predicted proteins | sample Hoacrofraction12_FD_59098 | JGI IMG/M metagenome (GOLD analysis project Ga0065711, IMG submission 59098) | Hoatzin crop microbial communities from Cojedes, Venezuela - Epithelial fraction 12 v2 (version 2) | ecosystem: Host-associated > Birds > Digestive system > Esophagus > Crop | place... | reverse complement strand
CCTCTAATCCTCGTCAGAGAATTTGCTGCTCACCTGCTGTAAAAATGACTTGGAGGTCCCCTCCAGAGGATCGGAATCAAGATCAAACTGTCTACCTGGTCTGGAGAGCTGGCTGCTGGAAACTGGAGCGACAATTTTCCCTGACAGAATCCCCTTTTGTGATTGTTTTACTTCGCAACTCACGCACTCATGCCTCTAGACTTGAGATGCGTTTTCCATCCCACTTCCTCATGTCCTCTCCGTGGTCATGCAGGTAGAACCACAGGGTGCCCCGTGGTGTGTAGCCTCTTTATTCCCTCTCCTGAGCAGAGAAACACTTGCCCCTAATAGCTGAGACACTGGCCCATACAGGTAGGCAGTAAGACCTATTCTCTTTCATTTGCTGGACCTCCCGAGCCAGTTTCTCCACAGCTGAGACAAGGGAGGAAGAGAGACTTTCCTCATATTGCCGGAGTCTGACAGCTACCTCATCCACTGTTGGTGCCTCTTTACCTTTCCAGTCTACTATTGCCAGTGAGTTGGCATATGAGGATGGTGCGCTCCGCACAAACTTCCTCCACATAGGTGCTGTGCACTGGACTTCATCTGGGTTTGTGGGTACCTGCTCATCGTCTGGTTCACAGTAAATCAGCTCCCGCACAGCTAATTCCCTCAAGCACTGAATACCCCTCTCCTTATTTGTCCACTTGCCAGGGTAGCATACAAAATCGTCACTGAAGGGGTACCTCTCCCTCACACCTGACAGAAGTCTCCTCCAGAGGCTCAGGACTTGGTCCTTTTTCCCCATGGCCTTGTCAATGCCCCCTTCCCTAGCCAGGGATCCCAGCTGCTTGGCTTCCTTGACCTCTAATTACAAGCTGCTGGCCCCGTTATCCCAGCACCGCAGCAGCCAGGTGACAATGTGCTCGCCTGGGTGGTGGCTGAAATCTTTCCTCATGTCTCGCAGCTCGCTCAGGGACAGGGACCGGGTGATGATCTCTGTCTCTATCCCCTGTGATGACCCTGGGTCATTGTCATCCCTCCCGGAGTGATCTGCTCTCTTTGCGTCTTTCTTTAGTTTTACAGGGGCGACTGCTACTGTCACAGGTTGGTCATTGGGCTCAATCACTGTACCTGTGACTGGAGCTGGAGCTGCAGCAACTGCCGTGCCTGCTGGGGGAGCCGGGACAACGCCAGTGGCAGTGGTGGTGCCGGTTGGGGGGGCTGTGACTTCCTGCTGGGCTGGAGGGGCTGCAGGGCCAGCTGGGGGGGCAGCGCCATCCACAGTGCCTGCCGCTTCACTTCCTCCCCCTTCCCCTTTAGGGCACTGAATCAGGTTGAACAGGGCTTGGTAGGCATGGGCCAGACCCCAGCACATTGCGGTGATCTGTGTCTCTCTGGAGTTCCCAGGGTGGCAGCACACTTTTTGCAGATATTTTACTAGATTGTCCGGATTCTGTACTTGTTCAGGGGTGAGTTTAAAACACACCGGGGTTGCCCACTGCTCTAGACGCCTGCCCGTGCTGTCCCACACACCCAGCCACTCACAGCTATCCGGCCCCAGGCCAGGTCTCTGCACGATGTTCTTAACTACTTGTTTAACCCTAAACAAAACCTGAAACCCATTCACAAGGCATAACAATAGAAACCCGCTGGCCTGAGCATCCCACGGGTACTCGAAATTCTCAAAAGCCGTTAGGACCAGCCTGAAGGAGAGAGGGGGGGCGAAAGAATGGGGGAAGGTATCCCCTCTGGTTTTCCCCACAGCCTGGGTTCGATTTTTAATGAATTCCAAGACATAGGATCCGAGGTACGGAAATAATCGCAGTGCAGCAAGCAAATACAAGCCTAATTTCATTCACAGTGATGTTATCATGTCATAAGTCGACATGGTACAGTACAGTAAAATCATCATCCTGATCCTTTTCCCTGTGATGATCAACAGCACCACAGGGAACAAATACAGAAAGTACAGATTCAAAAACCACAACCATCTGATCAAAGTCAGAAACATTTTTACCGGCGACTATTTAACAGAGAAAAATGCGTATAACAAAATTTAACAAAATCTAAGAAAGCAGTTTTAACACACGCTGCTCAGTCCTGCCGTTATCCCCACCCCACACTTGGGTGCCAATTTAATGTTTTGGTTTGGCTGCCGCTGGCAACAAAAGCGCCATGCGGCCGCCCCTCCCCCCACCGTGGTGTGGAGGAGAATGGAAAGAAGCAGGCAGAAACCGGTGAGTCTTGATAACGGCAGTTTAACAGAACAGCAAACAAAAGGAACAGTAACAACAACAATACAGATAAGGAGAAAACCCAACACAAACTGCACAACCTGGAGAGCCACCCTCCACGACCGCCACCGCCAACTCCCGAACCGCGAGTGAGTACCCGCTGCGCCACCCCCCCCCACCGAAACCCAGCATGATGGCACATGTTATGGAATACCCTACTCTGTTTGGCCAGGTTGGGTCAGCCCAACCGGCTGTGTCCCTTCCTGGATTCCCTTCCTGGATTCCGGTGAAAATTAACCCTGTCCTGGCCAAACCCAGGACAATGTCCTAATGAACCTCAGTTTCTTCTTAGGAAACATAAGTATTGGGTTCATTTACGCTTCCACCACTTATCACTCTGGACTTGGCAATTTCCACCTACCAGTGTGAATATTGTCTGCATACATAACACGTTATATAATGTAGTATATACAAGGTAAATGAGTATTACCTGAACAAAGACATAGACATCTGTCTGGACTTTATCTCCCCTTCTGCTTGTTTTCAAAAATGGCATTTGGAGGTCTCAGCAAAGGAGAGAGTGAGACATAGAGACTACATGATACAAGGCTGGCTCACCTACAGGGATGGTCCCGAAGCACCTGCACAAAGCAATCCAGCTTCTAGCTGCAGCCTTTTCTGTGACTATGCAGGTCTTCAGTCATAGGAATATACTTCAAACAGGTGCATGAACAATAACTGAAATTTCTTTAAATGTGGCGCTAAAACCCTCCAACCACACACACATAAAGCATACCCCTAAAGCCCATGGTTCATGACTATCAGAAGATATTATAATAAAGTATTTCTCTCTGTACTTTACAAAATGAATCTCAACTGCCGTTAGCACAATTTGTTCCCTGCTCCGCATACTTATGGTCCCAGGTTTCATGCTAAGAGCATTACCTTGTGCTTTTCATACCTTTTTTACCTTTCAAAAGAGCTACTGTCGTAAAGTTTGTTTCATTAGAGCGCGTCTGTTGTAAACACCTCCTAGAAAGAAAGCTTTTGCCATTCATGTTTTTAAAGGAAAAGAAAAAAAGATTAGCAATTTTTAATATTACACAAATATTTAAAAAGTATTTACAGAAGAGGCTTTTATTTCACCTATGTTAGTCAAAACAGGTTTAATTTGGAAAAGATGGCATTTTGACAAGGCATCAGTCAGAAAAGACAGATAATTATGAGAGAGTGAATGCACTTCAAATGCTTGAAGTGATGGATGAGTACTTGCCGCGTCTATAGGAAAGCATCTTCTGTCTCTGTGGCTTGCTCTCTTTGCACCTTGAGATTAGATCAAAGAAAGTCAGTCACTGGTCAAAAGCTTAGACAATGAAATTTTTCTTACAAAAGATTTCTGAAGAAATGAAACCATTACTCATACATGGAGAAAGTGAAGGACAGAAAGTAGATAATGTACACTAAAAAAAAAATACATAGAATATAAAGCCAATGACAAATTTAAAGATAAGTAGTTGTGAATGTATTTAACACATCAGTAAATTAAACTACTAAATATCATTTTTAGTACTAACAGATAAGGTACTTGCAGATAGGAATGTTTTAATACAAATAATGGTGCATATTAAGAAAACAGAAAGAAAATAGCGTGTGTGTATCATATATGTAAAGAACCTTATATGCTAACAATGAAGAGTCAAAACCCAATTTTCTTTTTTCAAGATATTTCACAATATATTTTAAACTTCACAGCAGGAACCATTTCACTGAACACTTACAGGTAAAACCTCATACACTGATTTCAGAACTCTTTTCTTCTCCCAGTCACCTCTGTCATTACCTTTTGCTCCCAAATCTTTCCCCTCAATAGCTTTCCTATAATGTCAATAAGTTCCAGTTATCCTCTTCCTGAAGGGCTCTCTCCTGTGCTTTTTGCTCCTCTTTCATCCTAAGTCTTGCTTTTTGATGTCCTCCAGGAAATCTTCTCCATGTTTCATGCTCTTGAGATCCTTGTTGACAGCTGCTCTTTTCTGAGTTAGAAGTAGCGCTTGCAGAGATAGCGTAAGGTATCTACAAACAAAGGCAGTTGTTTAAGAGTTTGTCACATGATATTGTAAAAAGAGCTCTGGTTTCCAGTTCATATATGGCAGACATAAATCTGTAGCCCTGAGAATTAAACTACAACATTAGTAACTCAACTCTTAGAGAGGTGTCATGCTTTTCTTCTAGTAATAAATAACAGGATGCCCCCTTATGGCTGGATCTCACCATTTGACCACAAAATGAGAAAGAGGGAAATGACAAAGGCTGTTTTCCTTATCCTTTCAATTCACACACAATGTTTATACAACTACAGAATTTAAATTTTGATCAATCTAAGGTTCTGTTTTACAGATACCCTGAATCTTAATTAGTGTTTGCAACTCAGTTTTGAATTCTGTGAATGAAAAGTGTAATAAAAATGCTGAAGGTTATTAATTATTACTAAATCAGTGCAATTAGTAGAGACAAACGAGCTGAGGATTCCCAGCTCTCTTACGATGACTTACACAGCAGTTTCTTGTACTGTTTCTACCGAATAAATTCTCAGTAAACTCAAGACATCACATATAGATATGTGAATACCCTGTAGCCAAAGAATGAATGTCCCTAAAAATTTTTAACTCTTAGCTATGGCTTAAATAACAGGCATTGCAGACCATATACTTAATTCCCCAGCTATGCTGCATTACAAAACAGTGGACCCCATCCTCAGAAAATCCAGGATTTTCAGCTTTCCTGAATGAAAAATTACTTACTGCTCTAGGCACATTACACTTTGGAGATCCTCACAGATAAAGGAGCAGAGATGGGATGTACACCAAAGTAGGGAATATTGCAGTTCTGCAACCCACTTTCTACTTGTCCTATAACAATCATTTTTCTGTCAGCATGTACCAGGACAGCCTCAGGTTAACTCTTTCGTGCAGAAAGTCTGTCACTTCTGGGATAAAATTATATTTATGTCACCTCAGTGTAGTTGTATTGCTTATGAAAGAAACCAAGAGTGAGGAAGAGCTGCAGAACTTATGATCCCACTGCAGGAGCCTTCTATGTGCCAGTAGAGCCTCCAGTATTCCCTGAACTGGCAGCAAGTGCCAAAGATTTCCCTGCAAGACAGGCTTATGCTTCCACTTGTTATCAGGTAGTCAGAAGGTGTTGTGGTTTAGCCTGGCTGGACACCAGGTGCCCATCAAAGCTGCTCTACCACTCCCTCTCCTCAGCTGGACAGGGGAGAGAAAGCGTGACAAAAAGACACATGGGTTGAGATAAGGACAGGGATAGATCACTCACCTGTTACAGTCATGAGCAAAACAGACTCCACTTGATGAAATTAGATTAATTTATCACCAGTAAAAATAGAGAAATAAAATGAAAACTTAAAACTCCTTCCCCCCACCCCTCCCTTCTTCCCAGGCTTGACTTCTCTCCTGATTTCTCTCCCTCCTCCCCCCGAGTGGCACAGAGGAATGGGGAATGGGGATTGTGGTCAGTTCATCACACATTGTCTCTGCCACTCCTTCCTCCTCACACTCTTCCCCTGGTCCAGTGTGGGGTCCCTCACACTGGAGATAGTTCTCTGTGAACTTCAATGTGAGTCCTTCCTGTGGGCTACAGCTCTTCACAAACTGCTCCAGTGTGGGTCCTTCCGGCAGGGTGTAGTCCTTCAGGAACAGACTGCTCCAGTATGGGTCCTCCATGGGGTCTTAAGTCCTGCCAGCAAACTTTCTCCAGTGGGGTCTCCTCTCTCTACAACTCTGCAGGTCCAACCAGGATCCTGCTCCAGTGCCGGCTCTCCGTGAATTCACAGCCTCCTTCAGGCATCCACCTACTCCATTGTGGGGTCCTCCATAGGCTGCAGTGGATATCTGCTCCACAGTTGACCTCCATGGGCTGCAGTGGGACAGTCTGCATCACTATGGTCTTCTCCACAGGCAGCAGGGGAAACTCTTCTCCGGTGCCTGGAGCACCTCCTCCCCCTTGTTCTTCACCAACCTTGGTGTCTTCAGACTTGTTTCTCTCACATATTCTCATTTCTCTTTCCTGCTGCAGGTTTTTTTCCTCCTTCTTAAATATGTTATCACAGAAGTGTTACCGCCATCACTGATGGGCTCAGACTTGGCCAGCGGCGGGTCTGTCTTGGAGATGGCTGGCATTGGCTCTATTGGACAGGGGAAAGCTTCTCACAGCTTCCCACAGAAGCCACCCCTGTAACCCACTCACTACAAAAACCTTGCCAAGCAAACCCAATAGGGAAAAAGGGAAAAGGAAAAGCGAAAGAGAAAAGAGGAAATGGAGAGAAAAAGGGGACAGAAGAAAAGATGGAGGAGTGTGGGTAAGCGAAGAAGAAGAAAGGGAAATTCTTACTGTTTGCCAGGATGTTTACTGTATTTTCTGGGAACTTTTGCAAGATATTTCTTATACATGTGGTCTATATAAAAGGAAAAGGAAAAAAAAAAAGAAAATACAGGGAGATGTGTTTAGTAATTTTGAAGAATTTTTCTTCATTTTATCAGATGGTAAGGTGACCTTCAACTTAAGAATGTCTCTTAGTAACAATATCATACTAATTGGAAAGGACTGTTTGCAGAAGAAGCAAAAGAGTTTCTATCAAGTAGGCTTTACAAGAAAATCCAGAAAAATCCTGGCAGGGCTTTAACATATCTGGAAAAGTTAATACAGCATTTAACACAATGACGAAAGGAATGAGGTTCTTGAATGAGAACCATGAGAAACACATGAAAGGCAAAGTTCCTCTACGTGAAAGGCTCACCAAGAGGGAATTCCTGTCAAAACTCTCAGGTACTTTTATTGCCTCTTTAAAAAGCTGATAGTTTGGCTAAGAATATGGATTTTTCTGACCGAGTGTATCAGAAGGGTGAGAGTATGCATGATGCCCAACCTGAGAGCAGCAGAGCCTGCACATTAGTCATTTGCTATGTGTAGACACTTCTCCCTGCTGCTTGTATCAGTGGTGTTTCTGGCTTTACCTCACTTGCAGGACAGGTACATATATGGTTTTAGAAAAACTCTCAATGTCTGATCATCAGCTAACAGCACAGAGTAACAACTATCCCTGCAGATGTACTGATTACTCCAAATCAAAATAAAGCAGAACAGAAGTCAGTAATTCGAAAACAAGGGGAACGCAAAAGGGGACAGATTGGGAATGGTCGTGTTACATGGTTGAACACTAGAGTAACTGAAAACACCTTCAATCTGTCTTGGAAGATAATCTGCTTTTTAAGAATTCCTTCTCACACCCTATCCTAGGGGGTCATTCCATAGAGTGCAAGAGCTCTCAGTTCCCAGGTGTAAGAAATCAGGTAAGGAAGGGAGGAGATCCGCATGGCTGAGATGAGACACATTGGTTGAACCGAAGAGCAAGAGGGAACTGCATGGGCAGTGGAAGCAGGGAAACGTATCCTGGGAAGATTATAGGGAAGCAGCCCAGTAGTGTAGGGATGGGGTCAGGAGGGCCACAGCATGGCTGGAGATGAATTTGGCAAGGGATGCAAAGAATAACAAGAAGGGCTTCTACAGGTATGTCAACCAGAAAAGGCAGGCTAAAGAAAGCGTACCACTCCAATCAACCAGAATTGTGACCTAGTATCAACAGACGAGGAGAAGGCTGAGGTACTCAACAAATATCTTGCCTCAGGCTTCACTGGCAATCTCTCTTCCCACCTATCCTGAGCTGGTGGACCACAAGACGGGGACCAAGGGGGTAAAGCCACTCCCACTGTAAGGGAAGATCAGGTTCATGACCACTTGAGGAACGTGAACATACAGAAATCTACGGGACCTGATGAGCGACATCCACGAATCCTGAGGGCATTGGCTGATGTAGTTGTCAAGCCACTCTCCATGATATTTGAAAAGTCATGGCAGACAAGTGAAGTTCCCAGACTCGAAAAAAGGAAATATTGCACCTGTTTTTAGAAACGGTAGAAAGGAGGACCCTGGGAATTACCAACCTGTCAGCCTCACCACATTGCCTGGGAAGGTCATGGAACAGATCCTCCTAGAAGCTATGCTAAGGCACATGGAGGACAGGGGAGTGGTTTTGAGGCAGCCAGCATGGCTTCACCAAGGGCAAGTCCTGCCTGACCAGTCTGGTAGCCTTCTATGATGGCATGACTACATCAGTGGACGAGGGAAAAGCAATGGGAGCCATCTGTCTAGAATTCTGTAAGGCCTTTGACACCATTGCCCAACAACATCCATCTCTCTAAATAAGGGAGATACAGATTTGATGGGTGAAGTGTTCAGTGGATGAAGAACTGGTTAGATGGTTGCATCTAGAGGGCAGTGGTTAACAGCTGGATGTCCAAATGGATGCCAGTGAGAAGTGATATCCCTCAGGGGTCCGTACTGGGACCTGTGCTGTTTAATATCTTCATCAATGACATTGACAGAGAGATCAAGTGGACCGGCAGCGAGTTTGCAGATGACATGAGTGGTGCAGTTGACACACATGAGGGATGGGATGCCATCCAGGGGGACCTGGACAAGCTCAAGAAGTGGCCTTGTGTGAACCTCAAGAAGTTCAACAAGGCCAAGTGCAAGGTGCTTCACACAGGTTGGGGCAACTCCCAATATCAATAAAGGTTGGGAGATGAAGGGATTGGGAGCAGACCTGCTGAGAAGGACTTGGGGCTACTGATGGATGAAAAACTGGACATGAGCCAACAAAGTGCGCTCACAGCCCAGAAGAACAACCATATCCTGGGCTGTATGAAGAGAAGTGTGGTCAGCAGGTTGGGGGGGGGGATTCTGCCCCTCTACTCTGCTATAGTGAGACTGCACCTGGAGTACTGTGTCCACCTCTAGAACCCTCAGCACAAGAAGGACATGGAGCAGTTGGAGTAGGTCCAGAGAAGGGCTGAAACTACTCTCATGGGAAGAAAGGCTGAGAGAGTAGTGGTTGTTCAGCCTTTGGAAGAGAAGACTCCGGGGAGATCTTATTTCAGCCTTTCAGTACTAAAAGGGGGCCTATAGGAAGGACAGGGAAAATCTTTTTAGCAAGGCCTGTTGTGACAGGACAAAGAGTAATGGTTTTAAACTAAGGGATGGTAGATTTAGACTGGATATGAGGAAGACATTTTTTACAGTGAGGGTGGTGAAACACTAGAACAGGTTGCCCAGAGAGTTAGTGGAGATCCCATCCCTGGAAACATTCAAGATCTTCTTGTATGGGGCCCTGAGAAATCTACTCTAGTTAAAGATGTTCTTTCTCACTGCAGGGGATTTGGACTAGAAGACCTCTAAAGGTCCCTTCCAACCCTAAACATTCTATGATTCTGCGATTTAAAACTGGGACAGGGGACAAAGAATATAAGTCTACAGGCTGGCCAATATAACATCCATGTACAAGAACGGCCGGAAGGAGAATCCTGGGAACTACAGGCCTGTCAGCCTGACCTCGGTGCCAGGCAAGATAATGGAGCGATTCATCCTGAGTGCACTCACCGGGCATGTGAAGGACAATCATAGGATCAGGCCCAGCCAGCATGGGTTCATGAAAGGCAGATCCTGCTTTACTGACCTGATCTCCTTCTATGACCAGGTGACCCGCCTAGTGGATGAGGGAAAGTTTGTGGATGTCGTCTACCTGGACTTTAGTAAGGCCTTTGACACTGTTCACCACAGTGTCCTCTTGGAGAAACTAGCTGCCCATGGTTTGGATGGGTGTACTCTTCGCTGGATTAAGAACTGCTAAAGGGCTGAGCATAGAGAGTGATGGTGAATGGCATTAAATCCAGCTGGTGGCCAGTCACGAGTGGTGTTCCCCAGGGCTGTTTTGGGTCTGGCCTTGTTTAGTATCTTTATCAATGATGTGGATGAGGGGATTGAGTGCACCCTCAGTAAGTTTACAGATGACACAAGTTGGGTGGGAGTGTTGATCTGCTTGTGGGCAGGAAGGCTCTGCAGAGCAATCTGGACACACTGGATCAATGGGCCGAGGCCAGCTGCATGAGATTCAGAAAGTCCAAATGTCAGCTCCTGCACTTGGGTCACAACAACCCCATGCAATGCTACAGGCTTGGGGAGGAGTGGCTGGAAAGCTGCCAGGCGGAAAAGGACCTTAGGATGTTGGCTGACAGCCAGCTGAACATGAGCCAGCAATATGCCCAGGTGGCCAAGAAGGCCAACGGCATCCTGGCTTGGATCAGGAATAGTGTGGCCAGCAGGAGCAGGGAGGTCATCGTGCCCCTGTACTCAACACTGGTGAGGTCACACCTGGAGTACTGCGTTCAGTTTTAGATCCCTCACTACAAGAAAGACATTAAGTTGCTGGAGTGTGTCCAGAGAAGGGCAATGAGGCTGTTGAGGGGTCTGGAGAATAAGTCTTACAAGGAGTGGCTGAGGGAATTGGGGCTATGTAGTCCAGAGAAGAGGAGGCTGAGAGTGGACCTTATTGCTTTCTACAAATGCCTGAAAGCAGGTTGTAGTGAGGCAGGTGTTGGTCTTTTCTAACTAGCGATAGGGTAAGAGGCAAAGGGCTCAAGCTGTGTCAGGGGAGGTTTAGATTGGATATTAGGAAAAGTTTATTTACTGAAAGAGTGGTCAGACGTTGGAAAAGGCTGCCTAGGGAAATGGTGGAGTTCCCATCCCTGAAGGTGTTTAGAAAATGTGTAGATATGGCACTTCGGGATATGGTTAAGTAGGCATAATAGTGTTGGGTTGATGTTTGGACTTGATCATCTTAGAGATCTTTTCCAACCTATGATTCTATGATTCTGTAAGTGAACATGGAATGGAAATTGTCATAGCCGCAGAAAAATTGGCAGTGGTCTAACCCAGCCTGAGGAAATTGCTCCAGCTGCTGATGGCTCCTCTAAACTGATGGTCTAAAATTACACTGAACATCATATTATGACTCCCTTCAGAAATTGCCAGTGGAAATTCATCTGGAGTTACATGTTTTCTGAAGGCAAACCTAGGCAAAACTTATAGGCTCTGCTGATTGAATATTTCTGGAAAGATGAGGTAAACCTATCTCTGAGAAGTTGCTCCTCTTTCATATGTATCTAAACAGGTAGGAATCATGAATTAAAACTAAGAAGTGGTGTTCTTTGCTTTATCCTGAGAACATTTGCACTAGATGCAAAGTCAAGTGCTCTACACTGATGTGACTGCTTGGCGTAAGAGAAAAGAATATTTTATATCTGTGTTTCATCCAGCTGTCAGAATGTACAGTTGAAATTCACCTTCTTTAGATCTTTTCACATCAAACGGCCTGTGAGGTGGCCATAAATAGGCATTAGCATCTCCGCTAATCATTCAGTGCCGGTTTAGAAAGAAAGTGTATGAGGATGTGTCTTGAGTGGAATTAGGGAGCAGGGCAAAAGATTTTGTCTGCTGTAAACTGATCCAATTCTACCTGCCGAAAGAGAATTTTTGTTGTTCACATCTACCAAGGCCTTGGTCTGTTTAAAGTCACTGTACAGTACTCAAAAAAGAAGCTGAGAGCAGTTGGGTGTTTTCGGCAAGGTAATATTTTCCTTATGAATAAGATATTTTCTATTGCTGCTGAACTTTGCGCAGAATGAGTGTGAATATTTTCTTGTGACAAATAGATTTTTTTCAATATGGCTTAGATTCATTAAACAAGACAGATAAAGAAAACATGATATATCTGACCTTTTTTTCTTACTGCTTTTATGTTAATATAAATCTTTAGGCAATCAACATAAGCTCTGTAACCAAGCCTGTATAGTTTTATCTTGTTTACTAAATATAATGCTTTCTGTCAAGGAACTTGGCCACAAGCTGAAGACTTCTAGTGGTGAGGAAAAATAGGTCTTTTAAATGAAGTTTCATATTTTTACTCAATCTCTTCAGAAATGTTTGACAGAAACCTCTTCAGGGGCACCCCCACATGACCCATCTCTACTGCTAAAGACAATCAGCTATTTATTCAATGCGAGTGTGGACAAAATGCTACACCCAGCATTTCACAGGGATGCAGGCATTGTCTGTCACAAGTCACAAAAGTTCTTATTATGCAAGAGAAAGACTGTCAAGTAAGAAATTAAAATAATTTCTTTTGTGTTTCTTACCTTCCCATTGACCCCCAGTATGTAGCATATTCCAGAACACTTCCTTGAAAAGTTCCTGTTAATAGCAGAAAAAATGAAGTCCAACATCTAGTGTCTTTCTTTGGTACTGTCTGCCTTCAGCCTCCCTCAGGTCATTTAAGACTGTCCAAAGAGGATATCTGAATATTTATCATCCCACTCCTTTATGAATTATATGTTTATCTTCATATAATTTAAAAAGAAGAGAAAGAAAAATGTACATCTATCTAAACAAAACATCTCTTTTCTGTTCTCATTCAAGTTTGGAGTCAGAGGGCTCCCATCCAGTCCCAGAAAAAGAAAGACAGGAAAGGATGGCAATACAGCAGATTTTCCATACAGTGATCTAACTGCTCATTGCAAGTACCAGATATTGTTTTGTGACATAAAATTCTATTTTTAAGACAAAATATTGTATTTCATTATATCATATTTTATTAATCATAATAATAAATTCATGATATATAAAGTTATAATAATAACTAGGATAATGTAATTCTATAATAGAAAGTTATATGAGAAAGTTATTTTCCCAAGGAATGTGAAGAATATTCCTAAGCTTTACCTCGCATCTTACCTTCTTAAGCATTACCTTCCCTTTTCAAATATAGCTGGGGAAAGAGCAATGTGATGGCGTTTAGGGAGAAAAGGCAAGGAAAGTGGAGTTTTCTTCACAATCTTTCATTTACTGCTATACTAAATTTACGACTTTTCCGGAGAATTGACTATAGCTCCTTTAATAAAAAGAGTTTAAATTATCTTTTTGCGATAGAAATAAGGAGAGTTCAGAGCATCATGTCTCTAGTTTACCCATTAGAGACCAGATGGTTTATAGACAAAGTAGTTAGAATTAAACCAGGTTACAATCCTGGATTGAGTTAACACATTCCGAGATATCACAGAACCACACAGAATGTTAGGGGTTGGAAGGGACCTCTGTGGGTCATCTAGTCCAAGCCCCCTGCCGAAGCAGGGTCACCTACAGCAGGCTGCACAGGACCGCATCCAGGTGGGTCTTGAATATATCCAGAGAAGAAGAATCCACAACCTTTCTAAATAACAATCCACAAACTCTATAGATAGAATAGAGGAGAAGAATCCACAACCTGTATAAACAACCTTAATTTATATAAAAATAAGTGAACATTTCTCATTTGCAAAGAAATTATTCCAAAGGTGTAGTAAATTATCTGAATTCTGGGGACATTTCCATTTGCTTTGCATTAGTTTGTGTTTTTGTAAAGAGTTTTCAGATCAGTTTGAACTATTCTGGCTAAACCAGCAAAGGAAGAAATAGAAAAGGAAGGTGTGGGTGTGGGTGTTTGAATTTTTCTCCATAGAAGTGACTTTTGTTTGTTATTTCACAGAATCTCAGAATCACGGAATGATGGGGGTTGGAAGTGACCTCTGGGGATCATCTAGTCCAACCCCCTTGCCGAAGCAGAGTCACCTACAGTAGGCTGCACAGGACCTTGTCCACGCGGGTCTTGAATATCTCCAGAGAAGGAGACTCCACTAGCTCTCTGGGCAGCCTGTTCCAGTGCTTCATCACCCTCAGAGTGAAGAAGTTCTTCCTCATGTTCAGACGGAACTTCCTGTGCTTCAGTTTGTGTCCATTGCCCCTTGTCCTGTCACTGGGCACCATTGAAAAGAGTCTGGCCTCATCCTCTGGCCACCCACACTTAAGATATTTATAAGCATTTATAAGGTCCCCTCTCAACCTTCTCTTCTTCAGGCTAAACAAGCCCAGCTCCCTCAGCCTTTCCTCATAGGACAAATGCTCCAGTCCCCTCGTCATCCTCATAGCCCTCCGCTGGACTCTTTCCCGTAGATCCTCATCTTTCTTGAAGTGGGGAGCCCAGAACTGGACAGAGTACTCCAGATGGGGCCTCACTAGGGCAGAGTAGATGGGAAGGAGAATCTCCCTTGACCTTCTGGCCACTCTTGCTCCTAATGGACCCCAAGATGCCATTGGCCTTCTTGGCAACAAGGGTACACTGCTGGCTCAATGTTAACCCGTCACCCACCAGGACACCCAGGTCCCTCTCCGCAGAGCTGCTCTCCAGCAGCTCTGGCCCGTGCCTGTACTGGTTCATGGGGTTGTTCCTGCCCAGGTGCAGTGCCCTGCAGTTGCCCTTGTTGAACCTCATCAGGTTCCTCTCTGCCCAAGTCTCCAGCCTGTCCAGGTCTCAGTGAATGGCAGTACAGCCTTTTGGTGTATCTGCCACTCCTCCCAGTTTGTGTCATCAGTGAACTTCTGAGCGTAAACTCCAACTCTTCATTCAGGTCATTGATGAAGAAGTTGAACAAGACTGGGCCAAGTACTGAACCCTGGGGGATACCAGTAGTTACAGGCCTTCATCTAGACTCGGTGCCGCTGATGACAACCCTCTGAGCTCTACCATTCAGCCAGTTCTCAATCCCCCTTTGTATCCTGAAGATCTGAACCAGGTCTTTCTCTTTAAAAGAATTTGAAAATTCTCTGTAGATCGTCACATAAGATCAGAAGGATGCACATTTGTTTTAATTATATGGAGATTAGGGTTCATTGAAATAGAAAGAAAAAACTCTATATATGCAATACAAAAATGTGACCTGAAAAATTGTATTTTCACCATGAAACAATTTGAGCAGCAATGCAGGTGATGTAAGGCCCTGCGTGAAAATCTTCAAACCATGTATACTTTCAAATCCTGGTGATACATTTGAAAAAAAAAAAAAAGAAAGAAAAGGGAAAGGTGAATTTGATAGGAAAATCAATTTTAGAAGTAAGATGAGGGGACAGACCCTCAGCTTGATTTTCCCGTACTTTTTTACAGATGTTTGTTAAGTAGTTACACTCAGCATGACCGGCTGCCTTGTGCATATAGCAGAGAAATGAATGAATTTCAGAGCCTACATTAGCATGGGCTTTTTTGTTGTTTGGGGGTTTGATGATTTGGGGGTGTTTTTCTTGTGAAACTCTGAAATTAACAACCTATTTTTTGATTTTTGCTTGGGTTTTTCTACACCCCTAAAAATTAAAATACAATCCCAAGTCTCCAGGATGTGTTGCTTTAAGACAGCATTATCAACTTTTCCCGTAATTCCTGAGTATAAACACTACCACACCGACCATAGCTTTAATTCTGGTATCCTGATTTTGTGTCCATTTTTATGTTATGTTTCCACAAATATGCAAGAATTTCTGACAGCGTCATTACAGTTTACTTCCCAGTTCCTGTTCTTAAAATTCAGCTGTGCCTCTACTGCACACATTTACTGATTCTCCTTAAGCATTTGACATGCAGGTTCTAGCTCTGCGAACAGACCACAGTCACACAATAATGGAAGTATAGAACAGCCCAGGTTGGAAGGGACTTTGAAAGGTCATCTGATTAAACCTTTTGTGGGAAAGGAATCCTGGATGAGATTATCTAGTGTTGTGTTTTCTCAAAAGTGGGATCATTTACCCGGTGTATGATACACCAATATACGCACAGAGCAGAGGTATTGTCTTTATTGCATATTTGTGCAGATATGGGTGCTAGGTAATAATTGCACAAGGCCAGAACACTGCTTAGCGGAGTCCCAAGGAATATATACTCTTACGAAAACAAATAAATTACTCAATCCATTCTGATTGGTTCATCACGTTACCTGCTGATCTTAGGGTTGTAGTCCTTCTTTACTTAACTACGCATGCTTTCACACTGGAGGGGTACAGTCTTGTTGGTTCTGGATTGAGTTGGTGGTCACGATGTCCCCCTGCCGCCTTTACCTTTTCCCTAGTTACCCTTGATCTTTGTTAATTTCATGCTTCTTTGGCATTTGTCCAGCTTTTTAACGCCTTCTGGGATGGAAGTTCCCCTTTATCAGTCTGCTAACTCCTCTTCAAGGGCATAATTGTTAGTAAGACATGCATTTTTTACACAAAGTAGTCAGGCCTAAAACAAAACTACGTCACTACGACCTAAGCATTACTATGCCCTAAATATTTCTGCCTGATATCGCTAGGATCTTGAAAACCAATAGCATCTTGAAAACCTCCAGTGATGGGGACCATAGCATGTCCCTGGGGAGACTGTTCCAATGAATGATAGCTCTTACTGTAAAAAATTCTTTCTTATGCTGAGCTGAAACCTCTCCCTGTGCAACCTGTGTTACCTGTTGTCTTGTCCATTTGGCTCCTTCTGAAAAGAGAGCCTCCATCCTGTTTGTAGCTGCCCTTTGAGTACTGGAATATCATGTGGAGGTGCCCCCATGAGCCTTGTCTTCCCAGGGAGAAAAGACCTAGCTCCTTCAGCCTTTCTTTATATTACAGGTTTTCCAGCCTTTTGGTTATCTTTCTGGCCCTTCTTTGGACCACAGTCTGTCTGTGTCTTGCCTGAATTATGGGGACCAGAACTAGACACAGTACTGCAGGTGCAGCCTGAGAAGCACTGAGCAGAGTGGGAGGAAGATATCTCTATCTCTGCTAGTAATGTGCCTGTAGATGCAGCCCTGAATCCAACTTACCTGTGTTGTTGCAATGGTTCACTGCTGACTTGTGTTCAGCTGATTGTTCACTAGGAACCCCAGGTCCCTCTCTGCAATGTTGCTCGCTAGCCTCACAGGTCCTAGCCTCTACTGTGCTTTTTGGTTATTTAGTCCCTGGTGTGGGATTTTTCACTACTCTTTGTTAAACTTCATATATTCTTGTTAGCCCACTCTTCCAGTTTGTCCAGCTCTATCCATGAGACGGCTTCATCTTCTGACTTGTCTACCCCACCACTCACTTCAGTGTCACCAGCAAACTTGGTGAAGGTGCTTTCAATTCCTTCAACCAAATCACTTATGAATTTCTCCCCCATCTTGCAGTTCACCCATCCAATCTGAAACTGGCCAGTCTGTCCAGAGAAGGGTGTGGGAAACAGCATCAAACACTTTGTTGAAGTGCAGGTAAACAATACCCTTTGCTCTCCCCATATTAACAAAAGACGTTATTTTCTTGTAGAAGGTGATCTGCAATACCTGCTGGTAAATCTGTGCTGTCTTTTCCCAGTCACCTGCTTCATTTAGTTTGTAATAGTTTTCAAGACTTGTTCCCTTAATTTCCCAGGGACTGAAATAAGACTAATAGGACTGTAGTTTTCAGTGTCCTCTTTTGGGACCTTCTTGTAGGTGGATATATCGTTTGTCCTCTTCTATTCATCAGCAACAACCCCTGATATCTGCAACATTTTAGGTATTATAGACAGTGGCCTCGCAACAACGTCAACCTCTTCTCTTACCACTCTGGGGCGGACTCTGTCCAGGCCCATGGTTTTATGTGGGTTGAGCCCTTGCAAGAGGCTGCAGAACAGCTCTTCATCCACTACTGTTGGTTCGACACATACGTTGTCGTAGCTACATGATCCTGTGATCTGAAGTCCAGGTGTACTGATAAATACAGAAGAAAAGAAGGTCTGGAGAACCTGTTTTGTCAGTATTGTTAGTAACCAGTCATGAGCCTCAGGACTTTTCTAAGATTCTACAACGTATAAATCAGACTTATTTGTGCAGCAGCATTGCAACTTTCTTCCTAACCTGGGAGGCTTGATGTACAGTTGGGCAGAGGATGTAGGCTATCTAGGCAGTCCAGCCCACAGGGGACTACGTCAAGTGAATTCAGTTCAGCATTCTCCATTTGACTGGTATTGAAATGGATAAAGTTGGGTTAACAAATTCAAACTAAATGTTGACAAGTAGTTCTTTCCATACTAATGGGAGAGTAAGAAATGTGAATTTAAAGAAGAAAAGGAAAAAAAAAAAAAAGGCATAGGTTTAGGCTAGGTTTTAGAGAAGAACTAAATTAAGAGGGAGGTGAGGAAAGCAGATGATTCACATCTTGTCTGGAGAGAGGGAAAGAAAGGAGCATGGAAAAACACAGAAAAATGCACATAGTAAAAACGAAGATGTTTTAACATCTAAGACCAGAATAAGATGATGTCAACTGAAGAATGTTGCCAGATGAACACATTCCCAAATGTAAAGTGTGAGCCTGTTAGGTAAACAGTTATTATAAGGGGTAGATTCGATGAAAGACCCTATGAATGAGAAGATTATTCTGAAAGTTTTTATTTCTTTAGTAGGCAGCAGAGTCTTTTTTTCATTCCATGATGAAATAATCAGGGGAATGTCCAGAAGAACTAGCAGAGCAATGCCATATATCACACCGTTTATGTTGAACAGGAACACTGGTGGATTGTTCTTGAAGAGTTTTATAGTATAATTGTATTTATATAGAAATTTTTGCTTCTAGTTGCAAACAAAGTATTAGATCCTTTAACACCTGACTGTCATATGTAGAAAAAGATTTGAGTTACATTAATCTGAAATGTGAAATATTTTGGTAGCTAATTTTTCTCTTGACTTTACTGTAGCTACTTCAAACAAACTGCTTCCTGATAGAAACTAATAACAGTGACAAAACATCAATACAGACTGTTGTCCTTCATGACTTTTTAGAGTTTAACTATAACATCCATTTAAATGTATATAAATAGAGTCAGCCTGAATCCCGTCAGAACAAAAAATGAAGAGCTTGTCTTCCCTTACCAGTGACAATTTTGCCAGTCTGTCTATCATAAATATAGCAATTTTAAGAAGAGTTGAATACCACACCTGCAGTTTATAATATCAGTGGATCTGAACGTGTTGTAACTTATATCTTCCTAAAAAATCCTAATACTATTTGTCTGTGTTTCCTAAAAGGCAGACTGACAGAAAAATATTGACTGTAATTTGGCAAAAGACCTGCACATTTTGCTAAAATTTTAAAAAATGGACTTTGTCCAATGATCTTCAGACTCAAACCACCATTGATTTCATGGGTTTCAGTTCAGCAGTTGTCAGTATATCTGAAGCAAAAAGCTATTGTTAAGTCTGCCAACATGGTCAAATTTTTACTGTTTTATGCAAGTGAGGTCATACTGTAAGGCATCTAACCCTTAGTGCAGATCCTGTTTTTTGCCACTGGCCTCTGGGTGAATGTAGATAAACCTCTAACCTCTCCATTGTACGGTTTCCCCTACCACACAATAGGTTGATGGTGCTAATCTCTTTTTCAAAAGTGACAAGCTCTATTCATGAACACATTATGTAGAAGTTGAATATGTACTACTCACCTGCACAAAACACATGAAAGTAAGTGCAAAATCTTGATTGATAACATTATAGAATCACAGAGTCATAGAATCACAGAATCATAGAATGGTTTGGGTTGGAAGGGACCCTAAAGGTCATCTAGTTCCAGCCTTCCTGCCATGGGCAGGAACACCTTCCACTAGACCAGGTTGCTCAGGCCCCATCCAAAGTGGCCTTGAACACTTCCAGGAAGAGAGCATCCACAGCTTCTCTGGGCAACCTGTTCCAGTACCACACTCATAGTAAGGAACGTCTTATGTCTAATCTAAATCTACCCTCTTTTGCTTTAAAGCCATTATCCTTTGTCCTATCCCTACATACCATTGCAAAAAGCCCCTCTTCATCTTTCTTGTAGGCGCCCTTCAGGTACTGGAAGGCTGCTTTAAGGTCTCCCCAGAGCCTTCTTTTCCACAGGCTGAACAACCCCAACTCTTTCAGTCTGTCCTCATAGCAGAGGTGTTCCAGCCCTCTGATCATTTTTGTGGCCCTCCTCTGGACCTGCTCCAACAGGTCCATGTCTTTCCTGTGTTGAGGGCTCCAGGGCTGAATGCAGGACTCCAAGTGAGGTCTCACCAGAGCAGAGTAGGGGACAGAACCCCCTCCCTTAGTCTGCTACCCATGTTTCTTTTGATGCAGCCCAGGATATGCTTGGCCCCCTGGGCTTCGAGCACTCGTTAACAGGCGGTGTTGAGCTTCTCATTCAGTAGCACCCCCAAGTCCTTCTCTGCAGGGCAGCTCTCAATCCATTCTGTGCCTAGCCTGTATTTGTGCTTGGCATTACCCCGACCTATGTGCAGGACCTTGTACTTGGCCTCTTCGTGATTTCCATACGTTCCTTGTTCTCCCCATTTTCAAGACTTACTTGATACTGTTAAAAAAATGTTATATGCATACTGTGTGATAAAAGTGATCTAGATTCTCTAGGGCAGCATTCTTCGTACCCCCTCTCTGTAAAACTGGACCTTTTGCATTTAGCTGTTAAAAATACCAACACTAACATATCCATTTCTCATGCTTTCAGCTTCTAAGAATTCAATTTCAAAGTTATTGGCTATGGGATTGCTTATTAAGGCTATTACCAAAACCAGGCTATCCCCATCCCTGAATGACAATATCATTGTTCAAAAAAAGCAACAAAAGGTTATAGAAAAAAATATAAAATCCTGGTGTGGGGAAACAATTTCGTGGATTATCTCCACGTTAGTCTTAATTAAAAATGGAGATATAATATACCAAAACATTAGGTAAACCAATAAAATTTGTTCTAAATTGTTTTACTGTGAACATAAGTTAACTGCTGAGTCACACAGCACCCATATCACAGCAAAAGAATGAGTGCGACTTGTTCTTTGTTACCTGCTAAAGGACGAGGCACTTAAGACAAAACATAACCTGCTCTCTTCTCATGCAAGTAAAAGCACACAATGCTTTATGAATGGAAGAAGAGATGAAAATGCAAGTGGACTGGGAATTCAGACTGATTTTGGTGTTACCTCAATGATAAATTGATATCTTTCTGATATGTCCTAGCACAACAGGGTGCAGGGAGGGTGGGGAAAGGAAACAATAAGGTAAAAATGTATCAAAACAGGGAAAATAAAATAAAATAACACTTTTAATGTTTCTGGTTTCCAAAGAGAGTTACCTTTCAGTAGTAGCTTTCTTGAGAGATTTTGTTTCTCACATTTTTAGTACAAAATTTGATTAATACAGCTTTTAAATATTAAAGGTTCTATTTTTCCTGCATTACTATATTTATATAATAATTCTAATAGGATTATTAGTGTAGCTCTGCATCACAGTGCTTCCCAGAACTTGGCACCAAACAAAGAGATAGATATTGAAAACTAAAAGAGAATTTCTTTTCCTACAGATAGAGAAAGGCATCTTGGCTAGGGTTTCAAAACTTGCAATAATGGTGTATCTCAGCTGTGTAGTGAAGCATGATAAAGGCTCTTACAGTTATTGTCATCCCTAGCTATCTTGCTAGACATGCTAAAAATTATTTCAAATTTTAGAAACTAATTGCTTACAATATATGGAGGGAAATACTGAAAACTAGTATAAGTTATTTTGAAATTTAAAATTATGCAAGGCGCCAAATAGAACTCACCAGTCTCCTGTTCCCTCAAGAGATATAGACTGGACAGAGCTTCCTCCTCTATCAGACAATACCATTTAGTGGTATGTGATGATCAGCTCTTTTACTGGACTGGTGCAACGCAACCATGACTGCATCTCTGCTACGAAGGTGAAAAATAAAACCAGTGAGAGGTACAGATTTTTTATTGATGCTATTAACATAGAAAGGTGTCTACATAGGTTTAGGCCAAAGTTCAATGACAATCAGAACTCATCTGGAGGCAGTCACAGAATCACAGAATCACAGAATCACACAATCACAGAATGGTAGGGGTTGGAAGGGACCTCAGTGGGTCATTGTGGAGTCCTGGCTGGACGAGAGGGGACATGGTTTGGTGCGCTGAGCAACCCAGGTTCTGATCCGGAGGTGAGCCTTGGGAGCGGCTGACACGGAACCCTGCTGGGAAGGCAGAGCGACGAGCA
>Ga0065711_1035619_pt1 | contig 22052 bp, 10 predicted proteins | sample Hoacrofraction12_FD_59098 | JGI IMG/M metagenome (GOLD analysis project Ga0065711, IMG submission 59098) | Hoatzin crop microbial communities from Cojedes, Venezuela - Epithelial fraction 12 v2 (version 2) | ecosystem: Host-associated > Birds > Digestive system > Esophagus > Crop | place... | reverse complement strand
AAAAAAAAAAAAAAAAAAAAAAAAAACAAACAAAAAAAAATCACAAAAATGGTCAGTGAGATCTCTCCTCAGTCTGACAATAACCAACTGACAAGCTTACTCATCTAGCATGTGCTTAAGTGTGGAAAAAGAACTTTTGCTTTGATTTTTACATTCCTTGTCACAGGTCTCTTGTTAGAGTCTCTGTCGTGGAAATTCTGATGAGCAACGCAACCACGGATTCATGAAGTCTCTCCTGACAAAACTGCTCTAGAAGCTGACAGGCAGTTTTAGTTTCAGCTTTTTGATAAAAGCCAAGTGGTAGCATCTGCAGTGTCTTCTTTAATATTGACGGTAAACGACTTCTCAAAGATGACGTTATTTAGAAATCTCTGCATTTTCTGAAAAGCTAATGTTAAAAATTAAGTTTGCTTAGTGCAGTCATTTGACAACAACAAGCAAAGGACTACTCCAGCAGGTGGAAAAAATAGTGGGAGCTAAGAAAGAGACAGTATTTATAATGGAAATGCTGCAACATAGTGAACAAACACAACAACTTTCTGGCATGCATCAGAACCAAACTCAGGAAAAGTAGAACTATCATTCTGATAAAACGCAGAATGGTTAAACTGGATCCAAAAACTTACTGTGGATTTTTCAGGTGATGAAGGAACATCAAATGTTTCATTAATATGGTTATCCAGTTCTTGCTGTGAGTGTGAATGATGAATTTGGTTCCAACTGTTCTTTTTAAATTGTTTGGGTGGTAACGCAGGAGGCTGCCCATCTATAGGAGTCTCTTGAGATCTAAATACCAAAATAGAAGTATGAAGTGGAATGATCATGAGATACTGACAGTTCTTTCATGGTTCCAAGTAAACTGAAAAAGCTAGAAGAAACTCAAGAATTTGATAGCTGAATATCTGTATGCATTTTTAGAATCTCAAAAACATACTGTGGTGGAATATATTAGAAGTGTATGTTTGGACATGTTACTGCTTTTTTCTTGACAAGCAACTGTACACAGAACCAGTTAGTTCATCTTTTATGTGATTTTTTTTTTTAAATCGTTTTAGCAGTCAACACACTTTATATTGGAATACTATAAAATTCCCTGTATTTACACTCCACCCTCCTAAAAAAATTATTTCTAAAATAGATATATCACTTAATATGGTTTCCCCAGTCAGAAAATCAATTAGTTTACATCCTAAATTCATGTCTGCAATTTAAATCTTAAAAAAAGACATAAGGAGAATAATAAAGTGCTCCCACACTAGTTTTTGGCTTTAAAATTTAAAAATAGGAGGAATGCAAATTGAAGGTAACTCATATGTTCCCCTGCATTTATTTGAAAAGCCCACTGGAGATGATAGTGGTAAATTTTTATTTTACAATTTAAAAGTATATGTGTATATTTCAAGAGAACTTTGGTTTTTTTCGCCATGTTGAACATATTCGCCTTTGAAACATGTGCAGCTTTGAAATATTTGTAAAAATGGCATTCACTGCACGTATTTTTAGTTTAGTTTTAACGCTATTACTGAAGATGAAATAGCAGAAAGTTCTATTTCTGTTTTAGATCTGCAAGCGCTCTACTGCAGATTAATAAAAATGCTGTGTTTATGTATAATATGGATAATTTCCTTTATTAAGTTCTTTTGGAATAAAAGGTTAACTGGGTAATTTGCATTACATAAATATATGATTCATCTTTCATTATATGGCTTTATACTTAAGAACTAAAAAGAACACTTTGAGAGGCCCAAAAGGGCAGTTAGCACATAGTTCCCATTAACTTAGTTTGAATGCCAGTTTCTAAATACCAGCGAGGATACATGCCTTCCTCCCCGTGAACCACATGAAAAGGTATTATTAAGTAATCTAACAACTTATGACAACAGCCCACTGATACTAGTGGCAAATCCAAAAACCACCAAGAATGAAGTTACAGGTTACAGCTAAACCTAAAGAGAACACTACCACCAAAAACGGGTGCCTCCGTTCTTACTTTCACCCACACCTACGGCCCCTTCCTTGAAGCACTCTGGTGCTCCTCCCTTGGCTAAGGCAGCTTACCAAGCAAGTAAAAATACACCGACTTTTTGGACTAGCCTGAGTAGCTCTCCTGGTTAAACAAGGTGAACTGGTTGTTCATAGGGTCGACCACCGCCCGGGAAGGGAAGTACACTCCCAGAAGCCAGAAATAGGCACTGCCCCTTTCGTTATCAGCAAGCTGTAGCAGTAACTCACAGCATAACATCCCTCTAAAAAGCACAGGTAACCACATGAGCGGTCCTACTGTATTTAACTGGTCTAGCCACAATAAACTGTTAGCAGGGTACGACTCTCATTATGAGACAGCATAACATTTCAAGCTGCTGCAAGTTACATATTTTCAAATAAAAACAAAAAAATCAGATCACAGTTGTCTACAGTGATTTCAAATAAAGGATGAACCTCTTTCAAAAAGCATGAAAATTGAGTGGGAAATGGAACACTTCACTTTGAAAAAATCACACATTTCCCATCTCAGTTTTAAAAAATTTAGTTAATTTTCTTAGAAAACAAAATATTGATAAAATTTTTTGTCAGTGTACAAAAACAGTACATTTGAAAAGATCATAACAATATTTTTTCTGCATGTTTTTGCATAATTTCAACTTTGAGAAAATAATTTAACACTGTATGAAGAAAAGAAAAAAGTACTAATTATTCAGTATCTGATGTCTGAAGAATTTAATGGGAATAAAAATAATATTTCTTCACACTTTTCAATGCAAGCGACAGTAAAAAAGAGCATATCCTCCTTTTATTTTTCCAGATAAGCAGCTTTTCTAAATTCATTTTTGTGGAGAAAGAAAAAAATACGATGGCTGCCAACATTTGCAAAATGAATTTTCAAGGCAGCTCTAAATTATTTAGCCACTGACTTACAAAGGTCACCCAGAGCTTTTTAACTGCCTATGTATGCATTCATTCAAGTCTGGCCAGCAGATTATTCAGCCTTTTAAGTGAAAGGCAACATAGTTATGCATTTTCCTGCAAACAATTACTCCCGAAAGTTTTGAACTGAAAAAGGAACAGAACACATGAGTAGAGACACAAAAGAAGTCATTCCGATAAAAGCAAAAGATGGAATTTCATGTTTGACTAGATGTCTGTACATACATGTCAACAAACACAAATAAATTCCTATCAAACATACAAACTAATAGAAAAGATCTGAAAGTTACTTAAATGAGCATTTTAGAAGCAGCAATGCAAGTACTGTAATATATTAGCATAATGAATTGTGAGAACTAACAATCACGCCTTGGGCAAAAACTTCATTGCTTTATACTTGCCCAGTCAGCTTTGAATTTCCTTATGAATGCTCAGACAATGGCAGTGAAAGCAGCCTATTTTGCAGGCAAAGCAGCTCTCTGTTACTGCATTCAGCAATTTACATAACAATAAAATAACACACAAGCCCTGGCACTGACAAGCTTTGGGTATTTTTGTTACAGATATCCGGTCTGACCTTTTCACATATCAAGCAAAAGTTTCATACGCATCCCCACAAATTTATTAAACTAAACATCAGGTGCTTTGGAATTGAAGGTTATAATTACCTCAGGGAACTACAAGCAGAAATCTCTCAGTTTAGTTTTGAATAGCACATGCAGATGAAGGAAAAAATGTGGACCTAAAAGTTGAATCAGCTAAAATACAATAACCTTCTAAACTGCACTGAAACACTAATTTCTTTTGCTACGTGGACTCCAAACTCAGCGAGATCACTAAACCTACTGCCTCTCAGTTTAGCCCCTCTGACTTCCTTACATGTGTAAATTTGATCAATAAATAAAAATTCCCAAGAAATTAGCAGATGGACTACTCTAATCTTTTCACTCAGAAAAGTCAAACTGTCCCAGAAATAGCTTTTCGGACTGTAAAACAATACAATTTTAAATCATGCAGCTAATATGAATTTTATGACCACTACTTCCTTTCGTAAGTCTCAAATCTTGAATCAATAACATCACCTGAAACTTTCATAAGACCATAACAGGGTTCATGTATTTCTGACAGTCAACATCCTCATTCTTAAAAATATTTCATGCTAGATACCTATACCGGGAGATTAAATTCCACTTTTAAACTTCCAACAAGGTAAAAAAACAAAAACAAAAAACAAAAACTTAGTGATGGAAGAGCAACAGTTTTTCTGCTTGGGCATAAAAAGTGCAAAATCATGAAAAAGAACAGCCATAGCTGCATAACTAATTTACAAAACCACTTCCTCTTTTTTTAAGACTTCTTTCGACAGTGACTTACACAAGAAATCAGGTCTTAAAAAAACAAATCTTAAGGACACTCAGGAACATCTTTTACAACTTAACTTAGATTAAAGGAATACGAATAAAAGAGACGAATTAAGAATTACACTTACTTTGATGTATCACTCTACCATGCAGTAACTGTTTCTCGTAACTGAATTCACTTGGAAGCCTCAGAGCAGAAGGAACCTGACCCTCTGTAGCCTTTGTACAGCAAAACTCAAATATGAGAGAAGATTCACAAGTGTTCCAGTTTTGAGACTCCCTTGCCATGTGAACAGGTTAAAAAAGCTCACCAAAAAAAGAGTATTTTATATTATTAGGCCAAGCTCCTGTTTTATAACTCCGAAGGATAAATAACTAGCTGATGGTGAAATTGTAACCTTTTGTACCACATCATAAAAAGCATCTTGTGTTATTCTACAAAACTTAAAAAAAAATTGTGTTCTATTCCCCTCCCCATAGTTATGCATCATTGTCCAAGCAAGGTTTTAAAACTGTGTTCAGATACCTTCCCAGAGTAATTTTTCCTGAAACACAATTTGTTTATAAACATGTAATTATGTATGTGCTATTTTATAGTTCTCAAATGATTGTGAAACCATTTCCACAGTTTCCTTGTTAACAGAGATCGTACAATATTATGAGGGCAAGTGGCAGTGTTAGCAAGGTGTATATAGAACACCTTTTTTCCCCCCAATTAATCTGTCCTATGGCCACAAGTTATTGAGTATTTCAAATCTTTGAATAACTCAACTTCTTTTGTTTATCATCCTTCTGGACTTAATACACAACAACAGTTTTTATTTTGCCCACCATAATGTAGTAAACTTACAGTATCAAGAATATTCAGCAGAACAGAAAAAAGCCTGGTAGTGCCATCTTAAAAAAATAAAGATACACTCTACTACAATACACAAGACATACTAGGAATCTCAGAACGCTGGGGTGCTAAAAAGGTATTTCATTTAAGTAATTTGTAAAGCTCATTCATACTTCTGTGCCTTGACAAAAAGCAAAATTTTAAAACTCACAGGAATCAAAACCTTTTACCGCAAAACAACGTGCTTCAGTTCTGTCACAAAAATAACCTTTGCTTTTACATCCAGACACTGATGGCCACATTACAGCAAACCCACATTTGAGTGGGTGGGGAAGGTATCGTAACCCTGCACCAGGAACATGTCAGAGGTAGGTCTTTAGTTCCGTTTCATTTAATTTTCAATAAGACCTACACTAGTTCTCGCTAAACAACAGCTACAATTTTATTAGATTTTCTGGCTCTCCCTAACCCAAACAATTAACTCTAAATTCTTAATGTACAAGATTTCTGACTTCTCTCCAGAAGCCCTGCATGCTACAATACAGTAACAACCAACAGAACTTACGGTGATGATTCCAGTATGATGCTATTAGCCTGGGTAGAAGATGGAGATCTGTGGTTTACAAATACTTCACTTGGGGAAGTGTGAACTACATGGTCCACTAAATGTCCAACTGATGAGGGTCGTAACCGGGCTCCTTCTTGAGTGAAAGCAGAGTTGCGACTAAGAGGGAAAGCATAGCAGTGCAAGGTGAAAAGGAACATTATTATTATCTACATTTCTTACGACACTACAAAGGAATGCTAAAATAATTATTTCCTCTCAGTACAAGCATGTGTTCATATACATATTTTTATTAAATAATTTAAAGTTTCAAAAATCACTGAAACATGTTGTCAGAACAACGTGCTATATATCATAATGTCCTTTTTGAAGGTGTTCAAAATTATTTTCATATACACTAAATGGCTAATATTTTTCTTTCTTTCATTTTCTTTCTTTTTTTTTTAATTAAAGAAGCCTGAAGGTGTTATGGTCCAATGAACATGCTACTGGACTGATAGTCCAGTCAATGAGAAGAAAAATGAATCCCCAAGAAGAAAAAATCCTGGCTCTGTTCATGACAGAACTTAACCTGAATTCATTAAGATGAACATTTTATCCCCTGCATCTTCTCCTAGAAGAATCATAAGCTCTGCACTGAGAGTCTTAACATTTCCGTGACCCAAAATTTTCCAATTTGAAAACTAGCACAACGACATATGCATTTCTTAGAATGCTTTGAAACATGCATGATAAGTTATTTTTCTATTAATTATTAAAACGCTACAGATACTTACAACAACAGTCTTTTCAATAACATGCTGCAATGCCAAAGAATCTTAAAAGCTTCTGGTTTGTGCGATACAAAATTGGATAATACCAGTTCTTAAGCCGGTTTCAGCACACTGAGAAAGTTGGTTATTTTCCAGAAGAAATCAGGAATGATTTTTCACTAACTATAAACATAAACCAGAAAGCTCTGTCATGTGAAAAGAGTGAGCTTTGAAAGAAATGCAGAAAAATTGAGAGGAATAAACCTGCAAGGATCACAGAATCACAGAATGGCAGGAGTTGGAAGGCATCTCTGGGGATCACCTAGTCCAATCCCCTTGCCAAAGCAGGGTCACCTAGAGCAGGCTGCACAGGACCATGTCCAGGAGGGTTTTGAATATCCCCAGAGAAGAAGACTCCACAGCCCCCCTGGGCAGCCTGCTCCAGTGCTCCGTCACCCTCAGAGGGAAGAAGTTCTTCCTCGGGTTCAGATGGAACTTCCTGTGCTTCAGTTTGTGCCTGCTGCCCCTTGTCCTGATATCTGATGAAGGAATTTTCCCCAACGTTTTATAGATGTGGTTAGCCAGAATCACTTATTTCTAAAATATCACACAGATTTTATTATCAGTTTTTTTCTTAGCTAAATGAATAATGTAGTTTTAACCGAGTTTGACAAAACTCAAGCTCTCAAATTCAGGATTGGATGCTACAGCTTACACTTTTTACAGGCTGAGTGAGAAGCACCTTAAATTCACCCCAAAATAGTTTCTTTTATCTGGAGCTAAATGTTCTAGAGAACCACTCAACAGAGAATTTGTGAAGTTATTTGTCTCTGTAATGCAATAATCCTTTTATTACACAAGTAGGCCACTCAGAGGTAGACAGTCCCTTCTAGGGAGAGAAGATTTGATGCTACTTACTGATTTGGGGTTCCAGGTGGAGAGCGTGATGGTAGGCTCTGTGTTTCCAGCCTATCATCAGACAGTGAGTTCCTACTCACTACTTCCCAGTCCATCCCACTCATTAATTTCCGTGCCAAGGGTTTACTGGGGGATCTAGGAGAAGAAAGCAAAATGACTCACCAAAAATTTCATGAGGTAAGAACAAAATTACATAAAATTCACCACAATGAAAATGATGTTCTATCATAGGAAACTAAATTATATCGAAGAAATGAAATGCAATAATGTAAAACTATATTCTCATGGGCAGTTCTGTATCTTCTCAATATTTGCACTTCATTTTCTGTACTTTGTATGAGAACATCAATGAAATACAGCCATACAATACTTTTGGCTGGGAGACAGACAGGGAAGATGGAAGAGGAACCCACTAAACTTCACTAGGCATTTCTAATGCTTCAAAGAGAATCTGACTCAAACAGAATAGTCACTGAGAGGTCTGAAACACAAAATAAAAAACAAAACAAAAACCCAAAACAAAAACACAAAAAAGAAAAACAAACAAACCAAAAAACCAACAAAAAAAATCCTCCCAAAAAACCACCCACATACCATAAAACTTCTAAGTACCACAACTATTCACCCATCTTATGAAAAGTAAAGCAGTGGAAATGTCAGCCCAGAAAAACTCCCAAAGATTTTGAAGAAGTGAAAGTGGGGTAATCATCAACATGGCAACGGAGCTATTGATTTTTGTTTACGCATCAGGGATTTCCGTGAAGGTGACATGCTTTCTTCCAGAACATAAGTTTTGTCACCTGTAAGGCAGATGCAATCACCCTATTTGAACGTCTTTGTCGGTAGCCAAAATTCATTTGATTTTGTGCCAGAAATGTCCTTTGGGTTAAAGCTTGTTACCACCAGTGTTTTTATACAAAACGTATTTTACACTTATTGCGCTTTCTTGATATTGAGGAAATTTTTCCTTCTCATTCTCCAGTCATCCCAGGATACCTACTATTCCCTTCTGCTGTTTCTCTTACATATTTCTTAAGCACAAATGAGACCATAGTTGCAGTCTCTCATGAAATACTGTATTTCCCTTTTATACTGGAAATCATCAAATGAATCATCCAAGAATTGTGGTTGCTTTTTTCTTAGCATCACATTGTACGGTTCAGTCATCCTGCGACTAAACATACCCAGACTTTTGCTGTTTGCTGTTTTCAACTGAAAATTTCTTAGCCAACAACAAAAATTATTTTAAATAATCCTTAAATATCCTGTTCATTTTGTGTTACTGGGTTTTCACTTTATTTCTACTACTTTGATGGTGTTATATAGTTCAAATTTCTCCTCTATCATTACCCAGCCCTCTCTTATTCCAGTGATACCTCAATTTCATCAGTCTTCTGTACCATGATAATTTCATTCCCATTTGCCTTTATATTCTATCACTATACTCTACTCTCTAGTTTTGCACAATGAGGTGACAACATATTACTGTATCAGGATAACTCCTTCATTTTTTTCCCCAGCTCCATACACCCATATCACAAAATCACTTCTGCCTTTGCTGTCCTTGGGACACATGGTAACTGTTCTTTATCTTTGTTGTTATCACCTTACTGATTTACTGAAAGTGCAAGTCCAGAAAGAAGGAACTTTGAGAAATTAAGGAACTACCCGCACACAAATTACACCCTTCTGAAAATGAGAACCTTAGTTACAGATACATTTTTGCTTCTCTCAGAACCTGAAACTCAATGCAAGCCGCCACCTTAAGCAGACTGTCCTCAATATTATCAAAAAAGTCTGCAACAATAATCAGCTAAACATCGTAACGAATAATTTATCTTCACACGCAGAAAAACATAAGCCCTATTGATGTCAACAGCGTTTGTTTGATACTAAAGGAGTGGTGATCTGTATGTGGAGGGTTTATTTTTGTTTTTACACCCCCGAGTAGTTCTGAACATGTATTGCATGCGCCTTTGCTGCTCTAAAGACTTGCTGAATAGCAGCTGACAAATTTCAGACAGTTAAGCGAGATGGGCTATTCTAAATACTACTGTTTCAGGTCTTCTTTCGCCTGGGGAAAAAACAAACAAACTAATAGTATATCATTATTTGAAAACAGGGAAAATATAAATTACTTAATTCCTGAGGAAAACTACATCCAATTTCTTAGCGTGCTTCACTGTATTTAAGCAGTATTAATTTGATTCAAAAAGTAATTAGCTCGATATCATGTCAATTAAACCAACATTTCAATTCCTGTAATTTGCTTCAAATACGAGCAACTTGAACCACTTAGCTATTTTTCTTCACAAACATAGCAAATTTGAGCAATTCTAAACAGATAAAATAACAAGAAACCAGCAGAAGTGAAATGCATATCTAACGTTATCCATTCATTATTCTTTTACTAATCAAAGCTATGATTACCTAAGACTTTGCTGACAGCACGCTTGCAGCCAGCAGCAGATTAGCACCAAGAGCCAGCTCTGCCAAAGATGGATTCTGCTAAGCAAAGAACGGGCTGAGGGAAAAATGCAAAGGAACATAATATATCCAGTGCTAAACTAGGTAAATACAGGACTGTAGATACAGTATTTTCTGACAGACATGTAAAGGCAGCTATTGAACATTATTTCCCTTCAGTGAAAAAGCAACAAGTGAAATACAGGAAAGTTAGTATATTTTGGGGGGGGCTTTTTTAAATGCACTACAGTGAAAGCGCACTATCCTTGCCTGTATAAAACAAATTAAACTACAGAGAGACACAAAAGTATATAGGGAAGGGAAAAAACAAATTTTTCCCAAAATTACATTTTTGACTGCTTTAGAAAAAACCCACTGCATTGTATCTTAAGTCATAGTATATAAGTACATTTTTTAAAACTTCCTCAATCCATGCAACAAATGTACACAAGTACAATGAGAAAAGCGCCACCTTCTTCCCTATCAAAAAAAACCAATGCTAAGAAAACTCACCTTTTACTGTGGATAGGGTCTGATCTTTCAGAATTAATACCTTACTACCATGATAAACAGCTGCAGCGTTTATCAGCAGAGGTTTGTTTCAATTATTTTATTAACAGCTCTAACCTCAGAGTCCCACCCACTCATGTTTGTTGCCTCCATTTCCTGTCTTTGCAGAAATTTCAAAGAAAAAATTACCACACTGCAGCACCGAACTTCTCAGTGCTGTGGCTTTTTTGATACAAGTTCTCCTGGCAACACTTCTAAATCTAACAATCTAGTTATTTTTTTGTTAGCATTTAAGATATGTTGTGAAATATGCCTGCAAATTTCTTCTGTGTCACTAAATCCTTACAATATTCAAATAACTTTTTGATGCCAGAGTGCAGCTGAGGAGATGGGATGGGGGTAGTAAACTGTAAAAAACTTTTGAAATGCTTTGATAAACTTAAATATTCTGAATTCCACGTTTGTCTGCTCAGTCTGGATGCTTCTATTGCATCCTAGCACAGGGCACTGCCAGTTAACAAACTATTGTCAGATTTAATTTTTGGTGTACCTGCAGAGACAGAAGTCCTATCTCCGCAGAAACAGAGACGAAAACTTTACCTGCCCCCAAAATCATGAACGACGAGCTGAGATATTATGTCAAATACAAAAAATCGAGTAGCAGGGATGAAATTACATAATGCAACTAAAAAAAAGAAGCATGACAAATTATATTAGCTCAGCTACAGTACACAAGAGCTTTTGAAGACAGAATTTGTTTTGTGTTCCACAGCTGAAGTGCAAATTCTTGCAGAAGCCGGGAAAGAAAGAGGGTATTGTTTGGGAATGCAGGTGGGAATCTTTTAAATCATTTCTGTCCCAAAAAGAAATATAACCTGGAGCCACAGGTTTGCTTTGTGTTTCGACAGGTAGTACCAGGAAAGTGTTTCTCACCAACACTGGCAACTTCTGCTTTAGACCAAGAGACTGAAACTATATACAAATCTGCAGATACACCACAAACGACACATGCATTTTAAAGCAACTGAGAAATTATTTAATTAACCTGAATAAATGCATGGGTGAAGCAAGACTGAATTTTCTGAAAGAGAGATTGCAGCTTAATGATAGAGTTTACAAATGACTAAGATACCCACTCATTATCATACAACGCGCATAAACTACCTTCTCTCAGCTCCAGTACACACCACTAGAATTGAATTGGACTCTAAGAAAGAACAGCGCTCTTTAAGAAATCTCTCAATTCATGACTTCAAACTTTTTTCACTTTTATTATCTACTTTCACTTTTATTATGCTCCTGAGAATTCTTACAGGTTTTCTTGGATTGTGAATATCGTGCAACAAATGAGGCCAAGACGATAGCTGTAATGAAGATTTGAAGAGGAAAAAAAAATATTCGAAACAATTGCAGTAACAGTCTTCTAAATGCTGAAGTTAGTGCTGCATGAAGATTAAGAAAATGGCATCTACAAAATGTATCAAATTTATCCTATACTACCTCCTTCACAGTAATAGATTAAATTTTTTAAAACTAATTTTACATGTTTTTATGATTTGGGAAAAAAAAAATCCAGGAATACTACTGCAGCTAATTTTAAAGTAAAATCCTGAGCACAAACAACTAAGCCTGCTCCGTGAAGGTTATAACTATTTGATTTATTCAAAGGACTGTTAAGAAATTCTATTTCCATGTTTTGTGCACTGTATCTATGTTCTGCTCAGTGTGCAAAGGCTAGATGATCATCACTTGCGGCATTTCCTAGCTTAGCACGAACTGATCACTGAACTTCTCAGTGTAACTATCCTTGTTATTTTCTTACAATGAAAAGATTCAAAAGGTTTCTTAGAGTATTAGCTCAAATAAGGCAGTTTCTAGTTAGATATTGATAAGAAAACAGAGGGCAAATCTAGATAGCTCTAGGAAAAAAACCTGAAAACTTTTACTTTTTAAATGATCTTAAATAAATCTTCTGTTATGGTAACAACAAAAGCAACAGTAATTATTTAAATTTTTTTATGTGTTCACTTAATTCTCAAGAAGGACCTGACAAATGCTAGCACGCTCCTGGTTTCATAGCATAAGGCAACCAATACCTAGCAGAACTTTCGAAAGCAACTAAAACAAGCCTGCTGCTTGAGAGCTTAAAAAGCTGTTCAAGAATACGATGACTGTGTCTGAGAAAAAAACACTGAGAAAGGCAGGTTCCAGGAACAAAAACCACATTCTACTTGGAAAACCTTAAATAGCAAACTTTACCTTCTGTATGAATACAAAAGGGCTACATCTACTCTGTATTTCAACTTGAAATGTAAATGTTTAGTAGACAAAGAATTACAGGCAACTTTCTTAGATGAAGCTTCCTGAACCACACAGTGTTCTAGAAATGTCTTGTATCTGAAGTTTCTTCACCCTTCAAAATACTTAAAGTCTTTAAAACTGAAAATGCATTAACTGCATACTGTGATGGGCAGGACAGAGGAAGAGACAGATGATCTATTAAAAGCCTTTTGAGGTGTATTTATTACAATGCGCCATCAATTTCAGTTCACTGACGTATGCATATATGCCTCAGACATTTATCAGTCATCGCCATTACTAAACAATGCAAAAGGTAAGGATGAATGCTGTATTCCTTAATCTAAAAGCAACAGTGGAAGATAAAATTACTGAGGACAGAAGAGCCAAGTATTTTACCAACTAAAAAAGGCCAAAAAGACTTAAGAAAACATGAAAGCAGTTCTAGCCATGGCTTTCAATTTCATCCAGAGTATATATTACAAAATACAAGTGACTTCAGCACCACTTGTTCAGTTCTGACACAAAGGGAAGAGTGCCATCTACTGCATAAGACTTTCTAAAATGATAAATATACTCATCAAAACCAAGTATCAGCTCTCCTCCACCCTACTTACTGTGGAGAATTTTCAAGTTCAGATTGCACCAGGAAAAACAGTTTTTAACTGATTTGTAACTGTCATTTAAATAAATAAAAGGCAGCGGTCACAGTGTTGAGTCTTCTGACTACTAAATAAGTTGCCCCAAGTAAAAATCTAACTAGACTCCCAAAGCAAACTTGAGTAAAAAATAATTCTACAGCACGCAGAACAAACTGGTCTTATAAAATCTACCTGCTGAACAAGCATGTCACAGCACTTCTGCCCCAAAATGCTTCTAATATGGATCTGGGTATCTACGGTGTGGCCAGCTAAAAACTCAAATTATATTATATTGCACAGGAGGAAAAAAGGGGGGTGGGGGGCAGTGGGGGTAATGGCGAGGAAATCAAGGCAGAATTCACCAATGCTCTGATAAGCAGTGTTTGCAGGTACTTGAGAAACATTGCTGGGCTTGTTACTAAAAGTCTGCAAGCATAAATTTGAACTCAAGAGTTCCTTAAGCGGTAACTATGATAAAAGACATTCTCCATCTCAGTAAAAATATAAGCATAAAAAAAGCACAGAGTATGACCCCTCCTTATAAGGATTCTTTCTGCTAATGATCAGAGTAGACTGCCAAACAGATGCAGCAGCAGTTTTACTTTTGAATACTGCATCATAATTTCTGAATGAAGAACTACATCTATGTCTTGACCATTTTCTTCTAATCACTAATCCCCTCAGGAGTCTGAAACACAATTAAGTAATAGAGTCTATGATTAGCCAGCTACTCTGTGACAGAATACCTTCAACAGCAGCTCATTCCCAGTCAAATTTTTCATAGTGCAATAACTCATTCGGACTATAGTGATAAAGCTGTTGTCACCAAGTAAGACATTCACAGTCTCTTATTCTAAAGAAAATATGTGTGTACAGTTGTAGGTTGTCATCAGGGATAAAACATACCCATTACACTCAATATTTTAATAGAATAGTTAAAGTGACCACACTTTGCAATAAAGACAGCAAAGAGGGCTAGTACATGTAACAACAAACTACACAGATTGAAGGCTACTCTGAATTTTGAAAATATATGAAGGCAGAAATATTAAATAATACCCCTATTAACTTTTCCGTCATAACATTGTCCCCCATTTCTGCTGCTCTGAGGAGACACCCTCCCATATCAAAATTAAACTCCTTAATATGGTTAAGTCAAGCCACCAGCAACAGTCAACAACAGTTGCTCTTTATTTGATATTTTTGCAAACAGAAAACAGTTATCCTATAACATCTAAAAAGCTACAAACAGCAGACTTACTGATCTTGTACAAAATTGCTTACCTTGCAAACACCCTGTCTTTGTTTGCTCTTTCTTTACCATACTGCACAGACTGGACTTCTGTTCTCCCACTGGAAAACAAAACAAAACAAACCCAAACCACTAAATGCAACGAACTTAGGATAACAATTTCTTGCTTAAAATTGAATCATCTCAACAAAAAACTCTCTAAATTCTATTTTCAGTCATGCCCAAGCAATTGCGTTAGCTTCAGTACAGTGTAACATTAGAAAGCATTTAGTAGAAGTGCAGGTCGTCTTTCCCATTACAGTCTAACTGTAATAAAGACCAATTTATTTTAGGCATAACACAAAGCCTTCTCTTATCTTCCCCCTTCTTCTTATCCTAAAGCAAGAAGAAAGTTCTGCTTGGATCTTTGGATAACGTTGCTATAATTTTTTCTGTTATAGCCCCAATCAAAAGTCACAGCATCTACTCTGTACTCCTCTTAAACTATTCCCTGAATTGCTAATAACTTCGTCATTACTTAGTTCAGCAAAATATGATGAAGAAATTAGATAAGCACATCAGGATTGTATTATTCTACACAACTTGTCAAAACCAAGATTAGATCTTGGAACTTTCTGACTTTTCACATAAGACCAGATGTCTTGCATAGAATCAAAGATCTTTTATAATATTTCATAATTTTTTTTAGGAAAAAAAAGACAATTTTTTTTGAGTGTCTATGAGCAGTTCAGAATTGGTGGCAAGATGCCAGCAAAACTCCCTCTTTCAGCCATTTCCTCATTTATAGCTTCAGACCAAGGCATAGAGTCAGAGGATACACGTCCTAAAAGGATACTGATATTTCAAACTGTGCTTTTTTCTGTCCTTTACAGTGACATTTACACTATGAAATCAAAGAATAATGAGCTATTTTCACATTCATATTACAGAACTATTGGATGTGTGAAGGCAACAACCCCACAAACAAAAAAACCAAAACAAACCAACTTTTTTTACTGTGAAGGTGGTCAAACACTGGATCAGGTTGCTCAGAGATGGTGCACAATCTCTATCCTAGGAGACATTCAAAACCTGGCTGGACACAATCCTAGGCAACCTGCTATAGTGGATCCTGTTTGAACAGGACATGGGACTAGACCTTGTTCTGAGCTGCCTTCCAACCTCTGCCATGCTGCGATTCTAAGAAATTTCTCTTTTCAAACTTGCTACCTCGTAACTACCTGGGGTTATACAATTCTAAATCTGACAAGCAGTAAGCCATCTATACTTTCCTCTACTCCTTTCCAATAACTCTAATATTGTATTTGCCTTTCTCTAACTGCTACTAATAATTGATTTAACATTTTCAGAGAACTACAAAGCTCCAAGACAGTAACAGCTTAATTATTATTGATGCTTCTCCTCTTTTCTCTCCATGTGTAGATGATTTTGCATTTTTGGACACTGAACTTGATCTATCATTTTATTGCCTACTCAACCCTCCTTGCGACACATCACTGAAACTTTCTGGAGTCAACTGCAGCTTTCACTACAAAAACCTGTATCGTTTCAGTGGCAACTTCCCTTTGTTGTGAAGAAGTGACCTACTTGGTTCCCATCTGGTTAAAACAGTTGCTAATACACAATAAAACTCTGTGTTTCAGCAGTTTAACTTCTTTAACGAGTATTTAGTGAAAAATACTATTAGAACCACTTTGAAAATCCAAGGACAGTGTACAGAAGTCAGATTTTTTTCATCGGTAGTCTTCTTGATCCCTCCTGGAAGCTTTTTTTTAAAAACAAAACAAAACAACACAACTTGCTTCAAAATTTGCTGCATTAGAATCTTTTAGTCCAATGGAAATAATAGATTACATAACTCACTTAATAGTTGAACAATTTCACATCTCTGATTTCTTTCAGAACTGGAGGTAATTCTGTCTAGCCCTGGCAGTTCAGTATTTCATTAGTTCATTTTAATCATAGAAATGCTGGCTAGAAGTCTCTAGTCTCCTAACACTAGGTCATGTCCAGCCATCGCTTTGTCTATCCAAGTTTTGAAAGCCTCCAAAAATAGAGATCCCATAACCACTCTGGGTAAGTTGTTACAGTAACACACTGTCCTCCTAGAAAAACAAAAAAACCCCAAACTTTCTCCCAATGTCCAGCTAGAATCTTTCAGGTGAAATTTGTGGCTATTGCCCCTTGTTCTATCACCTGCCATTACCAGCAAAAGTTTGGCTCCATCCTTTCTGACACTGCCCTTGAAGTAGTTTTAGGCTTGTTACTAAATTCCCCCTTAGCTTCCTCTTCACCAGATTAAACAAGCCCAGTGACCTTAACCTCTCCTTGTGTGCCATGTTACTACTACTATTATGCTGCCTCTAAACATTCTCTCAAACTGCTTGCAGAAATTCTAGCCTTTTGGCTGCTTCATTAACTTTAATGACCTTCTTCATTTTTAGGCAGTTTCCCTTTTCATCTTACATTAACATAAGCTGAATGCCATCATCAAAGAGCTATTCTGTAATCGTAACCACAATGATTCAAATTCAAAATCTTTACAGAAATGAAAAAGCTCCCTCAAATTCACTACAAGAACATTGAACCAAGTCTCAAACACTGTTCAGGATTGCAGAATGCTGTTTCTAAAATGGGTGCTGCGAATGCTGGTCAAAAACACAGATGGTATAAAAATATAGCCACTGAATTTCTTTCCTCTTTATACATTTATGCAATTCACAAGTGTAACAGAAATAGTCTGTTATTGTGTTTTCTAGCTCTTCATCATCTCCCTTTGTATTTCACAGACACTGTTGCCATTCTAGACAGATGATCAGTAGTAGCTCCATTACTACAGGCACAATTTACACCATCGGCATTCTGCATTACTTGCAGAGACAGTTAACTTAGTTACTTAACTGAGAATTCTTTTTTCTTTTTAGTAAAAAGCATAAAACACTTTAAAAACCAACACCACCCACTCTATCGTTAGAACAGAAATTATACTTGGGGATTATAGTTATTCCACAGGCATTCTTTGCACCTAACAAGCTTTTTGCCTATTATGCCAAGTTTATCCTTAAAAGTTATGGACTTTAGTTCATCCTTATTTTCTAAACTTTTGGATTTGGGGCAGAACACATATATCTTTTGTTTTCACCTAGTTGCCTATTTGTAGGCATCTAGCTTAAGTGAGCTTTACTTGTACAAGCTTCTTTCTGTTGATTTCTATTTGCTCTTTATTTAGGTCTGTTTTGTTGCTGCTGCTGCACACAAGATGTGAGATCCATCAGTTTTCAAAAACACCAGGCCAAAGACTTTGAAGTTCTGAGACAACATTTTTAAGGTAAACATAACCCAGCAGGTAAGCAGGAGAAGAAATGCAGGCTGTGAGACAATCTCAGAGCACTAGCTCAATAATGACCGCTAATAATACAGTAATTGTATTTCCAAGATATCCTAGAAAATTACTGACAACATTTGAAACTTAGGTCAACAGGGGAGGGGAACAGTTGCAGGATTCAAAAGCTATTTGAATTATGGCACTTTTTAATATACATTCTAAATAATTCCCTATGTTTATTGATCATCTGCCTGTTCTCTTATGTTCTTTCCCATTTATTTCAAATCTGCACTTACCAGTACCGGAACTTGGAACCCAAAGTGAAATAATGTGCAAAAAAGTTCTTCTGAGGGGGGAGTGGTGTGTCCAAACGGAAGAACGTGTGATGTTCAACACAAGCTTTCCACAAATTCTTACATGCTCGGTAATTCACCATATTGAATCCCAGTAACGTTTCTCTAGATTCATGCTAAGAATGAGAAAAATTTATTTCAGATTAAAATTATTCCCAGTTACTTTTGAAATTAAGATACTGTTTTTCAAAATTTATTCTTTTTGAAGTGGTTCTCTAATTTTATATTAACTTTACGTATTTTAAAATACCTCTAAGTTTTCTTGAAAGGAATTTCAAAGTTAATAGCCACTTTTTTTTCAAATGAGCCTGCCACAGGTTAACACTCTGTTTAGTGATACTAAAATAAGTCTAGATGAGAAGAAATGGTCCCAAAAGGTAGGACCCAAAGTATATTAAATAATTCTGTGATTCAAGAACTCAAAGGTAACATGCCTCTCTGTTTCAAGATTTCTACAGTTAAGACGAGGAATTGTCATGCACACATGCCAGTTAGAGATTGGGAACAGTTATTGACTGATATGTCTACTTCTGAATCATTAATTAGGTTCCTTATAAAGGAAAGAAGCAAAATTGCAAAGCAAGCGAAGCTATTCCGCATGTTGAGGGAGCTTGATTATAATCTTTGTAGGCCAGAAAACATCATCATCTCTCTGCTTTCTCTTCACAGTACTAAATCCTCCACAACATTTAGTGCACCGTCACTGTTTTCACTTAGCAGTAAACTCCTTTTCCAAGTTAAGTTTTTCCTGGCCTGCTCATCTTTATCTCTGCTCAGATGCTGGGGCATAGGCCTGCAACTCTGCTCCCAGTCTTGTATCTGGGAAGTGGCCATGACTAACAGCTAAGAACAATACTGTATTTTCAGCCACGTGATGAATTTAGGGTAAAGAATAAAATGAATTTAAAAAATAAACAGCCAATTCTGAGTATTGGTGAAATTCAAGAAACTATATGCAAGAAACTAAAACTTGATTTTTTTGCTTCAATTTACAAAAATTACTTACATCTCTTTTCTTAATTGTCAGGTATTACCAAGTGTTCCCTGTATTTTCTAGGCATGTTAACAGAAGTACTTAATAATTAAACGTGACAAACAAGGGAACAGAAATTATTTAAGTCCATTACCTATTCAGTTAAAAAAAGGCTTTATCAACAATGTAAATATATAATAATATAAACAAGATACGCTAATCTTCTTCAAGAGAGCAGCTATGTAAAATTATGGACTGTGCCATCTGGATCCAGTAAAGGATGAACCAGTTAAGATTTTAGATTCCAACAGAAAGTTCTTATGATGTAGCAAATTTTCATGCTCTGTCAGCCTTTTACACTGTTAGAAAACAGAATTTGACAAATTATGTGAGCCAATGATCACGCATTTTCATGTTACTCTTAAAGCATTACAATTATGGGTTGGGGGAAAAAAAATCTTGCTGTTTGCCCTAGTTTGTATTCCAGAGAACGAGCTGATCCTCATGCCACCATTTGATCACTAGATCAGGCATGAAGCATGAAGGAGGAGCTGGTATTACAAGAAGAGAAAGAGCTGCAGCTAGATCAGCTTAATTGTAATGCGAAACAGCACTTTCACAGGAACTTGGTGTGTTCAAGCTTTAAAGGTACCTTAACAATAGTTCTATTCATAGCTTTTAAGGCTTTCATCGCAGTGCAGAGAGAACGATTCTTAAACCCTATCCTTCATCTCAATTATAGCTAGGAATCAATCTTGAAGGTAACGAAGAGTGTAACATACTGGATCCTAAGTGCACCCATCCTTTTCGCGTCCACCCTCGTGGGTTCTGTAAAATCCAAACGTAAGTTGGGCACTTGAAATTCATCTTTGCTAATGATTCTGGGGTGCAAGCTCTGGTTCTACTGCTGTCTGGTAGCTGGATTTAGAGTAAAATTGCCCCTGCATTCCCTGAAAATAGTAGGCTTGAATCAATGTGGGGTCAGCATAAGACCCCAAGGCAACATTTGTTAATGTCCTTGGTACTTCAGCCAAAAGCACATAAAATAACAGGACAGTTATACTGCAGCCTAGGAGAATGTTTTTATAGCACAAGGCTCCCAGAAGATGCCGAATGCTCTATGGTATGACAATGACATACAGGTATTTCAGTTTATAGGTCTGTTCAGACAGTGTTAGAAACTACCTCAGGGAGTCACAGATGGATTCTGCTATGAAATGACTATCTTACTAACTGTGTCCATGGTTCCTATTAGAGAGAAGAACACAGTGAGCTTGCTACGGAAGGGGGAAAGCGTAAAGCAGCTGGAATGCCATACTGGTGATGAGAGGCTCAGGGCCCAAGAGGGAAACTACAAGTAAGCTAAATACCACCATGTAAGTTAATTTAAACCATAACCTTACAAATGTACACTATGTTGCAGGATACCTATAGAATCCAAGAAAAAACATTGGAGGGATAGGGAAAAGTAAAGTCTATGTAATGTTTATGATTCCTTTTAGGAAAAAGGACAAAAAAAAAACGAACAAAAAAGCAGAACAGATATTGGTGTCCTGCTTGCATACAACAGCTCAGTCCTTGAACATTCGCCTTGGCTGGGGACATTCATTCAAACCCACCTCTGCCTGATTTGAAACAGGGACGTCAGAGCAGGTCTCTTGCTGCTCAGGAGAGAAACTGGGTTGAAAAACATATTCTCTAGTGGGTGTATTTCACTTCACCTGAACAAAGAAAAATCCCAGAACAAAGCAAAAATTCCCTACCCCATCTCTCAGAGAGACAAAAAGACTTGCCCTTTATAAGCAGCAGATGCTCCAGAGACTCAAGATATTCCACCAATAGCGTACAAAAGTCCTGTGGAAGCTTAAATGCAACATAGATCATGCCAACAGTATCTGCTCTTCAGGCAAAAAAAACAATGGCAGAAATTTCGACAGCATTAGGCAACAATCATCTAGGCATTTAATGAATGCCAGGCCTACTTTAGATCAAGTATGTACTTGGGCAGATAAGCCCATAGATCACCTTGTAATTCTAGCCCAAGTTCTTTCTAAAATTCAATAAGAAGAAAAAATTCAAAACACAAATTTCAGTTGCATGTTCTATAATAAAAAAAACCCCAATTCATTTTGGCCACTTGGTCATGGACAAAACCTATATTGTTGTGTTACAGACAAACAATTTTTCAGTGGATGTCTGAGCTCTAAGAGAGCAGAAGAACACGCTGAACAGCTTATTTGGCTGTCAAAGAATCAAGACCACTACAGTATGCTGGACAGCATGAAGAGTTTGATGCTGACTATTGACATTACAACAGCCAAGGGTGCAACTAACTAAAACCAGAGAAGCTTAGGGAAACATCTAGAGAAATGAAACTACTGAATTCTTCTCAAACAGCTTCAAAGCCATTGAAGTTATGGCTCAGGGGGCTTCTAATGTAGAATGAACAATTCATACATATAACAATTCTTCCCTCCTGCAAAATCATAAAGAAACAATGGAAAGAAAATCTACTCCAGTGGATGCATGCTCCAGCTATGTAACTGTCAAAATACACAACCAGCTCCCATTCAATATTATATTATGCTACCAGCAGAAAATGACTTTGACATTAAACTGCTTCATCTGACTTAGTTTAAGTGATTTATTTAAACACAGATATAATCTATTAAAAGTAGGCAAATAATTCTTTACTTATGTTGATGCCTCTAAGCAATGCCAAGTCAGGGAATAAATTTAATAGGTGATTAAAAGATAAGGCACTTGCACTTTTGAGGACAGCTGCAATTAAAAGATCTCAACACTCATTAGCAGTATTTGAAAAATATCTGTTTAGGACTACTTAAAAGCATATGTAGCCCAGTTTGGGGGGGAA